>Ga0209976_10002434_pt1 | contig 10586 bp, 8 predicted proteins | sample SumtaG_FD_182806 | JGI IMG/M metagenome (GOLD analysis project Ga0209976, IMG submission 182806) | Deep subsurface microbial communities from Indian Ocean to uncover new lineages of life (NeLLi) - Sumatra_00157 metaG (SPAdes) (version 2) | ecosystem: Environmental > Aquatic > Marine > Oceanic >... | reverse complement strand
CTTGCTCTCTAAATAGGTCTTCTTCGCTAGCCTGAATTAAATCATTTGGATAAGAGGCCTTAGACGGCTGAGGAATTGGATAAGATTCAGTCTTTGACTGACTAACTTCAGACTTTACTGTTTCTACTTCCAAAGCCTCTTGTCTTTGTTTGTTTTCTTGTTTGTTTACTTTACCCCGTAAGTCAATCAGACTCTCAACCATTTTTATTTTCTCTATATCTAAATCCCCCTGGCTGGTTACAGGCCGAACATCAAACAAAGCAGATAAAACAGCTTTGGAACGATTCTTTTGTTTTAAATATCCTCCCATACGCTAAAACCGCCTTGAATTAATCAGGACTTATATGACTATTATATCACACTTTTTTGTTCTTTCTAATCCACAGCTCTGTAGAGTTCAAAAGTTTGAAGAGCTGTCTTACTCCAGCTATATTTCTTAATTCTTTGCTGACCCAAAGAGATTAATTTTTGCCTAAGTTTTTTATCCTCCAATACTTTCTTAATCTGACTAGCCATCTCGCTAGTATCTTCTGGATTAAAATAGATGGCCGCCTGACCTAAAATTTCAGGTAAACAAGCTGCCTTAGACGATACCACTGGCAAGCTATAGCTCATTGCCTCAAGCGGAGGTAGGCCAAAACCTTCATACAAGGAAGGGAAAACATATACTGAGGCGTTTTGATATAAAACATTTAAATCATCATCAGGCAAAAAATCAGTAAAAACTATCTTATCTAATAGAGCTTTTGGACAAGCATTCATTAATCGTTTGTAAAAATAGTCTATTTCCCCCACCAAGACCAGCCCTAAGTTCATTTGATGATCATCAATCAATTTTTTAAAAGCAAAAACAAGTTGCTCCAGGTTTTTATGAGGATAAGCATTTCCAACGTACAAAAGATAGGGTCTAGTAATATTGTTTTTAACTATAGTATTGTTAATGCTTTTATCCGGCCTACCCTCATAGATAACTTCTATCTTGTTCGGATCAACTTTAAAATATTTTAGAATGTCTTCTTTAGTATAGTTAGAAACAGTGATAATTTTCTTAGACCTTGAAATAGCTGAGGAAATAACTATTCGGTAGGCTATATTTTTTAACCAATAGCTTATAGGGCTTAATTTAGAGGCTCGACGAGTAGGAAATCTTCGAAGCACTAAATCATGAATAGTTACTACAAAAGGAGAAAAACAAAAGACCGGCAGATTAAAATGAGGAAAATGCATTAAATCAATCCTCTGCTGCCAGATTTTTAAAGGCATTAAAAACTGTTCCCTGATTCCATACCAAGGATAATCTGCTAAAACCTTTTTAAAGTTAGGATTTTTAGGACGATATTCTGACCAATTTTCTTTTCTCAAGAAAATGATATATTGATTGTCTGAGTCAACTTTTTCTAAATTATCTACTAACTTCTGTACATAACGACCTAATCCTTTCTGACGGGGACCATAAAAACGGGCGTCAATACCAATAATCTTTGTTTTTCCTTGACTTTTTTTGTTCATTATAGTAGAATAATTATAGATTTGATCTTTTAAATATTAAAGGTGAAGCAATGGAAGCGTTTATTGAAAAAGTCATCAGATTGTTCTTGTTATTTTTTTTCATATGTTTATTGAGTCCCAACCAACCCGAAAAAGAAAAGAAAGATAAAACCGGAAATACCAACAAGGAGGTTAAAAAATGAAATTAATACATGCCATAGCAGTAGTAGTCGTGGCGTTTCTCATTGCCAGTCTCATCGGCTTTATCAAACCAATCGAAGAAATCAGCTTGGTTATAAACATAATCTTTTTCATACTAGGAGTGGGATTCTTAGTTGGCTACGCCTCCTGGCTCTGCTTTAAAGAAAGAATCAAAGCGGCAATCAGATTCCCATATCGGAATATACGCCTAGGCGGTTAAACAGATTAAAGCAATCGAAAAACTCGGTTGCTTTTTCATTTCCCTCCAATTAAAGTGCTTTGTAAAACATCTAAAGTTTCTCTTGCGCACTTTGACCAAGAAAACTTCTTAGCTTGATTAACTCCTTTTTCAACTAACTGTTCCTTTAAACGGTTATCAGATAAAACCATATCCATAGTCCAGCTTAGTTCATCAACGCTGCTAACATCAGTCATTAAACCAGCTTGACCAACTACCTCAGACAAAGAAGATCCTGAAGAAACAATTACAGGCAAACCACAGGCCATTGCCTCAAGCGGCGGGAAGCCAAATCCTTCGAAAAAACTAGGATAAACAAACAGCTCAGCCAGGTTATATAAATAGGGCTTATCATCTTCTTCAATAAAACCGGTGAAAAATATATCATCTCGGTATTTTGAGCGATTGGCTGTTTCAAAAATATCTCTATAAAGCCAGCCTTTAGTTCCCGAGATGACTAGATTAATAGGATGTTTGTCTCGCAGCATCTCAAAAGCTTTAATTAATCCTATTAGATTCTTTCGTGGTTCAATTGTACCAAAATAGAGAATGAATTTCTCTGGTAATTGATATTTCTCTCTAATCAGATTTAATTTTAATTGATCGTCAATTGGCTGGAATTGTTCCCCCACTCCCGAATAAATAACCTTTATCTTCCTTGATTCAATCCCATAAAGATTGATTAAATCATCTTTAGTTGATTGAGAAACAGTAATGATTTTATCGGCGCCTTCTGCTTCTTTTTTAGCATTCATTAAAAACTTCTGCCAAAGCCTTTTTCGCCAAGAAAAAAACTCTGGATAATGCTCAAAAGAAAGATCATGAAAAGTAATTACTTTCCTGCATTTTTTAGACACCGGAGAAACAAAGAAATGAGGGTTAAAATAGATATCTGTTTTTCCAAGAAGACTATCTATCTTTGGCTGGTTAAAATAGCGGGCCAAGAAAAAGAAAGCTCGGTTAGGAATTCTAAAATCATTTAATTTAACATTAGACAAAGAACGCCAGGGGTAATTAAGACTAGCTTTTTGATAAGCATTGTAAAATAGACGATAGTTAATTTTGTCTTCAAGCGGCAATAGATGAGACAAAAGATTAATCGTATATTCCTCTACTCCGGTTCTGGCTCCTCTAGCCAAAACCCTGATGTCAATGCCGATGTTCATTAATAAATGTTTTGATTTTTTGTTTAAATGTTTCTTGATTAAAATCGGTCGCCCTCTGTCTAATAATCTCTGGTTCAAAGCGATATGAATTAAATCTGGTCACAGCATCTATTAAATGCTCTGAGCTTTGTTCTTTGAAAAATAGGCCGGTTACGCCAGATTGGATAATTTCTAAAGCTCCGCCGCTTCCATAAGCGATTACCGGTCGGCCAGCCGCCATTGCTTCGACTGCAGTTATACCAAAATCCTCTTCCTGAGGAAAAATCAAAGCTTGAGCATGGGCGTAATAATCTCGCAATCTATCATCTGAGACTAAGCCAACAAATTCAATATTACTTTTGGCTTTTTTTTGAAGTTTCTTTCTCTCCGGCCCATCACCAATGATCTTAAGCGGCAACCCCAGTTTATTAAAAGCATCAATCGCTAGGTCAAACCTTTTGTAAGGCAGAAAACGACCAACCATCAAAAAATATTTCTCTAGTCGATCAGCTGAATAAAAAAGATCTGTTTTAACAGGCGGGTAAATAATCTCTGAGTTTCTTTGATAGTACTTTTTAATCCTTTTGGCTACAAAATTAGAGTTAGCAATAAATTTATCGACTCTTTGAGCAGCTCGTTCATCCCAGAGACGAATATAGTTCATAAAAAAAGGAATCATTTTTTTAATTGGACCAGGATAGCCAAACTCTTCAATATATTTATGAGAATCATCCCAAGCATACCGAATTGGTGTATGACAATAGCATACATGAAGAGAGTCAGAAGGACTAATTACCCCTTTACTGTAACTATGTGAATCAGAAAGAATTAAATCATATCCTGACAGATCGAATTGCTCAATCGCCAAGGGCATTAAAGCTAAAAAGGGACGATGATGTGATCTAATCAACGGCACTTTCTGCAGGGCTGAAGTCTTAACCTGAGAATTTTCAAAAGCCAGACCAGTTCTCTTTTTGTCATAAAGCAAAGTATAGATCGGCGCTTCAGGAAAAATCTGACAAAATGCCTCCAAGACCCTTTCTGCCCCTCCGTATTGATTTAAATAATCATGAATTAGAGCAACACGCATATTAACAAGCTGACCTGTCTTTAAACAGAACAACGATTGTTTTAAAAAATATTTTCAAATCCATCAAAAGAGACCAATTCTCAACGTAATAAGTATCTAATTTAATTTCTTCTTCAAAGGGCAAATCTGAACTGCCACTTACCTGAGCAAAGCCAGTCGCACCTGATTTAATAGCTAGAACTTTTCGGTGATGTTTTTTGTATCTGATTATCTCGTCTGGCTGATGAGGACGCGGTCCAATCAAACTCATTTCACCTTTTAAGACATTGATTAATTGAGGCAGTTCATCAATCCTGTATTTTCTAATAAACCGACCGACTCTGGTTATTCTAGGATCTTCCTTCATTTTGAACAAAGGACCATCATCTCTTTCATTGTAAGCCCAGAGAAATTTCTTTAAATCTTCAGCTCCATCAATCATAGAACGAAACTTGTAAAGCATAAATTCTTTATCCTGGCTAATTCTTCCAAGCCTAACAAAAACCGGTCCTGATGAAGTCCACTTAACCAGAAAAGTAACCAGAAACAAAAGAGGACTCAAGATAATCAAACCAATCAAAGAACCAACTATATCAAAAATTCTTTTGTTAATTCTGCCCCAGCCATCCAAAGCAGTTCCCCTTAGCTCGACAATTGGCACATCGCCTAATGTTTCAATTGAAGTATTACTGGTTAAAGTCTGAAAAAGATTAGGTACAAATTTAAAAATTAAATGCTCTTCTTCACAAAAGTTAACTAGTTCCAAAACTTTTTCTCTAGACCAATCAGGATCAGCTAAAATGACTTCGTCGACTCCTGGATTACTGACCTTAGTCTTAATCTCTTCAATATCTGGCTCAATCAAACTGGCGATCAATCGATAGCCCAGACCCAAATCTTGCTTAATACTTTGGGTAATTTTTTGACTAATATCATCCCGACCAACCACTAAAACCCGATGGGCGCCGAAATAGTATTTCTTGATTAAATAGTTCTGCAGGCGATTGACCAAAAAACGACCTATGAAAACAAAAAGGATCGATATTAACCAACCAGCTAAAATTAAGAATCGAGAATCAAACCATTCTCCACGAAGAAAGATATAAAAAACTAAACCAATTATTCCGGCTGAAACGCCAATCACTATTTTCAAAAAATCATCTAAAAGAACTCTGGAAATCTTAATCCTGTAAAGACCGATCAAGGCGAAAACAATTAAAAGAAAAAAAGATACTCCGGCGACTAGGCCAAAGTATCTTACAAAAGGAAGATTTAAACTAAAAAGCACTGGGCGGTATTGAGCCACTAAAGAACTAGTTCTAAGTAAATAAGCGCTCAAACCAGCCCCTAAAAGCATTAAAAAATCCAGAGGGACTAAAATGGAGGTAAAAATGAGTTCAGACTTTTTCATTTGTTTTAATCCTAATGAATTATCAAAAAAAAGGCAACAAAAAAAGCTCAAGCAAGCAATAAGCCGGGTTCTGTATTTAATTCTTCTTAGAAGAAAAAAGAATCAAACGATAGTCATCTATCTAGGTCTCTTGTTGCCAAGAGACTCGAGCGAGCCACTTTTTGCCGCAAACTACGGCTTTGCTCTTGCACCAGGTAGGGTTTACCACATCCATTGCGTTTCCGCAGGATGAGAAGGGTCTTACTCCTTCACTTTTCAGCCTTACCTACTAACGTAGGCGGTTTAGTTTCTGTGGCACTTTCCCTAGGCTTGATTATAAAGAATTTTTGTCTCGAGAACAAAAAATCTTTACAACTGTTCCCGGTGGGCGTTACCCACTACCTATAATGATACACTCACTGGTGCCCGGACTTTCCTCCCTAATCCAAACGGATTAAGGCGACTATCTCGCTTACTTGAGCTGTTTTTATACTATCACATAAAAAAATCTTTGTCAATAAAAAAGACCCCGTAATAAGCACAGAGTCTAAGTTAATATTAGCTTTCTTATTTATCATCTTCTTCAGGCATCCGCTTGGCTAATGACCTAAATATTTCTTTTAGAGTTTCGATATCTTCTGGCTCAATCTCCTCGTTGCCTGAATGTTCAAACGGCCAGTCTATAAAATTTAAAGCCGAAAGAATTTCCGGGCTCATATGTCGTAGAAACTCCTGATCTTCTTCGTCAATAATTAATTCCTCAGGATCTAAGAGATCAAGTTTTATCCCTACTTGTCTAAAAATTGCCTTTATCTCCTTTCGATTTGAGACTACTATCGAACAATCTTCACAAAGCCATTTAACATGAAGTACTCCGGCATCGGCATGACTCATCTGCCTCTTACACTCGTTACCATCAACCCAGCATTGCATTTTTCCCTCCTTATATTCATATTAAGAACTAGATTACCTACAAAAGAGCCTGATCCCTGCCTTGATTGTCTAGAGCTTCGTTAAGTAACCGATCGGCTTCTTTATTTTTAGAACGTGGGATATATTTAAAGCTAACCTTACCAAAATCTATAATTAAATTCAAGACTTTAATAAATAGTGGCTGAAGATCTTCTTCTTTTATCTTATACTGACGATTTAATTGTTTAACAATTAGTTCACTATCTGAATAAAACTCTAGCTCCATCTGTTTGGCTTTTTTCTTGCCAAAAAGCAGTTTAGCCTTTTTCATAGCAAAAATAATCGCCTGATACTCAGCCTGGTTATTAGTCGCCTGGCCAATCGTCTCACCATATTTCTTTAACACTTGGCCCTCTTGTTGGATAACTATACCGATTGCAGCTGGCCCAGGATTACCCCGTGCCCCGCCATCTGTATAAATATTAAGCTTCATATATAAACTCTAATCTTTTGTCTTCTTTAAATCAACTATTTTTATCTGTAGATTCCTTTGACCGTTCCATTCATCAACCAAAAACTCAAAGACTAAATCAATCAAATCACCTTTTTTTAATTCTTCCTGCCATTTACCTAAATAGAAACCGATTGCCTTAAAACTCTTGGCTGTCTTTGACTCGTTATCAAACATAACTAATTCCATCTTCAGATGATTATTGTTACTACCTACTGTACGCAAATCTCCTATTTCAACCGCTTTGGTTAAAAATCTTGGCTTTGGATTAAATCTGCCAAATGGTTCAAAACGCTCTATTTGATCATAATTTTGCCAATTTATCTGATCAAGTAAAACTTCAACATCAATATCTAGGATAGAAACCAACTCTTCGGTCTTTATCTTTTCCTCTGCCTCTTTAATAAAAGCATCTTTTACCTTATTAAGATTCTTCTTTTCCATCCTAAACCCAGCTGCTTCCTTGTGTCCTCCAAAATCATCAAAATATTTAGCTGATTCTTCAATCATTTTAATTAGATCGAACTGAGGCACGCCCCTACAAGAAGCACAAATAATATCTCCTTTTTCCTGATAAATGATTGTTGGACGACGATACTTATCCGAAATCTTACCAGCCACTAATCCCAATAAACCAACCGGCCAATCCTGACTACCTTCAAAGATTAATTTTGGACCTTTATCTTGACTAAATTGTTTATCAAGCCGAGCTTTTATTTCTTTTACAATCTTATCCGTTAAACCCTGTCTAGCCTTATTATTTTGATTAAGCTGCTTAGCTAAAACTTCTGCATCTTTTTGATTCTCAGCGATTAAAAGATGAAAAGCATTATTAGCATGATCCATTCTACCGGCCGCATTAAGTCGTGGACCTATAACAAAGGCTAGTGTATAGCTATCAAGATTAGTTACTGGCACTTCGCCGTTTGAAGATGCTTTAATTACTTTTGGAGATATTTGGGCTGTCTTCATTAACTCACTCAAGCCAAGCCATTTGGTCTGAGCTAAGACGCCTAATCCATATTTAACCAAAGTTCTATTCTCGCCCATAATAGGCATCATATCAGCTACTGTAGCAATAGCAGCTAAATCAAGCAGCCATTTCTTTAACAAGGCTTCTTTTGATAAAAGAGCACAAGCTAGTTTGTAAGCAATCACAGCTCCAGCCAAACCCTTAAACGGATACTTATCGCCTTTTTGGAAAGGATTAATGATTGACACTGCTTTGGGTAATTCATCTCTTAATTGATGATGATCAGTAATGATAACATCAACACCTAAAGAATTAGCTAAATCTACTTCCTCAATATCACTACTAGCGCAATCAACTGTAATAATTAGCTTCACACCGCTTTTCGCCAACTCTTTGATCGATCCTTTATTCAGGCCATGTCCTTCTTTATCTCGATCCGGGATATAGATTCCTGGATCTTTAGCCCCTAATTCTTTCAAGGTTAGATATAAAATAGCGGTTGAACAAACTCCATCTGCATCATAGTCTCCATAAACGAATATCTTTTCATGCTTCTCGATTGCTCGTTTAATCCGCTCAGTCGCCTTTTTCATCCCCTTAAGCAGATATGGATCATGGATGTCTTCTCCAAAATCAGGATTGAAAAACTCATCAATTTGTTCTTGGGTTTTTAATTCCCGGTTATAGAGCAACTGGGAAATTAAAGAAGAGTATTCTGGAAATTTTTTAAAAAAAGCGCTGGGCGCTTTTGATCTTACTTGCCATTTCATAGTTATTTCAATGCTTCTATACCAGGCAGCTCATCTCGAGCTAAAAATTTAAGCATTGCTCCGCCACCGGTTGAAACATGATCTATTTTATCTAATAAGTTAAGCTGTTCTAAAAGTGTAATTGTATCACCGCCTCCGACTAATGAAAATCCTTCGGTTTTTGCAATCGCTTCAGCAATCGCTCGACTGCCCGAGGCGAATTCTTCGACCTCAAAGAGTCCCATTGGACCATTCCAAACAATCGTCTTAGATTGAGAAATTATATCTTCAAACAGATGGTTAGTATCTGGTCCGCTATCTAAAATCATCTCCTCCTTTTCTATATTTCCAGTCGGAGCAATCCGGCTTGATGATTTACCCGAAGGATCACTAGAGGCAACTACATCTACAGGAATATGTAATTTAGTATTAGTTAAGTTAAGCCTTTTAACCTCTTCAACCATTCTCTCTTCAACAATAGATTTCCCAATTGCTATTCCTTTAGCGCTAATTACCGTATTAGCCAAAGCACCGGCTAAAATTAAGTGATCAGCACTTTCTAAAAACTCTTTAATCACCTCTATTTTGGTAGATATCTTAATTCCACCGATAATAACGGTTAAAGGATGTTCTGGCTCATCTAAAACCTTAGAAAGATTTTTGATCTCTTTTTCTAAAAGTAGACCTGCACAACTAGGTAAATGTTTAGGTAAACCAACTACTGAAGCGTGAGCGCGGTGAATTACTCCAAAGGCATCGTTGACATACATTTCTCCTAATTGAGCCAGTTTTTTAACAAATTCAGGATCATTCTCTTTTTCTTGTTTATGATAACGCAGGTTTTCCAAAAGAACTATCTGACCTGGCTTTAAATCCTCAACTCCCTTTTCTACCTCCGGGCCAATACAGTCATTTAAAAAACCAACCTCCTGACCAAGTAGCTCGGAAAGACGCTGGCTCACTATCTCTAAACTGTATTGTTCTTCTGAATCTTTAGGTCGACCAAGATGAGAAAGTAAGATTACCTTAGCTTTTTTTTGAATAAGATGCTTAATGGTCGGTAAAACAGCTTGAATTCTAAAATCACTTACAATCTGATCGTCTTTTAGAGAAACATTAAAATCAGCCCTCACTAACACTCTTTTATTCTCAAAACTAAGATCACGAAGAAATTTCATTAGAATATTTGTGATTATTGACTAACTACTGATATGATTCTTTTGAATTCACTGGCGTTAAGCGACGCACCACCAACCAACAATCCATCCATCCTAGCTCCTTTAACATAATCAGCGGCATTTTGACTAGTTACACTGCCGCCATAGATAATTTTTGTCTTTTCGGCAATTGAACGACTGTAGAGTTTGGTTAATATTTTTTTAATAAACAAAGCTGCTTTCATCGCATCATCACCCTGACAAGGAACCCCGGTTCCAATCGCCCAGACTGGTTCATAAGCGATAACAATCTCTCCTATCCTAATGGACGTAATACCGCTCAAATCTTTTTCCAGTTGCTCACCCACCACTAAGCTCATTTCATTTAATGGCTTACCATCTGAATCAAAAGAATCTCTTGTCTCCTCGCCAATACATAAAATAGGTTTTAGGCGGGCTTTTAAAACTGCTTTTAGTTTTCTTGATACAATCTCATCTGTTTCTTGAAAATATTTTCTTCTTTCTGAATGGCCAACTATAATATATTGACAACCTAGTTCTTTTAACATTGAAGGAGAAATCTCTCCGGTAAAAGCTCCTTTTTGCTCCCAAAAACAATCTTGAGCGCCAAAGACAAATTTACCCGAGCTACTAGCTAAAAGATTTTTTAAATATATAAAAGGAGGGCAAATAACAATTTCTACTGATTGATTTTTTTTAATCTCTGATTTCAGAGAACTTGAAAGATGCTCC
>Ga0209976_10002433_pt1 | contig 10588 bp, 15 predicted proteins | sample SumtaG_FD_182806 | JGI IMG/M metagenome (GOLD analysis project Ga0209976, IMG submission 182806) | Deep subsurface microbial communities from Indian Ocean to uncover new lineages of life (NeLLi) - Sumatra_00157 metaG (SPAdes) (version 2) | ecosystem: Environmental > Aquatic > Marine > Oceanic >... | reverse complement strand
GAGGTCTCCTGTGAAAGCATTACCGCATCAGTATAATCAAGAATTGCATTTGCTACGTCTGAAACTTCTGCTCTAGAAGGAATAATATTATGAGTCATTGAGTCTAACATTTGAGTAGCTGTAATAACTGGCTTACCAACTTCAACACACCTTTTAATAATTTTCTTTTGATAATAAGGAACTTCTTCTAGGGGAATTTCTATGCCTAAGTCTCCCCTAGCTACCATAATACCGTCTGAAGCTTCAAGAATTTCTTCAAAATTATTTAAAGCGTCACGATTCTCTATTTTAGCTAAAATTTTAGCAGTTAAAGAAAATTTCTTTATGTATTTTTTTAATAAATCAATGTCCTTTTTGTTTCTCACAAAAGAAAGGGCTAAAAAATCAACTTCGTACTTAGAGGCAAGAGATAAATCTTTTATGTCTTTTGATAATAAAGATGGTAAATTAATTTCTGCTCCAGGAATATTAATACTCTTATTACTTTTTACCACACCTCCTCTTGAAACTTTGACAGATACAGAATTTTTCTTTTTACTTAGAACTTTAAATTTAATTTCACCATCATTTATAAATATCCTCTGATTTTTTTTAATGTGTGTTGAGAAAAAACTTTCAGAAACCAAAATATCATTAGGAAATTTTTTATTTTTTACAAAATTAATAGTCTTTCCTTTTTCAACAGTAATCTTTCCTCCCTCAAGACAACCAACTCTTATATCAAGCCCTTGTAAATCTAAAAGAACAGCTACTGGCTGACCCATTAACTGAGCAGCTTTCTTAACATTCTCAATACATTTGCTATGCCAAGCATGATCGTTATGTTTTAAATTAAAACGAAAAACATTTACTCCTGCCCTAATGAGAGAGGTTAAGTCTTCCACTCTTTCACTGGAAGGACCAACGGTAGCAACAATTTTTGTTAGCGACATATTATTAATTATTTATCTTTAGGGATTTCTATATTTTTAATCTTATAACTCTTATTCATGCTGATTATCGTCATAATCTTATTAGTTATATAACCAGCAATAGCTAAAACAATCAAATAAACAAAACCAAAAGGATTAAGTTTTAGAGTTTCTTGGTTCCACAACCTAATCAATGAAGCAAAAACACCTATAGAAGTAATGACTGAAAGATTCTTAATAGAAGATGTTGTTGCTTCTGATTGAATTTTTTCCAAAACATTCTGGGTAGATTTAGCATAATCTTTAGTCGTTCTCCAAATTTCTTTTATGTATTGCAAAGTACTAAACAATGCTGAATATTTAAATTCTAAAACTTTTATCAGCCTATTAAAATCTTCATCAGAATTAGCAAGAGTCTCTCTAATCTTAACAGATATATTCATTTGATGAATTCTAGCTTCTATTAAATCCACTCTTCTAGAATAACCCTCTATTTGATCCTTAAATTCTTCTACATCACGTCCTTTAATCTTCCCCCCTTTTTTTAAATTGTTAATTTTTTCCCAAACAATTCGGTGCAAATTAAGATATCTATGCATCTGACTAATAAATTCTCTAATAAAAATTTGTTCTTGTACAAACTTTTCAATACTTAATTTTTTCTCCGAAATATTATTTATAATATATAACTTGTCACCTCTATAAATCTCAAATTCTTTCCTTTTAATTTGAAAATATTTTTCCTCATTAAACTTTTTTAGAAAATTTAAAGCAACTCTTTCTTTAACATTATTAACAACAATAAAATAAGGACAAACAATTTTTGCCCCGATTAATTCTTTGGGAAGTGGCATTCCTAAACTAAAAAGGTAATTAAGAGCTGGAGATAAAATCTTTTCATAATAAGCAGTCAGTTCTTTGAGATCTTTTTCAACTAACTTTTCTACGTCTTTACTCAATATTACCAAACCATCTTCAAATATTTTAACGTCAACATTAAAATCAGTAGAAAACTCTACATAAGCAAGTTCGTTAACTTCCATGCTCACATTTTTAATCCTTAGTCTTTTACGAAAATTGCTCAATTTTCGAGAATTTAAAACACTAAGAGGAGAACTGGCATTTTTTAAAAAATTAAAAGTTTCTCTTAGATGAAGAACCGTTCTTTGAAACCATCCTCCAACATAAATTTTTTTGTGGTCCGTCTTATCCATAAAATAATATTATCATAAAACTTAAAACGAATCTATTTTATTAACAACAAGAAAAAGAGCGCTATACAGCGCTCCTTTTATTTAATTATCTCCTCCGTCATCCTCACCTTCATCTCCTTCGCCATCTTCACTTTCATCTTTTTCGTCACCATCCTCATCTTCATCTTCATCATCCTCATCTTCATCTTCGTCATCACCATCTTCGTCTTCGTCCTCGTCCTCACTATCTTTGTCTTCACTTTCACCTTTATCTTTATCTTCATTATCGTTCTCAAGACCATCACTTAGATTTTCATCTGAACTCTCTTCTTTAGTTTCTTCGTCTTCTCCAGCAGATTCATCTGCTTGATTCAAAAAATGATTTAATTTATTTTCCGTAACCATTCATTTTGAATTATATTTTTTAACATCGACTTTTTTCTACTAAACAGTAGGTTTTAGAAAATTATATATAATGAAAAAAAAATGTCAACTGCTGAAAATCATATTAATTTCATATTTTTTTCCTGAAAATATTCTTCTTCTTTTTGGTCTATCTCTTTACTGGATATTATTTTCATTTTTTTTAATTGAAAAAAACATTTAGCGCAAATTGAAATATCAACAGAAGCATCATGAGCATCCTGAAAATCTTCTTTGAATAATTTTAAATAAAGTTCTGACAAAGTTGGCCACTTAAAACCATAAGGGCCTTTTATCTGACAAAAATTTGTAGATCTCTTCATTGTACATATCTTAGAACTCTCGGAAATATTATTAAGAATATTGGTCCTTAAAAATTCTGCTTCCACTACCTTAACATCAAAATCCATATTATGTGCAACTAAAAATTTCACATTTTTTATATCTCGTACAAACTTTTCAAGTACCATCTTCAAATCAACCCCTTCTCGTAATGCTTTTTCTGTTGAAATTCTATGGACCATTGAAGAATATGGCGGGATAACAAATCCTTGAGGTTTAATAATATAGTTGTTGTCTGATATTTTATTGCCTGAACTATCATAATGAGACCAAGCTATTTGAACTAAACGAGGCCAATTATCTAAATCAGAAACTGGAGCTTTCCAGTTTTTAGGTAAACCTGTTGTTTCTGTATCAAAAAATAAATACATTTTTACTAATTAAAATTTTGCATTTAATGGTAACAAATATAAATTAAAAAAGAAAACCTAATAGAATATTAAAAAAACCAAATATGAGGCAGAATGTCCCAAAATTAATTTTTTCAGCAATTTTTAATAAATAACCAATAGTAATTCTTCCAACAATAAAAGAAACAAAAGCTGCAATCAGATACTCCGACCTAAGAAAAAAACCTTCTTTTAATCCAGTGAATAACTGTGCGGTAAAAATAGGAATAATGCCAGCAAGAAAGCTCAATCTTAAAGCATTTTGAATACTAAAACCCCTTAAACTCAAAACTAAGGTTGTGATCCCACTTCGACTAATACCAGGCAAGATAGAAAAACCTTGAGCTAAGCCAGTTAATATTCCATCTTTATTTCTAATATTATTCATTTCCCTCTCATTTTTATTTCCTCTTTTTAATTGAAGAAAACCTGTAATTAATAAAGCTACACCAATTAATATTTGACCTGTTCTATCATTAAAATTTAACTTTTGAAGCATTAAATAAAAAGGAAAACCAATCAAGGAGGTTATAACACCAGAAGACACGACAAAAAATAATAATTTTTTATTTTTAAAACTAATTAAAGAAATTATTTCTTTGTAAAAAAAAGAAAGAGTTGCTATTAAGGTTCCTAAATGAAGAAACAAAGAAATATCCATTCCGTCCTGAAATGAATAGCCTAGAAAACTTAATATAAGAGTAATTGTCCCCTCACTACTAATTGGTAGCCACTCTAAAACGCCCTGCAAAAAACCAGCTAAAACTAAATCGATCATTTTTATATTTTAGTAATAATCATCAAAATCTTCTTTCTTATCCCCTTTCTTTTTCATCTCTAATATTTTTCTTTTTTCCTTTAGAGCTTTTGTTTTAAAAAATAAATAAATCCAATGACTTCTATCTGTAGTTTTTAAAAGCATAATAAGATTTAAGACTGGCAAAATATGAAACGACAAAAAGACCAAAGTATCTATTGGCTGAGAAATTGATATTGTTTTTCCTACAATAATTGCATAGATAGAAAAAATGATAATCAATACATTTAATAAAATTGTTATTATTTTAAACATATTTTTTAATAACAATTAACAGTCCCTTATAGAACTTTAAAAAGTGCCAGAACCATTAAAATACCAACAACTATAATATAACATATTTAATTACTTTTTAAGAATTTATCTAGACAGTCTGTCCATTAAATTCTGCTTCTATTATAAAAAATAATTTTTACTCAATCAACCCCATACACCTCCAATTAATACTTGCTGTTCTATTCTTAATATCTACCACGCAAGCTGGGCTACACCCTTCTTTTTCTAAATTTAAATCAATCCAATAAGTCCCAGTAATTTCATTACAAATAAAAGTTTCTTTTAAATTGTTTCCACACTCGCTGTTAATAGCTATTTCTTTTGCGTCAGATAAAGTTAAAACATTCTCCGCGTCCTCTTTTACACAATGATCTTCCGTGAAAGATTTTTGAAGAACTTGGCATTGTCTAGGGTAACCCTCCACAACTATATAACCCGCATTAGCGCAATCATCAAAATTATTAATTTCTCCAAACACCCCCTTACATTGACCCTCAACGCACTTACAAGAAGTAGGCGCTAAACAAGAACCTTTCTCTTCAACTTTTAATGGAAGATAATTCTTATTATAGCAACCACAATTATAATCCCCTGTTTCTCCAAAAACAACACAATGACTATCAACAAAACAATAACCTAAGCCTTCAGGAATAATTTTTTCTTGAATGTTTGGCATAAGAGTATAAGCCCAATAAGCTGCACCTATAAAAAAGAGAAAAGTTATTATATTAATTAAAGTTTCAGGCATGTTTTTATGTTTTTAATTATCAATTATAACACAAGATCTTGTCATAGACTCCTCTTTTTTTGCAAATAAAAAACTATCTATTAATAGATAGTCTTTGCTATTTTTCAAATAATGAAAAAAAAGAAAGCAAAAAAATATTTTATAATACCTCAAACGACCAAACATCATTATTTTCTGGACCCCTTTTAAGCCTTTCTATGGCTTCATTGGGACTTTCTGCTTCGAGCTTTAAGTACAAGCCTTTCCATTTTACCTTATCACGCTCAATTGGTTTTTGATCCATATGAATTGCAGTCGTGAAACCATTTACCACACTGGTAAGTTTAAATAAAAATTCCATTTTTCATCTTCACCTCCTTATTCAGTTTTTTAAGAGCTATCGTATTATGACAAAAATCTTATTTTTGTCAATAAAAAAATCCAAGCAAAACGCTTGGATAAATAGTTCGGAGGCAGGGACTCGAACCCCAATTACCAGGGCCAGAACCTAGCGTCCTACCATTAGACGACCTCCGATTAAGCCTTCAAATATCTCCTAACAGCAATGTTACTGGCAATCATTCCTAGCCCTGCTCCAACAATAAACTGAATCAAAAATAAAGTCCAGAATCTTGCCATAAACAATTCAAAAAGATTAAAGTCAATAAATAAATTCATAATTCGAGCGCTAAAAAACCAACAAATTAAACCAAGACTCAAAAAAGAAATTAAAGAAGCAGCAATACCACACAACAACCCTTGTACTAGAAAAGGACCTTTAACAAACCAGTCAGAAGCTCCAACAAGTCTTTGAATTTCAATCTCTTTTTTTGAATTATAAATAGATAACCTAACTGTATTAAGGGTAACTATAATGGCAATCAAAAATAAAATAGCCACAACATAAAGGCTTGTCTGACTTAAAGTTGAACTTAAAGCAGAAATCCTCTGAATAACAGATTCTCTTTGAAAATAATCTATCTTTTCAATCATATTATCAGCTCCCAGTGTTATTAAAAAAGAATAAACACTTGCATATTGACTAGGCTTCCAAGCTTGAACATTTAAAGAAGCTAAGAAAGGATTAACTCCTAATTCTTCTATAGAACCCATTAAACTAAAATCATTCCTATGCTCTTCCACAAAATTATTCAAGGCTTTGTCTTGAGAAATATATTCTACTTTTTTAATTTCAGGAAATTCAATAATTTGTTTTTTCATTGTCAAAATATCATCTTCGCTTGCCGTGTCTTTAAAATAAATTGAAATATCAATTCTTTCCTGAATACTTGCAACTAAGAATTCACCCATGTCTCTAAGAAGAAAAATAGAGCCCATAAGGCTAATGACTAGAAATAAAACAAAAATCGTAGAAACCATAATGCTTCTTTCTCTCACAAATGCTTTCCATCCTAAATTAGATATTCTCTTTATAGAATCAAACATAATTAATTAAAGAATAAACCTTCCTTTTTCTTCATCTCTGACAAGTTTACCTTTTTCTAAAGTAATAACTCTTTTGCCTAGATTATTAATAACATCTTTATTATGGGTAGACAAAACAACAGTTGTGCCCATCTCATTAATTCTACGCAATAATTGAATTATTTCAAATGTATGATAAGGATCTAGGTTACCTGTTGGCTCATCAGCCAATATAACTACTGGTCTATGAATCAAGGCTCTAGCAATAGCCACCCTTTGTTTTTCACCTCCCGAAAGCTGAGCAGGAAAATTACTCAATTTATCATTCAAGCCAACTATATCTAACACCCTAGGAACATCTCTTTTAATTTCTTCATCAGACGCCCCAATGACTTCCATAATATAGGAAACATTTTCATAAACCGTCTTGGAAAAAATCAATTTATAGTCTTGAAAAACAGAACCTATTTTTCTTCTTAATTCGGGTAAATTTTTTGGTTTTATTTCATTAATGTTTTGTCCTTCAAAAAAAACATTACCACTAGTAGGCTTTTCTTGAGCCAATAAAAGCTTTAATAAGGTTGTTTTTCCAGCTCCTGACTTACCAACAATCGCAACAAACTCCTTCTTATTAATATCAAAAGAAACGTCGTCTAAAGCCACTGATGTTGTTTCTATATTATTGTTTGTTGAAAAATATTTCTTAGTGATGTTTTGGAAACTAATCATTTTTTAATTTTATTTCTGCTTCTATAAATTCCTCTATTTCTCCGTCTAAAACTTTATTAATATTAGAAGTTTCTATCCCTGTCCTAAGGTCTTTTACTAATTGATAAGGATGAAAAACGTAGTTTCTTACTTGATTACCCCAACCAACTGAAACTTTTTCTCCTTTTATCTCTGATATTTTTTTCTTCTCTTTATCCTTATAAAAATTATAAAGCCTAGAACAAAGAACTTCCATCGCCCTCTTTTTATTTTGATCCTGAGATCTTTCCGATTGACAAGTAGCTATGATATTCGTAGGTAAATGTTTTATTCTAACTGCTGACTCTATTTTATTTACATATTGTCCCCCAGGTCCAGAAGCTCTATAAGTATCAATGGTTATGTCTTCTGGCTTAATCTGGATTTTTTCTTCAGACAAATCTTTAATTTTAGGGATAACATCAACTAAAGCAAAAGATGTCTGACGAATATTCTTAGAAGAAAAGGGGGAGATTCTTACTAATCGATGTACTCCTTTTTCTTTTTTTAAAAAACCGTAAGCAAATTTCCCTCTCACTTCTAATGTAACAGATTTAATCCCTGTTCTTCCGGTAAAACCTGCATCATCTCCAAAAGACTGACTTAATATTTTTACTGCAAACTTTTTTCTTTCACAATATCTCTGGTACATTCTTAAAAGCATCGCCGTCCAATCTTGAGCATCTTGCCCTCCCACTCCAGCATAAAGAGACAATATAGCCTCTCCGTCGTCATATTTTTCAGAAAAAAATATTTCTATTTCTTTTTCTTCTAATTTTTTTTCTATTTTACCAATATCACTTTTTTCATCTAAGTATTCTATCTCTAATTTTAACTCTTCAAAATCATTTAACTCTTGTTTTAGCTGATTAAATTTCTGAGAAACTTCTATAGCTTTTTTTTTATTATTCCACAAGTTAGAATCTTGAACTTCTTTTTTTAATTTTTCAAATTCCTTTCTTTTCTTATCAAGATCAAAGACAGTCCTCAAGAGAGAGGAGTTTATCTTTAAATAATTTAATTTTACCCTTAATATCATTCATCTTGTTTTAATTATAGGACAAAACATAAAAAAACTGAAGCCTAGAAAGTTTCTTAAAACAAAAAGAGTAATATTAAATACTACTCAATTTATTATGTTTATTTTTAAAATTCTTACTTTAAGGCTCTTGACTTCCAGCCTTAATAAATTCTTCGGCTTTTTTTATGTCTTCATCAGTGGCGCTATCAATAATCTCTTTCATGTCTTCTATCATTTTTTTAACCATAGGGTTTGACTCATTGTCCCCAAAAGTTTTTTTCATACTTTTATAAGTTTCTATTGCAGAAGCAATTTTAGTAATTTCCTTTGGATATTTTTTGACAAACTTCTCCCTTGTTTCAGTAATATTGTCGGATATTTTTTCAAATTTTTTAGGCATATTACTTTATGTTTAACGATATATTTTTAAAAAATTTTCTAATTTATTTTTCTTGAGATTCTTGAAGTTCTTCTTGAAGCTTCTCAAGTTTTTCTTGAAGTTTTTGCTTGTCAGCTAAAACTTTTTCTTTTAATTCTTCAACTCCTTCTGGATCTTCATCTCCAAACTCCTTTATGGTTTCAAGTGTCTCGTCCAAATAATCTATCTCTCCTTTCAAAGTATCGATTTTCTCTTTTAAATCAGAAGATTCGTAATTACCTTCTAGTTGTTTTTCTAATTTTGATTTGTTTTTTAATGGATTATTTTCAAATGACATATTTGTTTAATATTATAATTAATATTTGTATTACAATACACAAAACACTACTTTAATTCTTTTTTTAGTTTTGCTATTTGAGATTTTAATTCTTTCTTTTTTTCGTTTTTTAATTCTTGCTCTAATATTTTCATTTCGTTTTCTATGTCCTGGTCCAGCTCACTACTAGTATCACTTACATCGCTAGACAAAGCCTTTATGACTTCCTCTATCTTTGCTATTGATGCATCGTCAAAAGAAATGTTTTCTTCTTCAGATTTTAATTCTTTCATTTCTTCCTCCAAATTTAATTGTTCGTCCATTAAATTCATTACTTCGTCAGCTTCCTCATCCGAAAGATTATCTCCGAACTCTTCTATTTTTTTGCCTATTTCTTTATAAGCGTTCTCTATTTCTTTTATCCTATTGATTTTCTCTTGGTCACTCTCTATTCCTGAATTAAACATTGAACCTTTTGATTCTATACTACTCATAGTTATTTTATCTTATTTTTTAAAGCTTGATAATCAATAACTGCTTCCAACCTTTTAAGCTTACGCTTTCTCCTGATAAGAGAAAGCTCATCTTTCTTGATTGCTATTAATATCTTGTTAATTTTTACGTTTCTTTCATCTGGTTTAACTGTTTTTCTGTTTTTCATCTCAAATCTTATTTTTTCTATTCTTAGCTTACGATCATCTAATTCCTTTTCAAATTTTAGCATATCCTCTTTTTCCCAACTAATTATTCTTTCTTGACGTTGCTCTTTTTGATTGCCTTTCAATTCTGGCGTTTTAATTTCGCTAGTTATTTCTTTTTGATGTTCACCATAAACATCTCCTATTTTTGCTTTTGAGGCTTGGCCTCTTTCTATTGATTCCATTTTTATTAATTATATTAACGTTAATATTTATATTATAACACATAAAACAAAAATGAGCCAGTGATTGGGATCGAACCAACGGCCTGAGCTTTACGAAAGCTCTGCTCTGCCAACTGAGCTACACTGGCATCCTTGAGCGAGTGAAGGGAGTCGAACCCTCGTCTCGACCTTGGGAAGGTCACGTAATACCGTTATACAACACTCGCACTACTACCAATCAAATAATTTTTTGACTTCTTCTAATAATGATTCAAAAAAACCTATATCTTCATCTTTTTGAAAATCTTGTTCCTCTGACAAAAGAATAACAACAGATTCCTCTCCTTCTTTTATATAACCCTGGTCTCTTATCACTTCTTCCCAATAATCATCTGTTTTTGTATAGGATAGACCAGCTTCTAGCATAGCTTCCTCATCTTTTAAATTCTTTATGACTTCTTCTAAAGATTCTATTTCGTTAATTAAAGATAATCTTTTTTTAGCAATATTTATATTCGAAAATAGAAAAAATACAAACACAGACAATATTACAACAAAAAACAAAATACTAAAAAATCTTTCTTTATTAAATTTTCTATTTTTTGCTTTTTCTGTTACCATAACAATGAAAATTAAATGACTATGAAAAAAGTTAAAAAACAAAAAATCATGAAAACCATTTGGACAACCTTAGTTTCTATCGTTGTTCTTAGTATGCTTTTACTTTTAATTGCTCCTCTTTTTCAATAATTAACTTTTA
>Ga0209976_10002432_pt1 | contig 10589 bp, 7 predicted proteins | sample SumtaG_FD_182806 | JGI IMG/M metagenome (GOLD analysis project Ga0209976, IMG submission 182806) | Deep subsurface microbial communities from Indian Ocean to uncover new lineages of life (NeLLi) - Sumatra_00157 metaG (SPAdes) (version 2) | ecosystem: Environmental > Aquatic > Marine > Oceanic >... | reverse complement strand
GGCGGCGGTTCCAGCGTTTTAACATGGCCCACAGGTCAAAGTTGCTGGGGCTGATTAATCCGGCGGCCAGCAGGCCCAGTATGGCCGCCATGCCGAAGGCGTAGCCGGCCAAGTGTGCGTTGTAAGCTACGTTGGGCGTGTAGCGGACGATCACATTGTCGATGATAATCAGCTTCAGTGCTATAAAATACAACGCCGGTATTTCCATTGTCCCGATAATGAAGAACCAGTATATGACGGTAATAAGCGTCTGCGGAAAAAGCGCCAGGTACGCACCGGTGACCGCCGCGACGGCGCCGCTTGCGCCGAGAACAGGATGTGTGCTGATAAGAGTATGCCCGATGCCGCTGAAGACGGCCCCGGCCAGGTAAAAGCACAGATAGCCCACGGAGCCGAGCTTGTCGTTTACGTTGTTGCCGAAAAGGTAAAGAAAATACATGTTGCCGAAGATGTGCATGACCCCGCCGTGCAGGAAAGCGTAGCTGACAAACTGCCAGAGGTACGGCCGAGAAGGCGTGAGCATAAACCGCTGCGCCCAGGGTCGCAGAACCTCTATCTCGCGCGTGAACGGATTGACGTGGGTCTGATACGTAAGTACGAAAATAATGATATTGGCCAATATAAGAATATAGTTGGCGTATGGTGTCCTGTAGGGACGAATACTTGTTCTGATTGGTAATAACATTGCTTAAACATCCTCAATCCGTCAATGTTTCTGCGCGCATTTTAATGGCAGCTTGTTCATAGCACAAGAAATAAACGAAAGGTCGCTGCAAAAGATGCGCAATAAAAAACTTTATTTCGCCCTCAGATATTGTTAATAAATAACATTCGTATTCTAAAGGCCGAGTTTGCTCGGAGGTGCGGCATGGACCAGTATATTATAAGCAGCCGACTGAAGCAGGTTCGAAACGCGCTTGGTAAAACATCGCTCGATGGCCTGGTTCTGACGACTCGGGCCAATGTAACTTACGTTACCGCTTTTGGCGGTGATGACAGCTGGGCGGTTGTTACACAAAAAGGTGTATACCTTTTGACTGACAGCCGATACACCGAGCAGGCCCGCAGCGAATGTGTCAATTGCCGCATAATCGAGCGCAAGGGCCCGATGCAAAAGGCCGTGGCGAAACTCGTCGCGAGATTCAAATCCGTTGAAACAGTTGGTGTGGAAAAGGCGACTTCGTTTGGGGTCTATCAATCGCTTAAAAAGCACGTAGAGGCCAAAGTCAAGCCGGCGGGGCAAATCGTCGAGCAGTTCCGATGCATAAAAGACCAAAAGGAAATCGCTGCGATTCAAACGGCCTGTAAATTGGCCGAAAAGGCCCTTGCCCGGACGAGACGTTTCGCAAAGGCGGGTATCACCGAGAACCAGTTGGCCGGCAGGCTCGATTTTCAAATCCGCTCGCTCGGCGTGACAAACAGCTTCGATACGATAGTCGCCTTCGGCGCCAACGCCTCACGTCCCCATCACAAGCCAACCGATAAGAAGCTCAGGAAAAACGACACTGTCCTGGTTGATTTCGGCGTGCGATATAAAGGTTACTGCTGTGATTTGACACGGTGTTTCACTGTCGGTAAGACGACAGGTCTTTATAAAAGGGCGTATGAAGTCGTAAAGCAGGCACAGGCCGCGGCGATTGAGAGGATAAAGCCGGGTGTTGATGTGAGGCGAGTCGATGCCGCCGCCCGCGAGGTAATCAAGAGGGCGAAATTGCCGGTCTTCGGCCACGGCACGGGCCACGGCCTGGGTCTTGAGGTCCACGAATTGCCGATTGTATCCGACAAGGCCAAAGGCAAATTACAGCCGGGAATGGTCTTTACGATAGAGCCTGGGGTTTACATTCCCGGCAAACTTGGTATCCGTCTCGAAGACGACGTCCTCGTAACCAAAACCGGCCGTAAAGTGTTGTGAAGTTTATGTGAATGAATTGGGTTTGCTTCGGCAGGCTTTTCTGGTGCAATTGCGAAGCAGTTCAACGCATTTGGCGAGGTAATCGAGTTCGGGTTTTGTGATTTTGTATGAGGTATTGTAGCGGGCGTCGACGTGGGCTTTCTTCAAGAGTTTGAACAACCGGGCGGGTAATTTCATTGACTGAGCTGCATAACGAGATATAATCGGAACCGTTCGCAGGGGTGGCTGGGTAAAAACGGCCTGAGAAAAAAACCCTTTGAACCTGATCAGGACAGCCGACTATTCGGTATGCCTGCGTAGGGAAGCGGATCGACAACAGGCCGACAGAATCAAAATCGCTTCCCGAAGAAGCGATTTTTTATTAACCACAGAGAAAAAGAGAAAAAATGACAAGTCAACTTCAAATAGCCCGCTCAGGACAAGTAAGTGACGAGATGGAGTTCGTTGCTGAAACCGAAAATATTGCGGCTGAACTGGTACGTGATGAGACAGCGGCGGGGCGGCTGGTGATACCGGCCAACAGGCGCCATCTGCGAAACGGTCTTAAGCCGGCAGGTATCGGCAGGGTTCTGCGAACAAAGGTCAACGCCAACATCGGCACAAGCAGTGTCAGCAGCAGCGTTGAAGCCGAAATCGAGAAGATGCAGGCCGCCCTCGATGCCGGGGCCGATGCGATTATGGATTTGAGTACCGGCGGGAACCTCGACCAGGTGCGCAAGGAGCTGTTGGCTCGCTGTCCGGTGCCGTTCGGAACGGTGCCGATTTATCAGGTCATCGAAGGCAGGGCGGTTGAGGACGTCGATGAAAAGATAATTCTGGAAGTCATCGAGAAGCAGGCTGCTCAAGGTGTCGATTTTTTCACCATTCACGCAGGCGTTTTGAAAGAGCATCTGCCGCTTGTTGCAAAACGCGTCGGCGGAATTGTAAGTCGCGGCGGGGCACTGCTTGCCAAATGGATGCTTTATCACAACAGGCAGAACCCGCTGTATGAGATGTTCGATGATTTGTGTGCGATAATGGCCGAATACGATGTGTGCTTTTCGCTCGGCGACGGGCTTCGTCCCGGCGCTATTGCCGACGCGACCGACGAGGCCCAGATAGCGGAATTGAAAACCCTCGGCGAACTAACACAAAGGGCACAGGAAGCGGGATGTCAGGTCATGGTTGAAGGTCCCGGCCATGTTCCCTTCGACCAGATAGAGCACAATATGAAGCTGCAGCAGCAGATTTGTCACGGTGCGCCGTTTTATGTGTTGGGGCCGTTAGTTACGGATATCGCACCTGGTTACGACCACATAACCTCAGCGATTGGCGGAACAGCAGCGGCCTTTTACGGGGCTTCATTTCTTTGTTATGTCACGCCCAGAGAGCATCTTGGTCTGCCGGACGCTGACGACGTTCGACAGGGTGTCATCGCCGCCAAAATAGCTGCCCACGCGGCTGATATTGCTCGCAGGCTTAATGGTGTGGCTGAACGTGACAAGCAGTTAAGTACTGCACGGGCGAATCTCGACTGGGACAGTCATTTGGCCCAGTCGCTTGACCCTGCCACCGCTGAGAAGATGCACGAAGAGGCTTGCAGACGAATGGGCGGGCAAAAACCGGACGATGCCGACTATTGCTCGATGTGCGGCCAGCAGTGGTGCAGCGTAAGAATAAACAAGGAAATCCGCGAGGCAATTAAACAGGGGTCGGCTGCTTCTCGCTAAAAGCCAAACCGCACTCAAGGGAAAAAGAGGCTTAGGTTTTCATTGAATCGAGTTCGAGAAGAGCTACCGGCAGGAATATTGCGACCGGCAGCCAGGGCCACAATTCCGGTGTCACTATCTCAAAGACAACTTCGGCAGAAAACATTTTGCAGACAAAGGTCGTGATAAAGCACAAACCCGTCAGCGTAAAGCTGAGCAGGACCGCCGATTTCATTGCCTTGGGGTCTCTGCAGAGAAGAATGGGCAGGCAAACCATAAGCATAACAAAGTTGATTACCGGCTCGGTGATGCGAAAATGCCGCTGGCTTATTAATCGGTTAAGGTCCTTTATTCTTGTTTGTTGTTGCGCCAGTGTAGCAAGCTGGGCCGAGCTGAGCAGGCTCTTGTATTCGGATTTGCGTCTGACCGGGATGTCCTTTGGAGTAATGTCGGTTGCGTAGTAATCTATATTGTCGGCCTGGTCTATCGAACCTTTTTCGGTAAAGCGACCGTCAATCAAGTCCCAGCGGTTCGTTTTGTAATTGTAAACTGCTTTTTCGGCTGAGATTCGGCCGGTCACTTCCAGCACTGGAGAATCGTCGGTTCGGCTGCGGACTATTATTGTCGGGCCATGGAGCGTCGTTGTGGCGGCATCATATTTTTGAGAGCATATAAGTGAACCGTTGGCGTCTGCTATGAACCACACGTCATAAGATTCCTGGCCTGGCAGGTCGTCCTCGCTGCGTACGAGCTTGTCGGCCAGTGACGGTATGACAAACTCCTGGTCGATTACGAGTACGAACGTCAGGACAACGGCAAGGATGACTATAGGGGCCAGGACGCGTTTGAGGCTCACGCCCGATGCCATCATCGCCACAAACTCATTGTTACGCACCATCTTGCCGAGGGAGAAAACAGCCGCTATGACGGTGACAAAGCCGGCGAAGTCGCGAAAGTACAGCGTAATATTCAGACCGTAATAGGTCAGGATGTTGGCCATGACCTCCAGAACGCCCAGACCGGCATGCTCGGTGAATTCGTCAATGTTCACAAAAAGGTCGACTATTATGCGAAGCCCTATCAGCACAGAGAAGCTAATAACATAGCCGATAAGAAAGTTTTTTGTGATGTATTTATCCAGTATTTTCATATTCGGTATTTGCTTTAATCGACGAGCTAATTTTTCAGCAGTCTTCGATATATTTGGGCAACCAGCAGGCACAGCAGCGTCAGGCCGCCCCACATAAGCAGCAGGCCCACATTGATTCGAACACCAGGGTTTTTTGTGACGTTTTTGCCGGCCATAATGCAGATTATCAACAGCGCAGCCGGCACGGAACTTGCGCCGAATGCGCTTAACAGATGTCCGTCTTTAAACATAATCCCCAGGCCGATGCCGACCATTATCATTGCCACACAGCCTATTCCGAAAACAAGTCGTGAATGTATCTCGGCCTTGATTTCCACCAGCGTTTTGGCAATGCATACTTTGAGCCTTTCCTGCAAAGCGGTCAGTTGTGAGCTCGGCCCGTTTGCAAGTGCCGCGTTAACGGTATCGGTTCTTATGGCTTCCAACACGTTTTTGGTCCTGAACCTGGCTGTAACGCTTTCAGGCAAAATAAGGCCGCGTATTCTTAGTCTGGTCGCGGCCATTCCCTCTTCACCGCCGAGCTGCCGCCAGGTGGGATTGTCCAGTTCCATGGTGAGCGTAGGTGCAAGCTCGTCACCTTCCATGTGCAGTCTTGCCCTGAGGGCCTGGAGCCTGCGCAAAAGCTGACCGGTGGTTGTGTCGTATTCGGCGACCGATACGGGACCTGCCAATTCGACCTGGCGTTCTTCGGACAGTGTGGCCTCGGCCGCGATAAACTCGATGCGTTTAGTGTCGCTGTGCAGACTATACGGCTTGTTCGGCTCGGCATCAATCCCGGATGCGATATCCTCAACCAGCAGCTCGGCGGTGAACTGGCCGCAGGTTTGTCTAGCGAGCCGGGCGACAGGATAGAACCTTATCGGTTCGGCCCTGATTTTCTTCATCTCGTCAACTTTTTTGAATTTGATATTATCGGCCAGAAGCGAGCCGAACTCGGCGGTCACAGGCAGCTTTTCAAAATAAAAGCCTCCTTCGCCTTCGAGACCCATCTGATAGACGTCGTATGCGGTGATTCGCACCTCGTTGAATCGCTCGTGCGGGTCGAAGTAGACGCGGGCACTTTTGGCGGTTATAAGACTCTTTATTTTGTTGTCCTTCAGTTCGGTGATGACCACGCCCAGCAGCAGGTCATTGCGTACATCGACCAAATCGGCATACACACGGTATCTGTCATCGGGCGGCATTTTATAATAGCCTGTGCGCCTTATATTGCGGAAAAGTATCTGCTTGGCGTCGGCCCGCAGTGTCTTCTCGGCTCGATGAATAAAGACGGGCATCACATAGAAGCTTAGTATCAGGTTTGCTACCGCCACCATAATTGCCATCGACAAGCCCGGATAAACAAGTGTCAGCAGGCTTACTCCGCTTGCCCGGCAGGCGTCGAGTTCGTTGTCAGCCGCGAATCGGCCGTAAACCAGCGAAGCTGCAAAAAGGGCGGCCATCGGCAAAACAAACGTCAGCGTTATGGGCAGAAAGTAGACTATCAAATACAGCACCTGTCTGGGGCCTGCACCGAATTCCTGAATTGGCCGAAGCACGCTGCCAAGGCTCAGCATAAGTGTCAGCGCCACCGCCGACAGGGCGAAGACCTTAAAAAGCTCGCGGAATATGTATCTGTGTAAAGTAAAAATCATTTTTCAGCCTTCGGTACCTGACATCTAAATCGTCCTTGCCGGGTTCACGCTGACATTATCGAGTGGGACAGTCGATTTGCCAAGAAGTTTTTCTACGCGGCGATGACCAGGGCAACGATACCGCTTTGCGTTTGCTTTCGGAGCAGGAACGGTTATAATGGCCCTGCTGTCGGTAACCAGTCCGATTGCAAGTTTTTGGAGTCCATATGGGAGCCTTGGGAAAGTCTTTTATGCTGTTGGCGGTGGGCTGTCTGTTTGCGGGGACCTTTATTTGTGGTACCGCATGTGCCGACACCGTCATTTTAAAGCAGGGCCAGACGCTGACCGGCGAGATACTCGCTGATAAGTCGACGCATATTTACCTCGATATCGGATTTGAGGTTTTGACTATCCCCAAGACAGGGATACTCGAATACGAATACAGCGGAGATGACGGGGAACAACAAATCGTTGCGGAAAAATCAGCAGAAGTCGCGTCGTCCGTCCGGCTGTCCGGGCGGCTTTATAAAACGGCCAATCTCAAAAAAACAACCATTGAAGAAGGCGTTGAACGGGTTTCAGAGGCCGTTGTCAAGGTATCGAGTCCGGCCGGGATGGGGTCGGGTTTTTTCCTGAACGAAGACGGCTACCTGATAACAAATTATCATGTGATTGAGAAGGAAACCAGAATCGAGGTTACGGTTTTCCGCAGTACTGCCAACGGCTTCGAGAAAAGCAAATTCAAAAAAGTCAAAATAGAAGCCATCAATCCGTTTGTTGACCTTGCCCTGCTGAAAGTCGAGGCCCTGGGCGAGTCCAAGGTCAAGTATGCGTATTTAGGGGACATGGACCGCATGGAGGTGGGTCAGGCGGTTTTTGCCATTGGCAACCCTCTCGGGCTCGAGCGCACGGTTACCGATGGTGTGATAAGCACCAAAAACAGGGCATTCGAAGGGCTTGTTTATATCCAGACCAACGCCGACATCAATCCGGGCAACTCCGGCGGGCCGCTGTTCAACCTCGCCGGCGAGGTGGTGGGTGTTACGAATATGGGATATATATTTTTCGGGGGACTTGGTTTTGCAATACCCATCGATTACGTCAAGCACTTCATAGACAACCGTGACGCCTTTGCTTACGACAAGGACAATCCGAACACCGGTTACAGGTACCTCCAGCCGGAACCGAGACGCAACCGCCAAAAGCCGGGATTTCTAAAAAGCAAGGGTCAGTAAAAACTCAAACTGACCGATGGTCAGTTTGAGAGTTAAAAAATCAAAATGCAAAAGGCAAAATTGTGGAATCCGCCTGCGACGGATGGCTGATATTATTGGTCTTTTCGTATTACAGAACATATTTTCAAATAAACAGTTATGTGAATTTTCAACTATAAGGCGGTCAGTTTGAGTAAAAAGTCTTTATGAAAGGCCTTAGCATGAATAGTTTTTTCAGGGTGAAACTCCTGGCAGGTTTTATTATCGCTTTATTTGCGGCACGCTGTCCCGGGGCGACAACACTGCCGAAAATCGCGAAGCTGCTTCCGCCTGAAACCGTTTTTCTTGCGAGCACAGATGATTTTCAGCAGGTTAAGAGCCAGTTTGAGAAAACAAGTCTGTATAAGCTTTACAAGGACCCTGTGATGGCGGCATTTGTGAACAGCTTCAAGGTCAAATGGCGCCAGCAGGTAGGCGAACTGGACGCCAATGACTTGTTCAGGGCGATTGTTGATGCGGACGTGGTGCCGAAGGGCAGGTTTGGATTTGCAATGGTGCTTGACCAGAAGGTTGTGGACCCCAACAATGCCCCGCTTTTGCTTATCAGTCAGTGGGGCGATGATATAGGCAAGCTGAAGGAGGCGATAAACAAACTGGTCGAGAAAAACATCGAGATGGGTGGTCGGCAGATGCCGCCGGCCGATTACCGCGGCATTACCATAAGGAAATTGGCCGACGAGTCGTCCGAAAAACTGTTTTACTGCTTCATTGAAGATACTTTCTTATGTGCCGGCAGGGAGGATTTATTAAAATTTGTTATCGCGCATATCAAGGGTGCGACCAGTCCGACGCTTGCTGATGACCCTGACTATTCGGCCACTATTGCTGCTTTGGGGCCGTATCACGACATGGATTTCTTCTTTAATATAAAGCAAATCATCAAAACCTCGCTCGCCGAAGATACCACTTCAGCGACACAAACCAGTCTGAGCATACTCGGTTTCGATAACATAGCGGCCATAGGCTGCTCGGTTGGTATTGCCAGGCGGCCAGGGAGCTGCTGGTCAGGCAAAGTTTTTATCAAGGTCAATGGCGCCAAAAAAGGTGTCCTTAAGATGTTGGAGCTTGAGCCTGTTGTTATCAGGGCCCCCGGGTTCGCTCCTGCTTCGACTTACGGGATTACTATTGTAAACCTGGATATCAACAAGGCTTTTAACGAGCTTTCAAATATACTTTACGGTTTTAACCCTTTTTTGGCGGTGATGCTGAACATCCCGCTGTTGCCGCCGACAGAGGCTCAAGTTCAGGGCCAGTTGCAGCTCAAATCCGACATAATCGGGCACCTTGGCTCACAAATCGTGATGTCCCAGGCAGTGAGCAAATCTGCGTCTGCAGTGCCCGAGGCTCTTTTTGGCATTGCCGTAAATAATAGAAGTGCTCTTGAAAAATCACTTGCCCTTTTGCACAGCAGGCTGTTGGCAGTTAACAATCCTGATGCGAAGCGTCAACTTCTTGGATACACGATTTATCGTGTGGACCCGAGAGTTTTGTCCCGGTTTCGGCCCGGGCTGGTGCCAATGTCGACCGGCAGCGGTCCGGAGGCGGCAGCTTTGCCGATGATGGCATTTGCTGTCACAGATACCCATCTTATTGCAGGGGTCGAGTCCACCGTGGAAAGTGCGATAAGGACCCTGGCCAGTGCCGATGCCGCATCGGTGGACTCAGCGGCCTGGTTTAGAGCAGCCAAATTATCTGTTCCGACAGCGGTGGGGATGGTCGGCATGGAGAATACGGCCGCTTCAAGTGAACTGTTCTGGCGGATGCTCAAACAAAGCGCGAAAACCGACAGCCAAACCATGTCTGTTGGCGGACAGCCGGCGATGGAAAGTGTGTTTGGTTACAAGCCGCCAGTGGACTTATTTGACGCCGACTTGTTGCCGGAATTTGATACGGTTCGAAAATACTTCGGCTCATCGACTTTCTATGGTGTGAGCAGACCGGACGGGTTCTTTTTTGAGTTTAATTATTTGACCGCAATAGCGGGCAGGTAGCAGATTGCAATCCGAGGTCGCCTTGGGTCAGTGGGTAACCTTGTTCAATGGATAGGTGATTATCCCTGACGCCCCGGCACGCTTTAGTTGAGGCACCAGTGAGCGCTCGGTTTTTTCGTCAACAATCACCTCGATTGCCACGAAGTCCGAGTCAGCCAGGTTTGAAATCGTCGGGCTCTTTTCAGCAGGCAAAATCTTCAATATTGATTCCAAGTCACCCTTTTTTATGTTCATTTTGAGACCGACTTTGCTGCGAGCTTCTATCACAGCATTTATGAGGATGATCATATTTTCGATTTTCCGGCGTTTGAAGGTGTCGGTCCATGCCTGTTTGTTGGCGACGAACCGTGTGGTGCTGGTTATGACGGTATCTATTTCTCTCAAGCTGTTTGCTCGCAGTGTTGAGCCGGTCTCTGTCAGTTCCACTATGGCATCGACGAGCCTGGCCTTTACCTCGGTAGCGCCCCAACTGAATTCAACTTTCACATTGATGTTTTTGTTGCTGAAATACTTTTTGGTAACTTCAACAAGCTCGGTTGCTATTATTGCTCCGGCGAGGTCTGCCGGTTTCTGCACCGCCGATTCGTTAGGTACGGCAAGGACCCAGCGGGTGGGCCTGCTTGTCGCCTTGCTGTAGGCCAGTTCGGCAACTTCAACGACGTCCGAGCCGTTTTCCATTATCCAGTCATGGCCGGTAATGCCGGCATCGAGCATGCCGTCGGCGACGTATCTGCTTATCTCCTGGGCCCTGAGCAGTATCAGCTCAATCTGGTCGTCGTCGATTCGAGGGAAGTAATTTCTTTCGGAGTCGGTAATGCTGAATCCAGCCTTTGCGAACAGCTTGATTGTCGCTTTCTGGAGGCTGCCTTTCGGTATCCCGAGTTTTAATATTTTTGATGCCATCTTGAATCACTCATTTTCTGGTTTTTGTTTTTTTCTTTTTGTCTTTGCGTTTGGCTTT
>Ga0209976_10002431_pt1 | contig 10591 bp, 9 predicted proteins | sample SumtaG_FD_182806 | JGI IMG/M metagenome (GOLD analysis project Ga0209976, IMG submission 182806) | Deep subsurface microbial communities from Indian Ocean to uncover new lineages of life (NeLLi) - Sumatra_00157 metaG (SPAdes) (version 2) | ecosystem: Environmental > Aquatic > Marine > Oceanic >... | reverse complement strand
GAGTCGTACATTGGGGCCAGCAAAAGTGAAAGAGTTATCTCCGAAGCTTGGTATTGCTGAAAAAGTTCTAGCTGTTCATAATGATCAGTATTTACCAGCAAATTTTGATGTAGTTATTACATCAATTGGTAATGCATTTTATGTGACTAATAAAAAAACCAGTCTTTTTGAGTTTAACCCTACACAAGAAGGAAAAAGATTTTTACAAAATTTAGGAGTTTCTAAAAAAGAAAGCGTTAAAGATTTTGCATTTAGAACATTGTATATCGCTAAATCTTCTGATCTTCAGGTTGGTAAAAATGGTATAATTTGTACTCGTGTAAAGTGTAAAAATAAAAAAGCCTGTGGTTTTATACCAAATTATCCTATTATTAGTTTTGACAAAAAGACAAATCAATCAATAGGTGGATGGATTCCTATAAAAAAATCTTTAGACTTCTTTGAAAACCTTGTAAGTGAGTGATGAAATTTGAAAAAGAGACTTCTGTTTTTCAGAATCATAATTTACTATAAATAACTCGTGCCCTTTATGTCGGGAACCTTTTTTATTTGTGCCGTTTTTTTGATCATCTGTTCGGTTTATTGTATAATTCCAAGCTCTTTTGTGCATTTTATATGTCCAATCGTATAATTCTTTTATTTCCGAGCTGTCATCATAGGTAAGTAAAAATTTAAGCTTATTTTTATATTTTTTAAGGGTTTTATTTAAGCGTAAATGATCTTCTCTCTTGAAAGAGTGGGTATAAAATTTTTCTTGGTCAGCGTTAAAGTATGGTGGGTCAATAAACAAAAAGGAATTATTTGGTACACTTTCTATAACTTTTTCAAAATCAAAAGAGGTTAATCTTACATTTTGTAGCTTCGCAGATGTTCTTAAAATATTTCTTGGCCAATTTTTTGGCCTCATACTATATTTATCCCCATATCCCCAATAACAATTCTGGGCATTCATAATCCCTGAATAGGAAGTACGGTTTATATAAAACCATCTGGTTGCCCGATCCATTTTGTTTTTGGGCTTATATTCATTTTTGTAGTATGCATGTCTTTTTTTTGTAGCCTGCTCACCTTCTAATCTTTTAATTAATTTATTAGGGTAATCACGAATAATAGTTAAGCAATTTATAAGGTCTTTATCAATATCGTTTAGCCAATTATTATTTACTTTATCTTTTGCAAAAAAAATTGAAGCACCACCAGCAAATGGTTCAACATAATAATTATGTTGAGGGATGTGTTCAATAATAAGCTTGCGAGCATAGAATTTTCCTCCAGCATACCGAAATGGTGAGTTAATTTTTTGATTCATGTTTTTACTGATTTTGGTATGTTAAAATCTTTTAATCACGTCAATAACTTTTCCATTGATTATAAAATTGTCATTTTTATGAATAAATATTGGAGAATATTCTTGAGTAGATTCCGAAAGAAGAACAATACGAGAATTTTTTCTATCAAGTCGATACTTTTTTATATTTGCCATATCGTCAATAACAGAAACAACATAATCACCGTCGCGAGGTGACACCTTTGCACTATCTACTATCACGTAATCACCGGCCTCTATATTTTTACCTGCGATATTAGCTTTGTTCATCGAATTTCCTTCTGCTTTTATAGCAAATAAACTTTTTTTATTTAGTAGGAATCGTTTAGAAATTTTAATATAACCTTCTATGTTTTGATCAGCATAAATAGTTGCTGGACCGCAGTTAGCAGAACCGACAATAGGTACTGAGATAAAAAGCCCGCCCGTTTTTGTTTCTATTGTTAATTCGGCTAATTTTTTTATTTTTTTTATTAATAAAATAAACCCTTTGCGTTCAAGTTGAGAAAGGTGATGTTTTATTTTCTGTGGCAAGTTTTCTCCTATCAGTTTACCAGTTTGTCTGAGAGTAAGATTGCCTATATTTTTTTCGTCAATCAGTTTTAGTAATCTTTTTTGTATGGTGTGCATATCTTTATTGTAGGGTACTTATTAAAATAATACAAGAAGTTTTCCATAGTTCATTAAACCTTGACAGAGTTGACAGAAAAATAGGTGATGGTAAAATTAAACTGTCCTGATTGTTTTTAATAAATAATAAAGTTGACGGGATCATTATCAATCAAAAAAAATAAACATGACTGTTTCTCAAGAGACAAAGAAAGCTCTGTATAAACGTGCAGGGGGAAGGTGTGAGTGTACTATGAGAGTGTGTGATCATCATCGTGCTAGTAGTAGATGTCCTCGATCTTTAGTTTCGGGGTACTGGGACGCACATCATCGAAGTGCAAATGGTCCAGACACCCTAGGAAATCTCATAGCTATGTGTGCAACATGTCATAAAAATACATCCACGTATGGCAGATAATATGGGTTATTTGAAAAGCGATCTATTAGTTAAAGCTTAATTGCCTGAGAAGTTTTAAGGGGGCAAGAGCACCGCATGGTTTGGCAAGGATAATGAATAAACAGATTGCCTTTGACAGAAGTCTTGTGATACAAGACTTTTCTGTTTTTTATAATTCAGCATTATTATAAAATTCTTATCAAAAAATTCAGCAAATAAACATGCTTGGCTTGAGCGTTAAAGAGCAGATCTAATGTCGTATACGATGCCTATCGCTGTATAAATTTACACATATTTGGATGAAATTAACTAAAATCCGGGTCTTCTTGGGTTTTTTATTAAGAAAGACCATCTTGTTTTTTAGAGTAAAAACTGGTAGTTTTAAGCAATGAACTCTCAATTTAATACACAAAAATTAAAAAAAGCGTTAGAGAAATTTAAAAAATATTCAAAAGAAGAAAGATTTTTAAAAGATGTGAAAGAAAGAACACGAAGAAAAAACTTTTTTAAATCTCTAATAGAAGATGTGCTTAATAGGAATATGCTCGATGAGTTAGTTTTTGGAGGAATGATTAAAAATCTTTGGTCCGCAATGCTTTGGTCTAATAAAGATTATTTGGTTAATAATATTATTGTGCATAATGGTTTAGAAAAGCTAAAAAAAGAAATATACGGTTTAATTGAAAAAAATAAGCCAATCGGTGAACGCTATGAGAGATTTGTGAACAGTGTAAAATATATGGGGCCAAGCATGGTAACTGAAATTCTTTGTCACTTAGAACCTCAAAGTGCTGGCATTTGGAATGATAAAGCGAGAAAGGCTCTTGCATGGTTGGAAGCTAAAGGTGTTCCCTATGAAAAATATAAAATAAATAGCGAAGAATATGAGCGATTCAATCAATTCTTAAATGTTTTAGCTAAAATTCTAGAAAATGATGGTTATAAAGAAGTAGATTTTTTATTCGTTGATTATTTTTTATGGGAAATCTATAACGATATTGCCCAGTATCGGGAAACAGAAAAGAAAATTGAAGAAAGAATTATTCGATCGGGTGCTTCTAGGCACGACGAGATTAAAGAAAAAATTGCACAAATAGGTTCATGGTTAGGTTTTGAAGCAGAAACTGAGAAACAAGTTGCTATTGGTTCAAGAGTTGATGATGTTTGGCGTGCCAGAATAGCTAACTTAGGAGCAGTTTCTTATCTTTTTGAGGTTCAAGACAAAGGCTCTATTTCCAATTTGATTGTTAATCTTCAAAAAGCACAGAAAAACCCAACGGTGCAAAAATTAATTATTGTGTCAGACAAAAAACAAATAGAACGAATAAAAAAGGAGGTTGGAGAGATGCCTGAAAGTTTCAGAAAAGCAGTTGTTTTCTGGGATATAGAACAAGTTGAACGGGCTCATCAAAACTTAGAGCAAGTAATTGAAGCAATTGCAGATTTAAATTTGGCCGAAGACTGAATATTACCTCAAAATCTATAGTTTTTGTTTTAAGAAAATATTTAGTTTGAGTAAATTGTTTGATAAATCTCTCTTAAAATGATACTTTTAATAATATGAAAAACTTGTTTTTTGATACTAAAAAAGTATTTTTAAGCTTTTTAAAACAAAAAAAGCCTTTTTCAATAAATAAAGTTCATAATAATTATTTTGTTTTAAGGCATGGACACACAGAGTATACTGCTGGTTCAACAGGTGTAATTTATCCTAAATCTACTCGTTTTGAATTAGGAATTACAAAGCAAGGAAAAAAAGATATTAGGAAATTAGTTCCCTTTCTTCAAGAAAAGAAAATTGATTTTATTTTTGCTTCAGATTTCTTAAGAACTCAAATTACCTCTAAAATTATTGCCGAAGGATTAAATTTAAAAGTTGTTTTAGATGAAAGATTAAGAGATGTTAATTTAGGAATTTATCAAGGAAGAAACAAACAAGAATATCATGATAATATAACCCCAAGAATAATGTTTGAAAAAGGTCCAAAAGGAGGAGAGTCTTGGATAAATTGTATTAATAGAATAGAGAGTTTAATTAAAGACATTGAAAAGCAACATCAAAATAAAAATATTTTAATTGTAAGTCATGGAGATATTCTGTGGCTTTTAGAGAGAGGGATAGCTCGAAAAGACAATATAGATAAATTATTAGAGGAAAGATTTTCTATTTCAATTATTAAACCAGGAGAACTAAGAACAATAACTTTTAAATAGGAAATAAGAAAAAGGTGAATAAAAAAACTGCTTTTTTAAAGCAGTGTTAATTCTTGCAAAAACATATTTATTTTGATTTTTGTTCGCGGGAACAATACGCAATAACAAATATTATAATTAATATTAGTGCAATTGTTACAAGAATTTCGAAAACATATAGAACGACAAGCGTTATTCCAAAGAATACTGATATCCAATATGTAAGCTTTGCAAAAAACCCATTTTCTCTAGTTTTTGAAAAATTTGTCAAACAAAAAACAATACATACTATTAATATCAAGAATCCTACAATTGGCACCCCTCTGTTCTTATTTATTTCTTCTACGGTATACTCTGTTAAACCCAAAAAACTAGAAATATATATTATAGAAAGACTAAGGATGCAGCAAATCTCTAAAAACACTCCAGTAAGAGCAAGCAAATCAGCATGTTTTCCTTCCATTTCATTTTAACCTTTATTTAAATTTTAAAGTGCTATCCTATAAACATACTTTAAAAATTGTTTTTGTCAATTAATTTGCATGTATAGTTGAAATGTCTATTGGTTTGATAAATCTCTCTTAAAATGATAACTTTAATAAATATAAAAGGAAGACTTTTTATTAGTTTTTCAATAGAAAAATCCTAAATAATATGTTTCCAGAACAATACGAAGAAAAAATATTAAAATATTGGAAAGACAACAATATTTTTCAAAAATTAAGAGAAAAAATAAAAGATAAGAAACCCTGGTCTTTTTTAGATGGCCCTATTACGGCTAATAATCCAATGGGTGTTCATCATGCATGGGGAAGAACTTATAAAGATTTAGTTCAAAGATATAAGGCAATGAGAGGATATGATGGAAGATTTCAGAATGGTTTTGATTGCCAGGGATTATGGGTTGAGGTTGAGGTAGAAAAAGAGCTTGGATTTAAGAATAAAAAAGATATTGAAAAATATGGAGTAGAAAAATTTGTTAAGAAATGCAAAGAAAGAGTTTTAAAATATTCTGAGATTCAAACCAATCAATCAATAAGATTGGGACAATGGATGGATTGGGACAACTCTTACTTTACAATGTCTGACGAAAATAATTATGCTATTTGGCATTTTCTTAAGAAATGCAAAGAAAAAGGACTTTTGTATAAAGGAAGAGATGTTGTTCCTTGGTGCCCTAGATGTGGAACAGCTATTTCTCAGCATGAAATATTAGGTGAAGAGTATAAAGAAATAATTCATCAGTCCATTTTTGTTAAATTACCAGTTAAAGGAAGAGAAAAAACATTCTTTGTTGCTTGGACAACAACTCCTTGGACATTGCCAGCTAATGTGGCTTTAGCCGTTAATGCTGATTTAGAATATGCAGAAGTAGATAATAAAGACGGAATATTTATTTTATTAAAAGAAAAAGCAGATTTAATTCCAGAAGGAAAAGTAATTAAAACTTTTAAAGGTAAAGAATTAGAAGGCCTTGAATATGAAGGAATGTTTGACGAATTGCCTAATGTAAAAGACTCTCTTCAAGATTATTCTCATAAAGTTATCTTATGGGAAGATGTTATTACTGAAGAGGGAACAGGCGTTGTTCATATTGCTCCTGGTTGCGGACAAGAAGACTTTAAATTAAGCAAAGAATTAAAATTACCAGTGGTTGATCCAACTAATGGTGAAAGTAGATACGTGGAAGGTTTTGATTCTTTAACTGGAAAATTAACTTCAGAAGTTAATAATTTAATTTTTGATAATTTAAAAGAGAATGGTTTTATCTTTAAAATTGAAGATTATAAGCATAGATATCCTACCTGTTGGAGGTGTAAATCAGAATTAATCTTTAGATTAGTTGATGAATGGTATATTTCAATGGATAAGATGAGAGATAAATTAAAAGAAACAACTAAAAAGATAAGATGGATTCCCTCTTTTGGTAAAGAAAGAGAATTGGATTGGTTGAAACATATGGATAATTGGCTGATTTCTAAGAAGAGATATTGGGGTTTAGCTCTGCCTATTTATGAATGTTCTTGTGGTAATTTTGAAGTAATTGGATCTAAGGAAGAATTAAAAGAAAAAGCTGTTGAAGGATGGAAAGATTTTGATGGCAAATCACCTCATAAGCCTCAAGTTGATAAGGTTAAAATCAAATGCTCTAAATGTGGGGAAATTATATCTCGTATTCCTGATGTTGGTAATCCTTGGTTAGATGCAGGAATAGTTCCTTTCTCTACAATTAAATACTTTAGCGATAAAGACTATTGGAAAAAATGGTTCCCTGTTAACTTTATTTGTGAATCATTTCCTGGTCAATTTAAGAACTGGTTCTATTCTTTAATTGTTATGAGCACAATTTTAGAAGATAGCGTTCCTTCTGAAACAATATTTGGTTTTGCAACTGTAGTTGATGAAAAAGGAGAAGAGATGCATAAATCAAAAGGTAATGCTATTTGGTTTGATGAGGGAATCAATAAAATAGGAGCAGATATAGCTAGATGGATGTATATAAGGAAAAATCCTGTTTTAAACTTAAAGTTTGGTTATAATGTTGCTCGTCAAACAAAAACAAAAATTCTTACTTTGTGGAATAGCTATGTTTTCTTTAATACTTATTCTTCAAAAGAAGATATCAAGAAGATTTGTTCAAAAGGTTCTCAGCCTATTAAATCAAATAATCTTTTAGACCAATGGATTGTTTCTAAATTAAACAATTTAATTCAGAATGTTACTGAGAATCTTGATAATTATAAAATGGATAAAGCTAGCGGAGCGATAGAAAACTTTTTCATTGAAGATTTATCCCTTTGGTATATAAGAAGATCTAGAAGGAGACTTCAAAGGCCTGAAAATGAACAAGAGAAAAAAGAAATTGCCAGTACTTTTTATTATGTTCTTTTGAATTTGTCTAAGCTTATTGCTCCAATGATGCCTTTCTTAGCAGAAGAGATTTATTTGGGATTAAGAACAGAAGATATGCCTGAATCAATTCATTTATTTGATTGGCCAGAGATAGATAAAAAGAAGATTGATTTAGATTTGGAAGAAAAAATGAGTGAGGCAAGAGAGATAGTCAATCAGTCTTTGTCTAAAAGAGCTGAAGAAGGGATTAAGGTTCGTCAGCCTTTAAGTGAGTTGCAGATTATAAGCGATAAACTATCCAAAGAAAAAGAATTATTAGAGATAATAAAAGAAGAAGTTAATGTTAAAAGTATTTCTTTTGGTAAAGAAGTTAAATTAAACACAGAAATAACTCCTGAATTAAAAAAAGAAGGAGAAATAAGAGATTTTATTAGAACCGTTCAAGGGATGAGAAAAAAATCAGGTCTTACTCCGGAAGATATCGTTTTGATTCAATTTATTGGAAATTCTTATTCTAGTAATCTCTTACTGGAAAACAAGAAAGAAATTACAGAAACAACAAGAGGAAAAGATTTAGAAAAGATTGAAAAAGCAGAAAACTTTTTAATAGAAAAAGAAGTTAAGGTTGGAGAAGATACTGTTCAGGTATTTCTTAAAAAATAGATTCCATGTTTTCTCGTTACAGAACTCAAGGAATTATTATAAAGAAAGATGACTGGAAAGAAACAGATAGGTTTTTTACTGTTTTTACTAAGGATTTTGGGAAGATAAAGGTTTTAGGGAGAGGTATTAGAAAGATTTCCTCTAAACTGAAATCAGGAATGGAAACTTTTTATTTTTCTGAGATAGAGTTTATCCAAGGAAAGAATTACAAGACTTTAGTTGATGCAGTTTTAATTGATAAATTTGAAAAAGTAAGAACTGATTTAAAGAAAACTATAATAGCTTACAGGATTTTAGGAATTTTTGATGATTTAATTCAGGGACAAGAAAAGGATGAAAAAGCCTGGAAATTACTGTTAGATTCTCTAAAAGATTTAAATGATCAGGAAAATTATAAGATTGTTTATTATTATTTTTTCTGGAATTTTCTTTCTTTATTAGGTTATACACCTAATCTTTATAGCTGTTCTATTTGTCAAAATAAGTTAGAATATAAAAAGAACTATTTTGACCTAGAAGAGGGAGGAATTGTTTGTTTTGATTGTTTTAAAAAAGAAAAGAAAGGAAAAGAAATTAGTCCAGATTTGATTAAAATATTAAGAATTCTTCTTAAAGATAAAAAAATAGCATTTAATTTAAAAGTTGAACAAAATCAAATTGACTTATTGAAGAAGCTTTCTCAAGACTATCTCTCTTCATTTATTAATAAGCATGAATAAACTTTTTATTGTTTTAATTATATTAATTTTTGGTTATGGGGCTTATCAGTGGCAAAATAATATTTATTCAAAAGAAATTTTGAAATTAGAAATATTAGGACCTACTGAAACTAAGCTGTCTCAAGAAATAGAATACGTTGTTAAGTATAAAAACAACGGTGATTTTCGTTTAGATAATCCAGAACTTATTTTTGAGGCGCCAGAAAACTCTTTACAAGATGGAGAGTTTTTTGAAATGCAGATATTAAATTCAGAAAAATTAGGAGGAGCCATTTATCCAGGAGAAGAAAAGAATTTTTCTTTCAAAGTAAGATTATTGGGAAAAGAAGGAGATATTAAGATAGCTAAAGCCTCTTTGTCTTATAAGCCTAAGAATCTGAATGCGAGATATGAGTCATCTTCTAGTTTTTCTACCCAAATAAAATCAGCTCCTTTAGTTTTAGGTTTTGATTTACCATCTAATGTTAGCGGGGATAATAATTTTGATTTTAAGTTAAATTATTTTTCAAACTTAGATTATCCCTTAACAGACTTAAGGTGTCAGATTGATTATCCTTCTGGTTTTGAATTTGTTCGTTCTTCTCCATCAGCCCTTGAGAAAACAGATTGGATTATTCCTGTTTTAAATAAATCAGAAGGAGGAGGAATAGAAATTACCGGTAGTTTGTCTGGTAATGTTGGTGAAGCAAAAATATTTAAAGCAAAAATAGGAATGTGGAAAGATAATAGATTTGTTGTTTTAAGAGAAATTGAAAGGGGAGTTGAGATAACAGAACCATCTCTTTATATCCGCCAAGAAATTAATAATAACCCTCAATACATAGCTTCCTCAGGAGAATTATTGCATTACGAGATTTTCTTTAAGAATGTTGGAGATGAAGGATTAACTAATTTATTTATGGTTAGTCAGTTTGAAGATTCTATTCTTGATTTTGGAACCATGAATTCTAACAGTGGCGATTATCAACCTGGAGATAATTCAATTATATTTGATTGGAATAAGAATCCCAAACTTCAATACTTATCTCCCTTGGAAGAAGGAAAAGTTGAGTTTTGGATTAGAGTAAAAGATGATTTGGCAAATATTAAGAATCCAATAATTAAAAGTAATATTTTTATTGGTCAAACCAAACAAAGCTTTATAACTAAAGTTAATTCCAAACTTGTTGTTGAGCAAAAAGGTTTTTTTGAAAATGATATTTTTGAAAATTCAGGACCTATTCCCCCTAAGATTGGAAAAGAAACCACTTATATTATTGTTTGGACTCCAAAAAGTTATTATTCCGACGTTGAAAATGTAAAAGTAAGAGCTCTTTTGCCTAATAATGTGGAATTAACAGGAGAAGTTTTTCCTGAAGGAGAATTATCAAATTTTACCTTTGATTCTCAAACAAGAGAAATTATTTGGTCAGTTGGAAATTTAAAAAAAGGAATATTAGGATCTACTATTGTTTTCCAAGTGAAACTAACTCCTAATAGTAGTCAAAGAGGAAGCGCTGCTACTCTTGTTGACCAAGTAATTATTACTGGTTATGATGCTTGGACAGAGTCAAATTTAAGTTCATCTTCTATTTCTATAAATACTAGCTTGCCTGACACTTCTTCAACTAAAGAAGATAATGGCATTATTCAATAAAAAATATGGACGAATTATTATCTAAAATTGTTTCATTATCTAAGCGTAAAGGTTTTGTTTTTCCTTCTTCTAGTATTTATGGAGGAGTATCCGGTTTTTATGATTACGGCCCTTTAGGAGTGGAATTAAAAAATAATATTAAAAAAGCCTGGTGGAAAGAAATTGTTCAAAAAAGAAAAGATGTGGTTGGTATT
>Ga0209976_10002430_pt1 | contig 10592 bp, 9 predicted proteins | sample SumtaG_FD_182806 | JGI IMG/M metagenome (GOLD analysis project Ga0209976, IMG submission 182806) | Deep subsurface microbial communities from Indian Ocean to uncover new lineages of life (NeLLi) - Sumatra_00157 metaG (SPAdes) (version 2) | ecosystem: Environmental > Aquatic > Marine > Oceanic >... | reverse complement strand
TATCATTATACATGGCATATATACTATTCTTCGTTTTTTCGTAATTTAAGTAGACCGAATTTCCTCCAACTTCAAATCCAACTTCAATAGCTTCAATACCGGCCATCCAATTATATCTCTCTGTGTTGTTAAATGTAGGTGATTCAATTATCCCAACAATTTCAAATGGTTCCCATGTATCGGGTAATGATTCATTATGTAGTGAATCTTTTGGATATATTAATATAATATCACCAATTTTGGCTGAGGGATGATTTTTTATATAGGTTTCATCAACTACACAAACATTATCAGATGTGTCTAAAAGTTCTTCCATTGTAGATCCTAAATAACTTGAATTCTTAGCAATAAGGCTATTATTGCCAAAAAATGAATCTGATTTTAATTTTCCAGTGGAATTTGTATGAATACCAACGACAGAAGTTGCGGGATCAGTTACGGAACCATTGGATGTAAGAGTATACGATTCCATTCTTGTAGTATAGTAGTCAATTCCACTTGTACTATCCAATAAAGTCTCTATACTAGAGAAATTAAACCAATTTCCAGTAAAACTATCAATTTGTGGATTTCCAGTTTGAGGTATTTGTCTAAAAACCATATCTGTCCCTCCACCTGGTAAATTTCTAGATGCTATTTCCTCATAACTTGTCCAAGCGACAAAGATATTATAAGTTTTTATACTACCACCACCCCCTGTAAATCCCCCCAAGAGATCGAGTGTCGAAAAACCGGGAATAGACTCGACAATACCCACAACACTCATATTGACAATTATCGTATCTTCATGAGCATTATAAAAATCCATATATATCATAGCTGTTAAATTGGCTAGAGTCATACCTAGTGAGAAATCTATCGGTAAAATATCACCTACCTTAATATTATAATCATCTGCAAGGGCTTTTTCAATTATAACATTATTTCCAGAAGAGAGTTCATCCATTAAAGCATCAGAAGTCATAGCGCTAGGAGAAATTATGGGTATTTTAGAAATGTGTTTTTTTACATCTCCAGTATCAATTACATTCGTCGAAATGGAAGTGTTATATCCTTCAGTCTCAAGAGAACTGTGCCCAATCCATTCACCCTCAATTTGAATTCGTGCATTCTGATGACTAACACCCATAACACCTTCAATTCCTTGTAGAGAAATCAGATCTTCTTCGAAGGATCTAGGAGTGTTATAAGTATATATTCGTGCATCCCCTCCCACAAAATTATTAACGGTTGTATTAACCCCTTCACGCATTGAATCCATCATAATACTCATACCAATAAGAAAACTTGTCGTTAAGGCAATCATTGAGAAGGTAAGGACGGTACGTTTTGGGTGCCTTAATATATTTTTTTCTGTTAGTAATCTTGTTTTTCTGAGATAAGGTCTAAACAATACTACAAATCCTCGATTGACGTATTTAAGTAGTAAACTCAATAACCAAATAATACCTAATAATACAAGGGTAGGTCCTAAGAAGGCATTTAGATTATCTCCCCCTGGAGCACCAAAACCTCCTCCAAAACCACCACCACTAGAAGGCATATTGATCATCCAAACACCAACAACAATAATTAAACTACCAATTATGTATGAAATCACCCTTTTAATATAATGTTTCTTTTCTCTTTTAGTCTTTTCTTCAAGAGGGCTTAAACATTCGATAATTGGCTTACGGCTTGCTTTCCAACTTGGGTAAAGAGAAGCAACAATACACGCTCCTAGCCCAACTACAAATGTAGTAATTATTGTCTCTGGTAATAAGATAATTTGAAAACTATCAGGTACAAATCCTTCAGCAATTGAAAGATTTTGGAGTGTATCCACAGTAACTGAAAAGATTACATAAGAAATGAAGTAAGAAAAGATTGTCCCAATAGCCGCTCCGATTAAACCCATTACTACACCTTGGGTCAGAAATAATTTAAAAGTTTCTGATTTCGATGCACCAATAGCTTGAAAGATGCCAGTCTCATATTCTTGCTCTTTCTTTATAATGTTGAAAACATTCATTATTAATATCATTGAAAGTATTAAGGCTATAAGCCCAAACACCATAAACATTATTTCCATCATGTCCATAGTATTAGTTATCATATCTAAATTATCACTTTTTATATCTACGAGACTCCAATCATCATCATCATTCAGAGCAGCTAATTTCTCATCAAGCTTCAGTACTGCTGGAGCTATTCTTTTTATGTGATTAACACCAACTGCACAAAGCGTATATTCACCAGTATGATCTTCGGTGCCATCAACAAGCTCATGGGCATTGATAATACTCGTAAAGAGAGCAGGACCTTGTGCGGAAGAATATCCATCCGAGGGATTCTCGGCATCAAAATCACGTGCTTCACTCGTATCTCGTACGACAGCAACAACTGTATAAGCAATCCATGTTCCTGTATCTGTAGAGACATATCCTTGGGCTACTCCCTCATATGGGAGAATCCATATAGTATCTCCAGCCGAGAAATTTGGTCCAAATTTGATTTTTAAAGCTTCTGTAATAACTATTACTCGATTCCCAGTAACATTATCATTATACTCAAGAAGAGATTCGTAAGTCGTCGAATCACTCATGGAATCTATGGAATCTAATATAAATGGCCTACCACCTAAACTTTTCTCTCCTTTTGCGGTATGGTTAATTCCAAATACTAAAGTTCTTGTGCTATTATCTATTTGATTCCCACTATCAGTTGAACTCAAATGTACATTAAATCCTGTAATTCTATAAGCAATTGAGTCAACAGATGATATAGAATCAATTTCATCATTAATCTCATTAGGCTCAAACCAGATATCTGTGCCATTAACAGGTTTTATTAATATATCAGCGGAACCCATTTGTGTATCCATACCATTTAACAACATTGCACCAAATGAATCGGCTACAATCATTACACCCCCAAACAACGCTACACTAAGAACCAGTGTAATAATTGTAAGAATATAACGAGTTTTACGTCTCCTCATATTGCGTAAAGCAATTTTTAGTATTACACCCATTTAATTCATTACTCTCTTTTTTATTCCTTTTTCGGTGAAAGATATTATTTTTGAAATCTTTTTTTAGAATAGTTATCTAATCTTGTTTATTTAAACCTAAGTTAAAGCAAAATTCGATATTTTCGAACACAACTTAATTTATAGGTAACATCTTTGATGTTATTTAAATGTGTCCGAAATTTTGAACAGTGTTCGAAATATTCTATTATGAGTACAAATGATTATTCTAACAAATAATGGAAATTACATTTTTCGAACAGCGATCGAATTTTGGACATATTTAAAAGTTTTAAAACCATATTTTAATTAGGATTTTTTATTCAAATAATAATTTATTTTATGTAAAATGCCCGTTATTGAAACTAAAGACAGGATTCTTAAAGTAGCAAAAAAATTAATTGTTAAAAATGGGTATAGTGCTATAAGCTCCAGAAGAATTGCGAAAGAATCAAAAATCAGCGTTGGAACATTATTTTACCACTTTCCGAATGGTAAATTATCAATTTTATATGAAATTATACTTTCTTATGGCAATAAATTCATAGAAAACTTTGACATTACTAAAGTAGGTGAGTTGAATAATCCAGAAGTAGGTAAAGCCTATTTATTTAAATATTTGGAAATGCACCGCCAATTTGCACCATTAATCAATGGCTTTGAAATAGAAATACTTACGAACAAAAATGCTTTAAAAGATCTAGAAAAGTTAATGCAAACCGGAAAGAATCGGTTGGACACTTTCTTAAAAAACATTTTTTTAAAGTTTTACCCTAACATCGAAGAACCAGAGAAAACTTTCGCCATAATTGGGCGGATTTGTACGAGTCTTATTCATACACACGTCATTTTAGATAGCTTTTATGGAACCGATGAGGAATTTGTAGATATATTGTATAGAATGATTAGTGGGTTATTGACAAATATTTTGGATTAAATTCTCCATTTAATCCTGAAAAAACTTCTTAAAATCATTAATTTTGTCATGCACCTGGCCTCCAGCAAATTTTACTTCACACTTTACAATTTGGTGTCCTTCATAGAAAACCTTAATATCCTCAATAGGAAAATTAGTGTGATATTTCACGATCCTAATTTTCTCATTATAATTATCGAAACACAGTCTTGCTGACTCTGAGCCTTCTTTAAAAAGACAAAACATTTTATCTTTTTTTCTTAAAAGACCGAAGGCACTTGTTTCTTTTATGATTCCTGCTTCATATAAGGCATATTCCTCGGGGTTTCCTTCAAATAACGATAAATCCTCTTCATTAAGATAATCTTCCACAGATTTAAAAACATAAGTCATGCCAGTAATATTCGACCAAGAATATACGAGTTTCGTTTTTTTCATCACCATATTTTGTAAATCCTCCTATTTGAATGTTACTCTTGTATTATTTCAAAAGAGAGTGGAGCTTATAAAGGAACAGTCTGGGCAGGTTTCGTAAAACTGGGTTGAGGTACTCAATAAAGTTTTTCATTTAAAATCAAATGAATCTTGTTAAAACTTAACATCAGGCTTAAATGTATATATTTCGATTTGTTCGAACACTTCATATAATTTTAATTCGGATTAAATTATAATTCTACATCTAGTATTGTAAATCCTATTAAGGTTTATTTATAATTTTTATTAACAAATTCCATCACCTTATGTATTTCTTCTAAATGTGTCTCAACTTTACCAAAAATATAGAATCGAACATCTGGACCTGTTCCTGAGGGTCTAAAATATAAAGTTGAATTTTCACTTTTTAATTGATAGATATCAATCATGTTATTGTTATCTGATAATGCTGATATCTTGTAATCTTTCTTTCCAATTGGTATTACTTTTCCATCATTTTTTTCAAAATTCTTCATAAGTCTGATCTTTTCTTTATCAACTGCAGGAATTGTTCGGTTTATTCCTTTAATTGACCAATCAATAGATTCTGAAATGACAAATCCGCGACAAATGAGTTCTGTGATCAACACCAATGCAGGAACAGGATACTTATCTGCGATTATAGGAAAATTAGTAGAGAATTCGAATTTTTCTGTTCTTGGATTTTTACCAACATTTAAAACGTTTAATGTGTGACCCCCAGATTCTTCCCAATACACCATTAAAAAAGACTCCTTTTCAATATCCCCCATCAATTTTAAAATTTGTTCTCTTAGAGGAGTAGGATAACTAATTTTAACTAAATCTTTATTTTGATCTTCCATATAAAGAATTGCTTTATCTATTTTTGATTGTTCAACTTCCATCCCCAACAGAAAATACATTATGACACCTAAATGTTTATAACCTACTCCGGTGAAGAAATTTATAAAACTTGTATCATCTCCTCGTAAATCAGTTGGAATTGTTCTTACGTTTATAATTTTTTTACTAAAATCTGTAGCTAGAATATTATGCATAGCAGAATATATTTCATTTGGGATATAGGTAAAATACTTCCCATTTTGTTTCACATATAAAACAATTCGATCTCTATCAGCATCAAGTAATAGAGCAACAGTAGAATCATTTTGTTCCATTACTTCTTTTAATCGATTTTCACGAATTGTTTTTATGGGATTGGGAGGATTAATTTCTTCTTCGATTAATATTATATTTGCACCATAATCTTTAAATAAGTCAATGATTCCTCTAGCTTTCCCTAAATAGGGCCAAATTATAATATTTTTGCCTTTAATACTTTTAATTTCTAATACTTGAGATAATAATTCTTTCACATAATCATTATTTCTTTTGATAGTGTTAGTTAACGTTGGTTTAAAATCTGTTTTAAAATGAATTTCCTTATAACTTAAAGCCTTTTGAGAGATCTCTTTAAAAGTTTTACCTGACATTGGAATTGGGTGTTCGATATAGAATTTGATGCCATTCCATGAGAGATCATTATGACTCGCTGTAAGAACGATTATAAGATCAATATCTTTATACAGATTAACTGATGCCGCACCATAAGGAGAGGATACTTTAGATTCATTTGGAGAATCTTGTTGATAATAGATCTCAAAACCATCAAATGCTAATATTTCAGAGCAATACCTTAGTAGTAAATCTTTACTTGGCCGGTTATCAGTTACAATTAAAACCTTTAAATTCTGGACACCTTTCATTTCAATTAATTGTTGGCTAATTGCTTTAAACACTCTAAAAAAGAGAAAAAATTTCCTGTTAGGAAGGAAGTATTTCTTATTTTCTTCAATTACATCATAAATTTGAATTCTTAATCCTGATGTGGGTGCTACTAAAGGATCAATAATATTTTTTTCACTCTCAGACAACTTCGGCAATTTTATGGTTTTTATGACTCCTTCTGTTTGGTCGAATTGAATATCTTCTATTTCATACTTTCCCATATTCTCACTTATAAAATTGAATTATGAAATCTTTTTTATTGCTTCTTTAATTATTGCTAAAATCTTCTCGCGATACATAGATTCAACAGCGATCATACCATGTGTTTTTATAACTCGTTTTTCACTTGACAAAATTCTTTCACAAAACTCAGGGGTGAGTCTATTTGGTAAATCTTGTTTATTAGCAATCCCAATTACTAGCTTATCTTGAAAAAACTTATCTAATATATCATGAATAATCTCTTTTGAACTATTAATGTTTTCAAAAGTTGAGTCGGTAACTAAAATTGTTATATCTGTTCCCTCGAGTAAACTTCTCCATAAAGTTCTAAATTGAACTTGACCTGCAAAATCCCAGAGTGTTAAACTCCGTCCTATTTCATCCCCATCATATTCAGCAATATCTGCGGTAATTGTAGGGACATATTCAAGGTCTACGTTTTTTCCACAGATAAGACGAGTTAAAGTTGTTTTTCCTACGCCCCCAAAACCAACTATTGATATTTTTATTGCCCCTAAAATAATATTATCGAGGACTTTCTCAAATTCAAGAAAAATGGAACGATTACCAGCCCATTTATTTGATTCTATAATATTTCCATACTTTTCAATAAATTTAGTTCTAAGGCTTAAGATTTTTGAGTTGACTAGAGCATCATCGTCATCCAAGTCACTACATGCCACAATGATTATTCTATCAATAATAGTGTAAAAATACTTAAAATCCTCTGTTTGTGTGCTTTTAATATCGCTTTGGCTGATTTCCTTCATAAATCCTGAGAAAGCACTTAAAAATCCTGCCAATAAATCTCTATCTACATCGGAAGTTCCGTAGTTTCTAAATAATAAGGATTTTCCGTCTTTAGTAAGGATATTTACGTATTGAATCAAATTTTCCACTTAAGAAGTTTTTTATTATCGGACTTTATTATAGCATTATATTAAGCATAGCAATTATATAATAATTAATTAAGTTATAAATTTCAATAAAGATAAATTTTGGTGACATACCAACTTTTAACCCAATTTTTAATTAAATATAGAAAGGATGAAATTTGATGGAGAACAAAGAAAATGGAAAATTGCCTAATTTCATCAAAGAAACTGCTGAGACGATTGATAAATTCGCATCTATACTCGAAAAATTCGGACTCGACATAATTACGAAAATTGGTCAAACTAACTTTAAAATTAATACTCTGACAGTTAAAATTGATGAGTTGAGTAAAGCTACAATAGATGTTAAAGCATTAATGCCACAGTTGACAAATGTTATTGAAAACCAAAAAATTCTAGAGGAAGAACTTGATTTAATTAGGACACTTATTCAAAGATCTGAAATATCAATTCATTCAAAAGAAGTTGAACAGAATGCTGTAGATAGAGATATAACTGCCACTGATAAAAAACGGGCTATAATAGATCAGTTTAAAACTTTAGAAAAAAATCTTGAAAAAAATGATGATCCCCAACCAGTAATCGAGCGCTTGGAAAATATTAAAGAGGACATTTTCGTCTTTACTGGGGGGCATAGAATCCTTTATGAAATTGGCCAGTTCAGTAGTAAATTAAACGGATTAGAAAACCTCACTGAAGAATTAAAAGAGAAACTTAAAGAAAAAATTACTTTTTGGATTAACAAACTATCTGTAAAAGGATAAAAAACAGAAAATCCATATTATTTCTAATCACGTATTTTCGAAAGGAGCGTCAGTTCCGCAATTTTTTGAAAAATACTTAAGACATTATCACCGGTTAATGCCGAAGTTTCAAATAAAGAAGCATTTAATTTTTGAGATAAATGTTCTGCCATAGGCAATATAATCTTTTTTTCATCCTTCAAATCATTTTTATTTCCTATTAAAAGCCGTGGAACGCCACTCAATCCATATTTTACAGAAGTGCTATACCAGTTATTTACATTAGAAAATGAGCTAGAACGCGTTACATCATAAACCAGTATCATTCCGTCAGCTCCATTAAAATACGGTCTATGTAACATATAAAATTGCGGTTGTCCGGCTATATCCCATACCATCAAACTCACATTTGTTTCCTTTCCCAATTCGTTTTTAATTGTCACTGTTTCTTTTGTAATGTTAACTCCGACTGTTGGGATGTACTCAAATTTAAATTTCTCAGCACAAAAGCTTCTAAGTAATGAAGTTTTACCGACAGCAGGGTCTCCAATCACGATGATTATTTTTTAAACTTGATAAGTTCAAATTTACTTAAAAATCATTTCAGTCCGTTCATGGAAGACTAAATCTTCATTATCTTTATTTTCAGTCATGATATATTTTTTCTTTTTCGTTTTTTACTTAAATTAATAATGAAATTCCTATATAAAAATGTTAATTATTCCTTTTAAATTGAAATTGTTTTGAGATTTTAAATTCTGAAGTTTTGCTTTCTTCTCTTGAGATGAAGAAAATTTCATTGAGAAAAAATCTCTTTTAATGGTTCAAATAATTTAAATGAAAATTAATTAAAAGGTTTTTATAAGAGAACATTCTAATTTTAAAATAAGAAATGAAAATCAAGCAACGACATTTTATTCGTAAATCAGAATTAAAACCTCTTAAAGAGGAAATCTTAAAGCAGTATGATGAAAAATTCATAGATCAAATATTTCCTACGAAAAGTAACGTAGAACTTATACTAACAGAATCAGGAGACACTCTATATGCTGTTAACAATGAATTAAAGCTTTGGAAATCAAAAGATGGATATATTCCCGTATTAACACTACTCCTAAATAATAAAGTTGATCTAAAAACAATTGTAGTTGATTTTGGAGCAATTCGTCATGTTGCTAATGGAGCAGATATAATGCGTCCAGGAATAACTAACATTGATCCTTCTATTAAAAAGGGAGATATTGTAAGAGTTGAAGAAGAAACACACCACAGAGCATTGGCTGTAGGAAGAGCTCTGTTTGATGCTGTAGATATGGAATCAAAAGATTCAGGAAAAGTTATAAAGAATATCCATACAATTCAAGATCCTATTTGGCAATTTGAAAAAGCATTTAAATAAATTCTGACTTCAAGATTGATTCTAAAATGGCTTTATCTGATTCCATGACATCGTTGATTAAATAACTTTCTGACTGATATGGATCATGTAAATATCCATCTTCTCTAAATTTACACAAACTAAGGATGATTTTCAAACCTTCTTCAAGAATAGATTTGTTTTCAAATTCTTCTAAGGCTTTCATCAGTTTGATAATTGAATTTGATTTCCAAATAGCGTTATCTTGAATTTCATCTTCAGTACAAACAAATTCTTCAAAGATTTCATCAAAAAAATCAATTTCTGTCATCAAATTTTGCTTAAACCACCTAAATCCTTATTTATTAGAGAAAATTATAACTCAAATTATTAGATAATAATTATTTATCATGTGATGAGTTATAAACAGATTCTTTTTATCGATTATACGTTATACTATAACATACATTCTAATTACTCATCCATTGTTTTCCAATGGAAATTAGATTATACTAACCCCAAGTAAATTTTTTAAAGTAAAAGGTTCTGCGTATTATACTTTGTTATTTATAAACGAATTTGAAATCTTTATTTCTTGTGTATGTAAAGTTAATGTCTTATAATACCTGTGTGATATCGTGTTCCTTGCATATTACACAATGTTATAACATGACTTGATTTTATATTACATGGAACTATCTATTGATGGTATTATCGAGTATATTATTACGAATATCTCGATGACTCATCATAATAACAATAAAAAAAAGGTTGTGTGGGAAAAAAATGTCAATGTATAGATCATATCTATTAAAAAATAACTTCTGGGCAAAAAAAGGAAATGAAAAAGAAACAGGCGATGAGAAAGTCTTTTTAAAACATGATTCTGAAGTAGGAGGGATATATGCCATAATTTTAAATGATAAAAAAGGAATTAAAATGAAAGTAGAAGGGAAAGATTACTTCTTTAATAACTTTGATAAATTAGATTCCTTTTTAACCCGACTTCAGCAGAGAAAAGATGACTTCATGAAAATACTTAGAAGAAAAAATATATCTCAGAAGTTAAGATTATTAGAATTTTAATGATCCATAGTAGGGAATTGTAGTTTTCATATCATTTGTAAACAGGTTTGAGTCCTGTTTGAAAATGTCTAAGTCGTAATTCTGCTCCTCTAGATATTTTTACTTTTGGAATTTTATCACGATTAATATATAATTCAGT
>Ga0209976_10002428_pt1 | contig 10594 bp, 7 predicted proteins | sample SumtaG_FD_182806 | JGI IMG/M metagenome (GOLD analysis project Ga0209976, IMG submission 182806) | Deep subsurface microbial communities from Indian Ocean to uncover new lineages of life (NeLLi) - Sumatra_00157 metaG (SPAdes) (version 2) | ecosystem: Environmental > Aquatic > Marine > Oceanic >... | reverse complement strand
GACCTTGTCTTTTTCTTCATCAGCGGCACCGACGAGGTATTTAACAAGCATTTTACCTTCCTTGTAGATGCCATTGGTGGGGGCATGCTTACGAGCAAAGAAGTTTGCGCAGATGACCATGGTGATGATAATGACGGCAGCAGCGGCGAGTTTGCCTATTCTGAGGTCAATAATGATATTGATGTTCCCTAATCCTCCGTGTGGTATAAGTCTGTGTGGTATTTGGTTTTTGATATCATCGGCAAGACGGGGTCTTACAGGCTCTTCGGTGTTGTTTGCCAATTGTTTCAACAATTTGTTCAATTTTTCCTGTTTTTTCACAAGAGTTCTCCGTTTTTTGAAAGGACCTGGTTTCTTAAATTTTTTAATGCCCTGTTAAGTCTGCTTTTGAAAGTTCCCTGCCTGATACCTACGGCCTCGGCGGCTTCAGCGATAGAGAGGTTCTGCATATAATGCAAGATGATAACCTGTTTTGATTTCATTGGCAGAACCTCGACGACATTCTTCAGCCTGGTAATCTGCTCGTTGTGCACGGCTTTCTGGTCACCGTCCGGCAGTTTATTATCCGGGACATCGAGCTGTTCAAAGGCAAATAAATTTTTGTTTCTTTTTTTTCTCCTATAGAGCTTAGAAGTATTACTTGCGATTCGATAAATCCACCCATTAAGCGTTTTTCCACTTTTCAATTGACCGATATGCTGCCAAACCCTGAGGAAGCTTTCCTGTGTCAAATCCTCGCTAATCTGCGAGTTATGTCCGAGCCTTCTCATAAAGAGATAAATCTGCTTGTAGTACATATCCACAAGCTCAGCGGCAGCGTCCCGGTTTCCCGTTCTGAGCCGGTCAGCAAGTGCCTCTTTTTGTTTGTCTGAATATTGGTTCATCCGGCGATAATCTCGCTGCTCTCAGTAATAAGATGCGCAAAAACAAGGCCCTGTTCCCTTGTTTTTCTTTTTTTTACCATTTTACGTAGTTCGTTGAAAAGTCTATTTTACCCGAAATCGGGAGCTTCTTCAAGCGATAGTAACAATTATAGGAGCAAGATACTCGTCAAATTTTTTAAAATAGTGTTTTTTGAGGTCTGAGTGGGCATGTTATATACTGCGTGGGTTGGCTTTTTGGGACACCATTTTGCGTTAAAGGCTTACCATTTTGCGCAGAGGGTTGTTGTCTCTACGGTATTTTGCGTATTTTTTTGCTTGTTTGTGGGTGATGATTATTGGCGTATTACGGCAGTTACTTCAATTTCGAAGAGGAGTTCCGGCCTACAGATGTCACAAACGATGGTGAGCCATGGCCAAGATAGTTTTTTCCTATATTGGTGGAATATTTTTTCGACATCGGTGTTTTTGCAGTAGGCGACAGCCTGCACGACATCCTGGTCGGAGCATTTCATATCCTTTAGTACGGCACGGACGTTTTCAACGGTGTCATTTATCTGCCCAGCGGGGTTTTCGATGTTTGTAGTTGCGCCAGTGGCGTCAATAGCAGCGGTTCCGGAGACAAATACGGTGACAGCAGCGGGAGTGACGGCTTTTGAGGCACGAGAGAAAGCGGAGCCGTATTCGAGTGCACACTGTTGCTTTCCGACGGCAGGGAGGAATTCTATAGAGTCTTCGGGTTCGAGGACAGCGACAAGGTCCATTGCGCAGATTGGGTTGCCAGGGGGCTTTAGCCCGATACCGGTACTTGCGGGCATGTACTGTCGATGAGGTGTACCAATGACTCCTCTTTCGGTGAAAAACTCGTTTCTTACATGGTTGAAATCATCATACCAAGAGAGGATGTTACCGAGCCACATCCAGGTTCTTGCTACGTTAAGGAAATCGGCGTCCAAAAGATTGAGGGCGGTTTCGGCCTTTTCGAGCATTTTCCTGGCCTGTTTTGTGTTTGAGTCCGGATCTTGAGCAGAGATATTTGAAAGAGTGAGATATTCGCGGCCTGTGGTTTTAAAAAGACGTCCGCAGGGTTTTTCGTGGAGTTTTATCACCTGTGGCTTTTTTTCGCTTCGGATGGCGTGGATTTGTATTCCGGCGAAAGGTCCGTTTAGGCCTTGGTTGCAGAGCAGGATGGTTGGCGGAACACCGTCGTCGAGGGGGCCATAAGCCTGAGAGCGAATGTCAGAGACATTCTGCAGCGCGGAGTCATGGGTAAAAATTCTCTCCTGCAGGACATGGGCGTTTTCGGTGTTTAACGAGTCGGTTATGGCATTGAACATTTGGGCAGCCTGTTCTTTAATTGGTGCATTTTGGTCAGGTACGGCTGAGATGTAGAATTCAGTATTCTCGTGCGATTCGACTTTACGTATGTCCAACTTTACGGTCATCAGAGTCTTTCATTGCCCAGGAGCTATCGGAGATTGCTCAAAGGGCGGCCAAAAAATCGAATAAAACAAGCATTCTAAATATCGTTGCCAGAGGTACAGATAGCACAGGAGAAAAAAGAGAAGAGTCTGCATACGGTGAGCAAGATTTTTGCTTTTTAGATTACGAAACCGAGTAAGCATTAGTTTTTAACCGTTAGAACATTCCTTAGCCTTTTGACAACGGGCGGCTGATTTTAAAAGAACAAGGCTTTTATGCATTTATTCGACCGACTAACAAGAACGTGAAAGTTGCTTTTGGGCAATTATACCGGATAGTGTTTCAAAATGCACATTTTTTCGTTCCAGTGACAATTGCTATTGAGGCCTATTTTTTCTTCCAGGGCTCGTCGTAGCCTGGAGCTGACCAGTCAGGTTTCGGCAGATTAAGGTCCGGGGTTGCCCCGGTAATAACATCGATGCCGGGGAGTTTTTTATACTGCCGGATGGCTTTTGTAAATTTTGAGGTTTTTAGAGTAATTGGTTTTGTGAGCAATTCGGGAATGTTATAGACATCAAGGAGCGAGTCGTAGAAAGTCGGGTCGAGTTGGGGCATTACGAAGGGTTTGTCAACATTTCCGTTTTCATCGATATAAGCGAAGAAAGGTTTTGCGAACCGGCCATCCATTCTTTTGCTGGAAAAGACGAGCCAACGTCCGTTGCTGGAGAAGGAATGCCAGGCGTCACAACGTTCACTGCTAATTGGTAGTTTATGATATTGTCCGGTTTCGAGTTTTAAGATGTAGAGGTCGGATTTTGCCTGGTGTATTGGAAAGGCGCTGTATTCTGAGACATTGAAGAGAAGGAAGCGGCCGTCGGGGGAGAACCTTGGCTGAGAGATACTGCCGTTAACCTTGTCTGCGTAGAGAATGGTTTCGAGTTGTCCCCACTTTTGGGTCTGGTAGTCATAAGGTATTCTCATGAGGTCGGCCCGGATGTTTCTGTATTGTTCGACGGGAAGCTGCGGTGCGCTTGAGAAATATAGGAAGCGACCGTCAGGCGACCATTCGGGGAAGGTTTCCATCCGGTCGGGCTTAGTGATGGCGGCGGTGCTAAGTATTCTGTCGGAATCGACGAGGTATAGAGCCAAATCGGAGGCGTGGCAGAGGACGTCCCTGACTTCGACAGCGGCAGTGTGGAAAAACATTTCGAATTTGTTTATCGAGAAGGCGATGACGTTTGCTGAGGGGTGCCAGGCGGTGAATCCGACTTTTCCGGGGGTGAACTTTGTTTTTGTGCTGACAGGAGTGAGCTTTGCGTCTCGGGCCATCAGCATTGGTGTACCGTATTTGGCAGAGCGAATCTGCATGAGCATATTGTCTGGGTCGTTTCGGCGAAAGCTGTGACAGTTGATACATCCCTTGTCAAAAGAGCTGTTGTGTAGGACTATAGATTCGGCGAAGTTCTGGAGGTTTCGCTGGTAGATGCCCATGTTGTTCCATTCGAGTGAGAGCTTTAATTTTCGGTAGACGAGGAAAGGGTCGATTTTGTGATTAGCGATTTTGTTTTTTATGGTTTGGAATTTGGTCCAGTTTCCGGTCGGGTCTTTGATGTAGACGTCGATGTTTAGAGTTTTGCTGTGGTTTTTATCGAGGAGACGTTGCCAGGAGGCGATGGGGATTTGGATTTTTGGTTTGAAGCTGTGGACTTCGACGGTTTCGCCGGCTTCGGAGTATATTTTCGCGTAATACTGGGTTGCGGTTTCTTTAACAAGGAAATTCAACGGGGCGATATTGGGGGGTATTGTGATGCCGGAATAGTCGGGGTATATGTCCGGGGGCCGGTCTGCGGAGGTGTACTGTTCGATGTTGGTATCCGGCTTGTGCGCAACGTGGTACGAGATACGAAACAACAAAGCCGCAACCAAGAGAAGTAACAGTATATAAGGTGCGTAAGTTTTCATTTATCAGGTTCAGGCCTGGGCAATAAATAATAGTAGTAATAGTAATAAGTATCGCCGAAATTGTTGTAGGTCAGGGCCATTTGCTGTTGGAGAGGGACATTGTTTTTATTGTAGCGTGTGGTTCGGCTCATAAAATCAGCGAACCTTTGAATGGTTCGGTCGGCTATCTTTCGGTTTTTCAGATCGACTACCCTGCCGGTAAAGGCGGTATAGAGCAGGGCCGCCTCGGCATAGTGTCGTGGTACCTGCGGGTAGTCAAAGTCATCGAGGCGGTTAATGTTTTTTATAACTTTTCCAAGCTGTCCAGTAAGCATATACCGGGCCATGAGATATTCGAAGGCCATTTTATTCTTTCTGTTTCTGTTCAGGAGCATCAGGTAGAAATCATCGGTTGCGGCGGTTTTTCTTCGGAGGTTATCATCGGTCAGCATGACGGAGCGGGCGTACTGAATTTCGGGGTCATCGGTAAGCAGTGGGTCTTTTTCAAGACGTTCGAGATAATCGTTTGCCCATTTTCTGTACAGTGAGTCTTTTTTCAGGGCGTTCAGGAAGGTCCCGGCAGCGTCCGGCTGTCGTTTTACTATGTTTATGAGAGCAAGCCGCTTTAGAGCAGTGGGGCTGTAACCAGCTTTTACGAGTTCGGCGAAAGAGGCATCTTCGGCCCGGTTGATATGTCCGAGTTCGTAGAGGATATCGGTTTCAGAGGTTTTTTCTGTTTGTAGAAGAAATCCTGCAACGTGCTGCGGGAAAGAGAACATGTCATATGGCAGCCGGCCTATATGGAAGAGCGCCCTGTTTACATCGTGACAGATAAAACGGCTGTATTGGCGGGGAGGCAGTTTTTGCGCTTCAACGAGCATTTGCTGCCACATTCTCCGGTGTGCGAAATAGTTAATGAGCAGGTATCGGCGGGCAAAAAGATTTGTAGTGTAGAAACAGACGGATGTTATGATTACAAGTAAGAAGAGGGTTTCCAACGGCCAGCGTAGATTGCTTTTTTGGTAGTTTCCAAAGTAACGCTGCAGCGAGGTGAAGGCGGCGATTTTAGCTTTTAATCGGTCGGCAAGAAAGGGCAGGAGTATACAACAAAGTGCCAGGATGGAGGGGAAAAAGATGAGGGCAAACCTCAGGATAATGGTGTTTAAATCGGTGTCGGGGTCGAAAGAGAATGTTGTTGCGTAAGCGTCCTTGAGGGGCAACTCGTAAATGAAGAAGTTGGCAAGGAAAGGGGTGGAAAGAGCGGCAATTAGAATGAGAAGCACCAGAAGTGGCTTTTGCCTTTTGAATAATTCAAGAATGAGACAGAGTGAAACAAAGGTCAGCCAGGCGGGGAGGGCAAGACAATAAGTCAAGGCGGAAAGAAGAAGAAACAGGGCCGCGTTGCGTGTTTTATTTGTTGAAGACAGACGAGTGTAAATGTAGAAAAAAAGTAGTGAGATTACGAGGGCGAGGCAGTCCCGGAGATAATTGTGGTATCCGGCATATAAGATTAGTATCAGGATTGGAGGCAGGAATCTGAGTGGTCGGGCCTTTTTGAAATTGAACGCTGCGGTTACCCTGCCGGTTCCAAGGTAGATTAGCCAAGCGGCGGAGGTGATAATAAGAGCGCCGGCCCAGGAATAATAGAAATAGCGAGCGAGTGCAGCAGCGAGATATTCGGTGGTTTTTCCGGGGTATGGCGGGAAGTCGGCAAAAGAGCCAGATGCAGGGAGGTAGATTTTATAGTCGAGGTAGCTGCCGTGGCCATGATATATAAGTTTGGTGTCAATCCAGAAATAAATAATGAGAAAAAAGAGAGCGAAAAACAAAGCCGGTCGAATTGCGATGCCGAGAACGTGTTTTAAAGATGCGTATTTGCAGGCCATAGTCATTTTAAGCCTCACGAGGGCATAAACAATGCTTCGGCCAACAGTATATCATAATATTGCCCGGTGGAGGCGGCTAGATAGTTGCTTTTATGGCATCGGAGAGATTTAGCGTCCCTTCGTATAAAGCCCTTCCGATTATAGCGGCCTGGATATTTTGCAGTTCGATGAACTTTTTGATATCTTCAATTTTGTTTATTCCTCCCGATGCGACGACGGGGACATTGACGGCATCGGCGACGGCTTTTGTTCTTTCGAAATTGGGCCCGGCCATCATGCCGTCTTTTGTAATGTCAGTATATATGATGGCTGCGAGCGGCAGCTTTGCGGCTTCTGCGGCGAACTCGAGCAGGAGTTGAGGACTCTCCCGTGTCCAGCCATGTGTGGCGACCTTTGAGCCTTTGGCGTCGAGGGCGAGAGCGATTTTGCCGCTGAACTTTTGTGCCATATCTGTAAACCATTCAAAGTCATCTATGGCTTTTGTTCCGATGATGACTCTTTCGACACCCATGTCGAGGAGCTGCTGTATAGAGTCCTCGTCTCTTATACCGCCGCCGACTTCGATTTTGAGTTTTGCGAGTTTGGCGATAGCGGCAATTGCGTCAGTGTTTACGGGTTTTCCGACTTTGGCACCTTCGAGGTCAACGATATGCAGCCACTGAGCGCCAGCGTCAAGAAAATCGTTTGCCTGTGCGGCGGGGTCGTCACGGTATGTGATTTGTCGGTCGTACTGTCCCTGGATGAGTCTGACACATTTGCCTTTTAGAAGGTCGATAGCAGGTATAATGTACATGTCTGAGCCTCTTTAAAGTCTGATAATAATGTGGAGGATTTTAGACAAATGGCATTTTCGTTTCAACAACTTTCGGTAAATATTTATCATATATGTGAAAAATTTTTGCTAACTCTCAGTTTTTCAGGAGATTTATTCGGCAGTCGAAGAGGCGGGTGAGGTCAGGTATTTTTGGGATTTGGGAGAGGAATTTCCTACGGTTGACAATGGTATGATTATGGATTATATTTACGGGCCGAGTTCTGAGTCCAGATATATCAACTTTGAGCGAAATTCACTGCGGTTTGGAAGGGTGTTTTAGCAAGAGGGCACCTAAATCAGTGAGTAATAAGCAGATTAAGCCATCTTACGGCAGGTATTTTTAGGAAAGGGACAGAAATATGAAACTTGGTCGAAAATTGAAAATGGGGATGGTTGGGGGCGGTCCCGGGGCTTTTATCGGAGAGGTACACCGGCGTGCGTCGCGGATGGACGGAGGAATCGAGCTTGTAGCGGGAGCATTCGACATCAACCCGCGGAAATCCAAACAGATGGGGAAACAGTTGTGCCTGGACCGTAAGCGGGTTTACGGCACTTACAAGGAGATGCTTGAAAAGGAGCTTAAGCTGCCATTGGGAGAGAGGATAGATTTTGTTTCGATTACGGTGCCTAATAACTGGCACTTTCCGATAGCGAAGGACTTTCTTAATGCCGGTTTTCACATGATGTGCGAGAAGCCGATGACGTTCAACGTCAAAGAAGCGAGGGAGCTGAAGAAAATCGTCAGTTCGAACAGAAAGGTTTTCGGGTTGATGCATAACTATACGGGCTATCCGATGGTGAAATTAGCGCGTGATATAGTGCGAGAGGGAGATTTGGGGAAGATCCGTAAGATTGTGGTGAGATATCCACAGGGTTGGCTTGCGACGGCACTGGAGAAGACCGGTCATATGCAGGCATCGTGGCGAACGGACCCGAAGCAAAGCGGCGGAGCAGGATGTATGGGTGATATCGGGACACACGCGGAGAACCTTGCCGAATATATCACGGGCTTGAAGATACGTGAGATTTGCGCAGACCTGACGATTTTTGTGAAGGGCAGGAGGCTGGACGATGACGGAAACTGTATTGTTAAGTTCAATAATGGTGCGAAGGGCATTCTTCATGCGAGCCAGATATCAATCGGAGAGGAGAACGGGCTTGCGATATGGATTTACGGAGAGAAGCGTGGTATGGAATGGCACCAGGAGCATCCGAATTACCTGTATGTGAAGGAACCTGACGGGCCGGTGCAGATTTGGCGTCGCGGGAACAATTACGTGGCCGAGCGAAGTCCCGCGGCGGCGAGGGCGACGAGGCTTCCATCCGGGCATCCGGAGGCGTTTTTCGAGGCGTTTGCGAACGTTTACTGCAACTTTGCAGACACGGTGCGGGCGAAACTGACGCGCACGAAGGCAGACAAACTGATGCTGGACTTTCCGAACGTTGACGATGGTTTGCGAGGTATGCTTTTTATCGACACTGTATTGGCGAGCACGAAGAGCAAACAGAAATGGACTAAAATGAAGAAATAGGTCCAGGCTTTTTTTGTATTTGCCTTGGGACAGAAGAAAAAAGGAGAAATAAAATGGGCAGACCAGTAACACTATTTACGGGACAGTGGGCGGATTTGCCGCTTGCGGAGTTGGCGAAGAAGGTGTCGAACTGGGGCTATGACGGCCTTGAGCTTGCGTGCTGGGGCGACCACTTTGAGGTGGACAAGGCGCTGGCGGATGATAATTACTGCAAGGAGAAGAAGGCACTTCTGAAGAAGCACGGACTCAAGGTGTTTGCGATTTCGAGTCATCTTGTCGGTCAGGGGATATGTGACAATATTGACGAGCGTCACAAATCGATTTTGCCGGAGGATGTTTGGGGAGACGGTAAGCCGGAGGGAGTTCGTGAGCGAGCGGCACAGAAGATGATAGATGCGGCGAAGGCAGCGAAGAAGCTGGGTGTGGATGTTGTGAACGGATTTACGGGCAGCTCGATATGGCATTTGCTTTATTCATTTCCGCCGATTTCGCCAGACGCGATAGAGGAGGGATTTAAGGACTTTGCGAAACGATTCGGTCCGATTCTGGATGCGTTCAAGGCAGAAGGCGTGAAGTTTGCGCTTGAGGTCCATCCGACGGAGATAGCATTCGATATTGCATCAGCAGCGCGTGCGATAGAGGCGGTGAAAGGCCATGAGTGCTTCGGCTTTAATTATGACCCAAGTCATTTGGGTTATCAGGGGGTTGACTATGTGAAGTTTATCCGTACTTTCGGCGAGAGGATATTCCATACTCATATGAAGGACGCATGGTGGGGTCACGGTGACGGTACAGTTGGTGTGTTCGGGGGTCATACGGATTTCGGAGACCCGCGGAGGTATTGGGATTTTCGTTCCATCGGGCATGGAGATATAAACTTCGAAGAGATTATTGTAGCTCTGAATGATATCGGTTATCAGGGGCCTCTTTCGATAGAGTGGGAAGACGGCAGGATGGACCGCGAGCATGGAGCGAAGGAGGCGTGTGAGTATATTAAGAGGGCGGATTTCAAGCCATCACAGGTGGCGTTCGACGCAGCTTTTGAGCGGGAATAGAGTTTTGAGGGACAAATTCCAAAGGAGGTTTGAAAGCAAGTGAAAAATAAAGGAATTAACCGGCGAGAGTTTCTCAAGCGCACGGCGGTTTCAACTATAGGAACAATAGGTTTTCCTTATGTTGTTGCTTCGTCTGCGCTTGGTAAAGCGGGCAGTGTTGCGCCGAGCAACCGCATATCGATAGGCAGTATCGGCCTAGGGATTCAGGGTACGGGTAATATGCGGGCGTTTCTGCAGGAAAAGGACGTTCAGGTGGCTGCGGTCTGCGATGTTCGTAAAAACAAGCGTCAAATGGGCAAAAGAATAGTAGACGAGCATTATGACAATAAAGGCTGTGAGGTATACAATGATTTTCGTGAGCTTATGGCAAGCGACAAGATTGACGCGGTTTCGATAGCTCCACCGGACCACTGGCACGTTTTGATGGGTCTTGAGGCGGCACGGAACGGCAAAGACATGTACTACGAGAAGCCTATGGGTCTTAGTGTGAGGCATTCGAAGGCCGTGCGTGATGCGGTAAATAAATATGGGGTGGTGTTTCAATTCGGTACACAACAGCGTTCGGGGAGGAATTTTCGTTTCGGTTGTGAACTGGTTCGCAACGGTCGAATCGGCAAGCTTGAAACAATTTACGTGGGCGTTCCACCGGGTATAACTTATCCGAATCAGCCGACAGAGCCGGTACCTGAAGGATTTGATTATGATATGTGGCTCGGACCGGCGCCGTGGGCACCTTACAGTTATCAACGGTGCCGTCCTTTCGAGAAGGAAACGGAGGTCAACTGGGGTTACGGTATCTGGTACCATATTTACGATTATTGTTTAGGGATGCCGGCGAATTGGGGGATTCACCATCTTGATATTGCTCAGTGGGGCAATGGTACGGAGAAGAGCGGGCCGGTTGAGATGGAAGGCAGAGGCGAGTTCCCGAAAGACGGGCTGGCGAACTGTTTGCTGACGTGGGACGTAAAGTTTAAGTATGCCAACGGTGTTACCCTGAGCTATGCCGATAACGCAAAGAACGAGCAGGGCATCAAATTTGTGGGTACGGACGGATGGGTTT
>Ga0209976_10002427_pt1 | contig 10595 bp, 8 predicted proteins | sample SumtaG_FD_182806 | JGI IMG/M metagenome (GOLD analysis project Ga0209976, IMG submission 182806) | Deep subsurface microbial communities from Indian Ocean to uncover new lineages of life (NeLLi) - Sumatra_00157 metaG (SPAdes) (version 2) | ecosystem: Environmental > Aquatic > Marine > Oceanic >... | reverse complement strand
CAGATTGTGCAAGACCCGGATCACTTTTTGCTTTAGATCTTTTTGTGCTCCAAAGAAATCGATCAGGGTGCCGAATCCACGGGGGTTGAGTTTTATGGCAAGGGTATTGATCGTAAAATCTCTTCGATACAGGTCGAGCTTTATAGAACCCGTTTCCACTGTGGGAAGCGCACCAGGTGATTTGTAGTATTCGAGCCGGGCGGTGGCCACATCGATCTTCCGGCCGTCCGGAAGAATCACCACGGCGGTCCCGAACTTTTCGTGGGCCCTGACCCTGCCGCCAAGAGACACGGTTAGGGCCCTGGCAAACTCTATGCCGTTGCCTTCAATGACCACGTCGATGTCAAGGTTTTCCTGGTACAGAAAAATATCCCTCACAAAGCCGCCCACAGCGTAAGCATTGTACTTGAGTGAATCGGCAACTTTTCCAACGGCCTTCAGGAGTTCTATGGTTTCTTCAGGAAGACGCTCTGTGAGGAATTTGGTCACGCTCCTTTCGCGGGCATGGGGCCTGCGTTCCTTGCTGTTTACTACAAATTCAGGAATACGCGTCGGTTCGCTGACAAGGACATTGAGGAGGTCGGTTCTTGTAATGACGCCTATTACACGGCCTTTTTCCACTATAGGAAGCAAACGCTGTTTGTTGCCTATGATCTTTTCCTGAATCTCCGACAATGGGGCATCAGGGCTTACTGTATCGATTTCCGTGGTCATGTATTCGCGCACAGGCACGTCCTCAAGCTTATGATGGAGGCCCTTTTCTATAACCTGACGTGAGATAATCCCGAGAAAATTATCGGATTCCAGTACTACAAGGACATTTACATTGTAACGGGTGAGGAGTTCATTCGCTTCCTTCAGGGTCACGTCCGGTTCCACATGTATGGCAGGGGCGGACGCAAGGTCTTTGGCCGACCGCTTGGGGTTGATAAATTGGTTCAAGACGGCAAAAAGCTTCTCCTCAACCTGGATCACGGTCTGTCCTCTGATGGTCGCAGAGGCCGCTGACGGATGGCCGCCACCGCCAAAAGCCATGGCTATTTCCCCGGCATCGACTTCCGGCAGCCGGCTTCGAGCAACCATGTATACGCGATTTTCCATACCGGCCAGGGCAAAGATGACATCCAGGTTCTGCATGTCCTTTAGTTTGTGTACCAGGAAGGCAAAATCTCCTATGTAGGTGTCACAAGAGACAGTGGTGACAGCCACGTCAACACCATTTACTGTGTGGCGAGCGACCCCCTCGATCATATCGTTTAAGAGACTCACCTGTTCCGGCGTCATTTCCCGGGTGATGATGTCTGAGATCATATTCAGGTTGGCCCCGTTGGAAAGGAGGTAGGCCGCGGCAAGGTAATCATCTTCCGTCGTGGATGAGAACGTGAAGGAACCCGTATCTTCATACAGGCCCAGGGCCATGATAGTGGCTTCTTCAGCGGTGATGGGGATCTTTTTGTCACGCAGTATTTTTGTCAATATAGTGACTGTTGCGCCGGTCTTCCGGGTTATTTCGACGCTTCCGGAAAGATCGTCGGGCATCGGGGGATGATGGTCATATATGTGGATTTCCAGGCCGGGACGATTCACTATACTGGCAAGCTTGCCGATACGGCTTGCCTGGCGGGTATCGACCAATACGAGCCGGCTTACCGCATTCAGGTCAATGTCTTTGATTTTTACGATGTTATAGAGATACACCATCGATTTTACAAAAAAATCTCTCAAATTCTTTTCCTGTGAACCGGGAAAAATCGCAAGTGCCCCCGGATAGAGTTTTTGGGCTGCCAGCATAGAGGCAAACGCATCAAAATCAGCGTTGACGTGTGTGGTAATCACGGTTAGGCCCTGTGATGACCTTTGAATGGTGTCGTCTTTTGCAGGCATATTGGTGTCTCTGCGGTGAACTAAGGGTAGGGGGAAGATACTATATTGCGGAGTATCGCGCAATAAATATCATATATTATTACGCATTATCGCGTATTTTTTTATCGCAAAGCAACGAGTCCTTGTCAAGTGGAATGGCGGATTTGATTCTCGCTCGAAGTAGGTTGATAACCGGCGGGATCATGCCGTTCAACAATTAAGCTCAGTGACAGGGACCATCGGGCTGCAATGGCCTGGCTGATTTCGCGGACAATCGTTTCCAGTTCACCCTCAAAGACCCTGTTTAGTTTACTCCAAGAAGTCCCCTCACGGCTGAAAAGGCGACAACCGGGACGCCCTTAAATAAGTAAATAACTCTATAAGGAAACAATTGGGGTCTGCCCTTGACATTGGACAAATCACCCTGTTTCTTAATGATTTAGGGTGATTTTTTATCAGGAACGAGGACCAAAGTAAAGCCCAAAGCCCCGACTCGGTCTTTCCTTTGCCTGTATTGTGTATTGTAAAGCAGGACAGGTACGGTCATAGCGATCAATTCTCAAACTGCACCCGTCGCACACTATGTGCACTAATGAAGGAATCTGATGGGATAGGGTAGGGCGATGGACTTGTGATTCGTAAGTATTTGATTTTATTGGTACGCCTGGCAGGATTCGAACCTGCGACCTACGGATTAGAAGTCCGTTGCTCTGTCCACTGAGCTACAGGCGCTTGCTTCATTAAGCAAAAGAAAATAACACAGCCTTCCCAACCTTGTCCATATCAAAAGCTCAAATAAATCTCCCAAAGACAATACCACTGTAGATGAGAGCCCTCATTTGGTAATTATGTGTCGCTTTTACATCTTGATAAAGGAGCAGGTGTCTGATATCTTCGCCGATAAATTGGGAATCACACAGATTGGGGAATTGAAGGAAATTTAAAATCCGAAAATTGATAAAAAAAAAGAAAAATAAAAAGAAAAAAAATTCAAAAGTGGAGCGCTTGCCGATCAAAGGCGTTCGGTCCCAAGCGGATTCCGCTCTTGTCAAATTCGATCCCTTACAGCGATACATGCAGGAAGTCGGTCAATACGAACTCCTTTCAAGGGAAGAAGAAAAAGAGCTTGCCATCCGGGTCAGGGAAAATGGAGATCAAGATGCAGCTTATAAGCTGATTACTTCAAATCTTAGGCTCGTGGTGAAGATTGCCATACAGTTTCAGAGGGCATGGATGCAAAACTTACTTGACCTTATCCAGGAAGGGAATATCGGTCTTATGCAGGCCGTACAGAAGTTTGACCCTTATAGAGGGGTTAAGTTTTCCTATTACGCCTCTTTTTGGATCAAGGCATATATCCTGAAATTCATTATGGACAATTGGCGATTGGTCAAGATCGGAACGACACAGGCCCAACGAAAGCTCTTTTTCAAACTGAAAAAAGAAAAACATAAGCTGATGTCCGAGGGCTTTGATCCTAAACCAAAACTCCTTTCTGAGAGGCTTGGGGTCTCCGAAAAGGAGGTTACCGATATGGATCAACGCTTAGACCGTTGGGAATTGTCTTTAGATGCGCCGATCAAGGAAGACTCGAGCAACGAGATGATCGATTTTGTCGCTGCGCCGGCACCATCTGCCGAGACCCAGGTGGCTAAGAAGGAAATCGAGGCTATTATCCACAAAAAACTTGGCTCATTTAAGAAGGACTTGAGCGAGCGCGAAGTTTATATCCTTGAAAACCGGACCTTTTCAGACACACCCGCAACCCTTCAAGAGATAGGAGAGCGCCATGATATTACAAGGGAGCGTGTGAGGCAGATTGAAAGCAACATGATCAAGAAGATGAAGACGCATTTCCAGCGTGAGATACCCGACTTTGAATCATTTCTCGGCGAACTTGATTAGGGGTTAGGAGACGGAGAAGATGCTCATAAAGCTGCTTAATATACTCATACCCGTTGGGATGATATTGCACATGGCCGCATGTGCCGTACCCCAAAGGATTCCATCTGCCGAGGTTAAGTCCGGGGATGCCGGAGGTTACTATTATTACACTGAATCGCGCCTGATGAGGAGACGAGGGAAGCTTGACAGGGCCTTAGAGTTACTAAAAAAAGCGGCGGCCAAAGATAAAGATTCCATTCTCTTAAAGAATGAATTGGTGCAACTCTATCTACAACAGAGCGATTATAAAGCAGCCTTAACAGTTGTACAGGATATCATTCAAAAGCATCCTGAATATGTTCCTTCATTGGTCATGTTGGGAAGCATTTATGCGGCCTTAGACCAGCATGCCGAAGCAATTGAGGCATATGAAAAGGCCCTGGTACTTGATTCAAAATCCGAGAATATCCATTTTTTGCTGGGCTCGGAGTATGTCAAAATCAAACAATTCGATAAAGCGATGAAGCTCTATCAAAACCTGATCCGGATCAATCCGGCATCATTTAACGGGCATTTTTGCTTAGGGTCCCTTTATGCATCCCTGAAGCATTATGATAAGGCCGAGGCCTCCCTGCTGAAAGCTATTGAATTGAAACCACGCTATGCGCGCCCCTTTTTTGAACTTATCAGTGTTTACGAGGCTATCGACAAACACAAAAAGGTTATCCAAACCTACGACAAGATTCTTACCGTCAATCCGGATAATCTCAGGGCGACGGTTGGGCTCGGCCGTTTTTACTTGAAGATAGGTCAATCCAAAGAGGCCGAGACCATATTCGAGGAGTTAAAACTTCGGAGCAAATCCGATCCGCGGGTCATTAAACAGATTGCCCTGATATACCTGGATGAGAAAAAATACAAGGAAGCCTTGCACACCTTGCAGCTGCTTTTGAAACATGATCCGGACAACGCAGAGATACATTACTTTCTCGGGATGGCGTTCGAGGGGCTTGAGGAAACAGATAAGGCGATAGCATCCTATGAAAGGGTTTCCAAGACGTCGTCCTATTATCGGAGCGCTGTTGTTCATCTTGGCTTTCTCTACAATGAAGCAGGTGATGCGGGAAAGGCAATCCGGGTGATGAAAGAAGCGATTGAGCAGGAACCGGAAGAACCCGAACTTTATTTGTTTTTAGGCGCCCTGTATGAAGAGATGGAATCGTATGACGAAGCAATAGTAGTATTTAAGGATGGGTTAGAGATTCAACCTGACAATATAAAACTTCGTTTTCGACTCGGTGTGGTTTACGACAAGGCTGACGACAAAAAGTCCTGCATAAAAGAGATGAAGGCCGTGATCAGTATAGACCAATCCCATGCCGAGGCATTAAACTATCTGGGTTACACCTATGCAGAACTCGGCACAAACCTTGATGAGGCTGAAAGCTTGATCAAGAAGGCCATGAAATACAAACCAAACGATGGATACATCGTCGACAGCTTGGGATGGGTCTATTACAAGAAGGGCTTCTACAAAAAAGCTGTCAAGCTCCTTGAAGACGCGGCTAAACTGGCTCCGGATGATGCCACCATTTTAGAACACCTTGGCGATGCCTATATCAAGATAGACAATCCAAAAAAAGGGTTAGAATACTACAGGAAGGCCCTGGAAAAGAAAGGGGACGATACAAAGGCGCTTGAAGAAAAGATACAACACGTTGAGAAACAGCCGGAATAGGGTGTGGTTGTTTACTCTTGCGGCCCTGCTCTTTCCTTTGTGCCTTTATGGATGTGCCTCAAAGCCGTCCCCGACGCGAGCGGGTCCGGATGCTGGCCGGATCTTGGCGTCTCTGAGGCAGTGCAAAGATCACCTTGAAAGCTTTAGGGGGGTCGGCAGGTTCAAGGCTTTTCGCAACACCGGCGCAAAGAGTTTCCGCATAGCGTGGATAGGGTCTCAACCGCAAAGCCTGAGAGTCGAGACATTGGGGCCATGGGGACAACCTGTTGCAACCTTTATAATCAATGGATCTAGTCTCTTTCTCCATTCCCGTCAGGATAACCGATATTTCAAAGGGGACGCCACCGTCCGTAATCTTTCACGTTTTGTATCCATGCCTGTGAGAGCTGAAGACCTCTTTGGGCTCTTGTCGGGTCAGCCGCCTGTCATTGCGTTTCACCATGCCAAGATTCGAGCCTCAAGAGGGGAGGGGGGCGGCTGGCTTTTAAGCCTTTACAAGAAATGGGGTCGTCTGATCGAAAAGATATGGCTGGCAGACGATACAAAGACTGTTGAGCGAGTTGAGGTTTTCGACGACCGGGGAAATCTAAGATACACGATTCAATTCAGTGACTTTCATCAGATGGAATCCTCGTGTCTTCCACACAGAATTGCAATCTCAGACTTGGATGGGCCGCTTTGGTCACTCACAGTGGAAAAGTTCCGGACAAATGTTTCGATCCCGGACGGGGCCTACACCTTGGAGGTCCCCGGTGCCAAGGTGATTGACCTTGATTCCTGAGCCGGACAAGCCGGAACTAAAAAGAAGTGCCTAAACACATGAAGTTCGCTGCTGATCGAATGCTTGGAAAGCTGGCCAAGTGGCTTCGTACCCTTGGTTACGATACGCTGTATTCCCGTACACTGTCCAACGAGAGATTTCTTGCGCTTGCAGATAAAGACCGGACCCTTTTATCACGCGATACCCGGCTTGCGGGAAAGATAGCACCGGAGAAGTTGATATTTGTGGAGGCGAATGAGCCTAAGAAACAGCTTCAGGACCTTGTTCGCTTCCTTGGCCTCAAACCGGATCCGGATAAATTCTTTAGTCGTTGCACGGTCTGCAACGGCCTCCTTGAGCCTGTCAAGCCACAGGACGTGGTTGGAAAAGTACCCGATCATATATGGACCGGCACTAATAAATTCTCCGAATGCAATGGCTGCGAAAGGATTTACTGGCCCGGGAGTCACCTGGTACGGACCCGCCGCGAGATAAAGGAGTTGTTAGAGATTAAGGGAGAAAGGCTGTCAGGGCCTTAAATGATATATGAAGATGTGACCCCATGATGAACATGATTAATAAACCAAGGATCGCATTGGAGAGCAGGTTGCGACAATGCAAGAATGTGATTACCCTTGGAGTCCGCACAAATCTTTCCGACTATGAGGATTGGCAAATAGAGCTGATCCGCCAGTCCGATGTGATTTATTATCCCACGGCATTTTACGCAGACATCTTTGATACCATGGGGAAGCGGACCTTTCCCAACTATCATACGTATAAATACGCCCAGGACAAGATCAAGCAGACAGCACTTTTCAATCTCCTTAAGATTCCTCACCCCAGAACCCGTGTTTATTACGGCAGCCGTCAAAAATCGAAGATGCTGGAACACTTTGAATTCCCCTTTGTGGCCAAGGTCCCGCGTGGCTCGGCCTTAGGCAGAGGCATATATCTGATCCGCAACGAGGACGATCTTGCCGCATACAACAAAAGCTCGCTGCGTGTTGCATACATACAGGAATACCTTGAAATCGACCGGGACCTTCGCGTGGTGGTGATGCGTGGCCGGATTATCCATGCGTACTGGCGCATCGCCCGGCCGGGTGAATTTCGCACGAACGTGTCACAAGGTGCTACCATCAGTTTTGATAACATTCCGGAGGAAGGTCTGGCCCTTGCCCAAAACACGGCCCGCCTTTGCCAGCTTGATGACGTAGGGCTCGATATCTGTTTTTGCAAAGACCAATATTGGGTTATAGAGGCAAACATGAAATACGGAAAAGAGGGGTTCAGGCAGGCGGGGATCGATTATTACGAGCTCGTTGATAAAATGATCGAAAATGGAGAGATCTGATCGCATCTCGGAAATTCTACGACACAGGCGAGCCGGTCAAGGGGGATCTCTTTTTGTGATCAGGTCACTTAATGTTGCCTGGTAGCCTTCCCAACGGCACCATATTCAACATACGGTCCAGACCCACTTACTAATGGGCTAGTAGCTCGTATGCAACGTTGACGTGTGCCTGGTTCGTGAAGTTCGTTACACTGCCGTTAACAAGCAGGATGAGATTTGACCTGACTCAAAAAAAGATGCCCCTTGACGGCTTAATGCATTATTTGTGAAGCAAAGCAAAGCCAACTTGATCGATTTGCAGAAAATAAAAGAATCTTTGAACGAACGGGAAAAGCGTTTCCTTTCGCCTTTAGCCGCTCATAGCAAGGACGGCATCCGCCGTTTCCCGGAAGAACGTATTGATACCGGCCACAGGCAAAACTATGCAGCAGACTCTGATCGCATACTCCATTCATCGGCCTATGCGCGCTATATCGACAAGACCCAGGTCTTTTATCTGGTCGATAATGACCACATTACCCACAGGGTGCTTCACGTGCAGCTTGTTTCAAAGATTTCTCGCACGATCGGCCGTTTCCTCGGGCTCAATGAGGATCTTATTGAAGCAATTGCACTTGGCCACGACATTGGTCATTGTCCCTTTGGTCACGACGGGGAGGCATATCTATCTGAATTGTGCGAAGCCCATGGAATAGGCCCGTTCCAACACAATCTTCAAAGCGTGAGGTTCTTAGATAAAATCGAACGGAAGGGTAGGGGATGGAACCTGACACTTCAGGTCCTGGACGGGATCATGTGCCATGACGGGGAGATTCACAGCCCTGAACTCTCTCCTGACCGCAATAAGACATTCAACAAGATTGACGAGGAGCAGGCCGGCAAGTTGGCCGATCCCTCGTTGCCGTTGACGCCCATGACCCTGGAGGGGTGTGTCGTGCGTATGGCTGACACCATCAGCTATATCGGACGAGATATTGAAGACGCCATACGTCTGAACCTCATCAAAAGGACTCAGCTTCCCAATGGCTCCGTGGCCCGATTAGGAGATACCAACGGGACGATCGTATACAACTTAGTGACCGATATCATTAAAAACAGCTTTGAAAAACCGGCCATTGCATTCAGCCGGGGAGTGTCGGAGGCACTGAGAGAACTCAGGGAATTCAACCTGAACAACATATATCTCAATCCAAAAATAAAACCGGATGCCGGGAAGATTAGACATCTTTTTCAAGTTTTACTTGAGGGTTATCTCAAGGACCTGAAAGAGGGTAATGAAGAGAGCATCATCTTTATAGAATATCTGCACGACATGTCCGATGATTACAAGGAGAATACAAGTCCTGCAGAGATAGCACGCGACTTTATCGCCGGCATGACCGATAAGTACTTCTTGAGACAATGTCCAAAGGAACTGCGTCCACAGAGGATTGCGGGGCGATTTTAGAATGGAACCTGAAAAGACTTATCAACACCTGGAAAACCTGGCAGAACAGTTAGGTATTTCAATAAGATATGAAAACCTGGCCGAGTCCGGATTAACGGCAAAAAGTGGCCTGTGCAGGATCAAAGAGCGCTATTTTTATATAATGGACATCTCCAGGGATCTGTCTGAAAGGGTTAAGTTGTTGGCCCAATGCCTGGGCCGGATGGATCTCGAGGGAGTTTATGTGGTACCCGCAATCAGGAAAATCCTGGAAGCGACGCGCGGGAGCAGGAAGGGAGAAGCTCAAAAAGAAGTACCTAACCTATAAGAAGGAGTAATGGAGCACTGGAGTATTGTAGGGCCTATGCTTCAGTGAGAAAAGAGCCTGAAATCAGCTTTAGATTTAAACAAGGAATGGAAGGGAGGGAAGGGAAAGTATAATTATGTCAACTTTAGGGTGAAGCAGGGGAGCACATAACAAAAAGAGTATAAGGATATTATGTCAACTTAAGGACGATTCCTACGGGATTGTCCTTAAGTTGACATAATATATATTATCGGACGTTAATAGAACCAGCCCTCATCGGCCGGTTCTAACTCTTGTTGGATTCCCCTTTCTTGCGGCCAATCCGCTGAACCCCCTTTTTCACGGCCCTTTTGACGATCTTTTCCGCTTTAGCCCCAATGACACGGCCTTCCGACACAAAATCATTGCCGTGCATAAGCCTCCCAAGGAGTCCATAGCGCTTTTCAACAAGGCGCTTCCCGATGATCCCGAGCCCCGTGCCGATCTTGCCTCCTATGCCAAGCTGTTCTTCCTTGGTCACGGTCTCTTTTTCAAGGGCATCGTGAATCCGTTCGGCCTGTTCGCCGACAACCTTTCCGACCTTCCTGCCGATCTTTCCGCCTTTATTCTCCGCGCCTTTAGACAGCCCCCGGGCGACCTGGTCGCCAACACGCTCTCCTATGGATTCCAAATGATTCTTTATTTGTTTCTTTGTCATTGTTTTTTTCCTTTAGTCCGAAAAATGGTGTTGCCTTTCAACGAGCTGTTGCCCGAACAGGCAGGTTTGCAGATAGCCTCTGAAAGATACCCCTTGACGGCCTGCAAACACAACAAGGCCGCTCATATTCGCATTCAAGGGATTCGGGCAACAGCCTGTCAAGGTAACTATTCGTATCTATTAAAAGCATATCACGAATAACGGCATTTTTGCCAGCGGAAAAAGAGATTGTGGGTGATATGAACATATGTTATGAGGCCCTTATGAATGAAGATTTGAGACCTCCGGAACGACGTATCTACACGGTGAGCGAGCTCACTCAAAACATTAAAGAACTCCTTGAAGGCGCTTATCCGTTTGTCTGGATTACAGGCGAGATCTCCAACTTCCATATACCAGTATCCGGCCATTTCTACTTTACCTTAAAGGACCCTGGGGCACAGATTAACGCCGTCATGTTCAGGGCCCAGAACCGGGGTCTAAAATTTCGGCCAACGGGAGGGATGGCAGTTGTTGCCATGGGACGGCTCAATGTGTATGAGCCCAAGGGGGCCTATCAGATT
>Ga0209976_10002423_pt1 | contig 10611 bp, 8 predicted proteins | sample SumtaG_FD_182806 | JGI IMG/M metagenome (GOLD analysis project Ga0209976, IMG submission 182806) | Deep subsurface microbial communities from Indian Ocean to uncover new lineages of life (NeLLi) - Sumatra_00157 metaG (SPAdes) (version 2) | ecosystem: Environmental > Aquatic > Marine > Oceanic >... | reverse complement strand
ATTGTTGAAACAAGTATCACGAAGATTCCGGGGCCGATGTAGTAAAGAAGATAGTAGGAGAAGAATGCTCCGATGGAGCCGCACAGGTTCTCTGAAGGGCCATTGTGCGGATAAACAAAGGGGCTGGGCCAGTCGCCGATATTGAAGCTCAGACAACTGCACAGAAGCACCAGAACAAATGCTATCGCCAAACATTTTGCCGCTTTTATAGCAGGCGTATTGTCCATGCCGACATTTCCCCAATAAAAGCCGTATAAAAGGACTAAATTTAAAGCTTAACCACCTTATATCGGCCAGTTTAGCCTACTTTCTACAAAATTGGGCAAAAGGGCTGCTGATTCGGCATCGCTGTAAAGCTTTGCCTTTGCTCTGCGGATATGGCTGTGGAAGTTAGCTCTTCCGGCAGTTACTTTAGGGCATAAAAAAACCCCGCAGCGAATCCGTTCGCCACAGGGCCATATAAGTCCAAGGCGCCATCAAGCACCTTTGACTACTCTTGTTCGGCGTCGTCGACAATTTTATCAAGCTTCTTTGTGTCCGCCTGGGTTTTTCGAGGTCTTTTTACAGCCACCCCGAGTCGTCCGAGCTCGCCGGCGACCTCAGGCTGATTCGGGTTCAGGCGGAAACTATGCATCAAATAATCCTGTGCACGTGCCTTGTCGTTTTTGCTCAGATAATAATACCCAACCTGCCTGTTAACCTTTGCGGAATTCGGCGCCAGATTCAGCGCCTGCTGATAACAAGCCAGTGCATAGTCGTCAAGCCCTTGTCTTTGAAATGCCAGTCCCAAGCGAAGTGAGCCCGCCGCGGAAGCAGAAACCTGATTCATATAAATATCGGCGTACAACTGGGAGCGTTGAATGTTTTGGCTGTCTATAAAAAGTTTTACCATTGCGGCCTGGGCGGGTCGATATGCGGGGTCAAAGGCAAGGGCCACGTTGTAATGGTACTCTGCCTGGGTCCAAAGGCCATCCTCGTGATAGAGCTTACCCAGTTTAAAGTGTGCCTGTGGGTTCTCAAACTTACGGTCAACCTTTCGAAGCAGCTCGGCTTTTTGTTCTTCGGCTGGGGTCAGTTCCTTCATTTCTCCGGCAACTCGCGGGCCGTGACTTTTTGCCGACGAACTACAACCACCAACCATAACCGTGCAAATCAAAAGGGCTGTTATAAAGGCGTGTGTTTTGAGCGTCATATCTCGCCTCCCTTTTCGCAAGTTACCCTCCCAACTTGCCATAATATTGTCTCCAGTTAACCGGCAGTTTCCTGTTTCAGGCATATGGTAAAGAACCATGGTGTCATTTTGCTGCGTGTCAGAACTCTTTGCAAGTAAAATTTTTGTTTTTTTTGTAATAAAACGTATCGAGCTTCCGACTATCATAATAGCAGCATACTATTGAAGGGGATATACGCTTGCAAGTGATTGATTGGCAATTAATCGTCGATAAGCACGGTCAGAGCGTGTGGCAAACGGCTTACAGGCTGCTGGGCACGCATTCGGAATCAGCCGACTGCTTTCAGGAAACGTTCATTTGTGCCCTGGAAGTGTCAAAACGGCAGCGTGTATGGAACTTTTCGGCCCTGCTGGTGAGTCTGGCGACATCGCGGGCGATAGACCGTCTTCGTCAGCGATTTCGTGACTCGAAATTTCGCGAAGAGGCGGTGGATTTGGTTTTCGTCCCGACCAAAGGCCCGGGTCCGGTCGAGCAGTTACAGGTTCAGGAACTGGCCGGCTGGCTTCGAAGGTCGCTGACCCAGTTACAGCCGCAAGAAGCACAGGTTTTTTGTCTGCGTTTTTTGAATGGTATGAGTTACCGCCGGATTGCGAAAGAGCTCGGTATCACGACCGGCACCACAGGTGTATTACTGCATCGGGCGAGAAGTAAACTGCAGGACTTTCTTGAGGCGACGTGATGAAAAAGCAAAAAAACAAACTGGATGAGGCGGTAAAAGCACTGCAAAACGACACTATTGCCACCGGGCCGCCTAAAGAAGTTTTAGATGCCACGCTTCAAAAGCTAAAAGGAGGTGCGCCGGAGAAGGCGGGGGAAAGCATCACGATAGCAGAGAGAATAAAAGCTTCGAAGAGGCTCATACAATTTGGTGCGTCGGCGGTGATAATAATTGTTGTGGGCCTGATTTTGATTGGAGTCCTGGCCGAACCGGAGGTACAAGAGGTTACAGAAGTTGCGCGCGAGCGGGAGGTTGTCGAGGCAGAAGGCATTGCTGAAACAACGGAACCGGATTTGGATGTTGCGGCCGAACGTCTCGCTACCAGACTCCAAGAGGAATTGGAAAGTATTGAGGAATTCTTCGCGGCTGGTGACGTGGTCAGTCTTATAGCGATGCTGAATGAAGGGATGTATGAAAGCAAAACAGCGGCTGCGAACTATCTTGGTAAAATCGGCGATTCGCGTGCCATCACGGCCCTGGAGGAATTGAGCTTACGGTATGGAGACGACGAAGCGAGCAATCCCTTTGTCCAAGCCATCAAACAAATTAACGCCCGAGTTCAAGCTGAAGAAATGAAACTTGCCGAGCAGTCCACTGATATCATCCAAGCTCAACCTGCAGCACAAAAAAAAGTCTCTGCTGAGACCAGAATCATAAGCGAACAAAAAAACATCCATGGCTGGCTCATGGATCCTGCGGGTAATCCGGTTGCCGGAACAATCCAGCTTGGCGGCCTGACGGCAGCTACCGAAGAAGATGGTTCATTTACCATTGCGGAGCCGGACTATAAAGAACAAAACTCATTCGTAGGACAGGCACTGAGTGCCCAAGGGGATTTAGGCAGCTTCTTTGTCTGGAGCAGAGGCAACGATATTAATAACGCTGAAATAATCGTTGAGCCTTTAGCAAGCACTACCGGGGTGGTCGTGGATGCAAACACCGAGCCTGTCACGGATTTCGAATTGAAGATATCTATTTTCAGTAAAGAGAGGCTGACTCTTCAAAGTATCATCGAGGAGGAGCCGTGGAAGTCCCAAAGTTATGCAGACGGCTCTTTTGATATTAATTCGATACCGACGGGAGTTGACTTGCGTTTAGCTATTGAGAAGCCCGGCTATAAAACGGGCATTGACCTTGACGGCCTTTCCGCCGGTGAGAACCTTGACCTCGGGCAGATTACCCTCGAACCAACCGAAGAGCCCGGCCAAGATACCCAGTGGAACTGTTCAATCGAGGGCTTTGTTATCAACGAGAACAACGAGCCTCTGGCTGGGGCAAAAATCAATACCGGCCCCGTAGGCGAGAGGCGTTTCGAGACTGAAACTGATGCAGAGGGATGGTACAGGCTAACGGGCCTGCCCAAAGATGTGGAAATTAAAATGTTTGCATTCGCTGAGGGCTACGGCCACAATCCCTTCACTTACAAATGTTCAGAGCCGAACAACACAGCAGACATCCAGATATTCCCACCGGCCTATGATTGGTATGATAAGCTCGCTCCGCCTTTATTTGTTGAAAGATGGTTTAATACCGCGCCTATAATGCTCGAAGAACTAGCGGGACAGGTCGTACTGCTGCACGTCGGAGCAAATCTTAAAGAACGCCCCGAGGAAATTCAGGAATTTAAAGAACTCTCTGAAACGTATGCTGAAAGCCCATTAGTTTTTATCGCAATACACGAACGAGCGAGAGACATTACAGAAGATGATATTCAACAGCTCGTCGAGGAAAACGATATTAATTTCCCGTTCGGCATCGACCAGCAAAGCGATGTCGTCACAGATATGTTGCTACCCAAATCCCGGCCTCAGGACCAAAACTTAGTCAGGCCTGCCCGAAGGGACCTGCGAGCTGCAGGGGCAACCTACTCGATATACGAAGTCAAGGCAAATCGGGCATATTATCTCATCGACAAAAACGGACTTCTGCGCAGCTCACCAACCCAAACCAACCTTGGGGAATGGATAGAATATCTTCTCAACGAATAACCTGCACATCTTAACCAGGCAGTTTCGGCCACAGGTTCTGGGGGAATTTTAGATGTCGAGGTTTTGTACTTCGAGTGCGTGGTCTCGGATGAAGTTTCTTCGTTTTTCGACGTCGTCGCCCATTAGAATACTAAAGAGTCGGTCGGCTTCACCGGCGTCTTCGATTTTGACGCTGAGCAAAGTTCTGGTCTCAGGGTTCATTGTCGTTTCCCACAGCTGGTCGGCGTTCATTTCGCCGAGGCCCTTGAATCGCTTTATCTCAATGCCTTTGCCGCCAATTTGTCTTATTCCCGAACAAATCTGGCCCAGCGACGCAATTTCGTACTCGTCTTCTCCGCTGATTAGTTTGAACTTAGTGGGCTCGGCTTCGCCTGAGACTTTCTTTGCGGCCTTCAAAAGAAAATCCCTGAGGTCCAGGCCGAACTGGCTTTTCAGCTTTTCATTTATTTTATTAATCCGGTCGACCTCGTGCAATTCTTCGGTGACGATGAGCTCTTGCTCCTCGGTTTCAGCCTGTTCTATGCGGGGCTTTAATTCATCCACCCTTTTCTCATATTCGGCTTTGTCGTAGTAAATCTCGTCCTGACCGTCGGCGCAAACGCGAAATCGCGGCAGCTTTTTCCCATCGTAATAAGACTGCACAAACTCACTAAAATCGATTCCTCGTCTGTTAATAACCGCGATGGTTCGCTCGGCGTCAGCGAGAATTTTTACGAGCGAGGAGAGCTCCCTGCCTGAAATTTTTTTCTGTTTTCCGTTTTCCCTGACCGCCAATTCGGTGCCTTCGAGTCCGCGGGTAATCATTCTCCTGCGCATCTCTGTTTCGGTGAGTATATACTCTGATTTCTTTTTTCCTTTTTCTCTGACTTCATAGAGCGGCGGCTGAGCGATATAAATCATATCATTGAGGAACAACTGTGCCATCTGGCGGAAGAAAAATGTCAGGAGCAGCGTCCTTATGTGCGCGCCGTCGACGTCGGCGTCAGTCATAAGTATCACCTTGCCATACCTGCACTTATCCAAATTAAATTCGTCGGTGCCGATGCCAGTACCAAGCGCACTTATGATGGTTCGGATTTCATCATGCGCGAGCATTTTTTCGAGACGAGCTTTTTCGACGTTAAGGATTTTTCCCTTCAGCGGCAGTATAGCCTGGATCTTTCTGTCGCGGCCGGCTTTAGCTGAACCTCCGGCCGAATCACCCTCAACGATAAATATCTCGGTGCTGGTTTTTTCCTTACTGGCACAGTCCCAGAGTTTCCCAGGCAGGTTTGTACTGCTAAGAGCACCTTTTCGTCTGGTCAGTTCGCGCGCCTTTCTCGCGGCTTCTCTCGCGGCAGCGGCCTGTATGGCCTTGTTTAGAATCCGCTTAGATTCGGCGGGGTGTTCCTCCAGGAAATGGCCAAGGTGCTCGTTAACCGTAGTCTCGACAAAACCACCGACTTCAGGGTTTGTCAGTCGGACTTTCGTCTGTGCCTCGAAATGGGGGTCGGTGAGCTTTACGGCGACAACCGCGGTCAGGCCTTCTCTGAGGTCATCGCCCGTTGTCGCGTGGCCGTTTTTCAGGAGGTTATTTGCCCGGGCGTAATAATTCATCGTGCGGGTCAGCGCCGTTCTGAAGCCCGAAAGATGCGTGCCACCATCAATATTGCGAATGTTGTTGGCAAAGACCAGTACATTCTCACTGTAGCCGGTGTTGTACTGCATAGCTATCTCGCAGCTGAGCATTGATTTTGCATCTTCCTTCGCAAAATAGATAACGCCCTTGTGTAAAATTTCTTTGCCGTCGTTCAAATGCCTGACGAAAGCCTTGATTCCCTCCTCGAACTTGAAGACCTCTTTCTTTTTGCTGCGGTCGTCTCGGAAAGTAATCTGCAGGCCGCCGTTAAGGTACGCCATTTCGCGTATTCTTTTTAGCAGGGTATCGTATTCGAACTCTGCATCGCCGAATATTTCCTCGTCGGGCTTAAAGGAAATTCTGGTACCACCCTTGTCGGTCGGCCCGATTTTCTCGACGGGTTTCCTGGCTGTGCCCCTAACACACTCGAGATGGTAATGCTGACCGTCACGATAAATGTCGGCTTCGAGCCATTCACTAAGCGCATTTACCACGCTGACACCGACGCCGTGCAAGCCGCCGGACACCTTATAGCTGTCGCTGTCAAACTTACCTCCTGCGTGCAGAGTTGTCAGCACCACCTCCAAGGCGCTTTTCTTTGCGCCCTTGTGCTCTTCGACCGGTATTCCCCTTCCGTTATCCTCGACCGTGCAGGTTCCGTCGGCCTGGATATGTACAGTGACGTTGTCGCAGTAGCCAGCCAAGGCTTCATCTATCGAGTTGTCCACCACCTCGTACACGAGACGGTGCAGTCCGCCGCTGCCACGGTCGCCGATGTACATGTCCGGTCGCTTGCGGACGGCTTCGAGCCCTCCAAGTATCTTTATTTTGCTCGCGTCGTAAGTATGGTCTTTTTTCATAAACAGGCCATCCGCTTTATTATTTAACCAACACCAATTTTAATCTTTGTTATGCGCGCCGCCGGACATTGTCTCTGAAGCTGCTCAAGAAGCTCGTTGCTGCAAAGCCTTAGTTCGTGCACATACGACGGAGAATCAGCAACCACCCGGACCTGGTTGGAAGAGACAGAAGCTATTTTGCAATGCTCGCGAAGTTCAGCCGGCAGCAGCTGGCTCCATGCCTCGACCACCGGACCGAATTTAGCCTGCCGGGGCGAAATTCTCTTATTCATAAGCTGCTCAGCGATATCGCCGAGCTTAGCCGCTTTTCTTGATTTTTTCTCCGAATGCGACCTGATAATCCTGCGGAATTGTTCATTCTGGTCCGTCATTTTTACGAAGATTAAGGTTGAACGCTTAAGGGCTTCAAAAGGGTTCCTTAAAACACTGTTGTATAGTTTTTAGCCCAGATTGATGGGCATAAGGACGTAAAGAAAATTCTGGCCGCTTTTTATAAGCCCGGGCCTGTCTGTTTGGCCCAATTCCATTTCAAATTCCGGGGTCTTGATGGCCCGAAGAACGTCGATGAGAAACTGGGGATTGAAGCCAATCTCAATCGGCTCACCCTTGTATTCCACGGTCATATTAATCTGTGCATCTCCAGCCTCAGGGGCCCTCGACGAAAATACAATTGCACCTTTACTTATGGAAAGTTTGACTCCTCTGGACTCCTCACTTGTCAAAAGCGCCGAACGACGAACGGCGCTCAACGTAGCATCCGTCGACAATATAAGTTTCTTATCCGAATCCGTTGGAATAATATCCTCATACTTCGGGAAGTTGCCCTCAACAAGATTAGAGCTTATCACCACGTTTGTGCAGCTAATCTGGATCTGATTATCCACGAGTTTGACCGAGACGATATCTTTCTCGCTGCCGCCCAGTTTGTCCAGCAGGTTCATGGTTTTCGCCGGCACAATTATCTTCGCCTCCGCAATACGTTCGACGGGCGCCGAGGCCATATTTACCCTGCACTTGGCCAGTCTCCTGCCGTCTGTCGCAACCAGCGTGAGTTTCTTACCCTTAAACTGCCACAAAACCCCATTAAGCGCGTAGCGTGTACTTTCCTTGGCCGCGGCAAAAAGGCACTGTTCAATGCCCGACTGAAGGTTCCCAAGCGAAATTTCGATATCCGCCTTACCGTCAAAACCGGGTACGACCGGGAACTGGCCTGCATCATGGCCGTAAATTGTGAAGTGGCTGTCGGAGCCCTTTATCTCACACGTCCCTTCGGCCGCCTGCAGAGATAACGTTTCGTCGACACTTTCGCGCACTATCGCTGCCAGACGATCCGCAGGAATTACTGCATCACCCGCCTCATGAATCTTGGCTCCGGAGACTAAGCAATTAATGCCGACCTCCAAGTCTGTTGCGCAAATTCTGATTTCCTTTTCGCCAGCTGCAATCTTTACGCAACGTAGTATGGGCTTGGGTGTTCGGCTGGGAATTACAGATGTAAGCAACCCCAATACGTCAGAAAGCGCATCCCTGCTAAAATCGACCTTCATAATAAACCCCTATCAACTTTTCAAAAGGTTAAAATTCAGAACCTTATCGGCACCAAAGACAGCGATGTAGCTTACACTAAAAACAGCCTTCCCACAACACTATTTTTTTAGAAAAGACCACCCTGACAAAGTACTGTTTCCCGCCAGAGGTTACATTAGCAATTTCACACTTTAAGTTGTGGTAAATACAATTAATATATTAGTAAAAGATATAGTATTAATAGTCATATAGCCGGTGTGATTGTTAGGTTTTTCCAACTTACTTCTAATAACTCCTTATCTAATAATAAGTTACCACGTGTAGGGGCGAGAAAGTTGCTGTGGATAACCTATTAGGTAGGTTGTTGTATTCTGTGTTTGTGTTAAGAGCGAACCGCTCGAGTCGGCACTGGCCGGTTAATTCTTCTTGAAATTAACATTATTTTTAACAGCTTATCCACAGGCGGTTGTCACTGCCAGTTGGAGCCCTGCGGGGGGTGAAATTTTTTTAAAAAAAAGGCCTTGACAAGTTAGTTAAGGTATATATAATTTACATATAAACAGTTATGGTTATGGAGTACAATCATGTCGTTAAAGGAAGAATTAAATCTGCGAAAACCAATAGCTTTACTTTCTCACAAGGCCCTTCTTAACATCTATTACACCGCCTCATGTCTAAAGAAGCGTGCTGACGAGTTCTTCCGCCCTTACAAATTGACTGATGTTCAGTTTAACCTTATAACCCTACTGAGTCGTCAGGCAGGGCCGGGCGAGGGACTTAGCCAGGCTCAGATAAGTGATATGATGCTGGTCAACCGTGCCAACATAACTTCTCTTATAGACCGCATGGAGAAGGCGAATCTTGTTCGTCGAACCACATCTTTGGAAGACCGTCGCAGCAAGGTGATAAAGCTTACGGCTCGCGGCAAAAAGCTGTTTGCGCAACTTGACCCACTGTATATCAAAGAGGTTAAAAAGGTGATGGCGCCCTTAAGGGAGAGTGAGCAGGAAAGTCTTATGGAGATGCTCGGAAAAATCCGCAAGAAACTTTCCATATAATGAGGGACTAATAAAAAATAATGGAAACAAAAAAGAGGGCTTTGCCGAGATGGTTTATATATTAACTTATACCGTCGCAGTTGTGTTGGTGTTGGCATTTGTGCACCGCTGGCGCAGGGCGTGGAAGTTCCTAGTTCTGGCGGCTGCGTCACTGGCAGGTTTTTTTCTTTCTGTTTTACTGGAAAATCTTTCTTATGCTCTGGGCCAGATGGCTGCTGATGTTGCCTTATTGCATCATTTAGGAGAGTTTTTCCACGCATTTTTCTTTTGTATAGCAATTTTTGTTTGTCCGGCGGGCTTTTTCGTAGGCGTTGTCGGCAGTTTTGTCGCAGCAGCAGTGAATTTCAGAAAGCGGTAGTTTGTCGGGCACTAAAGTCCTGAGTTGCTTGCAATTTTACGAAGACTTCTTATAATAGCCAAGCGTTGGCGAGAACTATAGAGGCAAATAATGGACGGGAAGTCACGGCGGGAGACAATTGAATCAGGTCGCAGCGGGGAGAGTCGCCCCCTGCCGCTGCGCGCGAGGGGAAAATATTATCTCGGCATCGATGTCGGTTCGACGAGCAGCGATATCGTCCTTCTTAACCAGGCCAAAGAAGTGATTTTCTCCGACTACAGGCGAACCATGGGCAGGCCAATCAGAACTGCGCGTTCTCAGCTGGAGCGATTGTTTAAGATAACAAATCCTCAAGAGATTATTCTTACCTCGGTTACCGGTTCGGCCGGCCGGTTGCTGGCTCGACTGCTCGATGTTACTTTCGTAAATGAGGTTCCTGCTCAGGCCGCTGCCATACATCATCTTCGTCCACATCTGCAACAAGCTACTGTTATCGAGATGGGCGGCCAGGACAGCAAGCTTATCTTTATCTCGAAAGAAAACGGGAGCTCCAGAGTGCGGGATTTTGCATTAAATACAGTCTGCGCGGCAGGTACGGGGTCGTTTCTTGACCAGCAGGCCCAGCGGCTGGGCATAGATATCGAAAACGAGTTCAGTCAAATGGCCCTGCAGAGCAAAAGCGTCCCGCGAATGGCTGGAAGATGCTCGGTTTTTGCGAAAAGCGACATGATACACCTCCAGCAGCAGGCGACGCCGACGTCGGACATAATAGCCGGCCTTTGCCTGGCGTTGGCAAGGAACCTAAAGGGCGACCTTGGCTGTGGCAGAGAATTTCCGAAGCCCATTGTGTTCACCGGAGGAGTTGCGGCAAATGCCGGCGTGGTACGCGCGCTGGAGGAAGTGTTCGAACTGCCGCAGGGTGAACTTATTGTGCCTGAGGAGCATTTTTTCACCGGCGCCATAGGAGCAGTCCTGATAGCAGAAAAAAGAGGAGACAAGAAAGCCGCTGTTCCTGCCGGCTCGTTTCTCGAGCAGATTGACAGGCACCTCCGGCAGCGGGGCTCGGTTTTGCGGTCTGCACCGCGTCGCGAACCGCTAAGCAGCCCATCGGCGCCGGAGCCTAAGAGCAGAGTTTACTATGAGCTGCTTGAGGGTGCTAACCATTGCGTTGACGTCTACCTTGGTGTTGATGTCGGCTCGATAAGTACAAACGTTGCTGTCATAAACAAGCAGCGGCAGGTCCTTGCAAAGGCGTATTTGATGACCGCGGGTC
>Ga0209976_10002422_pt1 | contig 10611 bp, 11 predicted proteins | sample SumtaG_FD_182806 | JGI IMG/M metagenome (GOLD analysis project Ga0209976, IMG submission 182806) | Deep subsurface microbial communities from Indian Ocean to uncover new lineages of life (NeLLi) - Sumatra_00157 metaG (SPAdes) (version 2) | ecosystem: Environmental > Aquatic > Marine > Oceanic >... | reverse complement strand
TCTTCTAAGGTTTTTAAAATTGCTTGATAAGTTTTTTCTTTAAATTGGAGTGGTTCATCAGTAACTTCCGGTTTTACTTTTTCAGCTAAAATACTATATTGATAAAAAGTAAAAGCACCTAAAATTAAAGAAAAAAGTAAAAGCCCTAAAAGGGTTAAAAAAGCATTTTCGCTTAAAAATCTTGGTAACTCTCTAAAAAAAATTTTAACTTTTTTTAATTTAATCTTCTTTAGTTTAAACATAATCTTATTCGCATATTGGTAAAAGTTATTTGGTATAAACTTTTATGGAAAAAGTAGTTTTAATCTCCTCCACCGAAAGAACTTCACTTTTTGATAATTTGGTAATGTTTAAATTTTGAATTTTAATTAAATAAGGGCCTGTTTCTAATTTTTCAAGAAATTTTAAAAAATTAAAAGGATAACTATTAGAATTTATTTGAAAAACAATAAAAGACCAAAGGTCTTTTTCGGTTTTTCGGGAAGAGGTTGGTGAAATTTTAATTTCCATCTGACTTTCTTTAGCGGTTTTTTCCAGAAAACCAATAAATTCTACCGGAACTTCGGAGTTAATAAATAGGTTATCTATTTTTTCTAAATTTGGCTTATATTCCTGATAAAGATTCTTGAATTTCTCTAAATTATCAATTTTTACTTCTAAAGAAACTAGTTTTTCTTTTTGGGAAATTAATTCTTTAGAATTTTTTTTAATCTCTCCAAAAAAAGGATAAATTATAAAAACAATTATTAAAACGGCTAAAAAAATGGGGGTGGCTATTGATAAATAAATTTTGTTTTGTATATTCATAATTCGGAAGGTTTAGTACAATCTTAATTTAGATTTCAGTTAAGTAATTCATCTAATCCTTGGAGAATTATTTAATCTCGAAAGTTACTGAAAAATTAATACTTTCCGACTCTACCCAACTTGAAGGAGGAAAATTAATATTTGTAAATTTTTCTTCTTTTTCTAAATTTCTTTTTAATTCAAGTAAAATATCCCGAGTAGGAGAAAAACCAGAAAGACTAAAATTTATCTTTTCCAGATGAGAAACAGCAGATAAATTAGTTAAATAGATTTCGGAGGGAATGGTCTTTGAAGTTCTTTCTAAAAATTCTGTAAAATAAAGTTTATTTTGATAAAAAGAATTTAATTGGGAAAGTGTTTTATTTATTGAGACAACTCTTTCTTGAAAGATTTGAATTTGAGAATTTTTAAATTCTTCTTCTCTTTGATTAAATAGAATCTTTTGAACTTCTGTCTGTCCGGAAGTAAAAGTTTTTATTGAAAATAGAATTAAAGAAAAACAAGTAAGAAAAAACAAAACGAGCATTCCCAGAATTATAACTAACTTCCAATGTCTGTCTTGAATGAGTTCTTCTTTATTTTTTGGCGGCAAAAGATTAATCATGATTTTTAACGCCTCTCAAGGCTAAACCTATAGCAGTAGTGTAACTAAGCGATTTTTCAGATGATAATCCCAAAATTTTTTCTTGAACCTTGGGTAAAATGTTTATCCAAGGATTAGCAGGTTCAACTGGTAAGTTAAGTTCATTAGAAAGAAAATTGGTTAATCCTATTAAATTTGCTCCTCCTCCACAGAGAAGAATTTTTTTTACCCCCATACTAGACTGATTACTGCGCTTAGCTCTATTTTTTGAATATCCTTTATTGGTTTGAGAGTGAACTCCTTTACCGCTCGGTAGTAAATGCTCGTGAGAAGCATGGCTTTGATAATAATCAAGGTGTTTTTTAATTTGTTCAATAAGATCAGTTAAAGGAGGGATTAAAGCATCAAAAATCTGCCTTTTTATTTCTCTAGTTTTTGTTTCCAATCCATATTTTAATTTCAGCTTTTCAGCTGAAATTAAATCAATTTTCATTGTTTGAGAAATTGCTTCAGTAAATTTTTGAGAAGAAACGGGAATTGAACTGGTGAAACGCAGAGAATGGCCTGAAAAAATAATAAAACTGGTTCTTGTTGATCCCAAATCAATTATAAGGACGGGAAAAGAGGTAACCTTATTTTTAATTAAAGTTCTGGCAATTGCTAAAGATTCAATTTCTAAAACTAAGGGTTCTAAACCGGCTGTTTTTAGGCAACTAATATAGGGATCAACAGTTTTTTTGGGTAGGGCAGCAATTAAAACATCGTAGTGGTCTAAATGATTGTATATCGGAGAAATAATTTGAGAATCTAAGTAAACTTCTTCGACGGGGAGAGGTATATGGTTTTCTGCTTCGTAGACGACCGCTGATTTTAAATCTTCTTCTGGAAGACGGGGCATTTGAATTACTTGCAAAAAAGCTTTTTCTTCCGGCAGGGAAACGACTACATGTTTTGAATTTATCTTCTTTCCTTCAACTTCAGTTATCGCTTTTTTAATAATCTTTGCCAAACTTTTTTCATTTTTAATCTCACCTTCTTTTATTATTCCCGGCTTAATAGGGGTTTCACCAAAAGAAGCCAAATTTAAGACTCCTCGTTTTTTTTCGAGTTTAATAATCTTTAAAGATAAATCAGAAATGTCCAGTCCAAATGCTTCTGGTTTTAACTTTAAAACTTCTAACATACAATTTCATTATATCACTAAATTTTAACAAAAGAAAAATGGCCTAAGAGCCATTTTTAATAATTACTAATTTAGATTTATTCTACCTCTTGCCAACTTACTACTTCCCAAGAACCTCCTGGCCCAGAAGAAAATAGAACATCAGCTAATCCAGTTTCGTAAGTAACCTCAGCATTTGAATCCATGTAAATTCCATATCCGGTAGCCTCTCTAAGGGCGGCATTAGAACTCAATCTAATAAGTCCATTAGAAGTGTATAAAATAGCTGTTTCGGTGTTGCTAGTTACCTCTATTGCTGGGTTACCAGGATTAGTAGAATTGTTAGTAGAAAGGAGCATTAGATAACTTCCTATCGAGAGATTACATTCTTTATCCTCTTTATATCCTTCAGAACCACATAAAGTAACATTACTATCGACAGAAATCTGACCATCAACGACAATAACTCCACTGAAAGGACCATAACTAGAGTCAAGTTGAAGGATTACGTTGGAGTTTAAATCTAAATTACCGGTCACCCAAATAGTTCCGGTAACTGTTAATATAGCGTTACTATCAATACTCATATCTCCATCTACTTTTATCGGCCCCAGAGAGTCTTCATTATTACCATCTAGAGAATATCCTAGAATAGTGCCACCAACTGTGGTATCGTCTTTCCAATCATTAATCTTATCCTCTGTTATCGGCATGGTTGCAGTAGCGAGAGGGTCTTCTGGCGTATAATGAGTCCCTCCCACTGAACAATTACTAATATTGGTATAATGAGCATCACTATCAATTAGACAATCTGTTAAATCTTTAGCCCAGACACTCCCACCCCCCTCTAAAGAATCGATTTTCATATTGCTTATACTTCCACTGGGCCCGGCGGAAACCGCGTCACCATAGATTTTGGTATTGGAATCACCAGTTATCGGTCCATTTGAAAATATATTACCGTGAACTATGGCGTTACCATTCATCTGAAGCCCTAAATTTCCTACCTGAACTCCATAGTAAAAAGATATCTCGGCTGCCGTAATCTGATAAACAATTTGCACTTTTCTAATCCGGTCTTCTAATGCTCCTTGAGAACTAATGGTTCGTGATCCCCCAACAATATCTGAAATTTCGATGGTCGCAACAGCCCCAGTAATATTTAAAGGATAAGGGCTTGACCAATTCATTTTTTTTACCAAACGTAATAAAGCATCTTCTACTCCTGCCTCAGCTGTATAATAAGCCTGGCTGGATTTTAAAATATTACTAGATATTTTTTGTTCGTTCCTCACTAAAAAAATAATGCTTGTCGAGATAATAAAAACAATCATTAATACTAAAATACTAATCAACAAGGCAGAAAAACCAGCTTGATGAGTAAGAAATTTATTTTTCATAAACTAAATTATTTTATCAAACTAATACGTCCGGATATTTGCTGAAGAAAGAAGGGAAACTCTTTTTTGCCACTCAGGTCGATTTGAGGGACTATTATATTCTATTTCTAAACCGATTCGAATAGACGGGGGAGCATCGTTATTCTGGATACGTATAAAAACTAAGTCAGTTACTTTTACTTCATCAGAAGTTAAACAGATTGAGGAAGTTCCTTCTTTTTTAAAACATAATTTTTCGTTACTGAGATAAAAATCTATATAGGTTTTGGTTTCGCCAGTAGGAGGATTTTTCGTGGTTTCTAAGCTTAATTGGCCCGGGTTGGTATCAAAAATACTATTCGGGGAATAAATACTGCTGGAATGTTTTATTTCATAGGTCATTATTTCCATTGCCCTTCTGGCATTATCAAAAGTCTCCCTAGCTACTTTCGATTTAACATTAACCCGAACAGACCAAAAGATAAAAGAAACAATCACTGCCATAATTAAAAATAAAATGGCAATATAAATTATGATCTCTATTAAAGTAAAACTTTTGGATTTGAAACCTATGACTTGAGATTTATTGGATGTTTTAAATAGATTTAGAAATTGAAATTTCCTCATTTCTATAACGTCTTAACGCCAGTTGGTTATATAAGTAACTATTTCAATTTGACGGGAGACTCCGGCTTCTGTCCAAGAAACCTTAGCTGTAACTTTTTTGGTATTGGAATCATCATTGGCGAAATTGTAAACATCTTCAATATCATCATTTGTATCTCGACTAACGTCTTCAAATAAAACTCTCCGAAGGTATTGGCCTCCGAGAACTGACTCGCTGCCTGACTGTAAAACCCATTGCCAGTCTGGAGCAGCTCCCGATTGAACCGGGTAATAATCAACTCCCATAGTTAGTCCAGAAATATTATTCCAATTTTCATCTCGTACAATTCTCACCGCCTCAATCATTTCTGAAGACAAATTAACAGCCATAATATTTCTTTCATTGTGACTTCTTGCCTTTAAAGAAAAGTTGGTCAAACTAAAAAGACTAAATAAGCCAATAGTAATAATGGTGATAGCTACTAAAATTTCTATAATTGAAATTCCTTTTTTATTGTTTTGATAAGCTAACATTTAATAAGGTTTTTTAATTTACTGTATCTCCATTATTCCTCCAAAAAATTCTACATTTACTGTATCGTCTACATCAGCTAAATAATGAGCAATATCTTTATCTACTCCTCCGTCTACAATATAAATTATTACTTCCTGGTTATTTTTTCCATCATTTCGATCTCGATGAATACAAAGTAAGGTCTGGGAAACATCAAGAAGATGAGTGTGGATTCGAAACTCTTGATCTACCCCGTCAACAACAAAGGTTCTTTGCCAATTAAATTCTGTTTTGCCAATATTAAAATAATCTGCCATATCAACTATTTCTGTTTGGGGAATATTTGGAAAATTAAATTTTAAATTAGTAGCGTTTTGAATGCTCCAACCAAGAGTAAAATGAACATGGCGAGAGTCTGTGACTCGGCCATTAACCGGAGATGAAGTATTTAAGAAACTCACCAAGCCAGAACTCTCAATATAAATATTCTTTGTTTTGCTATAATCGTTAATTAGCCTAATCTTTAAATATCCAGCCGGAGTGGCATTACCTGTAATCCGGTTAAAAAATAATTCTGATCCTCCGCCCAAACTTATTTCATAAATTTCAACTGATTCTGGTAATTTATGGATATCATCAAAAGAGGTGTCTCTGAAAACATAATCGTTACCTTTAAATATAGTATACTGATGAGGAGAAGTTGTATTATCAAAATATAATCCGTATTGACTGGCTCCCTCTGAGGCTAAAGTTTTACTTTGAGCAAGTCTTAAAATATTAACAATTTCTTCAGCACTGTTATTTAAATCTGATTCTTTTTGAAAGAAACGGAAAACCGGAACAGTCAGACTGGTTAAGATAATCAAAATCCCAATCACCACCAATAATTCAGTAAGAGTAAAACCATTGGATCTTTGAGCTTTAAGATTTGAAATTTTCATTATAATTTTTGATAAATCAAAAATTACCAGAAACCCCGCTAAAAACAGGGGATTATACCGCTCCCAGCATTGAATACATTGGCTGAATCATTGAAATAGCAAAAAAACCAACCACTGCCCCAATAATAAGCATTAAAACCGGTTCAATAACTGAGGTTAGGTTTTTTGTGGCGTTTCCCACTTCTTCTTCAAAAAAATCAGCCAGTTTAGCTAAAATACTTGAAGTTTCTCCGGTTTCTTCCCCTACCTTTATCATCTGTAGAATTATTAAGGGATAAAGGTTTTGATAGGGATTAAGAGCTTCGGATAATTTTTCTCCTTTTCTGACTTTTTCTGCCGCCTCAGAGATTGCTGTTTTAAAATAAATATTTCCCAAGGTTCCAGCAACAATTTCCAAGGACCTAACAATGGGCACCCCCGAAGCAATAAGAGAACTTAAAGTTCGAACAGTGTAAGCAGAGTTGGTTTTTTTGACGATCGAAGAAACAATGGGAATCCTTAGGACAAGAAAATCTATTGCGCTTTTGCCTCTTTTAGTTTTTGAAATTCGCGAGAATAAAAAAATAAATCCAATAATTATTAAAATAGCTAAAAACCATTTTTCAGCCAAAAAAGTACCAAGACCAATTACAAACTTTGTAGTAATGGGAAGTTCAATTTCTAATTCTTCAAAGGTTTCAGCTAATTTAGGAATAACCATAATCAACATTAAAATTCCAATCCCAATCATGGCTGAAATTATAACTGCCGGGTACATCATTGCTCCTTTTATTTTTGACTTCAATTCATGCTCTCTTTCCATCTGCCGAGATAAGACTTTTAAAACTTCGTCTAAGGTACCTGCTTCCTCACCGACTTTTATCATATTTTGAAAAAGTTCAGAAAAAATATCAGGATATTCTTTTAGGGTGTCAGAGAAATTTTTTCCTTTGATTATTTCTTTTTCTATCCCTGAAAGTGCCTTTTTAAATTTTTTACTTTTTGTTTGAGAAGATAGAATTTCTAAGGATCGGGGCAAGGGAAGACCAGAAGCTATCATTACTTGAAGATTCCTGGTAAACATCAATTTTTCAGCCAGGGAGACTCCCCCCAAAAAAGGGATATCCCCAAGCCCAAATTGAAGGAAAGACATCTTCTTTCCCTTTTCTTTTTCTATTTCGGCTTTTATTAAAATAAAACCTTGATTTTTTAAGGTTCTGGCTAATTGATGAGTATCTTTTGCTTCTAATGTTCCAGATTTTTCCTCACCATTTAAGGATTTAGCAATGTAGTGATAAGTTGACATTTATTTTAAACGAAGTGAAAATCCAAGATTATTCTATAATTATTCTTAATACTTCTTCAATTGAAGTTATTCCCTGGGCAGCTTTAATAAAGCCGTCTTCAATCATAGTTCTCATTCCCTCTTTTTTGGCCTGCTCTTGAATTTTATCGGCGGCGACTTCCTTAACAATTAACTCTTTAATGGTTTCGGTAATCGGCAAAACCTCATAAATTCCAATTCTGCCCTTATAGCCCTCCGGACAGTCTTTGGAAGATTTGGGCCGATAAAATTCAACGTCTTTGAGGTTTTGTTTTGGTTTTATTAATTTCTCTTCTTTTAAAATTTCCAAAACTCTTTCTAGGTCACAGTATTTTTTAAAATTCATTATTTCAGAATCCTTCAGGGTGTATTTTTCTTTTTCTTTACAGAGCCGTCTGGCTAATCTCTGGGCTAAAATAACACTTAGGGTTGAAGAAATTAAAAATGGCTCAGCTTCCATATCAATTAATCGAGGAATGGTTCCGGCAGCCGAAGTGGTATGTAAGGTAGATAAAACCAAATGGCCGGTTAAAGCGGCATTAATTGCTAAACCGGCAGTTTCATTATCTCTAATTTCTCCCACCATAATGATATCCGGATCCTGACGAACTAAAGACCTTAAACCTGAAGAAAAAGTTAAGCCGATTTTTGGATTAACTTGAGTTTGATTAATTCTTGGCATTCGGTATTCAACAGGATCTTCCACTGTGGAAATATTTACTCCCGGTGTGTTTAAAATTTCCATCATAGCATAAAGAGTAGTGGTTTTTCCGCAGCCCGTGGGACCGGTCACCAAAATCATCCCTATCGGCTTTCTTAAATTGTTTTGGATTATTTCTAAAGATTCTCCCCTTAAACCAAGTTGCTCTAAGGTAAAAGCTTTGGACGTTTCTGCCAAAAGCCGCATAACAATTTTTTCTCCATCAAAAACTGGTAAGATTGAAACTCGAACTGAATATTTATAATCTTCGCTTTTAATTCTAAACCTACCGTCTTGAGGCAGTCGGTGTTCGTCAAGTTTCAAATTAGACAAGACTTTGATTCTGGCTACAATCCCCGAGCTGACTGGTTTAGGAAGAGTCATAGCATCATGTAAGATTCCATCTATTCGATAGCGGACAATCACTTCTTTCTCTATGGGTTCGATATGAATATCAGAAGCCCGTTCTAAAATAGCGTGTTTTAATAAAGTGTCTACGATTCTAACAACCGGAAGTTCTTCGGCTATTTTCTTTAAATCCTCTTTTTCTTCAACGGCTAATTTCTTGCCTTCCTTGACTGTTTTTATTCCTCCCACTTCTTTTTTTATTATTTCTCCAAATTCAGCCTCCAGAGTTTTTTGATATTGACGGAGAGCATTCTTAATGCCTTCAGGAGTGGTTAATCTTGGTAAAATTTTTAGGTTGGCAGTTTTTTTAATAAACTCTATAGTCCTTAAATCTTCAGGGTCCAACATCGCTACCTCTAAATCGTTTTCTTTTTTTCTGAAAGCAACAATGTTGTGTGAACGGGCAATTGGTTCAGGGATAATTTTTAGAATTTCACCTTTAATTTTTTCTTTTTCTAAATTAACAAATGGAATTCCTAAGATATAAGCCTCTAATTTAATTAATTCTTCCTGGGAAATTAATCCTTCAGAAATTAAAACATCGCCTATTTTCTGGTTGGTTTTTTCTGCTTTTTTTTGGGCTTTTTCAAACTGGTCCTTTGTTACCAGTCCAGCATCCAATAAAAAAGCTTTTAATTGTTGTGATTCCACTCGCATATTCTTTTTTATTCACTAAGGGTTTTTCTAATTTTTTCTAAAACCTCTTCTAAACTATACTGAGCCTTAACTAAATAAGTTTTCGCCCCCAGCTCAATGGCTTTATCCACGTCTCCGACTCCCTCAAGGTTGGTTAGAACAATAACCGGAATTTCTTTTGTTTCCTCATTATCTTTTAATTTTTTTAAGATTTCAAAGCCGTTAATTTTTGGCAAAATTAAATCAAGTAAAATTAAATCTGGCTTTTTTCCGCCAGCTGGCGGATCCGCCAACTTTAAACCTATCTCTCCATCTAAAGCAGAAAGTACTTCATACCCTTCTTGTTTCAGAACTTCTCCTAAAGTTTTTTGGAGAGCAGACTCATCTTCAATAAATAAAATTGTTTTCATAAATTTAGCTTTTTAGTTGGTTAATTTCTTAGTCTGGATATAAAAATTCCTGAAAACTACCAGCTAATCAGCTATATTATTGGTAAAGTAAACCAAAATGTCGACCCTTTGTTTTCTTCAGATTTAAACCCTATTTTGCCTTTTGATTTTTCAATAATTGATTTTACAATATAAAGACCGAGGCCCGATCCATCGGTTCGATGCTTCATCGCATTTTCTGAACGAAAAAACTTCTGGAAGATGTATTTTTGATCACCTCGAGGAACACCGACTCCGTTATCTTTAATTTTGAAATATAAATTTTTATCATTTTTTTCAAGTTTTATTTCTACTTTTCCTTTGTCTTTAATATAGCGAATAGCATTATCTAAAAGGTTATCAATTACTAACTCTATTTGGAAAGAGTCAATAAAGATTTGAGGAATAACTCCCTTTGTTTGAAATTCTATCTCAACATTGGAAGCCTCGGCAAAGGGTCTCATCTTTTTGATTTTATCTTCAATTAACTCTTTCAAAAAAATCTTTTTCTTCTTAAAAGGAAGTTTTCCCTGTTCAATTCTGGAGACTACTAATAAGTCTGAAATTAATTCTTCCATTCTTTCGTTGTTTTCTTTTAATATCTCAAGGTATTCCAATTGTTTTTTAGAAACAGGAAAAATTCTTCCTGATATTAGAAATTCAGTAACCCATTTTAAATTAGTAAGTGGAGAATGAAGTTGATGAGAAACCACACTGATAAATTCTGTTTTCATTCTATTTGCCTCAGCTAACCTTTCAAAAGAACGGGTAATAATTGTAGAAATAATGAATAAAATTGCCGTAATGAAAATAACAATTAAAGCGACTACCAGGGGATCTTCAACATACTGATTACCAATAGCATAGGCGGCCAAAGTAGAGCCGATAATAATTATACCCATTATTAAAAAAAGAAATTGCGGACATTGCCAAAGAGATAACCCATATTTTTTACACTGAGCAGAAAGATTAAATTGAGCAAGAATTTCCTTGGATTCCATTAGGTTAGTATATCATATCGAGAAATTGACTAAAAGTGGAAATTTTATTAGAATGTGGCTAAGGCGGGGTATAGTGTAACGGCAGCACGAGTCCTTTGGGAGGATTTAGTTTCGGTTCGAATCCGAGTACCCCGAATGCGGGT
>Ga0209976_10002420_pt1 | contig 10613 bp, 7 predicted proteins | sample SumtaG_FD_182806 | JGI IMG/M metagenome (GOLD analysis project Ga0209976, IMG submission 182806) | Deep subsurface microbial communities from Indian Ocean to uncover new lineages of life (NeLLi) - Sumatra_00157 metaG (SPAdes) (version 2) | ecosystem: Environmental > Aquatic > Marine > Oceanic >... | reverse complement strand
TCAATTACTTCTTTTATATATTTTGCGGAATTAATATACCAAATTAGTCGAAAGATATAAAAACCCCAATTACTAATTCCAGTTTATGAACATATTTATTTACGGAAATTACGGATATGGAAATCTTGCGGATGATGTTATTCTAGAGACATTTCTAGAAGATGTAGACAAGAAAATTAAGAAAAAAAACTTTGTTGTTTCATGTGTTAACCCAAAAAATGTTGTGTTAAGCAAGTCTCTTCTCAAGCGTTTAAAATTAATTGATGCAATGGAAGGAATAATCCCTTTTAAGAATATTAACGAGATAAATAATTCTGATGCATTTGTATTAGGCGGTGCGCCCCATCTTGGCACAGGCCCGCCAGCGATAAATGAACTATCCATGATTTTTGCAGCTTTATTTTTAGGAAAAGAGGTTTTCATATGGGGTATTGAATTTGGTCCTATGGGGAGTAAGTTCATGAAATTCCTTGGCAGGAAGATTCTATCAAAAGTAAGTTTAATTACAGTTAGGGCGGAAAGTTCATATAAAAGGCTCATTGAACTAGGTGTAAAATGTCCCTTTATAAGATCCATAGACCCTGTTTTACACTGGAAGCCTAAAAGAGCTGATTATAAAGCTTTGATAAAAAAATATAAAATAAACCTTAAAAAACCAATAATCTCTTTTTTTCCAAGAATCAGAGCAAATTGGCCAAGATATTACAATTTCACCAATAAAGCGGCTATTTTAAAGGAGAAATTAGAAGCAGAACCAGAAAAATCAAAAGAGAGAGCAGAACTTATAGATTTTATGATTGAAAAAACCAATGGACAAGTTCTCCTCATAGCCGAAGAATTCTTTGATAATAAGAGTATTTCTGATATAAACAAATTAAAACAAATAGTATCTTACAGCAAGTATAAAGATAAGGTAATTACCATAAATGAGGTTTTAAGACCTGCTGAATTTAAATATCTACTGCAACAATCCACTATGGTAATTTCTGAAAGATTACATCCAATAATTATGACCAGGGATGCTTATATTCCTGCAATAAGTTTTTGGTGGATTTATGAAAAGATTGAGGAAGTTATGAAAGATATGGGGCAAGGAAAAAGGATTCTGAGTTTAAAGGGTAGCACAAAAAAGGATAAAAAGATTCTGATGGATACATTCAACAACAGGACCAAAATAAAAAAGGAACTAATGAAAGATTATCCTAGACTACTGAAGCTTTCTAACAGGAATAACCAAATTATAGAAGAAATAGCAAAAATAAATCCTGAGAAGCCCAAAAGGAATTTATTTAAAAAATTCCTTTTGTACATTTTATTTGTATTTATCGGATTTTTAATTTACATTGCAAATATAATAGAATTTATTAAAGTAAAATTCATTGAAAAAAAGAAACTTCTTTACCTAAAGGACCTACCTTGAACTCTCTCCTAATTTTTCTCAAAAGTAGAAAGATATAAAAACTTCAATTATTAGAGTCTATAATAGATGGGACAAACAAAACCAAAAGCTGATTTCCTAATAGAAGTATCCTATGAAATAGTTACAAAACTAGGTGGCATTCATACTGTAATTAAAACAAAAGCTCCTTTTATGAAAAAATATTACGGCAACAACTATATGGTTGTTGGGTTATACACAAAAAAGGATGCAAGAAAAAAGTTTAAGAGAAAAGAGCCAAACAAAGAAATCAAAAATCTTTTTTCAAAATTAAGAAAAGAAAAAATAATATGCCATTATGGTATATGGCTGGCTAAATCACACCCAAAAGCTATATTGATCGACATAAGCAAACTAAAAGTAGATAGAAAAACAAAAAACGAAATCTACAAGGATTATTGGATTGATTTATCACCAAAAAAGTTAGACAGACCTAAGTTTTACAGTAATTCCTTAATATTGAGTTTTGCAACAGGAAAATTAATCAAAGAACTAATGAAGCTAAAACAATTTAGAAAAAAGAAAGTTGTGGTTAACATACACGAATATATGGGTGGATTAACTCTTTTATACCTAAGAAAGCACAAAGCCAATGTTCCAGTTGTTTTTACAACACACGCAACAGTGTTAGGCAGAGCAATTACCTTTGCAGGAGAAAACCTTTATAGGGATTTGCTTATTTACAAAAAAAAGAATAAGCTATTATATTCTAAAAAAATTATGTCTTATAAGTATAAGTTAGGTGAAATTGTATATAACAGGCACCTATACGAAAAAGCATGTGCAAAGAAAGCAGATGTTTTCACAACAGTAAGTGAAACAACATCCAGGGAAGCAGGGTTTTTATTGGATAGACCAGCAGATATCGTAACCCCAAATGGATTAGAGATAATAAATCCTCCTTCTATTGAAGAACAGTTTGCAATAAACTACAAGGCAAAACAAAAAATTCTGAAATTTCTTGCTACTTATTTCTCCCCTTATTATCCAATCAAAACAGAAGACTCCTTATTGTTTTACACAGCAGGCAGATACGAAATTTATACAAAAGGTTATGATATATTCTTCGAAGCTTTAAATAAACTAAATAGTAAATTAAAAAGAGAAAAATACAATAAAAATATTTTTGTTTTTCTATTTATTATAGTAGGAAAAAAGAAAATTAAAAAAGACATAATAAAAACTCTAAATCTTTATAAGAGTAAAAAGAAATGTCCAAAACCAAAATATAAATACCCCCCAAATTGTTTATTCAAAGCCAGGGAAAATCTTATCTTATTGTATCTCAAAAAAAATAAATTATTGAACAGGCCTAGGGATAAAGTAAAAATTCTCTTTTATCCTGCACCTGTAAGGAAAAATGATAAATTATTGTCAATGCATTATAAAGAAGTTGTTTCCAGTATGGACGCAGGAATCTTTCCGTCTTTATACGAGCCTTGGGGTTACACCCCCTTAGAAACAGCTGCCATGGCTACAATAGCTGTTACAACAGATGTTGCCGGTTTTGGAAAATTCATACAAAAAAGAACAGACCAGAGAAAAGTACCGGGTATAATTGTTCTAAAGACAAAAAGAAGAAACAAGGGACAGATTGTAGAAAATCTAGCAAAAATCATGCATGAAATAGTTTATATGCCAAAAGAAAAAAGAATAGAAAAAAGAATAGAAGCAAATAAATTAGCAGGTTTGGCTAATTGGGAGGATTTTTCCAAGCAATATATAAAGGCGCATAATTTGGCTGTTAAAAGGCACAGAAAAAGATAGATCTTATAAAATAATTTGATAAATTATTTATATAAATTCAGATGTTTATAATATTCAACTAAAAATGAGCTTTAGAAAATATCAAAAAATCATTCTTGGGGAGGATGAAATCCCAAGAGTCTTGCGAAATATACATATGGGACTTGTAAGAGAAATACGCTATTATAAAGTATATGTCGCTTCACATAGGAAAAAGTTGGAATTAGTAAGCAAATTCGTAAAACAATGGGATAAGGCCCAATTTCGCAAAATGAAGGCAGAGATACAAAGAGTTGCTAACTTGATTGTAGTAGGAGAAAAACTTCAAAAAAAGAGCGAAGTAAAAGAGAAAGAAACAATAAAAGCCCTTGATGAAGCTATAGAGAAAGAAACTGATGAGGTAGCAAAAAATAATTTAATTGAAATTAGACAAGAACTCATTGAACTGTTATGGATTATTGAGAAATTAAAAGTACCATTACTCAAACAATCAAAGTGGTTTGAAGACAATAAAGAGAATATCTGGAAAGAGCACCATAAAATTCAAGATTTAATTGTCGCACTTAATGAAGAAGCCCAATTCCTATTTAGGAAGGGATTAAGCGGAGAAAAGGGAGAAAGACAAATTCTAAAAGAAATCTATGAGTATATAATGCCCTTAAAATACAGGCTGAAACCAACAAAAGATGGAAAGTTATATAAAAAGGTTACACGCGGAATGAAGCACGATGGCTTGCTTGTTGTTCCTAGATTTAGTAAGCCCTATTATGTAAAATTTATCTTTGCAGGAAAAAGACGTGAAATTTTTCACCAAGGCTGGTCAAAATTTGATGCTCTAAGTCGAAAAAAGATCATAGTAGACTATTACGATGTTCTAAAGAGCATTAGAATACCAGTTCCTCCAAAAAAAGTATTCTTTATTCGTAGAAGAGGAAATAAGGGTTATCAGGTTGCCATAAAAGGTACTCCTGGAGAAGATGTTGATGCTTACTTCAAGCAATACTATAAGACAAGGGAAGACGAAGTAATAGGAATTTTCAGGCAAATGCTAGAGATTGTTCATAGAGAAGTAAGAGCTAACACCAAATATCTGGTGGATTTCGCAATAACTAATTTTTGTTTAGATGCTGGAGGAAATCTTATTTATATTGATTATGATCCATGTATAATGAGTATTGAGGCTCCTTGGGGTAGCCCTCATATAATGTTTAGAATGCTAACTCTTGATTTGGGACCTAGAAAAATAAGAGAAACCATGGCACAGTGGAAACCTGGTGGGCCTCCTGCTTTTAACAAAAGATTTATTTTTTGGGTAACAACACCAGAAGGTAAGTTCTTTTATATAATGTATACAACCATCTTGGCAATGCTTGAAGTACCTGAAGCAACAGAATTTATTACCAAATTAAAGTATACTCTTCTGAAGTTTCTTAGGAAACGTAGGTTGTATAAGGTATACGATCACATGGTAAAAATCTTTCAGAAACGCGAGGTAGAGTTGTACGAAAAACCCATAAAACAAGAACCATTACCTATTATTAGCAGGTTTGGCTAATTGGGAGGATTTTTCCAAGCAATATATAAAGGCGCATAATTTGGCTGTTAAAAGGCACGGAAAAAGATAAAATTTTATCTTATATACCTAAACTCCTTCTTTGTTTCTGATAGGAATATTATAAATCCTACTATATAAAATAAAGCCCCCATTATAAAGAAAAGGATAAAATAAGTAGCAATGAAGTATTTTTTAATATTAAATAATAATTTTATTGTTTCTATGTAATAAGAAGCACTGCTTTTAAAGAAATAGAAGATATAGATAGCAAAAAATATATCTATTAATACAATTCCCACTCCAATTAATTTTTCTTTTATACTATGGTTAAAACTTAAGAAATAAATTAGTATTCCAAATAATAGTGTAGGTAATACAACTAAAGGCAGGTTTATATTTGGCGATAGTTGAGATGTAATTATGTCAACACCAACTAAGCCCTGTACTGCCATTTCTTTAATCTTAAAAACAGGAGCTAAAATAAAGACCATAACTGCTACAAAGAATATGCACAATTTTTTATTGCTGACAAAAAAACCACTTCTTTTGTAGAGTTTATACCAGATATAAGCAGGCAATATTAATAAAAATAACATGGCAAAGATATTAAAGAGATAAAGCCAGCTTATATATACCTTTTGCAGAAATATTGTTGTTATAGTATCTTTTAGAAATAATAAGTAAAGAGGATCATGCCCTATTCCTAGATGGCCAAAATAAAGGATATCATGAAAGCCAAATATATAAGGTATTATGAAATTAGCAACATCAGTTAAAAGATGCAGTACTAACAGACCTGAAATTCCTAAAAAGATTCTTTCTCTTGAATGGAATAAGCCTATGAAATTTGCATAAAATTCTTCTCCAGCATCACCAACTTTATAGAGAAAAGATCTTGGGCTTAATTTTCTGAAATGGCTTCTAAATAAAGTAAACATATAGAAGAAGAAAGCAACTACAAGTAAAGAAGCATCAACAGCAATTGCCAGCCATTCCATTACTAAATTAAAAACTATAATAAAGAAAAATACTAAAACAAGGAATGTTGCTATAAATCTTTCTAATTTTTTGCCAATTGTTATGGCGTATCCATGTTCATGGATCACGTCCATTAGGCTTGGTTTTTTTACTTCTAGTAAGAAGGTCATTAAAATTGAAAGCAGAATTAATAATATTCCTCCAATGTAGAAAGACCTCATTTCAATAGCAATATTATTGCTAATCACAAAAGTGTATAATGGTGCCAGAAGATTGGCCTCATCTACTGCTACAGAAACATATCCTACTAGATTTTTTATTATTAAAAGGAAATAAGCAATTATTAGTGAGATATCTATAAATTTGTTTCTAACTCCAAAGAAAAGCTCTGTTAAGCTTATCCTGTAGAGGAGATATGCTAGTAATAACCATGACAAGATCTTTTTTGTAAAATCAACATCCCCTGGCAGAAATTCAAAAAAATCAAGGAAATTTATTATAATAATGAAGATTAAGATAAATATTTCACTAACTTTTATTGGTCTGTCCTCCATTTTTAGTTTATTTTGTTTTGCTGGTATTTATTTCTTTCTATAAAAAGAAGGAAAAATATATAAATAGCGTTTCTAATAAGTTAATAAATATGAAAAAAGGAGGCCAAATTTATGGTAGTTTGTTTAGATACCTCTTAATAGGTTTAATAGCTGTAATGATTATCTTATTCGGGATTAATGCTGTCAATAGGGTGAAGACTGCTTCTTGCAGAACATCATTGATATTGCTTGAGAATAATTTAAAAGAATCTGTTAAAAATATATATAGTGATGTAGGGAGCGTTAATGAAGGGGATTTTAAGATTCCTTGCAATGTTGATCAGGTCTATTTTGTAGATTTAGAAAGAAATATGAGCAGGCTCTTTAAATCATTATACGAGTATCCACTGATTAAAGATGCTATAAAAGATAATGTTGAAAAAAATGCTTTTTTGGTTAAAAATAATAAAGTTGTAAATTCCTTTTATTTAGGCAATATTGAGCTGCAAAAGCCATATTTTATTTGTTCAGACACAACTAGAAGAAATCTTGCTTTGTATTTAGGCGGCACTGGTTCTTCAACAGAGATTGTTAATAAAGAGTGTGCACTTGATTGTACATTTGAGGTTGTTGATATTGATGAAGAAACTGCTAGAAAGCTTTTAAATGATTCTATTAAAAAGGCAAAAGAACATGATGTTAATGGTTTTCCAACAGGTGATAATTTTACTGAGTTGATGAATAATTTCCGTGAAACAAACCAGGCTGTAAGAATAGCCAGAAGATGTAATTGCGGAAGAAAGCCAGGAACAACTGTTGTAGAGATATTAATAAAACCAGAAGGGAGTGTAGAGCATTTTAAGCTTATTGAAACTATACCTAAGGATTTTGTTGATTATTTATATGATTATTTAGAAAATATGAGCGGTGATTATGATTATTTTAAAATAATATCAGATCCTTTGATTATGTGGCATTTTAATGAAATCAGTACAGAAACTATTGTCAAGTATACAATAGACAAGGATATTCTTGAGTATTGTGCAGATGCTTTTAAGATTGTTGGAGTAGGAGTTACTGTTGAGAGCGAGAATGTAAGTGATGAAGAGCTCTTAGATGAGTATGTAAACAGCCCTTTAACATTTGTTTTGCCTGCTGGTGATGTAGAGATTAAGGAGGACCATACTGATATGAATGTTTTTAATAGGAATAAAGGAGGGCAGATTTGGAAATTTGCTTCAGATAATGACATTTGGAATCAAAATGACTTTAAAGCTTATACTTACAAAATTTCAATTGATGATGATACACAATACTCAGATGAGGCTAACTATGCGCCGCCTTCCCCTGTTTCAGGTGATGATTATATAAACTGTGAAATAGATCAAACTCCAGAAAGTAAGAAAGTCAGATGTTCTGTTGGGAGTGATTTTAGCGAAACATCTCATAAGTTTTTTATAAAAGTTACAGGCCCAGATGAATCAGCTGTGGATAGTTTTACTGTTACCCTCCTTGACTGCGGTAATTTTAATGAAAAGGAGGAGTGTAAATCTCATTCCTCTGATTGTGAATGGTGTCCTAAATGTGATGGTAATAAATGGAGCCGTAATCAAGATGATATGTGTGTTAATAAGAAAGAGTGTTCTTATGAAATAGCTACTGATGGAGATGGAGATGGTTATAATGTAGAGTGTGATAATGACTGTGATGATAATAATCCAAATATTAATCTAAGTTCAACAAATCCTTATTGCGATTGTAATCCAACAACTAAAGGGATTACAGCAGGCACAGATGAAAAAGACCAATTATGCTATGATGCTATAGATAATAATTGTAATGGAGAGGTTGATAATTGCATTAGATTGGAATGTACTAGACAAGTAGAAACTTATAGACTACCAGGATCACCACCGGGTTGTGTACATGAATTTGGTGATGAATGTATTGATAACGGTTGGAGAGGTTGGATAACAGGAGATTGTAATTGTTTTCTATGGTGGTGTGATGACACATTTGTCTGCTATGAGGACTGGGAAACAGATTGTATGGAAAATCCCCAATGTATAGGGGGTGAGAAACATCCAGATTTTCCAGATCCAATTGTTTGTGCTCTAACATGCACTAATAATGATGGAGATGGATATTCAATAGAAGGAGGAAGCTGCGGTGAGATTGATTGTGATGATGATAATGAAGATATAAATCCAGGAGCAACAGAAACATGCAATAATGTGGATGATGACTGCGATGGAGAAATTGATGAGGATTTAACCCAAACAACAACTTGTGGTTTAGGAGCATGTTCTGGAAATACTGGCGAAGAAACATGTACAGCAGGAGCATGGGGGGGTGATACCTGTGAGCCTTATGCGGGTGCTGGTGAAGAAACATGCAATAATGTGGATGATGACTGCGATGGAGATGTTGATGAAGACTTCATAGATTTAGGTGATGAATGTTCTGTAGGCGTAGGAGAATGCCAGGCTGCAGGCAATTATATATGTACAATAGATGGCTCTGGAACAGAGTGTGATGCTGTTGCTGGAACTCAAACACAAGAGCTTTGTGATGGTTTAGATAATGATTGTGACGACTTAACAGATGAGGATTTAACCCGAACAACAACTTGTGGAGTAGGAGAATGTGCCGGCAGCACAGGAGAAGAAACATGTACGGCAGGAACATGGGGGGATGATACCTGTGATCCTTACGAGGGTGCTAGTGATGAAGAATGCGATGATGGAGAAGATAATGACTGCGATGGTGATACAGATTGTGATGATGATGATTGTGATGATGATGATGAGTGTGTTGAATGTGTAGATAATGATGATTGTTCTGAAGGATATGTTTGTGATGATGGGGAGTGTGTTGCCTCTGGACCAGGTGGAGATATATAAAAAATAAATATTTTTCTTAATTTTTTATATTCAAGGGTGACTCATAGATTGTTCCACAGAAACAGAATTTCCATTATCGTCAGTTCCGTAATATTTTAAGGTGAACCTATCTGATGGATAAGGAGTGTAAAATTTTTTATCAGTTTGAACTAATTGATCGTTTCCTTCGATTCTGTAATTAACTAGGGCTGAATCACAAGTTCCAGTGGATTGGTAACATAATTCTCCCTTGGTTAATGTAACACCAACACCGTTAGTCTCTGTAAATATTCTTGTGTGATGATAATAATGTCTTGGGTCAACAAATTGATAATTAATATCAGTAAATTCTAAACTCAAACTCGCAGTATCCGGCGGAATATAACTTTTATTTCCTATATTTAGAATAACCCCTTCTATTTCACTTCCTTCCCCTAAAGTGCCAATAATCTGCCCTTTCTTATTAATATCAGTGCCAACCATACCATGCAAAACTTCCCAAAGATCAGCTGTTTTTTCATTATGGGGCAGATACAACTGACTTGAACCCAATATCATCCCATTATTAATTGCAGCAGCATTCATAAGAGGCAGTTTTGTTACTTTTCCATCCTTATCCCACATGCATGCAGCATATTCATTAAGTGAATATTCTATATCTCCAATAACTATGCCATTGCTAATATCTCTGGCATAGGTTGGATAGTTTTTTGTTCCTTCACGATAGCTTTCAAGCTCTTTTATTTGTTCATTCTCCCAAACAACAGCAGTGCTTCCATTGTTGCCTGTAATTCTTCCCTGCTTGTCAACAGCCACTGCTTCAAAGTTACCAAGCTCAGTCTGCTTTCCTGTTTCAAGATCGTATCTATATGACCAACCTTGCTTATGTCCAACAACATACCTGTCATTAATGTCAGAAGCAAAAAAACCAAGGTTTATTGGCTCTTTTTTACCAAGCCTATAAAGCAGAGAGTCACCATCTATCTGCCCAAAAACGAAGTCTGGAAAACCATTAATGCCTGTTGGATAGAATCCATCAGGCACGTCAAAATTCAGCTCTCTTACAGTGCCTTCTTTATATAAAAAAAAGGTTCTAAAAGATCTGCCATTAACTAATGATGGTTTTGGTTTACATGTTGAGATTTTATTAAAAGCTATAAATAGAGGGTATAGTGTGAAAGAGATACCAATACATTATAAAAGAAGCTTAACTGAGTCTACATTAAATTATAAAAAACAAATTCCTTCTTATGCTCTAGCTGTTATTTCTGGGTTTATGGACAAGTTTAAATAACTTATAAACCCATTTTATTTTTCCAATACTCTATAGTTTTTTTAAGACCTTCATCTAGAGAAACTTTTGGTTCCCACCCCAAAACTTCTTTTGCTTTTGAAGCATCTAAGGATAAGAAAGGATCTACTATTGGCCTGAAGGGATAACCAGGTGGGAAGGAATAAATTATTTCCTTATCATAACCAAT
>Ga0209976_10002418_pt1 | contig 10622 bp, 8 predicted proteins | sample SumtaG_FD_182806 | JGI IMG/M metagenome (GOLD analysis project Ga0209976, IMG submission 182806) | Deep subsurface microbial communities from Indian Ocean to uncover new lineages of life (NeLLi) - Sumatra_00157 metaG (SPAdes) (version 2) | ecosystem: Environmental > Aquatic > Marine > Oceanic >... | reverse complement strand
AGGGAGATGAATGCATTACTTTAAAAGATGATATGGTTCATTTTGATCCAGGTTCCGCAGCCATTTTTATACTTGATGAGAATACCAGAGAAATAAGAGAGGGATTATCAAAAGATTTTGTCCGATTCTCTAAAATTGTTGATCAATTAAAATTTATTGAAGCACAAAGTACAGCTTTAATTTATCAAGATGTACCAAGAGAAGCTCAAGATTGGCATCGTTTATATTTGGGATTATCTAATTGTTATAAACCTATAGTTACCGGAACATTTCGTAAAGAAAGTTTTTCTATAATGAAAGAAATTTTGTTAGCATGTAGAACCTCTGAAGAGGATTTAGCTCGAAAACCACTCGCAATATTTGATGCTTGTCCCAGTCCTCCATTAAAATGGTCTGATCTAACAACACAATCATTAATTGATGCAGCAAAAAGTATGATACCCTCTGAATTTGTATCTATGCCATTAGCTGGGGCGAGTGCTCCAATTACTTTGATTGGATCAATTACCCAACACTGTGCGGAGTGTCTTGCAGGAATTATTATTGTTCAGCTATCAAAGAAAGGAGCCCCATTAATTTGGGGAGGTTCTCCTGCTGTATTTGATATGAGACATGGAACAACTCCAATGGGAGCAATTGAAACAATGATGATTAACTTAGGGGATGTAGAGATGGGCAAATTCTTAAACTTACCTGTTCACGCTTATATGAGTTTAAGCGATTCTAAGATACCAGATGCTCAAGCAGGCTTTGAAGCTGGAATGGGCGCATTACTTGCTGGTCTTGCTGGAGTAAACATGGTTTCTGGTCCGGGAATGCTTGATTTTGAGTCAACACAAAGTGTTGAAAAGTTAATTATTGATAATGAATTAGTGGGGATGGTAAAACGACTCCTTCGAGGAATTGAAGATTATGGTTCACCTTTTGCTTCAGAGATTTTACGTGATTATGAAGAAAAAGAGGAGTTGTTATCACATCCATCAACTTTAAAATATTTTAGAAAGGAATTGTTTCTTCCAAGTTCAATTATTGACAGAATGACGCGTGATTCATGGAAAACAGCAGGTTCTAAGTCAGCGAGAAAAAGAGCTAGAGAGGAAGCCACAAAACTGCTAGGAAAGACTCCCGTGAAACCTATTGATCAAAGCTTAAGAGGAGAATTGGATAAATTAGCATCGAATTATTTGTAGCGGAATCAATTCACCTTGTTAAATTAATTATAGATCATTATTTGTAAAGTTTGAGATAAGCTTAATACAAACTTGATTGAAATTTATAATTGTTAAAATATTCTATTAAAGTAATTAATCATTCAGAAAGTTGATAAAAAATTCCAAAATTAATCGAGAATAAGGAAAAGAACTTCTCATTATTTTTAAATAAGGGGCGCTGTGGTGGATGTAGAGCGTGTATTGCAATATGTCCAACAGGAATTTTAGAATTAAGTGATGAATTAAATTATAGAATTGCTTATGTTCCTAAAGCCAAAGAAGGCAAAGAAAAATACTGCACAGGTTGTAGACGATGTGAGTATTTATGTCCAGATTGGTGCATCTATGTCCTAGATGAAGAGAATTCTCAAGGAGAAAGAGCTCAAACATAAAAAGGTGAATTTAATGGGAGATATAAATAATAAGAGATATTTACCAGAGGGAAAACAAGTAATGATGGGGAATGTTGCTATGTCAGAAGGAGCGCTATCAGCAGGTTTAGACTTTTTCGGGGGGTATCCTATTACTCCAAGTACAGAAGTTATTGAACATTTGGCTAGAAGGATGCCTGAGGTTGGAGGAGTGTGCATGCAGATGGAGGATGAATTAGCATCAATAAATGCGGTAATAGGGGCATCGCTTGTGGGTGCAAAATCGATGACAGCAACGTCTGGACCGGGATTTTCACTGATGGTGGAGACGATTAGCATGGCTGCTTGTTTAGAAATACCTTTTGTTTTCTGTGATGTTCAAAGAAATGGACCAGGCACTGGATTTGTTACTCAACCTCATCACAATGATTTGGGTCTGATGCGTTTTGCGGGCAATGGAGAATTTGGTGTTATAGCGTTAGCTCCAATGAATTGCCAAGAACTATTCGACTTAACAATTACAGCATTCAATTATGCCGAGATTTACCGTTGTCCTGTTTTTATTGTTTCTGATGCCTATTTAGGACATATTCATGAACCTTTGTTTATACCATCAAAAGAGGAGATAATTGAGAGAGTAATTCCTCGTGAATTACCTAGTGATCTCACACATAAATTCACGTATTATGATAATAAAACAAACAACTACATAATCCCAAAACCACCAATTATGGGCACTGATTATGTACCATTAATGTTTCTCCATCAAGCACATAATTCAAATGGGATGTCTTCCCAAAGAGAGGCGCTTCCATTCACAAAGATGCTAATTGATAAACTTAAAACTAATATAGATAAAATTACTTTGACTGAAGAATATGAAATGGATGATGCTGAAATAATTATTATTTCTTATGGGTTACCTGTTAGAACGAGTTATCGCGCTGTTGATATAGCACGCAAAGAAGGGATTAAAGTTGGGATTTTTAGATTAATCACTTTATGGCCATTTCCGGAAGAGAAAGTAAAGGATATAGTAAAAGAAGCAAAAGCTGTAATTGTACCAGAGTTGAATTATACTGGAATTATAGCAGAACAAGTCGAAAGGGTAACAAAACTAGAAATTCCTATAATAAAAATTCCTAAAATATGCGATTTTCACCACCCAGATGATATTTTAAAAGTTATAAGGGAGGTGGCAAAATAATGTCGGGGTATCCAAGTGAACAACCAGAGCATCCATACCTCTCTATTTCAATGCCAGGAAAATATTTCAAGAGGTACTTCTCACTTTTCTGCGCTGGTTGTGGTTATGGAATAATAGGTCACCTTTTCAATCGTACATTTGAAGATGAAAAATTAGATCCTAAATTACATCCAATGGTTATAGGAATTGGATGCTATTCGCAAATTTTATTAACTTTACATCATGCCACACAGAGAATTTTGGCATTACATGGTCGAGCTCCCGGTCTAGCAACAGGAATGAAGATGGCAAACCCAAAAATGAAACCCATTATTTTTGCTGGAGATGGTGATAGTTTAGGAATAGGTGGAAATCACTTTATGCATATTTGCCGAAGAAATCTTGATTGTATTATATTTATTTTTAACAATAGTATATATGCCATGACTGGGGGTCAAGGGGCACCAACCACCTTATATGGTGCAATGAGTTCAACTACACCATACAAAATGTTTGAAAATAGAGTTGACGGTGTAGAACTTGCTCTCACGGCTGGTGCATCTTATGTTGCACGAACAACAGTTGCACATCCCCGAACTATAATGAAATATTTTAGAAAAGCACTAAAACATAAAGGGACTTCTGTAATAGAAATAATAACTCCTTGTATTACGTATTTTGGACGAAAAAACCTTGATAGTTTAGGAGCCGAAAATTTAGGTATAAAAGGACAGAAAATGGATAATACTGGTATAATGCTTGATTGGATAAAAAGAAATAGTTTACGTATTAATCAAGCGAAATTCATGACCGAAGAAGAATTGCTAAATAAATATATCATTGGAGAATTTAGATTTGATCCTAACAAACCAGAATATTCTGATGAATACGCGAAGATAAAGAAAATAGCAATGGGGGAGAAGTAAAGATTGGCACGATATGAAATACGTATAGCAGGATTTGGCGGTCAGGGTGTAATTACGTTGTCAAAAATGATCATTACCGCTGCTTCGCTTTTTGAAAATTTAGCAGCAACTCAAACAGAGGCTTATAGCGCTTCAGCTCGCGGAGGTGCCTGTTGGGCAGAGGTTGTAGTCGATTTAGATAAAAATATTAAAACTATTGATTATCCTCAAGCTCTAATACCATATGATTTTGTTATAGTACTTTCTGGAGAATCAGCAGCCCGTATTAGCCCTAATCAATTTAAAAGTGGTGAAAACTCGGGATATTTAATCTGGGATCCATCAACCATCCAGGATTTTCAAAAGGCAAATCAGATTCAAAAATCACTGCGTATTCCTGTTCAAAAATTAGCAGTTGAGAAATTTGGGAATATAGTTTTCGGTAATTCAATTCTTTTCGGGGCTTTTACTATACTCTCTGGAATAATTTCAGAAGAATCTGCTATTGAGACTCTGAAGAGATTTGTGCCTAGCTCTACATTAAAGAAAAATATGGAAGCATTTGAACTTGGTAAAAAAGAAGCACAAGAATTTGTTAAGAAATTAAAGGAGGAAAATTAGAATTATGTATAGTAAGATCAAAAAAGGCTGGCAAGAACTTGATTCTGAGATTATCCGAACGGGAAAATGCGTATATTGTGGCGCATGTGGTGCATTTTGTGCAAACATAAAATTTGACGCTCAAAAAGAGATTCCAATAGAAGATGGTTCGTGTAAAGATAGTAACACTTGTAGAGATGGTTTTGGTTTATGTTATAATCTATGCCCAAAAACGGGAATAGAGCAAATACCTACGTCATTACTAGATCAATGGGTGTTCGGAAAAGAGCATGATAAGATTTTAGGTCATTATTTAGAAATCGCCACAGTACAGCTAACAGATAAAGCAAAAGAGAAAGTACCGATGGAGGCAGGTCCAATCACAACCTTATTATATACAGCGATGGAAGAAGGTTTAATCGATTGTTCGATAGTAACCGATAAGGATGGAAAATTCATCCCTTTTCCAATAATTGCAAAAAATCAGAAAGAGATTTTTAAAGGCATTGGTTATAAACCAAGTCAAAGCCCTACAATTTCTCTTATAGGGGATGCAATAAACAAAGAGTATAACGATATTGCTGTAGTTGGAACCCCTTGCCAAATTCAATCATTGCGGAAAGTACAAAATCACCCAATTTTTGATTATGAAGCATATGATCTAATTACACTAGCTATTGGGACATTCTGTTTCGGAACTTATTATAATCAACTTATAACTCAGTGCTTTAATGAGCATGGCATTAACGCTGAAGATATCCTGAAAGTGGATGCGGTTAAAAATGAATTTAAAATGAAAATATATTCAAATTCGGGGAAAAAAGAAATTCCATTGAATTATATCTATGAAAAATCAATTAGAAATGCTTGTTTTTCATGTTCAGATTATACCTCTTCATTTGCGGATATTTCAGTAGGTAATATTGGAAGCGAAGAAGGTTGGAAAACTTTAATTATTAGAACGGAGAGAGGAAAGAAAATATATGACTTGACTATTGAAAAAGGACTTCTCAGAGCTAAATCCCTCACGATACTTGAAGAGGAATTAGTGTTAGATATAACTCGATGTAAAACAGATATAGTTAAAATTGAATCAATAGTAGAACATTCAGCAGACATTAAAAGTTTCATATTAAGAAACGATAGGATTGCAAAAACGTATAAAGCAGGAATGTTTGTGTTTTTATGGCTTCCTGACATTGATTTTTTACCAATGTCAATTTCACAAGTAGATGGAAATCTTATTGAAATTACCGTTCAAAAAATTGGTGAGGGAACAACTCAATTATTTAACCTTATAGCAGGGGATTCTATTGGTATAAGAGGACCATTCGGGAATCCATGGAATTATGATGATGCTACTAATATTCTTATTGTGGGAGGAGGAATGGGAATTGCCGCAATAACATCACTGATTGAGTCCTTAAAATTTACGGATAAAAATGTATTTATAGCTATTGGAGCTAGAGATAAACCTTCATTAATTTTTACTGATAGATTAATGGAACTTATTCCTAATACAATGTGTACTACTGACGATGGTTCCTTTGGTAGAAAATGTTATGTAACAGACAGTATTGAAGAAATAATATCCGATAACAATATCGATTTGATTCTTACATGTGGTCCGGAGGTTATGATGAAAAAAGTACTAGACATCGCTGAATCAAAAAACATTAAAATTCAAGCATCTCTTGAGAGAAAAATGAAATGTGGAGTAGGTTTATGCGGTTCTTGCTGTATTGGAGAGAATAATGATATTTCTGTTTGCAAGGATGGCCCAATATTTAATTCAGACCAATTAAAGAAATTTCCTCAATTTGGGAGTTATTTAAAATAAAGTTTTCAACGTTTTCAAATATATATATATTAGGTATTAAATTATAGTTCAATATTTATTATAAGTGATTTTTAAATTGTTTTTTAATTTTTGTATAAGATAACATATCTGTTAAGAAGTCTTAGGAGGAAATAATCGATGTCAAAAGAACTATCTGATCTTAGTTTTGTTTCTGCAATAGAAGCAGCAAGGTCTATTCAGAAAGGTGAAGTATCCTCTCTAGAACTCACAAAGCATATTCTAGATCGTATTGAGAGATACAATCCCACTCTCAACGCAGTTATCACAATTCTCAAGGATGATGCCCTTAACCGAGCGCGTGCTGCAGATGAGGCACTTGCTAAAGGAGAATTATGGGGTCCACTACATGGTGTCCCATGCTCAGTGAAAGATACATTCGAAATAGCTAATGTTTTAACAACTGCTGGGATACCTGCCTTAGCTAAATATATACCAAAAAGAAATGCAGTTGTTGTTGAGAGATTACTTGGAGCAGGTGCAGTAATTATAGGTCATACCAATGTACCTTTTATGGCTTCTGACCTCCAGAGTTATAATGAGATCTTTGGTACAACAAATAATCCTTGGGATCATAAACGCACCCCCGGCGGTTCAACAGGGGGCGGAGCAGCAGCACTTGCTGCAGGCTTAAGCTATTTATCAATAGGGAGTGATATCGGAGGATCAATTCGAACACCCTCTAATTTCTGCGGAGTATTTGGTCATAAACCTAGTCTAAATATTATCCCAAGCCGTGGTCATATCCCACCTCTCCCAAGCGTTCTGGTTCCACCTGATGATTTAGCTGTAATCGGACCACTCGCACGAAGTGCAGCCGATCTCAAACTAGCGCTTAAAATTTTTGGGGGACCAGATCCCAATGATGCTATCGCATACAGTTGGACTCTGCCACCTTCGCGAGGAACTCACTTATCTGATTATCGTATTGGTTATATATTGGATGATCCGCTTTGTCCGGTTATTCCTGAGGTGAAGGAAGCATTATTTCAGGCAATTAATGCATTTCGTAAGAGGGGAGCAAAATTAGAGGAAGGTTGGCCACCCGGTGTCAATCCTTCAAGTCAATATGAAACATATCGTTTCCTATTAGATTCCACATATGCCTACGAGCTACAAGATGATCAAGTAGAGTTGACTCGTGAAATTGCAACGAAAAAGGATGGAAGCGATGAATCGCGATTTGCTTGGGCTTGGACAGCACCCCACAAACATTTCCAAGCGGCTAACACAGCACGAATGATGGCAAGAGCAGTGTGGCAAGATTATTTTCGTACACACGATGCATTTCTCTTGCCTACAACATTTATTCCAGCATTTCCTCATGACCATAGTATCCCCATGTATCAACGTCGTTTAGACACTCTAGAAGGTCCAAGACCATACTTAGATATTTTATTTTGGATATCATTTGCAACATTGACAGGCCTACCAGCAACCACGGCTCCAATAGGACTAACAAAGGATGGACTGCCAGTAGGTCTTCAAATCATAGGGCCTTATTTAGAAGATGCCACTCCAATAGATCTTGCTGGCATTTTGACGGATGTTACTGGAGGATTTCAGCCACCAGAGGGGTATAATATTTAATTCAAAAAACTTAATGAGTCAAAAACATTTAGGTGTGTAGTATTTGTCCTTTACATATGATGAGTACGTTTATTAAGGTGTATTTACTTCAGATTCGGTTATACTAGTTTTCGTATAATTTATTTTCACATATTTTTTTTAATGTTTTTTTTTGCTTTATATTTGAGATGATTGGTTTTTCGGGAATTCCTTCTGTTTTACAATTATGATGATTGATAAAATGACTAGAAAAGTCCCGATGAGATGGAATACTGTAAATAATTCTCCTAATATAAAGCTTGCAAAGATTGATGTAACAATTGGGGTTGGAGATATAATTATGGTTGCCTTCGACACATCTAAATATGAGAGTGTTTTATACCAGCAAAATAAACCTGACCCGTAAACAACACCCATAGCAATAAAGAAAAAGATATTAACAGGATTATTGAATGGGCTCAGACTATCAACAGGAAAAATAATAAAATAGATAGAAATTAAAAAGATTCCTGAAATAAAATTCCGAAGAAATACCATCTGAGTTGGGGTCATTTCATTTCGGTCAAACATAGACTTCGTAAGCGTATGCCCAAACATCCATAAAATCGTTATAGAAAGCAAAATTATAACCCCGATTACAATATCAAAATTGTAAGAAGTTGAAAGAGATCCCTGAGCTATAGCTAAAAATAAACCAAGGAATAATATAACCGAAAAAATAATTTGGACTTTTGTAATTCGCTCTTTTAGAATTAAAACTCCGAATATCAATCCAAAAAACACAGAAGTCTTTTGTGTTAATGAGCCATTAATAGCTCCAGCTAAATTATAACCGATAAAGAAAAAAAGTTGATTAATCCCAAAAATAATCCCAATTAAAATTATTAACAGAATATTTTTTTTCCAATTTTGGAATACTGTACTTTGAGAGGTTACTCGACTTGGATCATTAGTGTTTAAGTTCTTTTTCTTTATCTCAAATACCATCAAGGGAAAAAACATTATTGCCTCAATCAAGCAAGTCATTGCTGCGAAAATAAATGCGTCAAGGGATTGTGGTCTTGTATTAGCTACTATGGGTTGGAGACCTACTATAAATACACCCAGTCCTCCGAATAGAAGCCCTTTCTTAGTGCTATCATCCAAGATATATTATAGAAACTTCAAGAACTTAAAAATTTTAGAATTTTAAAACAATGAATTATTATCATTACCATGGTTCTAGATAAAAAGTGGTTCACAGGAAAAATTAACGATTTCTTAAGCAATGATGAAAGTAATAAAATGATAGGTGTAGATAGCTCTTTTATTTTTGAACCAAACACAATTGTCGGGTTTGTTTCTGGAAATGACTCTATTTTTAATGATTATAAGGATATAATCGGAAAATTTCATCTTACCCCAATTGAAGCTTTTAGTAAATTCTGTGAAAAAAATAATCAAAGTTCAACGTTAAATGATTTATCAATTGTTACATTTGTGCTCCCAATAAATAAAGAGACGAAAAAAGAAAACTCTGAATATTCTAAAGAAATGCCCTCCGAAAAATGGGCTCATACTAGGCTATTTGGGGAGCAGGCTAATCAGAAATTGCATAAATATTTAGTTCAAGAATTAAAAAAGGAAGGAATAAATGCTGTTGCTCCTATTATAGAAGATTATTTATTTGAAATATTTCGTAATCACGAAAAAGGAGTGTGGGCATCAACCTGGTCTCATAGACATATGTTATTTGCTTCGGGATTAGGCTCATTTGGATTATCTGATGGATTTATTAATGCACGAGGTAAAGCGATGAGGTGTGGAAGCATTATTGTTGATTTTAAATTACCTTCTGATGCTGGTGAAAGACCGAGTGATCCATATGAATATTGTACAGAATGTGGGGATTGTATTAAAAGATGTCCTGCTGGAGCTATTTCATTTGAAACCCGCCATGATAAACAAAAATGTTATGCTCATGTTTTCACCACTACACCATACATAAGAAAAAATTATGGCATTGACATTTATGGATGTGGTTTATGCCAGGTTTCAGTTTCTTGTTCCTCTGATATCCCAGTGAAAAAATCACAAGATCTGGAAGTGAATTGAAATTACTGAATTCTATGCCATCTTAACCAATAACCTTACAAAAGAATTTGGAAAAGTTATTGCTGTAAATAATTTAAATTTAAAAATTCCGTATGGTAAAACCTATGGATTACTTGGTCCTAATGGTGCAGGGAAGACTACCACTGTTAGGATGTTAAATTCAATTATTACACCAACATCAGGGAGTGCTCAAGTTGTTGGGTATAACATTATAACTCAAAGTAAACAAGTAAAGATTAATTCTGGATTTCTTCCTGAAACACCAGGGTTGTATCAGAAATTAACAGCAAAGGAATTTCTAGAATTTGTAGGAGAGCTGTATTACCTACCTAAAGAAGTGATATTTTCTCGTATTGATGAACTTATAGGTATTTTTGGTTTAGAAGGACGTGAGAATGATCTTTTAGAAGGATATAGTAGAGGAATGAAGCAAAAGGTTTGTTTATGTGCCGCTTTAATACAAGATCCAAAGATAATCTTTTTAGATGAACCAACTTCTAATTTAGATCCAGCAGCTGCAAGAATGGTTAAAGATTTGATATCTGATCTGACAAAAAAAGCCGATAAAACAATATTTATCTGTACTCATCTTCTTGATGCTGCAGAAGAACTCTGCGATTTAATTGGAATTATAGATAATGGTGTTTTAAAAGAAGAAGGGAATCCAAAAGATATAATCGAATCTGTTAAAGCAAAAGATTTGGAGGATGCTTATCTTAAAATAATGGGTGCAACTCGCATTGAGGACTTATTGGCATGGAGAGAAAAAGTTCCTAGAATCTCTGAAAAGGTTAAAAAGAAGAAAATCAAGAAACAGTAGCAAAGGAT
>Ga0209976_10002417_pt1 | contig 10629 bp, 8 predicted proteins | sample SumtaG_FD_182806 | JGI IMG/M metagenome (GOLD analysis project Ga0209976, IMG submission 182806) | Deep subsurface microbial communities from Indian Ocean to uncover new lineages of life (NeLLi) - Sumatra_00157 metaG (SPAdes) (version 2) | ecosystem: Environmental > Aquatic > Marine > Oceanic >... | reverse complement strand
TTATACTGGCAGGACTCATATTCACCATAGGAGCTGGGTCACTTATCTATAAATTTCAACGATAGTTTCCCAGAGGCAGTCGAGCTCTCAAACTCGGCTGCCTTTTTTTTATTCTACTAATCTACCGAGGTCAGACCTTTTTGATACCCCGCAGTACTGCGGGGTATCAAAAAGGTCTGACCTCAAGACTTCCTCAAAACTTCTAATGTCTCTTGAGCGCATTTCTCCCAAGAAAACTTTTTGGCCTGGTCAATGCCTTTTTCAATCAGCCGCTCTCTTAAATCATTATCAAATAAAGCCATCTCCATAGCCCAAGCCAGTTCATCAATATTATATGGGTCTATCATCAAAGCCCCATTACCAACCACCTCGGGCAAAGAAGAAGTATGAGAAACAATTGTCGGCAGACCGCAGGCCATTGCTTCTAATGGCGGAAAACCAAAGCCCTCAAAAAAGCTGGGGTAGACAAAAAGTTCGGCTGAATTATAAAGATAGGGCTTGTCCGCTTCCTCAATAAAACCGGTGAAAATTATATCTCGGCGATATTTTGATTCTTGAACTGCCTTAAAAATATCTTGAAAAAGCCAGCCCTTGGTTCCGGCAATTACTAACTTTAAATCGCTAATATTCACAAATTTACCACGAATTTCACGAATAGATGAATACTGATTAGTGATATTTGTGGTAGATTTGTGCAAACTCGAGAGCTTTAGTAATTCAAAGGCCTTGATTAAACCAATAAGATTTTTTCGCGGCTCTATGGTTCCAAAATACAAAATAAATCTTTCTGGCAGGTTATACTTTTTTCTAATAGCTAAATTCCAGATTCCAGATTCTAAATTCTTGAATTGTTCCCCTACCCCGGAATAAATCACCTTTATTTTCTTCGGCTCAATATTATAAAGATTAATCAAGTCATCTTTAGTTGATTGAGAAACAGCAATAATTTGAGAGGCCCTTTCAGCTTCCTGTTGCGCCGCCATCAAAAATTTCTGCCAAATTCTTTTCCGCCAGGAAAAAAAACCTGGATACCGCTCAAAAGATAAATCATGAAAAGTAATTATTTTTTTACATTTTTGAGAAATTGGAGCAACAAAAAAATGAGGATTAAAGTAGATATCAACCCCTTTGAGCAGGTTATCTATTTTAGGCCGGTTAAAATAACGAGCTGTAGTAAAGAAGAACCGATTGGGAATTCTAAAATCCTTTAACTCAACATTACTTAAAGAAAGCCAGGGATAATTCAATTGAGTTTTTTGATAGGCATTGTAAAAAAGCTTGAAATTAATTTTTGATTCCAGGGACAAAAGCTCAGAAAGCAGATTAATCGTATATTCTTCTACGCCTGTTCTGGTGCCGCGGGCTAAAACCCGCAGGTCAATACCTATAGTCATGACAACCTAAAGGGTTCGACCTACGAGCGTGTTTTTTCTAAGGTTTGACCTACGAGCGTGACCTCTGTGAGGTCACTACTCGCAATGTCAAACCTTGAAAAAACACTACTCTTAATGTCAAACCTTGAAAAAACACTATCCTCAATATCAAACCTTTTAAACTTTAGAGTGATTTGAGATTTGTTATTAAGAACGAAAGAGGTTTGACCTCGGGAGTAGGGACCTCTTTGAGGTCCCGCTCAAGAGGTCGAACCTCTGAGTTTCCTGCTTTCAATGTCAAACCTCAGTCATTTTTAAAACCGGACCTTGTCAATAAACTCCCAAATAAAATTTTCAATTTACAATTTACAATTTACAATAAATTTTCAATGACTCAATTTTCAATTAAATAAATTATCGTTTGAAAATTGGTAATTGAAAATTAAAAGCTTTGTTTAGAATTTAAAATTAACATTCTCATCAATAAAATCTTTAATCCTCTTTTTAAACTTCTCTTCGTCAAACTCCAGCGCTTTTTCTCTAATAACCTTAGGGTCAAAATTATCAGACCTGAATCTCTTCAAGGCCTCTATCAAACTTTTTGTAGTCTGGTCTTTAAAAAATAAACCAGTTACGCCCGATTGAACAATCTCCAAAGCGCCGCCGGCTTGATAAGCAATAACAGGCCGTCCGGCAGCCATTGCTTCCACGGCGGTAATGCCAAAGTCCTCTTCTTGGGGAAAAATAAAGGCCTGACAATGAGCATAATAGTCCTTCAATTTCTCATCAGCCACTGAACCAACAAATTCTATATTCGGTCCGGCCTTTTTCTCCAATTTTTTTCTCTCTGGTCCTTCGCCGATAATCTTTAAAGGCAGTCCTAATTGATTAAAGGCCTCAATGGCTAAATCAAATCTTTTATAGGGCAAGAAACGACCAACGATGAGAAAATATTTGTCGGGCTGATTAGCAATATAGAATAGATTAGTCCTGACTGGCGGATGAATAACTTTTGCCTGACGATGATAATATTTTTTGATTCGTTGAGCAACAAATTGAGAATTAGCAATGAATTTATCCACTCTTTGAGCCGCCTGCTCATCCCAAAGTCGGATATAATTCATAAAAAAAGGAATGACTTTTTTGACCAAATTAGGATACCCGAATTCTTCAATATATTTATGAGAATCATCCCAGGCATAGCGAATCGGCGTATGACAATAACAAATATGAACCGTCTGGGGCGAAGTAATTACTCCCTTAGCATAACTGGCTGAATCGGAAAGAACCAAATCGTATTGAGAAAGGTCAAATTGTTCAATAGCCAAAGGCATCAGCATTAAAAAAGGACGATGATGCGATTTAAGTAAAGGGATTTTTTGTAAAAAGGAAGTCCGGATACAGCGACCTTCAAATGCCTGACCAGTTCTTTCTTTATCATAAAGCAAGGTATAAATCGGCGCTTGGGGAAAAATCTGACCAAATGCCTCTAATACCCTCTCGGCCCCTCCGTATTGATTTAGATAATCGTGAACTAAAGCAACACGCATCTTATTATAGACCTATAAATGTTTTTTAAATAAAACTACGAAGGGGGTCTTTAACAGAATCATTAAGTCCAATTTAAGAGACCAGTTTTCAATATAAAAAGTATCTAATTCCACTTCTTCATCAAAACCAAGGTCAGAACGTCCGGAAATCTGGGCTAAACCAGTTATGCCTGGTTTAATATTAAATACTTTCCGATGACGCTTCTCATACTTAGCTACTTCCTTTGGCATATGAGGACGAGGACCGACTAAACTCATTTCGCCTTTTAAGACATTAAAAAATTGAGGCAATTCATCTAAGCTGATTTTTTCCAAAAACTTTCCGAGTTTGGTCCTTCTGGGGTCATCAATTATTTTGTGAAGCGGACCCTGCCTAACACTTTTTTCCCTAATTAATTCATCTTCATAAGCATCAGCTGTCTGGCTGTAAGGACAATGCCTGCCGACACAATATTCAAATTTCATTGAGCGGAATTTATAGGCATCAAAATTGCCTCTTGGGCTAACCCTCTCATTACGATAGATAATCGGACCAAAAGAATCCCATTTAACAGCCAAAGCAATGACAGCCATTAAAGGCGCAAAAATAATTATCCCAACCAGCGAACCAACAATATCCATAAATCTTTTTATTATCCTGCCCCAGCCATCCAAAGCCGTTCTTTTAATCTCTATTAAAGGGACAGTCCCTAAAGTATCGGCTTGACTATTGACAGTTAAGGTCTGAAAAAGATTAGGAACAAACTTGAAAACCAAATGATTCTCTTCGCAAAAATCAACCAATTCCAGGATTTTTTCTCTGGGCCAATCCGGGTCAGCTAAAATAACCTCATCAACTCCCGGATTACTAATCTTATTTTTAATTTCTTCAATATCAGGTTCAATTAAATTAGTTACTAATTGATAGCCCAAGCTCGGCTGCTCTCTAATATTTTGAGTAATTTTTTGACTAATATTGTCCCGACCAACCACCAAAACGCGATGAGCGGCAAAATGATATTTCCTTGTTAAATATCTTTGCCAGACATTGACTAAAAAACGACCAAGGAAAACAAATAAAATAGCCAGTAACCATCCAGCCAGCATCAAAAAACGGGAATCAAACCATTCCCGACGAAGGAAGATATAAAAAACCAGGACAATAATGCCTGCTGAAACACCGATAATAATCTTGAAAAAATCATCTAAGAGTGGTCGTCCAGCTTTAATTTTATAAAGACCGACTAAAGCAAAGACAATCAAAAGAAAAAGCGAAACAACGAGAAGCAAAATAAGATAACGGCTAAAAGGAAGATTTATATGGAAAAGAACCGGTCGATATTGAACCAGCCAAGGATTAGTTCGTAAAAAATAAGCCGCCAAACCAGCTCCGACGAGCATTAAGAAATCTAAGGGGACTAAAATTGATGTAAAAATGAGTTCTGACTTTTTCATTGACTTAATTCTAATGATTTTTTCCCAAAAAATCAAGGAGTAAGGGATTCAAGGTCTGACCTTTTTGATACAACCTTTCTAAAGTTCGACCTACGAGCGGAACCTTAGAGGTTCGACCTCTTGAGCGGGACCTCAAAGAGGTCCCTACTCCCGAGGTCAAACCTCTTTCGTTCTTAATGTCAAACCTTAAAAAATGTTGTATCAAAAAGGTCTGACCTCAAATCCTTAAATAAAAAAACATCCCGCAGTACTGCGAGGTGTTTTTTATTGCCCAAGCAAGTAATAAGCCGGGTTCTGTCGCGGATAGTCATCTATCTAGGCCTATCATTGCTGATAGGCTCAAGCGAGCTACTTTTTACTGTCCAGAATGAACAGCTTTGCTCTTGCGCCAGGCAGGGTTTACCACATCATTGCGTCTCCGCAAGACGAGAGGGGTCTTACTCCCTCACTTTTCACCTTTACCCCATTTTAGGAGATTACCCCTAAAACGAAGAAGTATTGTCTCTGTGGCACTTTCCCTATTCTTACGAACGGTGGGCGTTACCCACTGCCATTTAATGGCGCCCGGACTTTCCTCCCCGCAGTACTGCGGGGCGACTACCTAACTTACTTGGGCTGTTTTTATGCTATCACAAATAAAAATCTCTGTCAAATTAAAAAGCCCTGTGAAATTACTACTTCCACAGGGCATATTTCTTATACCTCCCATATTTATTCTAACCCCTTAATCTCTCAAATAATTTTATTAATCTTGAAACAACACCAAACTTTTCATAACTTTTATCGCCAGGATGTTGTTCTTGCTCTTTTTTTAAGCAGTTTAAGGCCTTAATAATAATATCTTTATATTCAATAATCTCAAACTGATCCTCTTCGCCAATTATATGATGAATTCCCAGCAAAATTTCCGTAGTATCCATATTCTCTAAAGTACTCCCCATATTCTCTAAATTATAAATTAGCACATGACATTCTTGACAAAAAACACTTGAAACATTAAGAAAACCGAAATTATCATCGTCTCTTTGACTCAAGCACTTATCTCCATTAATCCAACATTTCATTTCTACCCTCCTTTTTCTTAAAGGTACACTTTGGCCTTACTTTATCATCTCTAATAAAATAGTCAAGACAGAGTATCTATTTGTTGTCTTGTTTATCTTTTAATAATTCAGGGCGCTTTTTTAGATATTCATTACTTAAATATACAGAACCAACAAATAAGAGGGCTTTTATTGGAAAATTAACTTTTTCAGCGCAGGACTTGAGTTTTTCTAAATTATTTTCATTATTAATATCATTTATTATTTTTTCCGTCTGAAATTCTACCTCGTAATAATTTTTAGGATTAATTTCTGATATTTTATCAAATAATTCGGGTATATTTTCATCAATAAGTTCTTTAATACCGCTGTGCTTAAATACAATTTGCCCTTCTTCATTTAATTGTCTTAGGGAGCTACGATAGGAAAGCCCACCCTCTAACAGTATCCTAATATCATCTCTTATTTCCCTAATTGAATTATCTGTATTGCTGTGAATTTTATCGCAAGTTTCTTTATCTCGTTTTTTGTCAATATCTTCTGTATTGCTGTGAATTTTATCGCAAGTTTCTTTATCTCGTTTGTTTTCTATATCTTTAAATTTCTGCCTTATTAAATATGTAATCAATCCAAATAAACCAATAACAAATGTTCCAGCAGCATAAAGCAAGGCGTTTACATCTATATTAATATTTTGAGACATAACATTCCCTTCCTTCAATTTTTATTATATCACCCCGCAAAAATAATATAAAGGTCGTCAATTGGACTCTAAATTAAAAACAATAAATCAAAGACCTGGCAAAGCCGATGTTTTTTCCTGGTTGTCCAATGACTGGTTGACTAATCTGTCGGCTTCTTTATTTTGCTGGCGAGGAATGTATTTAAAATTAATCTGACCAAAATCCAAAATTAAATTCCAAGTTTTAAGAAATAACGGCTGGAGGTCTTTTTCTTTAATTTTATACTGATGATTTAACTGCTTGGCGACTAACTCGCTATCCAAACAAATCTCAATTTCCATTGTTTTGACTTTTTTCCTGCCAAAAAGAAGCTTAACCTTTTTCAAAGCAAAAATAATCGCCTGATATTCAGCTTGATTATTAGTCACTTGACCAATAAATTCAGGATATTTTTTGAGGGTCTGACCCTGTTGAGTGATAACTACTCCAATGGCAGCCGGGCCCGGATTACCCCGCGCCCCGCCATCAGTGTAAACGACTAATTTCATAGAACTTATATTTTCAAGATTTTCAAGGTCAGACCTTTTTGATACAACCTTTTTCAAATTTGAAAAAGGTTGTATCAAAAAGGTCTGACCTTGAAATTACCTCAAAAATTTTCTATGTTTTAGGTTTCAGGTCTATAATTTTGAGCTGCAAGTCCCTATAACCATTCCATTCATCAACAATGAGCTTAAAAACTAAATCAACTGAATCACCTACCTTTAATTTATCTGCCCATTCCCCTAAATTAAAACCAATTGCTTTAAATGTTTTGCCGCGACTGGCTCGTTTATCAAACATCATCAATTCCATTTTTAAGTGCTTACCATTATTGCCAACTATCCTTAAATCACTAATTTCTAAACCCTTAACTAAAAACTCTGGCTCGGAATTAACTTGACCAAAGGGAGCAAAACGTTGAACTTGGTCATAATTCTGCCAAGCAATATCCTCTAAAGATAGTTCAGCGTCAATATCCAGAATAGGAATTAAATCTTTCTCTTTTAGCTTATCTGTTGTCTGACTAAAAATCTTTTTCACTTGCTCTAAGTTCTCTTTCTTCATCTGAAAACCAGCTGCTTTTTTATGTCCGCCAAAATCATCCAAAAAATGAGCCGCCTTCTTAATAACCCACATTAAATCAAATTGAGGAATAGTCCGACAAGAAGCAAGAATCATTTCTCCCTTTTCCTGATAAATAATTGCGGGTCGATGATATTTATCGGCAATTTTACCAGCCACCAGACCAATTAAACCGACTGACCAATCTGAACTGCCTTCAAAAATTAATTTTGGCTTGGTTTTTTGGCTAAATTTCTTTTCCAGACGGTCTTTTACTTCCTGAACAATTTGAGAAGTTAAACTCTGTCTGGATAAATTACTTTGGTTAAGTTGTTCAATTAACCCTTTTGCTTCTTTTTTATTTTCAGTAATTAAAAGCTGAAAAGCCCGATTAGCATGGTCCATTCGCCCGGCTGCATTTAACCGCGGTCCTAAAATATAGCCAAGTGTATCAGTATTAAGATTAGTTATCGGCGCTTCTCCGGACAAAGAAGGTTGAGTTACTTGGGGAGTTACCTGAGCCATTTTCATCAATTCTTGAAGACCTAGCCATTTGGTTTGAGCCAAGACACCTAAACCATACTTAACCAATGTCCGATTCTCGCCAATAATTGGCATAACATCAGTCACTGTAGCAATAGCTACTAAATCAAGCAGCCATTTTTTAAGTTGATTTAATGAAGTTTGATTCCCTTTTTGAGAATTGAACTCCTCAATTAAAGCGCAGGATAACTTATAAGCAACACCGGCTCCGGCCAAGTCCTTAAAAGGATATTTATCTCCTTTTTGCCAAGGATTAATAAAGGCAACAGCTTTAGGTAATTTATCTCCTACTTGATGATGGTCAGTAATAATAGTATCTATATCCAAAGAATTAACTAAGTCAACCTCTTCTAAATCAGTACTGCCGCAGTCAACGGTAATAATCAGTTTTGTCCCGTCTTGAGCTAATTTCTTTATCGCCTGCTTATTCAAACCATGATTCTCTTTCTCTCTATCAGGAATATAGACATCAAGATTTTTAAGACCAAGAGTTTTTAAAGTTAAAAATAAAATCGCTGATGAGCAAACTCCATCAGCATCAAAATCTCCATAAATAACTATTTTTTCCTTTTTATTAACTGCCTCAAGAATTCGCTTAACCGCCTTTTTCATTCCCTTAAGTAAAAAAGGGCTATGAAAATCTTCTTGATAATCAGGATTAAAGAACTCATCAATTTGTTCTTGAGTTTTCAGACCTCGGTTATAAAGAAGCTGAATAACCAAGGAGCTATATTCTGGAAATTTTTTGATAAATTCTGGAGGAGCTTTTGGTTTGAGACGCCACTGCATTTTTAAATTTTCAATTTTCAATTTCTAATTTCTATTAAATTTTCAATGAATCAATTTTCAATGAAAACTCAAATCCAAGGACTGTCTTTGTAAGACCAGGGACTGTCCTTGGATTTAAAAATTAAAGAATTAGAAATTTAATGAAAATTAGAAATTAGAAATTAGAAATTATTTCAGGGCCTCTATTCCCGGCAATTTCTGGCCGGCTAAAAAATTAAGCATAGCGCCCCCGCCAGTAGAAATATGGTCTATTTTATCTGTTAAATTTAATTGTTCTAAAAGAGTAATGGTCTCACCGCCGCCAACTACTGAAAAACCATTGGTTTGAGCAACTATTTGAGCCATTTCTCTGCTTCCGGAAGCAAATTTTTCATTTTCAAAGACCCCCATTGGGCCATTCCAAACAATCATTTTTGACTGAGAAATTATCCGTTTAAAAAGCTCGTATGTATCTGGTCCAATATCTAAAATCATCTCTTTTTCTTCAATATGACCAACCGGAGCAATCCGCGTAGGCGCCTGACCTTGAAGGTCAGTTGAAACAATAATATCTACTGGGATATGAAGTTTAATATTGGTTAATTCTAATTTTTTGACCTGCTCAACCATTTCTTCTTCAATAATGGACTGACCAACAGCAAAACCCTTAGCGCTGATAACTGTATTAGCTAAAGCGCCGCCTAAAATTAAATTATCAGCTTTCTCCAAAAAATTTTTAATTACTTTAATTTTAGTGGAAATCTTGACCCCGCCAATAATAACCGTTAAAGGGCGCTTTGTCTGAAGTAAGACATTAGAAAGCGACTTAATTTCTTTTTCCAAAAGCAAGCCGGCGCAATTAGGCAAATATTGAGGCAAGCCAACCATAGAAGCATGAGCCCGATGAACATTAGCAAAAGCATCATCAACATAAATCTCTCCTAACTTGGCTAATTGTTTGGCAAAATCCGGCTGATTATTTTTTTCTTCGGAATGGAAACGCAAATTTTCTAAAAGAACTATTTGACCTGGTTTCATTTCTTTTGCTGTCTGTTCAATCCCTGGACCAATACAATTATCAAGTTTTTTAACCGGCTGACTTGTCAATTGAGAAATTTTTTGACCAATTGGGTCAACCTTTAATTCTTTCTTTGGCTGACCACTTGGTCTGCCTAAATGAGTTAATAAGATTATTTTTGCTTTTTGTTTAAGTAAATATTCAATCGTCGGTAAACAAGCTCTGATTTTAAAATCATTAACCAGCTGACCATCTTTCAAAGGAACATTAAAATCAGCCCGAACCAGGACGCGCTTGTTCTTAAAATTAAAATCTCGGAGAAATCGCATAAAACAATGCCTTATTACCCAACCACATTCTCAACAATCCTAACAAACTCCGTAGCATTTAATGAAGCGCCGCCAACTAAAACTCCATCCATTCTTGCTCCTTTAACATAATCCTTGGCATTCTGGCTATTCACACTTCCTCCATAGATAATTTTAACTTTATCAGCGATTTGCCGACCATAAAGCCCGCTTAATATCTTTCGGATAAACAAACTTGCTTTCATGGCGTCGTCTGACGAACAAGCAACTCCATTTGTCTCTGTGCTAATCGCCCAAACTGGTTCATAAGTAATAATTATTTCTCTGATTTTAGCCGATGAAATGCCAAGCAGGTTTTTTTCCAATTGCTCGCCCACCTTTAAACTCATTTCATTAAGCGGCTGACCTTGGGAATCAAAGGTATCTCTTACTTCCTCGCCAACACATAAAATAGGGTTTAAGCGGGCTTTTAAGGCCGTCTTGATTTTTCTATTAACGAGCTCATCGCTCTCCTGAAAATATTTTCTTCTTTCTGAATGACCGATAATCACATATTGACAACCCAAATTTTTAAGCATTGAGGGAGAAACTTCGCCAGTGTAGGCGCCTTTTACTTCCCAGAAGCAATCCTGGCCGCCTAATTTTACCTGACCAAGGTCAGGACTCTTTCTTTTTCTGGAATCCACAGCTTTCTGAAGACAAAAAGAACCTAACCAAACAAATGGCGGACAGATAACCACCTCTGCATCTTTTATATTTCTAACTCCTTTTTCTACTGCGTCAAAAAGATGCTTTGCCTCTTTTT
>Ga0209976_10002416_pt1 | contig 10633 bp, 9 predicted proteins | sample SumtaG_FD_182806 | JGI IMG/M metagenome (GOLD analysis project Ga0209976, IMG submission 182806) | Deep subsurface microbial communities from Indian Ocean to uncover new lineages of life (NeLLi) - Sumatra_00157 metaG (SPAdes) (version 2) | ecosystem: Environmental > Aquatic > Marine > Oceanic >... | reverse complement strand
AAGATCCTGTTCCTGGATGAGCCCACCACCGGCATCGATGTGATGAGCGCCCGCCAGATCCGGGCGCTCATCGGTGAGCTCAACCGTCTTGGCACCACCATCTTCCTCACCACCCACTACATTGAGGAGGCCGAGCGGCTGTGCCACCGCATTGCCTTCATCGTCAACGGGAAAATCATCCGCATCGGCTCGCTGGAGGAGCTGATGCGGGAGCACCAGCGGGAGACAGTACTGCAGCTGGCTGTGGAGGCGGCGGAGGCGGAGCTGCTGCATGCCGTGCAACAGCGGTTTCCTAATTACAGCATCCAGACTCTGGATGAGCATGGCATACGGTTGATCTCCGTTGAACCGATCGAGCTTCTTCCCCTTTTGGGTTTTCTGTCCCAAAAGGGGGCAATCGTCACGGAGGCTAAGCTCATCCGCCCCACCCTGGAGGAGGTATTCGTTCGGGTCACCGGCATCGAGTCCGAACGGATGAGCCAGGAGCGGGAGGGGAAGAAAAAATGAACACCCGGATTGCTTTTTGGAATATCCTGCGTAAGGACATGAAGACCTACTACCTGAAGCCACCCAACATCAGCTGGGGGCTGGTCTTTCCCTTTGCCTGGATGCTAATGTTCTATCTCCGCTCGCAGACCGCCCTCGACATCCGGGAATTACTTCCTAGAGCGGTCTCCATGTCGATCCTTTTCGGGACCACCTCCATGCTGGCGGTGACCATCACCTTCGAAAGGCGGAGCCGATCCTTCGAGAGGCTGCTGCTGGCCCCGATCGACCTCAGCCTCCTAATGTTGGCCAAGACCGGTGGGGCGGTCCTGTTCGGCGTGCTGAACGCCATCGTGCCGCTCCTGGTGGCCGCCTTCGTGGTGGATCTCTCCGAAGTTGGCTGGACCACAGTGATCGGAAGCATCCTCCTGATTGCCGCCACCAGCATCTTGTGAAAATCGGGAGAGTCCCGCCCGGGATATACCATTCATGCCTAAACCAAGCTTTTATTCTTTCCTCGCTATGAGTAACCAAGGGTAGAGGTATGTTTTTTTAGCTCCATTTAAGACCATATTTTAGAGCTATTCGTATAATTTTCCCATGCAAAGAAGACCTTAGATAGAATTTTTGCTTCTTGTAGGATGATTGACCATATTTTATTTCATTCCCGCCGGTAATTTCTTTTGTTTGCTTGATTTTCTGACCAACCTCTGATATAAGTTTTACTTGTAACATGCTTTACACTTTTTCTACTTTCCGGAGGACGGTATGTGTAAATATACAACATCCGTTATGGAACCGTTGAAGTTTGTAAGCACTACCGAATTTAACCATAAGAAATTCTCGCGCTTCGGTAGCAAACCAGATCATTTAATCCCTGTTACAGACCGTCCGTGCAGTATCAGTGACAAACGTTATGAAGTCCTTATCCATTCTGAGTTTTCTGGTGAATATCTCCTATCCTGCTCACGTGTGATAATGGAGTTGAGGTGATATGGGAAGTATCGAAGACCTTCTTCGCAAGCGTTCCAAGGTGCTGCAGGAGATCGACAGCGAGATCTTAAAAAGCCATACATCTGAGGTAACACTCCTTTTCACTGACATCGTAGGCTCAACGAGTTTCTATGAGCGAAGGGGAGACATTGCCGGTCTACAGATGATCCAGGCTCATAATGATCTTATCTTTCCAATCATAAAAGAATACGGGGGAAGAATAATAAAGACGCTTGGTGACTCGATTATGGCTGTCTTCGATGAACCCTCGAAGGCCCTTGCCTGCACTGTGGACTTGCAACGCGCAATCGCTGTGCATGATGAGGATGCTCTGGAAATATTATGTTTTAGCGTGCGAATGGGTTTACATTACGGCAGAGCGGTCCTTGACGATAAAGACCTTTTCGGCGATGTTGTCAACACTGCGGCGCGCGTGGTATCTCTGGCTGAAGGCGGGGAGATCCTTCTATCCGTGGCAGTTAGAGATAAAATAGGGGAATGCGATTCACCCCTCACATGCCTTGGATCGGAAACTGTAAAAGGCCGTGATCATACTATCGAACTTTATGCTGTAGACTGGCGGAACCAGGGCTCAGACCGGATTCTCGCATCGTGGCGGAATCGTCATCCAAAAAACAAAAATACGGAAAAGGACCCAATTCCAATCCATATATCCACGCCCTCCCGCAGGGTGATACTCGGTCCTAAACCGGATGTGTTGGAAGAAATTGCTCATCTCAAACCGCTGCCTACCCGGGGAAATCCTTACCTCAATCGTGTGATGATTCCTCACCCCGGCATGTTCATCGGGAGACACACATTGGTCCGCAGGATACTCGGACGGCTATCAGGGAGCCGGCCTCAGTCTATATCTCTAGTCGGAGAACGACGAATAGGTAAGTCTTCACTCCTTAACTATCTTCGCTCCCCCTTCGCACGTACTGAAGTCCTCGAGGCACCGGATAGATGCCTCTTTGTATTCATAGATTTTCAACAGGTCCGTGCCCTCGGTCCGGAGCGTCTAATCTCGCTCCTGATCACCGAGCTTCGTAGACAGACGAAAATGCACATCGAGGGCGAGGAGGATTACGATTGTATGCGACTCGTTGCGGAAGTGGTTGCTGAACATGACTTTCGTCTTGTATTCCTCTTCGACGAATTCGAAGCGATTACACGTGCACCGGAAATCGGCCCACAGTTATATTCGTTCCTTCGCTCCCTCGCAAATGCTTATCCGGTGTCATTCATTTGCGCTTCTGCCAGAAACCTTAAGGATCTCTGTGCAACACGGGCAATATCAGATTCACCTTTTTTCAATATTTTCTCGATTATCCATGTGGGTGCACTAAACGCGGCCGATGCCGAGTCACTCGTGCGTGAACCATCCGCAGCGCGGGGAATACCTCTCGCTCCCCTCGTCGACCGCATATTGCCCATGGGAGGATACTACCCCTTCTTTCTACAGATTGCCTGCAGTGCGTGGTTCGAGTTTATAGAGAGTGAAGGCCGTACCGTGGAGGATCTTGCGGCGATGAGCGTACCGAATGAAGTACTTGAGGTGTTCCGGGAGGAAGCCCTGCCCCACTTCGAATTCATTGCAGAGTCGCTCCCCTCCGCCGAATACACTACCTTGCGCTCTTCAGCGGATACCGCGATTTCCCCAAGCACGGACGATCCTGCAGTGCGGCTGCTTGAACGTAAGGGGTATCTTGTCAGACGGGATGAAGGCCTCGTCCCTTTCAGCGAGGAGTTTGCGCGGTTTGTGCGGGATTTCCTGATCTAACCAATAAGATGAATACTTTGGTTAAACTGGCCACTACATTTGAGCGACTACTGTTACAGGCTCGAGTCCAAGATCGTTCATAATAGTCATACTATCAAAGTACAACTTTAGATTTGTCATGAGCCCGTCGGAATTGTACCGACCAAGATAGGCGGCTGTCAGCGAAAAGGGCTTGCCCGTTGCCGGATTTCCGAGGTAAGGACCCTGGTTCGTACCTGTCATCTTTACCTCGCTGACTGCCCAGCCGTCGCCGAGATCTATTGTACGGGTTGACTCCAACCTGAGGTCAGGAAATGCATGAAACATGACCTCCATCCAGGCGATGAACGCCTCCCGGCCTATCTCATCGTAGAGCGGGGAGATGAGTATCCTCGCATCCTGATGGATCATGGTTGCCAGGGATGTCAGGTCATGACTATTCCAGCGATCCTGGGACTCCTTTTGGACTTCCGGCAGCTTCATCTTTGTAGGCTTCGTTTCCACATCGAGCCAGGCACGCTGGCCGGGTAATGGCGGAGCAGGAAGCGGTGGCTCGATGAGACCAAGGGCAACACTGCCGACGGCCCCATCGCCGAAGGTCATCATGACTCTCATTTGGAGTCCCGCGAACTCTATGATGTCGGCGTGGAAGACTCGATACATGATACCCGTCGTCGGATTCTTTGTCACATGAGAGCAGACGTCGAAGAAACCAAAGTCGTTCCCGGGAATCATGATTTGTTCCTGGAAGTGGAAGTTCTCCCCCTCGACCAGGTGTTGCAGCATTGCGATGAAATCGTCACGGCTGATGGGCGTTGGAGAGCTTGCAATGATCCATAGGAAGTCTTCTGTAAGGTAGTTGGCGTACTTTTCAACGTCTTGATTATTGAGCGCTTCATTGCTTTCTTGAATCATCGTTTCCAGTTCTTTTTTTCGTTGATTTTCCTTCGAAGCGCAGCCTGACAGGAGTAGAAATACACTGATTAAGATACACACGAATACAGGAATAATCGTCCTTTTCATAAAACCTCCTCCATTACAATTAAAAAACTATACATATATTATACTGAACGGTACCCTGAGTTGTCAATGTAATTGGTGACAGAATAGATATTTCCCATGGGCCGCGGGGGCGGGCAAAATTGTTGCAGGCGCCGTGGGCGATGAGTTATAATTTGTTATAGGGGCTACTAACGTGCCTACCTTAAGTTTCTTTTCTTCTTTCTCTTTTTCTTTCTTTTTCTCTTTCTTCTTTTCTTTTATAAAAACTGGGAGACATCTGAGTATGTCTGTCAAGATAAATTTTATTATTCTTAAAAAAATAGATTCCAATAATCTCCTCCTATGCACAGTTCAATAACAAAGATCCACTTTGTTGTAAAGCTTTGAGATATTTTACTTCATCATAGGCTTCTCTGTTTTTCCAACAACGAAAAATAATACGAATCCACTTGAATGCTAAGGAGCGGATCGTGGTGTGATGCCCTTTCCCTTTTTGTCTCTGCTTTTCATAATACACTTTTGCCCACATAGAATAATGAATTGATCGATTGGCAAACTCATGGAAACTCTGTCGAATAAATTTAGAACAAGCATATCGCCAATGTATCCAAATGCTATTTCCACTACGAACAATCACAGGAGCTATACCGCTATATTTTTGAATGTCTTCAGCTGAATCAAAACGATCTCTATCAGTTCCAAACGCAGCAAGCAATCTTGGAGCTAATACCGCTCCAGCTCCCGGTAAGCTGGAAAATATTATAGAATCTGGATGTTGGGAGAACAGAGCTGCTAATTTATTATCGTACTCCCTTATTGAATTAGCAAGAACACGTAGCTGGCCGGCTAACATTTTAGCCATAATCAGCGAAGATTTGATAATTGCTTTATCACTGGTAAGGGGACATGACCGCTCAATGATATTAAGTCGTTTTTCAATAAGATCACCGCGTCTTGAGTGGTGTCCATAATAGAACCTCCTAATAGTCTGCTTTTCTTCCTTCTTGATATCTTCCAGGGTTGGCCAGTTCAGTATGAAATCGCAGGCTAAAGTGCTGTGTAATGTACTTCCAACTAGATCTAACGCTTGAGGAAAGTAGCTTTTCAGCATAGCTCTTAGCATATTAACCAGTCGGGTACGTAGTTTTACTGCTTTGTGACGTGATTCAACTATAATAGAAATGCTCCGTGTTAACTCGTTATCAGGTTTCCAAGCTTTCAGCTTATCACGATGGGCTGTTACAAGTTCCATTAAATAATATGCATCTCCCGGGTCATTCTTGGCCCCACTGGCGGCAAAGGCCTGTCTATACCTGGCCAGAGTAGCAGGATTGACTGGATAGAGGACCAAAAAGTCATAGTTAATTAGTGCATTGATCAGAGCTCCCTTTGATTGCTCCAAACAAATAGCAATTTTTTGTTCACCAAATCTTTTTCGTAGTTGATTCATCCATTCAATGATATCTTCAGGAGAATGCTTAATAATCATGTACTCAGGTGTGCTGGATCCGGCCTCCAGGAGATATACTGCATGCTTCTGATCCGCCCAATCCAGACCAATAGTGGCAGCAAACTTTAATTCATCATTTACAATACCGACTTGCTTCATATTTACCTCCTAAGAAAAAACGTTTATTATAAATAAACACGCTATCTTTGGTTCTGCGAAAGCCTTATAGTCGAGTCTTTAAAGGCAACATCTGAGTATTCGTTTTCGAACCAAAGCGAATCGTCCCGCTCGAAAGTCTCCCAGTAATCGTAAAGCGATCGGTTGCATGTATTCGTAGCGGGACGATGCGTGTTTATTTCTTGAAACTATAAACCTCAAGTTGCTCGTAAGACAACATCCCCGTTCCGTAGAGTTATCCACAAGCTGCCCTCGCATGGGCTTTACTTGGCCCCTCTCGCAGCTTGTGGATAACTCTAGATCAACTATAAGGGTTACATGTGCAAGACAGGAATTTTGCCGTACTATTGAAAGAAAAACTTAAAATATTCTCTTTAATAAAGCTTTTTCCTGATTAAAGGTGCGAATCCCGAAATACCATTAAGGGACATTATTCTGTCCCTATTTCTAATGCCCTTCTTTGGGCTTACTTCCCTGCTTTCTTTGGACAGAGAAGCCAGGAAGAAACAATTCAAAAAGTTATTTGGCAGCAAGAGGAAGATGGTGGCCAGTGATTCTACTCTGAAAAGAGTTTTAAATTGGTTGAGTAGAAAAGTAGCTATTGTTTTTTTGCTTGGATTTTTAAGGGTCTTTGAGAAGGAAGGTCTTTCCATAAAGAAACTTACACAAGAGGGCCCGTACAGACGAATTGGGATTATCGACGGATCATTTATGGGCTCTCATTATCTGGTCGCTCTCAACCTTTCAGGAAAGATCGATTATCCGGTAATGGTAGAGGAGTGTGAAAAACGGGGTAAGGAATTACCCACTGCTACAGTACTGTTAAGGAATGCTAAAAAGCTATTGGGAAGGAGTTTCCCGGATTTGCTATTGTTTGATTCGCTGTACTTCAACAAGCCTCATTTTGATCTAATTCGAAAGGAACTGGACACTCATCTGCTCATCAAAAGTTCGGATCCATCTTTTAGAGAAGTACTGAAGGATGCAGATTTTTTCTTTCTAAACAAAGATATAGTTGATGTTCCTATTGTAGAAAAGGAAGGTTTCGATCCAGTGCGGATCTGTAGTTGGAAGATACAAATAACCAGCGGAGATTTTGCTGGGTATCCCATACAGATCGCACACCTCACAGAGTACTATCCGAAACGTAATAAGGATAAACACCCAGAGGCTTGGATCGTCACCACTGATTTAAGCCTCTCTCCCGCAGAACTTCGTGAAGCAGCTCATCTCCGCTGGCATGTTGAAAACAACGTATTCAAGCGGATATCGCACCTCTCTGGAACCAAAAGGTTCTATTTCAAAGATTCAGTGCCCTTCTTCAATCTGCTCAGGCTCTTCTTCGCAGCTATCGCAGCATACGACATCCTACTATATATTCTGAAACGAAATGAAAAGGAATTCAAGGCCCTATTGAATGGTATCAAGCCAACATGGAAAAATATTTTCTCTCAAATCGCCGAGACCTTTGAAGAAAATGTATTTGGAATTGAAAAAAGCGGCTGGTAACCGCGGGATTCTTTCTTACCAGGGTTAGCTTAGTTTAATCTCAATATTAAAAATCCCAGGGGTGTAGTTTGCGCATCGAACTTGTTCACCACTGATAACCCCCATTTCCCAATTCGCCAGCCCCCCCCCGGCGCTCTTCATTCAGAGTCATGGGGAATTTCTAGTGACACAACTAACTATTTGCTATGCGGTCCTAGTGTGGTATAATAGCCTGAGAAAGAAGAGATGTCTCTGCCAAAATTTTGCCCTCACATCTTTCTATAGGAGGAGCGATATGGGTGGACAAACCACGTTTACTGACTCTGCACCTGCCGAAGGAAACACTCCGCAATCTGGCAATGCTGATGGCAGAGAAAAATATAAAATGTGTGCAGGCTTTAATAGAGGCCTTGAACTTTAATGAAATCCCTGCCAAGCAATCCATACATTGTCGGCAATCCTATTAAATCCAGAGAGATGTTCTTCGGCCGGGAGGACGACTTCCATTTTGTATCCAGGAAAATTGGAAAGAACAGATCCAACCAGATCGTGGTACTTTGCGGCGATCGCCGCTCAGGGAAGACCTCGATTCTCTTCCAGATCCTCGGCGGCAGGCTTGGTAGCTCCTTTCTTCCCATCCTTATAGATATGCAGATGCTTGCGGGTGTCAGGGGTGACCTCGAATTCTACAAGGCTATTCTGAAAAGCGGATATGCTGCTTTGCAGAGTTCTGGATTCAACGTGGATCTTGAGAAAGCCGTAAATGTAGAGCTGAATCCGGGACAGCTGATGGAATCGTTTCTATCATGGGTGAGAGATAACACTACCGGCAAAGTTGTGCTATTCCTCCTCGACGAGTACGAGTTGATCGAAGAAAAGATAAAACGCGGTACCTTAAGCGAAACTACAGTGCACCATTTCGCCGGGGTACTGGAAAGTGATTACCGCGTATCATTCGTGTTCACCGGATCCAAAAACATAGAAGAACGCAACCCCGAAATATGGAGGACGCTCCTTGGAAAGTCCGTCTACCGAAAAATTTCCTACTTGTCTCGGCAAGACACAGCACGGTTAATCACGGAACCGGTACAAGAATCGGTGAAATACCCGCAAGAGGTTGTAGCGGAGATTTATCGCCTCACCGGTGGGCAGCCGTTTTACACGCAGGTGATTTGCCAGAATTTGATCGACCTCCTGATCGATGAGGAACTTGTTACCTGTACATCGGAGGATTTGGGAAGCGTAATACGGGAAATTGTTGCTAACCCAATGCCGCAGATGATCTACTCGTGGAACAGTTTCAGCCCATGGGAGCGGATTATGCTCTCTTCACTGGCGGGAAAACTTGAAACCAACTCTGCATGGGCGAACGGTCGACAAGTTGTGCGCTACATCTTGGATGCCAGGATCATCCTTCCGTTCAACAAGGAAAAGGCGACTGTTCTGCTGGAAGAGGATTATCATAAGGAGTTTATAGAAAAGAATGATGCTGGCGCGTACCGATTTCGAATGGATGTATTCCGGCACTGGATTCGACGGGAGCATTCCATCTGGAAAGTGGTAAAAGAAGCGGACATGGATTTCCGCACAACGAGTCGGGCAATCGTCCTACCTGCATCTATCGTAGGTGGAGTAATCGCGGTGTTGGTGGTTGCCTGGTTTCTATTGGTCCCCTGGTTCCTGCCGGGTCTCGCGGATTGGGGCAGAAATATCGGCCTTTTACCCGAAGAGGTTGTAAACGAATCAGCGGGAGAGAGTGATTCAAAGTTTGTACGCAACGTCTCATTCAAGTCGAACCGCGGTCCATTCACACTCGTAATCGACAACATGCATACTATAAGGAGTGCAGATTCCCGGCTCGGTTCAATGTGGATCATGTTGGAGTCCATTACCGCCGGAGAACATGACTTTACTGCTTCCCTTGACAATGGTCAATCCGTAAAGGTGCTCAACATCATAGTGAGTCCCTCAGTCAACAGTTTTGCATTCTATTTCCCTCCCATTGACTCGACAACTTTGACGGAATCAACGGACCCTACAGCCCTTTCGGAGGAAGCGGTGCTAACTTCGGACACACAGGCGAAGGATCTTAGTACGCTCATCATTCAATCGAACCCTCCCGGTGCGTCCGTGATGGTGGCCAATGCTAAAAGAGGGATAACGCCTCTCGAAGTTGATATAGCTCCCGGACACCACCCGATCTATCTCCTGCTTGACGGATATAAGCCGGTGTATCTTGATCTCGAAATCGAATCCGGAAAAGTGCATCGTGAGAATGTGACTATGGAAGAAGGATGGACCGTCCTCTCCTTTGCAATTCAGCAGTCAGCATCTGTGTATTTAGATGGAGATCATTTTATCGATTTGCCAACCACAAAGACTATACCCGTAAGGTCGGGTAGGCACGTGTTGAGAATTGTGTATCCGGCGAGGCATTCGAGCAGGGAGTTAGAGCTGGATCTCATAGCCGGCGATGTGTTCACTGTAAAGGAAAGTACGAGATGATAGATCCGGAAGCTCCGGTTAATGATCCTGCTGAGTTCGTCGGCCAGGCCGGGCTCACTCGACGGGTGTTGTCGAGGGTTGGTGCTGAGAGACCGCAATCTGTAGCGGTCATCGGTGGACTGAAGAGCGGTAAGACTTCATTGATTTCGTATCTCTCTACTCCTGAGGTAGCATTCCAATACATCGATGCAATAGACAAATATGTATTCCTTTCTTTCCGTGCAAATGGTGAAATGACAGACGAGCCGGATTCCTTCCTTACCCGCTTTATTGAAGAGTTGCCGCGTGGAACCGCCGCCGGCGAGAGCTACTACGAGGAATTCCATAAACGCATTGAGAGCCTGCATCTTTCAGATCAACGGCTGATCGTTTTCCTAGACGATTTCCATTTCATTACGAGCAACGACCATTTCCCGTTAGAGTTTTTCTCATTCCTGCGTTCGATGGCGAATAATTACAACCTCGCTTACGTAACAACATCGCTTTTAGAACTGCAAAAACTATGTGTGGCCAAGGAGGTCCAAGAGTCTCCCTTCTTCAATATCTTTACAAATATGCATATCGGAATGCTATCTCATGAGGATGCGGTATTACTCTTTTTACGGGTCTCTCGGGCAGACGAGAGCAGGGCCAGGGCCGTTGTGAAGTGGTGCGGAGGATCACCCTATCTTCTGAAGAAGGTAGCGGCTTTGTTAGAAACGGAAAAGACCGCGAACACTTTCACCGACAAGGAGTTCGAGAAATTATTCTTTCCTGTGTTTGAGCCATAT
>Ga0209976_10002414_pt1 | contig 10638 bp, 14 predicted proteins | sample SumtaG_FD_182806 | JGI IMG/M metagenome (GOLD analysis project Ga0209976, IMG submission 182806) | Deep subsurface microbial communities from Indian Ocean to uncover new lineages of life (NeLLi) - Sumatra_00157 metaG (SPAdes) (version 2) | ecosystem: Environmental > Aquatic > Marine > Oceanic >... | reverse complement strand
GTGCTACATTTATATTAGCAACAAGTGTATAGATTGCTGTTATCACGTTATCCCAAGGGCAAATACCAAGGATTAAACGAGTATTAGTACAATACCCATTGCCTAACTCTTTGCATATTTCACAGTTGTCTAACATTTTTATTACTCCTTTTTATCTATGAATTACATTGTAAATGGTAATATATTACCATTATCCAATACGTTACCACTAAAAATACTAGGGTTTAATGTCTTTATTTGAAAATAGTTAAAATACCTTTCTTTTCCAGTTCGCAATATACTATTGAGACCCGGCCAAATTTCTTGCTTATACGAGTTTGTACCTATTTTCTGTGCGTTTGACCGTACACCTTTAAGCACTACTGTTTTTCCAAACAAGTAATCTTTAGCCGCATTAATAATAACTTTGCGTGTTACTCCCTCAACTTTAAGCTTACCTAATAGGTCGTTGTCTAGCAAGTGTTCCAAGTTGTTAAAACCAGTTTGATTAACGATTACTGAATCCGTGTCACAATAAAAGCAGTTATCTCTGCCAGACATTTTAACCAGATCATATAACATTAAACGGGCATTAGCCGTAACGTGGGAAGCAATAGCGCAAAATGAGTTGTATGATTCGTTAGCCTTTTCTGAGTATAATACTTGATGTCCTACCTGACGCAATGTGAACCGTTGTTTTGTTCGTACATTATAACCTTGACTAACCTTTAGTTGACTATCTTGATTATCCCCTATCACAAAGTCAACGAAACCACGTTGACCGAATTTTCCGTACAAGCTATTGAGGTATAGTTTAGCGAACGATTTTAATAATTTCTGGTCTCTCTTGTTAGCCTCTTGTTTGACCTTATAGAAAAAATGTACATAGTCGTCAAAAAGTTGTCTTTTACGATAAACACAACAACCCCAGATATCGACTATCCAGTTATTCTCAAATCCTACTTTTAATTCTCTTGTTGTTAATACTGTTCTAAATGTACCTATCGGGTACACATTTCTTTCGTCTTTCTTAAACACATATAACGGAGTGTCTGTTTTTACTAATACTTCCGCTATAATACTCTTGTTCTTTAATGACTTCTCAACAGCAGATAATCTAGGTCTATACACATATTTCTCAAAACAAGTAGGGTATTCGTATTCTTTCATCACGTAAGGGTACATACTATTTACATCTAACTTGTAATAGAAACCGTCAGTAAATTCTCCTACTTTAAAGCATTCAGTTCTTCCTCCGTGATATGATTGTCTAGCGAGTAACATTTCGTCTTCATCGTCAGGTATATAAATATTGTGAGACATAAATTTATGTCTATAAGCAGTAAAGGCACTTGATGCGATAGTATACTTCCAACTCCCTAAATCATTGCTTCTCAAGAAACGTGAATACCATACGAATAGTTGATATAATATCTCTGTGTCACGTTCACAGTATTTAAACATCTTTTCTATTCCTTCTATTGCTGTGGGCATACTCAATTTAGGTAAGTCTAGTTCGTTACCCCACGTAGCCAGCTTACCACGAAACCAGTTAGAGTTATCGAGTATCATTATTGTGTGTTTATCTTTGCGCCATTTCGATATAAAAGTAACCCCACCTTCGTAAACAAAACTACATTTATAACCTAACAAGGATAAGTGCTTGATATGTTGTAAAACAGTAAAGTCAAAAACAGCATTATGTGATATTAAATATAAAACAGTCTTATTTATTGCTTTGGAACTAACGTATTGCCAGAACTCACTCTCCTCAGTAAAACGTTTTGTTTGTTTGCTTCCTTTTTCTCTGTCTCTTCTATGTCTATGATGTATTGCTACCCCTAGTAATAACTTATGGTATATTTTATTGTTAATTAAAGGTGTTTGAGTTGTCTCTGTATCCACAAAGATAATGTGTTCGGGCATAACTGACCTTGTTAATATTGATAATTTGTGTGCTTTACGCATATTCTTACTTCTTACCAGGTACGTTTCATAGCGTTAAAATTGTACACGCGCTCAATTGTAAACTGTATTGAACCAACAGTGTCAGTTATCGCTTCTTGAGCATAACGCTCCCATTCCCCACGTGTAAGTAATTTGTCTGACTCAACCGTCACATATTTTCTAACATAAACACCCAACTCGTCAGAGTAACCACCTACTTCCATTTGTACAACGTATTGCTCCCGAAAATCCCAAGGTGTCTCTGTGTGCATAGACTCCTTGACTTCATAGTTATCAGGAAGTACAGTGATAGTGTCTGACCAGTCCTTGATCTCTCCTGAGAATCTGTACAAGTCATACCAGTCTTGTGTTCTTATTGACCCACCACCTAGTCTAAAATCTTTTAGTGCTTTGGCACCAGAGAGACCTAAATTTATACCTTGTCTAGCGTAACTAAAAGCTTGTTTCTGGCTAGGAGTCCATTGACTTGTTTCGTCTGGCATTTTATTTTAACCAGGTTTCTATATTGTCAGGATAATAACCCCACGCTCGTTTGGCCAAACCTACAAGAAAGTCAATTTGCATACATTGACTCTGGATAATAGCGTCAAAAGCGGGCAACCACTCAGGATGGTCGTCAACAAATTGTTCTCTTATAAAAGAGACGTTTTCACATATTTTTACACAATATTGTACAGATTGAGCTAACTTACGTTTCATTTGTTTTCTGAGTAATTTAGCCATTGTTCTACCATACCTCCTTCTTACGTTTTGATGGTTTCGATTGACTGAGGTTAATAAAACCACACGATATAGCTGTCTTTAGTATTCTGTTGATAACCAGGGGGGATAACTCTAACACAACGTTGTAGAACGATGTATTGACAATCATCATACTATCAACAATGACAATTTTGTCAGTGTCACAGATAGTAAACTTTAAAGGGGGAGACGATTTTACTTTGCGCCTGTAACCTAGTTTCAACTCATTGCTCCTTACGTTTAACGTTTTACGTTAGTTTACCTGACTCAATTATACCACAGTTTCCCTATTTTCAACCTTAAATTTCTCAAATTTTATGAGTACTTGGTAAAATAGCTTGACATAGACACCTAATTTGTGCTATAATGAGTTAAGGAGAATAGAAAAAATGGAAGCGATAAGGGCCAACAGGGTTACAAAGTCATTTGTTTGTGGGACTTGTGTATATTGTAAGCACGATATAATGGCTTATGACGTAATGACATACTGTGGTTTAACTACGATTCGTGTTGATAAAGCTCAACCATTTTGCGATAAGTTCTTATCAACACAATTGTTAGAGAACTGGCTTGACTTTCATTTTTCTGTTTTAGCACGAACGGGCAAAACAACAGCATTTCAATAGAGAGGAAAGTAAACAATGGCAACAGACAAACCGACGAAAACACCTGAACCAATTGAGGATTTGTTTTCAAGAGCAATGACCGACATTACGACTATTCCTATGGTATCAAAGTACATCAAGACTGGGCGACGTTGGGATATCACTCACAAGGATGTGTTCGGGGAAGTAGTCGTAATACATTCTTACAAGACAATCAAGACTCGGTATGGTGATGCTGCACTTGTCAAATGTGACCACGAAGGTCTTGAGAAAGAAGTATTGTTTGGCACACAAACTTTGCTTGACCAGATAAACGAGTTATCTGTCAATCTCCCGGTTATCGCGGTTATTCGCAAACCGGGCAAAGCGTTTGTGTTGACTGACCCTACGCCAGACGACATCAAGAACTACAGTGACAAGTATCTCAAGTAATTGTTGATTATCTAGCATTCGACCCGTCAATATCTTTGGCGGGTTTTTTCTTTTCTTGACGTATCTGTTTGGCTAACTCTTTTGCACGCAAACGAGCTAATTTCTGACGTTTAATAGATTTGGTGAGACTTGACTTTGTTTTCATTCTAATCCCTCAATTCCCATAAGTCTATATACCAGTAAATGTACATCTCGTCATACTTTTTGTTTTTCATCTGTTCTATAAATTGATTTAAAGTGATAACGTCCATTAAGACCATATCACGTAACTGTGTTATTGATGGTATCCTGACGGCTAATTCTTTCTCTAAATCCCAAACCTCCAGAGATTGTATAACCACGTCTGTGGGTGTATCAAGCTTACCCATTTTTTGAAACACGTCAGTTCTACTGTACAAACCAGAGACATAAAGACGTTGTATGTTACGAATCACTGTTCTTTCATATTGTTCGTTTCTTTTCAATAACTGATGTGTTAACAACAGCATAATTCCTTGGGGTTTGTAGTCCAGTGATAGTAGAAAAGTTGTTGCTTCACTCTCGTTTAAAATGCCGTCCTTATACATACTCAATATGTCGGTTTTAGTCAATTCCCTGGTCTCTGACATATATTCCACAGATGTCCATAAAGTCATATCCTCCGCATCGTTATCACTATAACCTAATTCTTGATAATGCTGAAAAATACGCTTTTCGTTCCAAATTCCCAAGGAGTACATACGTCTGGCGTCAACACGAGTAACTACACGCGACATCCACGATGTTATTGCCCCACGCCAAAAACTAGGTATATCTGCTGCTCTTAAATACGTCTGTAGTGTATTTTCGTCAATAATATTTCTATGGTACATTTCGCGAACTTGCACTAATCCTGGTAAAGCCCAGTGAGCACGCCATTGTGCTTTAAAGAATTTTTGGTCTAAACCGGTTTTTTCGGCATATTCAGCCGCAACACTAGGATAGTCGTCATCGTACCCGAATTGGCGCGCAATATCGTCATTAAAACCTTCTCTTACAGCGATACTAATCAATTCACCAGATGACGGTATTAACTCTCTTACTTTAAACCAGTGTTCACGTTGTTGGGCATTTAAACCCCGCTTTACTAGTTGTTGATGAACAAACGTTTGACCTACTTCCTTTTTAAAGAATAGTTGTGTCAACACGTTATCATCATAAAGAGGGGTTGCCATTCCTTTAAGAGCAGTTATACCCGACGAACTAACACCATTCATCTCAAGGAAACTAGTGAGTTGTGAGCTAGTTATGATATCACGTTTCCACAGCTCAATTAACAATTCTGGTGAAAACAAGTATGGTCTTAAAAGACGATTAAAGTGGTATTTGAGGATTGCGCTTGCTGGTTCCACAGCACCCATACCCAAGGCAATAGCTACAACACCCGCAAGGGTTATCAAAATAATTATCCCCGCTTGAGACTGTCCAGTAAGAGCAGTCCGTATAGGTCGTTTAATCCAGTCAGGGATACCCGGTTTATTGAGGATCTCGTTAGCAAACGGACTAACAAATGGTATTAGTTCACTCTCAAAACTCTCTATAAAATCGGTTATTGCAAACGAGAAAATTTGCTTTAAGGTATTGCTTGAAACGTTGACAATTCTCAAGACACCACGAACTAGGGTATTTTCTATCCACCAACTAATACGCCTATTTTGGGGTGTAGGTTCCGTGATAGGTATTTTATCAACTTGTTTTGTCACCTACGTTACCTCACAAGAAAGAAACAATAATATCACATAAGCCTGTTCGTATTCGTTCACGAATATTCCAGCGATTTAGAGTAATTGCAGATATTAACCTGGTAATTATTATATCTATAAATGAATTCGGACTAGTAAAAGGAATATTTAGCATATTGGCGAGTCTATTCCTAAACCAAAGTAAAGGATTTAGTAAAAGTTCTCTAAAATCAGGATATCGGTTAAAGAGCATGTTTATAATGGTTGTTAATGTGTCTGTCAACAATGAGTAAAATACAGGATATCGTTGTATAAGACGGTTAAAAATAAAGGTTGTAGGATTATTGATAAAATCTCGAAATACAGGCCAAAGCGAATAAATCCACTCTCTTAATGTACCAAATGGGTTTAAAAATAGTTGATACATAAAAGGCCAATATTGTTGGATAATACTCAAAAACCATTGTCGCGTATTGTCAAACAATATCCATAATGTAGGAAATAAAAGGTTTAACTTTTGTCTAAACCAGTCTAAAGGATTATATCTAACCTGGTTAAATTCTGACCAAAGACCAACCATCTTGTCAGTTATCCAATTGACGGGATTATTGCGAATATAACGCATTTCGCCCCAGAGTCCCTCAATTAAATCGACAATTAACCAGCCGTCGAGTATTTTGTCAATCCAGGATAAAGCTAAACCTATTTGTAAGTCTGCTTGCCATACTGTTGACTGACAAAGCGTAAACAAACCCGACATAACAGCAAATGGCAAAGCCAGGTAAGCACCTATAAACAACACGTTTTCTATCGCTATGGCAGTGTTTGCAAATTTTGTAGCTATCTTCTCAAAGTCAAACCCCAGAGACCATAAAGCAGTTATTTTTCGTGTTGGTGGTGTAGGAACAAAAGCCATAATCTATAACCTTTTACTATCGAACCTGATTTGAGACTAGTCGGTCATCTTGCAGGTTAATAGTGACACGCTTGTTGGTATATACTTCGATTGCTTCCCTGATAGTATCTTCTAACTCTTCTATCTGAGTATAAGATACATCATCTACGATAACCGTGATTATTACTGTTTTATTCATTTCCGTTAATCCTTTATAACTAACTATCTAACAATAAAAACAACTATAATACCTATGAACCTAGCTATAAACTAAATTATTGTCGTGGGCACAAGTAGATTACCTATCCTACGAACTAACCACGTAATAAGACTTACAAAGGATACAATACCACACGTCAACACCTATTTACCTATTACTATATTATAAGTAACACTCATAACCATTATCATCATATTATTCGTTAACTCGGTTCGTTGATTGTAAAAATAAAATCATCAATGTAAACATATGACTCAACACTCTCATCTTGATATAACTTTATAGTAAAATCAATATACGAATGTGTAACGGGACTACCAATATCTAACCCCAGATAAGGGGGTACATATCTATAATCGTCTACTACAACGTGGTTATATGTACCATCTACTAAATTAACAACAACTTTCATTGTGTGAAAACGTTCGTAATCTGTTGATGATATAGTCGATGTCTCTGGACTTCCCCAGCCGCCCCAATTACCCCAATATTGCAAAGCGTCAAACTTGCAATTTACACAAATACCGAATGTTTGAGAGTTTTCTGTATTGGCTGCAACACCCAATATTTCTAACCACCTTAAATTTTTTCCTATCCTAAAAGTTATCTCGACACCTATAGTAGAAAGATAGGGATAACCAAACGATTTGCTTATAGAGGCCCACGTGTCTGAAAGACTGTCACAATACAAGCGTACACAGTAAGGTGAGCGAAACGCTGATGTTGTGTATAATTTAGCGCTACTTGTCGGGTCATCAACAACAATATCCCAGGAACCTAGACCATAATCAAAACTTGTCGCATATAATAATTGACCTGTTCTTGAAAATGTTTGTATCGCCCCAAGTCTTGCTGCTAGCTCACTTCTATCAACGGCTACTGATAACCCTTGACCAACATCACCTATCCCATAATCTGGACTGTCTCGACCACCATAGCCTTTAGGTATCATTTTCCCCGACCTATCTGTAATAACGCATCAAACGACTCTTCTATAGTTGCTATTTCTTGACAAGTAACAATAACTTGTATGTTGTGTGTAAATTTTGCTTGTGGCGCACATACTTGACATTTTATTTGATACACATCTTCCCATTGACCAAATAACGGGTTAAAATCAAGCATATACTTCTCAAGGGGTATCCAGTTCGTGTTATCGTTTGGTATAAAAGCATTCTCAAGATGCAAAAATCGTATGTAGACTTCCCAGTTCGGACCTATGGCGGGTATGACCACTATTGACGTTATTGTGCCAGGACACAATTTATAAACGTGCTCAACAGGAACAACTACAGTAGTTTCTGGGGTTACAATAATCTCATCGTGAAGTATCATTAGTTATAAATCTATGTCTATCTTGAAACCGTGAACCCACATCTCAAGTTTTTTTCCAGATGCCGCATTTACAAATGTACCACGCATACGCAAACCAGGTTCAAGTACTAACCATCCAGAATGTGACAAAAGAGTGTTTGAAGCGGGGTTTCTTACCTGGTCAACATACATTGTGTTAGAATCTGACCGTGTAGATATGTACATACCCCAAATTGCGCCATCGTCACACATCACAGCAATTGATGTTATCACCCATATTTCGCCGACAAGTACCTCCGACATATCCATATTATATGTCATAGGTGAGGGTGTAGTATAAGTAGCGTACTCCCTGTATATATCACTATACCCAAACAACAAAGGATTCTTTTGCCATCCACCGTTAATATAACTGTGTGATAATACATCAAGGTCTTGTGTTTGGGCATCTATCGAGACAGGTACGTCTATATCGCTACCAACAACGTTAACCGCTACTGTCCCTGTTGAGTTAGAGAAAATAACGGGTAATTTCCCATCGTCATCAATAACAGGTACTATTTCGCCGTCATTTGACCACGCCAATACGCTTAAATTTCCCTCCGCTTTACTTACCACGACATTGCTCCTTGCACTAAAGGGGGTATAACCGTCCCCAAATATTTATATGGTACGTATCACCATCACCAGGCGTAACAATTTTGATAATTATCCTTGCTCCTGACGGAACCAAAAATGGTCTTGATGTGGTGTAATAACTCCCTGACGTTGTCAATGATATCGTCTCAAAATACACTGCTGTTGCTCCTTTGACAATACCGACGTGGGCAATTTTACTGTTCTTATCTTGATTAGAGACAGTTATTGCGTCAATCTGAACAAGGTCTCCTTCGCGCCAAGGTTGAGTTTTAACCGTAAAGGTTGTGTTTGACTTTGCTTCACGCTCCATAGATACGTTGATAGGTATACAAAAATCGTCTCTCATTATTGTTTCTCCTTACATTAAGATAGAGGAAAGACGCTGATTGTCCTTCCCCTATCAAGAGGTTTAGTAGCGATATAACGATTGAACACAAAGGTTGACTTCACCACCAGCACCACCTTGTGTTAAGAATGCATCCAACTTGTTGACGTTGTCCATTCTAAACCACTCCTCCGGGTTGTCCAGACGACCAAAGGGGTAAACGTAGGTGTTGTGTAACATCCAACCTTTGACACCAAAATGTATAGGTTGACCGTTAATTGAGCTGTTATCGTGAAGTTTATGTCCTATGATTATCTGGTGCGGCCAACTAGACGATGCCGTAGCAATATGTCCAGAAACGTGTGACCGAACAAATGCCTCAATATCAACAGCAACCCACGTGTAATGTGTTTCACCATCGTTCGTAACGGTATACTGACCCAACATAACTGGTTTAAACCGTGTGCAAACAACGTCTATAAGGTTTCTCATAAAGAAGTCAAAAGGTACAAATTTCCCACCATCCACCGATAGTCTAAACTTTGTTACATCAGTCTCAATTGCTACACCCGCTTCATATACACGTAACATAATAGCACGTATTACTTTATCTGTAGGCATCTCGATGCGTCTGTCACCCGACGCTACTGAGGTAAAGGTTTCAATTTCCCTACAGGATAAAAACCCAATAGGGGGTTTAGCGTCTTCCATAAGGTGTACCAATACCGAAACGTTGAAAGAGTCTGACACAAATCCGGTGGCACCAGCCGCCCTTGTTGTTGCCTCATTGAACGTGATTTTAAGTTGAGGGTTTTTATGCGCGGAGGGGTTAAAACCGTACTCCTCATCATATAGTTCTCGACCAAAAACCAGTGATATCGTTTCAAACGGGTTATCTCCAAGAGCACCAGTACGATAGGTTTGACCTTGATGACCCCTGAGAGTCGTGATAAACGCAAAAGCCACGTCACCAGGTAAGTCCCAAAGAACCTGTCCACCGTCTACAATCTCAATTTTCGAGATGTTAGTTTCAATTGGATTGTTCTTGTTACCACTTGCTCCATTGGTTGCCTCAAACAACAGGTCAATAGATGTGATAGGGTCAGAATAATCCAGGTTAAACGTAACTGTACCTGATGTACCCATATCGTATCTGTCTTCTTGTAAGTAATCTCTTTGTCTCATTTAACTTTTTCTCCTTTCTAATCAGATTTAACTCAAAGATGATGTATAAATGATGATGTACTAGTATTCCATTTGTGCCATACCCCGTACCCAAGTAGTCATACGGCGAATGGAATCCTCTAGAGTCACATCAGGGAGTTGGTCAAGTTGTGTCAATAACCTGTTTTGATGCTCAATCAAAGCCGTACCATATTGTACCATCTTTGGAGTAGCGTTATCAACACCGTCTGAAATACGATTGACACCTTTTTGTAGCATTGCGCGCTGCCAGTCAGGGAGTGAAACAGCAGCTACTCGTCTTGCCCACTTGTCACGTGTGTTAGCCGATGACATTGAACTGTGCCATTTATCAACGGCTTGTGCTGCTGCCTCACCGGGAGCAACAGTAACACGTTCTACACCTTCTCGTATGCGCTCAATTGAACCTTTTAGACCAGTACCCCAACGAGCTGCAAACTGCTCTGGTGTTACTTTTACTTTGCTTGCCATTATTACTCATATCCTTTCATTAGAATTTTATGATACAACATACACTTGACTATATTGTACCATAAAAACACGTGTGAGTAAAGAGACCGGGTACAAGGCGCCTGACATCTGTGCACAGCTAGCTTGGTTTCCCTACAAACACTTGA
>Ga0209976_10002412_pt1 | contig 10643 bp, 12 predicted proteins | sample SumtaG_FD_182806 | JGI IMG/M metagenome (GOLD analysis project Ga0209976, IMG submission 182806) | Deep subsurface microbial communities from Indian Ocean to uncover new lineages of life (NeLLi) - Sumatra_00157 metaG (SPAdes) (version 2) | ecosystem: Environmental > Aquatic > Marine > Oceanic >... | reverse complement strand
AAAATTACATGCTGTTTTGTTGATCTTAGAGAATTCCATGAAAATAAATTTGAATTGAAAAAGGCTGTTAATGATTTCTTTAATATTAAGTTATTAGAACAAGAAGTTATGAAAATTAAGAATATTTTTAATTGTTTATGGAGATTGGGAATTACAGATAGCGTAGTAACTCTGAATAATTCTGAAAATCTATTTCTTAACGATGTTAATAACATAAATTCAGATTTTATACAATTTACTCATCTCTTTGAAGAAAAATTACTCAAAAATGATATTAAATTTCTTAAACTAAGTAATAATTTATTTTTTATCGATCAGCGTTTTGTATTTTTAATATTAAAGAAGTTAGACAGTGATTTTATATACAGAATTATTGAAAATTATCATTCTAAATATTACATTTATATAAGTATACTACATGAATCAGATTATAACCAGCTATTAGGAATTAAATCAATTACTCAAATAGAAAAGATAAAAATTTTGCACCCAAATGAAATCCAAAATTTAAACTATAAAGTTTTTAAAAATTGAATTTTGTTAAAAAATCCCTAAGTCAATTGCGATATCTTGGGCAGAATAATCGGGATGCAGTTTGATAAACGCTTTTTTCTCTCCGTGAAGTGTAATCATTGTATTAACTTTTATCACTTTAACACTATGAATTTTTTCAATAGCCTTTTTAATTTGAGACTTATTAGCTCGTCTATCTACAATAAAGACTAATTTATTTTCCTTTTCTATAAGATCAAATGTTTTTTCCGTTATTAAAGGTCTTTTAATAAATTTATAAAATGTCTCCATTCTAAATAGTAACCTCATAATTATTTAATTCATTAAATGCAGATTGAGTCCAAAGTATTAATCTACCAGGAACTCCACCAGGAGCTAAATTATCTATTGACATGTTTTCAAATTGAATGATCTCAGTTCCTGCTATATTTCTCGCGGCCTTAGAAATTCCAAAGTCATCTTTTATAACTACCAATATTCCTTTTTTCTTTTTATATTTTCTGCCTCTTGTTTTACCTTTTCCAGATCTTAGTTTTTTACTTCTTTTAACCTTTAATAATTCTCCTTGTAACCCTAATTTACACAAAATGGAATACATTTTTGCTGTTTTTCTAATTGTTTGTATTTTATCATCAATAACTAAAGGAATATCAGGAATATTTTCAATATTATATCCTCTTTTTTCAACCCAATTTTTATACCCTGAAGCTGAAATTGCGTGAGCGATCGAAATTTTATTTGTTTTTTTGTTAATTTTTTTCTGAATGTTCTTCTCAGATTTAATTGGGTGTGTGCGACGACCTCCTTTAGCAAATGGGACGCGTCCTACTTGTCTTGATGTAATAAACCCTCCTCCTTTAATTCTTGGTGCTCGGGAAACCCCATGACCAGTTCCCCAACCTTCTGCTGTATTTCTTAAACCTGCTCTTTTATCTCTTCCTTGAGTTTGCTTGTTTTTACTTTGGGAGATCACACTTGATTCTTGAATTATATCTAATCTAGGTTTTGCACTAAATATCTTTGGTTTATCGATAAGTCCCTTTTGTTGTCCTTCTAAATTATAAACATTAATTTTTTCCATTTTAATCACTTCATGTTAATTCTATTTTCTTTGATGGCTCTCTCGACTGATAAAAGTTATTTCAGGTGTTTTTATAACGAATGATCTTGAAGGTCTCATAGTTTTTCTTATTCTAATTAACCTTTTCTTAGGTCCAGGAATAGAACCTAAAATTAATAAGTATTCACCTTGAATTCTTCCATACCTAATATATCCTCCCTTAGGATTGATTTCTTCTTCATTCTCCCCAATAACCATAATTCTTTTATGATATTCAGTACGTTGATGAAATCCTAATTGTCCTGCGCGGGGAACCGTATAGAGAACTCTAGCTGGGTGCCAAGGCCCGATACAAGCAACAGCCCTCCTTACTTTACTATTCTTACGAGGAAGAATTTTTATTCCGAAACGCTTTACAGGTCCCTGGAAACCTTTTCCTTTTGTTACCGATATCACATCAATCAATTCACCCTCTTCCAAAACATCTTTAGCTTTAATTTCTTTTCCTAAATTTTCAAAAGCGAAAGAAAATTCCTCTTTAGCTCGATTTTTAGAATTCACCTTTATTTCAATAATATCCGGTTTTTTCCGGGGTAAAGATGTTTTGTATGGTTGTGTTTGAAAAATTCCCCTTATTTCGCTAGTGTCATTAATGTTTTTTAAGATCTGATTTTTAATTTCTTTAGGATCATAATTATCTAAATTTGGTAAATTAATCTTACGGGAAATAAAATTATTAAATTCTTCTGTAAAAATTTCACCAATTATAAATTTTCCATATTCATCATGATTATAGACTCTAATCCCGATAAGAATTAATGGTGGAACCTCTACAACAGTCACAGGTTTCATCAATTCTTTTCCATAATAGGGACTATTAGGTTGATCTTCTATATATGTAATGTGAGTCATTCCAGCTTTGAAACCAGCAAATCCAAGAAAATTAATGTCATCAGAGTTATCCAACCAATGCCTTATCCGAGATTTTGGTTGTGTTGCTCTCTTTCTTGGAAGGAAAGCCAATGAACCGTGTCTGGGTGCATGTTTTTTACGGTGTCCCATAATTTATCACTTTTTCTTTTGGTTAAGAATTTTTTAAAATAAATAAATTTTTTCATTCAATTTTTAATTAGAAAACTCTCTTTAAAAAATAAAAATGGGGGCTTTAAATTTTTATATCAATAAAAGTGATTAAATGGCTTCAAAAGATCTAACTTTTTTTAAAGAAAATGTAAATATTGAGGGTATTAAAGAGAAAATTTTAATTATAGATTGTTATAGTTGCCTAGAAAAGGAGAAAAATATCTATACCTCTAAAATTTGTAAATTTTGTTTTTTAAAAAGCTTATTTGAAAATAAAGATCGCAAATTTGATTATATTTCTCTACTACAGGATTCAATTATAATTAAGCCAAAGAAATATAATATGTTTCTATCCTATTTCAAACATTTAAAGAAAATTAAGAGCGTCAATCAAAAGATTGAGGATATTAGACGTCAAAAATGTAAATATAAGGAGTTTTCGTGTAAAATTTTGCCAAATTTTCCATCTTTAAAGAAAATTAATGATTCTGAGTATTACGATCCAATTATAGTTTACAATTTTATTATAAATAGGTATGAGATGTTTAAAAATAAAAAAATTGATGATCCTATCTGCCAAAATTGCTCTGATTACTACGGTAATTTAGAAAGATCTTTGATAAAACTTTTTTCCAGTTTAGAAATAATTGGAAAATTGAAGAACTGGCAAAACAATGATATAGAAACACAGAAATCTGTCTTCTTCAATGAAATTATTTTTTCAGGGAGTTCGTTTCAAACAAAAAAAAACATAAAAATTAAAAATATTGCATTAAGCGAAGATTGGGAATTATTGCATTCATATAAAACAGGAGAGTATAATATTTTTCATGTTCATATATATAAGTTATCATATGAAAATGAGAAGAGATATACAGTAAAATTCTTTTTTAATGGAAAAGAAAATGAAGATTATTTTGGACATGTTATCCAAGATACATTACAGAATTTAGAAATAGATGAGTTTGATAAACTTATTCCATTAGAAAGTTTAGTAGAAATTTATAAAAGGGAATCTATAAAATATATAGATTCCAAATTTAAGTTTTCTAAATCTCTCCGTAATAAGATTGGAATTATCGCAGTTTTAAAGAAATTAAATTTTAATAAATTATTTCCGTTATTATTCGATGATTTCATTGAAGAGATTTTCTTAGACTCACCTGATGATGCGATCTATATAAATCACCAAGTTTATGGTCGATGTCGAACTGAAATAAAATTTAATCTTAAAGAAATTGAACGTATAAAAACATTCTTTAGGTTATATAGTGGTAAAAGACTTGATTTTGTTAACCCATCCATAAAATTTGTCATGAAAAATAAATTTTTTTATTGTAGATTTTCAATCGATGTTAATCCGATTCAAATTAATAATTTTGCTTTAGATATAAGAAAATTAAATAAAAATATTTTGACAATACAAGATTTACTGAAGAACAGAACTTTAGATCCTCTAATAGCAGCATTTTTATATTTTAATGTTCTTCGAAGAAAAAATATAACTGCAACCGGTGAAACTGATACAGGAAAGACGACTTTAATCAATGCTTTTGATTTATTAACACCAAAAGAATTTAGAAAAATATATATTGAAAATATTATAGAATCGTTAAACCAAATTGTTTTTAAGAAACACCAATTAAAATACAAAGTTGATTCATTAGAAAGCACGATAGATAAAAAATATTCAAAGAGTAATTTGATAAAAACATTGCTACACAGAACACCTGATATTATTTATCTAGGTGAAATTTTAACTAAAGAGGAAGCAAAAGCAATGTTTCATTGCCTTGCAGCTGGCTTAAGAGGGTTCCAAACAATTCATTCCAAGAATATAGATTCATTATTAAATCGATTTTTATACCACTTTAAAATAAATCAATCTTGCTTAAGCGATTTGGATTTAATTATTCTTATGAAGAAAAACCTTTCTAAAAGAAGAATTATAGGAATTTTTGAAATTAATAAAAATCCTACAGAAGCAAACAATTTATATTCTCCACTTATCATATTTAACCCTCAGTTTAAAAAATGGAAGCCAATTAGACCGCTTTACACAGCAAACGTGATTAAAGAACTGTTAAATTACGAAGATCTTCCAAAAAATAAATTTGATATGTGTATGAAAGTTTATATTGAAATATTTGAATATCTCTTAATAACTGATAAACTAACTAATAAAGAATTAGTTAAATTTTTTCATAAAATTTCTTATTATTCATTAAGATCTATAGAAGCATTAACAACATTTTGGAATAAATGGCAAAAGAATCGAAGTTTAAATTTATAATTATATAAATTGCTATGTGACAAATTTATTAGAAAAGTCATTATTAATTGGATTTGGAATTTTAATTTTAACAATTTTCTCTTCTCTAATAACACCATTTATAGGAGAAATCGTTGAATTTAATAAGGATGAGAAGAGAGAATTAGAAAATTATATGAATTTTATAAATGTAATTGATCAATCTATAATTTTTGCTATTCAAAATCCCAATGAGTCTTACCTTAAAAAAATTGAATATCCTAGTGGCATAAATATTAGTTTTTATGACCACTTTGCTGAATACACATTTTTTTTTGATGAAAAGGTTTATAATAAAATTTTAATGTACAATGAAACCTTTTCTAAATCAAATTTTCTTAAAATACCGTCAAAAGTCTATATCTTAAATATTTCTTATAATTCATTTCATATTATTATAAAACTAATAAATACAGTAATCATATGAAATATATAGAAAAATATATATCCTTTTGTAAGAAATTTCATAGGTTTAACCTTCCCAAATTAAAATTTAAGGTATTGAGTGATAGATTTAATGATTTATACAAAAAAAATTATGGTATTGATGAAAATGATATTAATAAAGCTAGTTTTACTGTTTCATTAGTCTCATTTATTATTATAATTTTAATTTTGATAAATCTTACAGGATATAATATATTAATTCTTTCATTAATCTCAATTCTAATTTCTCTAATTTTTGCTCATAGGTTCAACTTAATTTTATATAATAGAATAAGTAAAGAAGAATCATTAATTAATGCTATATTATATTTGATAAAGATCGATTTTTCTTTGATACATAAAATTCTAAGAAAGAATTCTGATTATGCTCTAAATTTTATAACACTCATTAAAGACTATAAACTTCCATTATCTTATGATTTTAAGGTAATTTTAAAGAATGTTCATGAAGGTTTGACACCTGAAGATGAACTTACAAAGTTAATAACCCCTTCAAAAGATTTTGATGATTTTTTGAAATACTTACTAATTAATAATTTCAATATTGATTCAGCTTTTTTGGATAATAATGAAAATGATTTAGAGAAGAAATTTAAAATCTTCTTGAGAGAATTACAATCAAGAATTAGTATAATTTTCTTTATTGGATTATTTTTTCCGCTTGGATTGTGCTTCCTAATCTTATTTCAATTAATAAATATGATATTTGTGTTATTATTTGTCCCTTTATTCTTGTTTCTTTTAAATATTTTATTTCGAAAATTAGTAAAAAAAAACTCTTATTTAATTGGCATATTCAATAATTATTCTAAGTTAGAAACAAGGAAGTTTAATGAATTTGTAATCTTTTTAAGGAGCTTTGCTAACAATTTAAAAAGCAACGCTTCTCCAGAAAAATGTTACATTGAATCTTATAGACAGAATAAAAATCAACTTGTATTATTGAATCAGCCATTAAAATCTATGATATCTGAACTAATTAATTTTAATTGTTCCCTCAACGAGGTGGTAGATTTTCTTAAATTAAAAATGAAAAATTTTCGTTATGATGTCATAATGGATGTTATTCAAAAATACATTAATGAAAATTCTTATTATTCTTCTGAAAAAATTTTCGATCTTTTAAAGATAATCTCCAAACACCAAAAAATGGGGGAAAAGTTAGAGGTCATTATAAAGGGGGAGAAATTTAAAATCTATTTTTTTATTTTTTTATTACCAATCTTAATTGGAGCTATTTCTGGAATGATTCCTTTTTTCATATTCATTCAAGAAAATATTGACTTTGATAATAACACGTTTTTAAATGATATGAGTACTTTAATAAAAACAGATTATTTAATTATTATTTTAATAGTATTAATATTGAGTGTCATAATTACTTCGAATTACTTCTTAAATGTTATTAATCACCAAAATAAACCATTGATATTGTTCATAATTATTCTTATCTTTATTTTAACTTTTTTAAGTTCATTCATGAATGTCATGACTTTTATATAAACTGAATTCAAGCGTAAAACAATAAGTAGACAAGTTGAATGAATAAATAGAATCCTATAAATAAATTAATAAGTGCTGAATAAAAAAGAATAATTTTGAAAATTGAAATGTTTTGAATATCGTTAATGTAAACTAACAATTCTAGTTTATTTAGAAGAATATAAAATGGTATTAATATCACTATAAATATCAAGAAAGAGATCAGCGTTATAATTATATCAACCGACATAGCAGAAAAAATAAATAGAATTATAAAAATGCTTAGAACGAAAAATATTTCTATTAATAGTATATGTAAATCTAACATCTCCGAAGTATTATTCTTCGGAATATATTTAAAGATCTCAAAATTTTAGTAAAAAATATATAAGAAAAAAAGCTGATAATAATTATGAGGAATTTAAAATTGAAAGGTCTCAAATATAATAAAGGTAAATACTTACTTTATAATGATCGATTTGTATTTTTTCCTCCTCAAATTATTGATATATTATCATCAATTTATGGTGAAGGGGTAAAATCATTATTAGTTTGGCTGGGAAAAAAAAAAGGTTGGACATTAATACAAAATTGGGAAGAAAATGTAAAACCTAAATCTCTAGAAGATTTAATAAACCAATTTTTTAATTTATTAAGCAACCACGGATGGGGTAAATTTGTTCCAAAACAAATATCCGATGATTTAATTATTATAAATCTATATCACAATATTTCTTCTGAATTAGAAAATAAATCAAAATACTTTTGTTATTTTATAACCGGAATTTTAACTGGTATTGGAGAATTTGCATTATATAGAGTAAACGTTAATGAAAATAAATGCTGTCTTGAAGATTTAAATTTAAATTTCTGCGAATTTAAAATTGATAGAATAAAATAATTGATGATCTTACCATGGATCCCATTCCTTAGGGTTTAATTCGTCTTTTTCATTGTTTTCTAGATTTTCCTCAGAATTATCAGACTTAATTTGATAGAGGTCACCATTTATCTTTTGAGCTTCTTGAATTTGAGGAGATTTTTCTTCGAATACACGTAAATCATTATCTAATATAAAAGATTCTTCGCCAATCACAACATCTTTAAATGCGGAAATTAATGAGAGAAAATTATAAAATTCTTGTTTATTCATTTCAACTCTTATTGATTTGTCTTTATTAAGAAGCGCTAATTTAATGATCCTGACTTCGCCACTGATCTCAACAGATGTAATCTCAATATTTTCATCTTTATGTTTTAATTGAATTTTCCATGAAGTTTCCCTTGTTTTTTCAATCTCCATAAAATATTGTTCACTTCAAAAAATTATTACCTACATTAATTACATAAAAATTAATTAATTTAAAATTACTCTGATTTTATTTAATTAAACAGCTAATTTTAAAAAAAACAATGTAAAATATGAGAGAATCACTAGTATAATTAAAGGAGGTCTAATTTGAGATAATAATTGAGTTTTTTCTCTCTCATGATTATAGATTAAAAATAATGATCTAATCTGATTTTTATCTGTGTAATTATCAGATAAATTTAAAAAGTCATCGAATTTGAAAAACCCCATAATATATATTTTCTTAATAACTGAGACTATAAATCTTGAATAGAAGAAAATTTTGAATGAAATCCTCTTTTTAAAAAAACTGTTACGAATAAGATTAAAAAAAATCAATAAAATCAAAAATTGAGTAAACAATAAAAAAAACATGAAAATGAAACGTAAACTCATAAAATTTAAAGGATGAGTAGCAAAAATCAATATTGTTAGTTTTCCATCACTTCCACCTATTATTCTAAGACAAAACAAAATAAAAGAAAAGAAGAATGCTAAAAAAAAAAAAATAATCTCAATACCATAAAATTAAAAATATTATTAGAAAAAAATAAAATAGATTCAAAAAAATTTAAGAATAAACTCAACACCAATGAAATTTTAAAATAATAGTTAGGTATTTTACGGAGTTTTAAATCGTAATATAAAAATATGCACGCATTAAAAATAATATAGCTCATAATTATAAATAATGAAATAAATCCCATTTCTTAATAGCGCTCCTCCCAAATTTTTATAAAATTTTTAAAACTTCTAGCCTTGAGATTTTCTGATTTAAATCTATAGATTTTTATTCGACCAAATTTTTTTTCTTGAACTAGATCAACAATTTTAAGATAATCCAAATGTTTTGAAACATTATTATAGTTCAATTTTGTCTTCTTTATAATTAAAGAAATAGTCAACTCTTCATTAATAGCTAGAGCTTTTAAGATCTTAACTCGAGCTCTTGAGCCTAACAAATCTTCTATGAGCTCTTTTTTTAATTGTGTGTTTAATATCAATTTAATAAACCTTTAGCATTTAGTAGATGTTCTATATTTTTTTCTAGTTTGAGTAAACTTAAATCAGAGATCCAAATTAAAGCACGCCTTCCTTTTATTCCTTCACTTATATTTTTAATAAAAACTAAATTATCCCTTTTTAATTCTTGTAAATAAATCCACAATTGAGAATGAGATCTAGGGGTTAATCTAAAATTTTCACATATAATGTAGTAACTTTTTAAAATTTCTGAGAATGAAATTTCTATATCATCACTATTACTTAATTCTCTTACAATTGCAAGAAAAAAGGTTAGTTGTTGTATATTCATATATTTCAATATGTCTAACGTCGAAAAGGGAAGTAGATCTTGATTTGCCAATCTAACACATTCAGTAGTAATATATTTTAGATTTTTACTCTCAGCAATTTTACTAGCTCTCCACATTAAATTTAATCCATGTCTTATATCACATGAATTAGATGTGATTTCAGAAATCATTTCAATTAATTTATTTGACAAAACATTTTTGTCTAAACTTATTTCGGTCCGATACTTCAATATATCAAAAATTTGCTCTTTGGAATATATATTAAATTTTATTATATTTCTCTGTAAAGTACTCATCGTACTGTTATCTAAATTATTTAAACATGTAATATCTCTTACTATTCCAATAAGAGATATCCTTTGTTCTCCATTTATAGCATCCTCATTAATTCTTGTCAACGAATAAATTAGATCCTCATTCTTATTTATTAAATAACTTAATTCGTCCAATGCAATTAATAAATGTAGATCTTTGTGTTCAAGAAGATCAATAAGGATATCCAACAGATCTTGTGAAGAATATCCTCTTTTTGGAAAATTTTTATCCAAAAGACGAATAATTTTATTTAATACTTTATAACTTGTTCTTTCTTTTCTACAATTCACATGTAGAAATTTAATTTTTATATCTCGTTTTTTTGATATTCTCTCTAAGATATCACCAAATGATTTTACAGTAACAGTTTTACCTATTCCTGTTTTTCCTGTTATCAGGATTTTTCTCGAAACTGAATTTGGTTTAGTTATTAACACTAAAAAAAGCTGTGATAAAAGCGATAGTTCTTTACCTCGATGTGGTAATTTCTTTGGTATGAAATTGATATCGAGTTTGCTTTCATCCCTAAATATTGATGGCTTTGTTAATAATTCTTCAAAATATTCCATGATAATGAAATTAAATCGAGGGATTTTATTATGAATTAAGAAAATAATCGTTTATAATAAAGTACAGAGTATTAATTTTTTATTAAATTTCTAACATTAAATCACTTCTCATTAATCAAAAATCATTGAATGAAAGAATATAAGCTATTCGAGTATTTAATGCTTCAAAATAATGCTGATATGAGACTTAAAAAAC
>Ga0209976_10002411_pt1 | contig 10644 bp, 8 predicted proteins | sample SumtaG_FD_182806 | JGI IMG/M metagenome (GOLD analysis project Ga0209976, IMG submission 182806) | Deep subsurface microbial communities from Indian Ocean to uncover new lineages of life (NeLLi) - Sumatra_00157 metaG (SPAdes) (version 2) | ecosystem: Environmental > Aquatic > Marine > Oceanic >... | reverse complement strand
GAAGGCACCAATGAACTGGATGCCTCCATCATGGATGGTAAAACCCTCAATGCCGGTGCAGTGGCGGGAGTTCAGCATATCAAGAATCCCATCTCCCTGGCCCGGATGGTAATGGAACGCTCCCCCCATGTTTTGCTGAGCCGGGAAGGGGCTGAAGCGTTTGCAAAAAAGATGGGGCTGGGCCTGGTTCCAAAGGAGTATTTTTTCACAAAGCGCCGCTGGGAGTCACTGCAAAAAATAAAAGAAAAAGAAAAAAAAAGTCAAAAAAATAAAAAATTCGGAACCGTTGGCGCTGCAGCCCTGGATAAAGCCGGGAACCTGGCAGCCGGGACATCTACCGGTGGAATGACCAATAAAAAATTCGGCAGGGTAGGGGATTCCCCGCTTATCGGCGCGGGCACTTATGCCAACAACCGGACCTGTGCCATTTCAGCCACCGGCCACGGTGAATATTTTATCCGATCTGTGGCAGCTTACGATATTTCCGCTTTAATGGAGTACGGGGGGCTTTCATTGAATGAGGCCGCCCAACTGGTGGTGATGAAAAAGCTCAAAGAGATGGGCGGGTATGGAGGCATTATTGCCATCGACTATAAAGGGAATATTTCAATGCCCTTTAATACTTCCGGCATGTTCCGGGGTTATGTAGGACAGGACGGTAAAGTGTATATAAAAATATTTAAAAATTTGTAGTTTGAAATTTGGATTTATGAATTTGAGATTTAAACTTGCAGGATGGTTAAATCTACAGGGCTCTACTGTTTCCTCTTTGATTCGATATCATTGAACTTGTCCCTTATTTTCCTGATCCTTCTACTATCCGGTTGGTACCCGTGTTGATCAAGTAAATCCATTGACCGCTCGATAGTGGCCATTTCGCCGCCGAGTCCCTCACGGAGTTTGGGGATCCTGTATTTTTTCATAAATGCAAATTTTGCCCGTTTGTATTTTTTTCCCAATTCTTTCAGTTCATTTCTTACCCGTTGATTATAATCTTCCTTTAACCTGTTGAGGCGGGTGGTGTCATTGTCCAGCCAGAGGTCCAGTAACCGGGGAATATCCTCGGTATAGAGGGATTCATGGAATTCCAATAAATCCAGTACGGCATGATTATACGCGGTATCCCCCTGGTATCCACCCATTTTACCGGCTTTATCGGCACTTTCAGTAATACTTGTCTGCAATTCCGCCAATCTCTTTTCAATGGTTTCCGGCTCCCATTTACTTATGCCGCGATGAAACCGGTCTGACTTGTCCATGACTGCGGCAACCGTCCCTTCTAACTTGTTGTAGTATTTTAACGCACCTTTTATATCGGTATACCCTATATCCTTTTGGGATGAACAAAAGCACCCCATGAAGAGCAAAGAGATGATCAGGTTAAACATAAGAATGCAGCGCCACCTTTTTTTCATTTTTTATATCTCCTTATTTACTAATTTTCCTTGCCTTTAAAAATGATTTTAAAAAATGTTCCGCCTTCCCTATCCAGCTCGATAGTTCCATGGATTTTCTTAGTGAGAAGCCTTACCAGTTGTAAACCCAGGGATTCGGATTTACGAAAATCCAAATATTTTGGGAAACCAACACCGTTATCTCCAATAATTAAATGGTACATATTGATTTTATTTTCCAATTTAAAATCAATGGTGATTTCACCGCTTTGCCCCGCGGGGAAGGCATATTTAAGGGAGTTGGACAACAGTTCATTGATGATCAATCCGCAGGGAATGGCAGTAATAATATCCAGGTACACGTTTTCAACATTCATTCGCAATTTGACGGCATCCGCGGTTACACTGTATGTGGAAAACAACTCGGCGGTAAGGCTTTGGATATATTCGGAAAAATCAATCCTTGCCAGGTCTTCGGATTGGTACAACTTTTCATGGATCAGGGCCATGGACCGGACACGGTTCCGGCTTTCCCTGAAAACCTGTAAAGCGACTTTGTCTTTTATCTGCACTTCTTGAATGCTGAGCATACTGGAAATAATTTGCATATTGTTTTTGACCCGGTGGTGGATTTCTTTGAGCAGGAGTTCTTTTTCTTTTAGTGAGGCGCTTATTTTTTCTTCTGCCCGTTTGCGCTCAGCGATTTCCCGCTGCAGTTCTTGGTTGGTTTCCGCCAATTTAGCGGTTCGTTCTTTTACCATTTCCTCCAGTTGGTTGCGGTGTTGTTTTAATTCTTCTTCAGCCCGTTTACGTTCGGCCAATTCCCGCTGCACCTCCCGGAGCAGTTGCCGGTTCTCTATTACCAGGCGCTGCTTTTCCAGGACTTCCCTGATGGTAGATAACACCTCATCCATATTCAACGGCTTAGTGATGTAGTGGGAAGCGCCCTTGTTCAAGGCAGACACGGCTGTTTCCAGGGAGGCATGTGCAGTGACCATGATCATGGCCATATCGGGATGTTTTTCCTTCAAAGGGGCCAGCAGTTCTACGCCTTCCATATCCGGGAGTTTGATGTCCAGCAGCGCCACATTGAAAAATCTTTTATTTGTTTTTTCTATGGCTTCTTGTCCGGTGCCGGCTGTCTCTATATGATAGCCCTTTCGTTCAAATATCATCGATAGGGTTTTACGAGTACTCTCGTCGTCATCGACGATCAAAATGCTTTGTTTTTCATTCATCTTTTCTTTCCTTTTCTTTTCGTTTCCCTGCGAGGATATCAGCGGTCAAACCCAGGATTTCCGACATATCCAGGGGTTTGTAGAGGCAGGAGTAGGCGTTATTGTGCAGGGCCTCTTCCACCAGGTCGGCCACCTCCTGGCGGTAGCCAGTCATCAAAACGGCCACTGTTTCCGGGCTGATCTTCTTGATGGCCAGGTAGGTTTCCAGCCCATTCAACGTTGGCAGTTTCATATCGATGAAAATGATATCGAAGGCGCTCTTTTGCACCATGGCGATGGCGTTCTCGCCGTTATGTGCAATTCCAACATGGTAACCCTTTTCAGCCAGTATACCCTTGAAGGTGGTACAGGTAACGGGGTCGTCGTCCACCACCAGGATCAGCGCCCCTTGTTTTGTTTCATTTGCCGTCTTTACCAGCTCCAACACCTTTTGGATGTCCAGGGGTTTGTAAATGATGGCATAGGCTCCTTCTTGCAGTGCTTCCCGGACCAGGTCCTCAACCGCATAAGCGGTCATCATGATTACTTTGGTCCCGGGCCTGATTTTTTTAATTTTTTTATAGGCTTCCACCCCGTTCATGATGGGCATTTTAATATCCATGAAAATGATGTCGAAGGTTTTTTTTTCGACGACAGCTATTGCTTCCGGGCCGTTCCCGGCAGTGGTGACAGTATAGCCGCTGCGCTCCAGGATGAAAGACATGGTCTTACACTGACCGGTATTGTCATCTACGATCAGGATGCGGACTTCCGCTTTCTTTTTGATATTCATACCGGTTTCCCTCCTTCTTCCTTTTTTAGGATAGGCAGCTTTGTTGTAAAGGTGCTGCCCTTGCCGGGTTTGCTGTTAACTTCGATGGTGCCGCCGTGACCGTCAACAAAGGTTTTGGTGATGGCCATACCCAGGCCGATTCCTTTGGCTTTGGCGGTAAAGAGCGGTTCAAAGACTTTTTCTAAATTCTCTTCAGCAATGCCCACGCCTGTGTCGGCAATAGAAATGGTCAGCCAACCCGGGTCCCGGGTATCGGTGGTAATGGTCAATCGACCGCCTTCAGGCATGGCCTGGATGGCATTGAGAATGATATTCCCGAAAGCCTGGTCCAGTTGGGCTTTGTCGGCCATGAATTCGGGTAACGAATCGACAGGTGTGTATAGGGTCTCTATGTTTTTGGGCACGTTTATACGGAAGAGTATCTCCCGGAAGATTTGATTAATATCCACCCTCTTGCGCAGGGGAGGCCGGGCACGGACATAGTCCAGCATACTGCTGATGATCCGCTCAGACGTTGCCACTTCATTTTCCAACAATTCCAGGGTTTCCTTCACTTGCGGATCGGGGTTTTGCAGGGCCATGTTGAGGAAGTAAGCAGCGTTTTTAATGACCCCCAGGGGATTGCGCAGCTCGTGGCTCACCCCACCAGCCAACTGCCCCAGCACAGCCAGTCTCTCCTGCTGCACCAATTGCTTTTCCAACCTTTCCCGTTCAGTGATTTGAATATTTAAGGCGGTGTTGATTTTTTCCAGCTCTTTACTCCTTTTTCTAAGCGCATGCGTCCTGATCTGATAAACAGTTAAAATAAAGACTAAAATAGCCATTAGGACTAAGGCTCGAAACCACCAGGTTTGCCACCAGGACGGTGTAATGGTGATTTTTATTGCCTTTCCCTCCTCGTTCCAGAGGCCGTCATTGTTTGATGCTTTTACTCGAAACAAATAGTCAGCCGGGGGCAAATTGGTATAGGTGGCAAAACGGCGGGTATAATCTACATAATTCCAATCGGTTTCAAAGTTTTCCATTTTATAAGCATATCGGTTCTTCTTAGGGGACCGGTAATTCAACGCGGCAAACTCGAAGGAAAACGCCGACTGCCGGTGAGACAAGATAATATGTTCGGTTTCATTGATATGCTGCTTTAAGGGAGAGTCTTCTCCTCCAATGGGTACCGGCTTATTAAATAGTTTAAAATCGGTCAGTACCACCGGCGGGATAAAGGTACTATCGGTCACTTCTTCCGGATAGAAAGAATTAAGCCCTTTGATCCCTCCAAAAAACAATTCGCCGCTGCTGCTTTTACAGACCCAATTATGGGGAAATTCATTGCTTTGCAGGCCATCATCGTAATCATAGTTTTTGAAGGTTCCTGTTTTTGGATCGAACCTGGAAAGACCGCCCCCTCTTGTCCCTATCCATAGATGACCCTGATCGTCCTCTAAAATACTCCCGATGGCATCACTGGCTAAGCCATCCTTTTTTCGATAATGAATAAAGTCCCCTGTGTTGGGAGCGAATTTGTTCAAACCAGCGCTGGTACCCAGCCAAAGGAATCCGGTGGGGTCTTCATGAATGGCCCAGACATCATTATCGCTTAAACTGTTGGGATTGTCCGGGTCGTGGCGATAATGGGTGAAAATCCCGGTTTGAGGATCAAACCGGTTCAGGCCGCCGCCCCGATTGCCTATCCAGATTACCCCGGACTTACCGGGATGAATAACCAGACAAAAACCACTCCCAAGACTCCGGGGATTTGAAGGATCATGTAGATAACGGGTAAATGTTTCGCTCTCAATCTTAAATTTATTAAGACCTTTGCTGGTTCCAATCCAGAGCACACCTTTTGGATGTTCGGTTATGGCGCGGATTTCATTATTACTCAAACTGTTGGAGTTATTGGCATCGTGTTTGTAAATCGTGAAGGTGCCTGTTTTGGGATTAAATTTATTGAGACCGTCAGGTAATATACCAATCCACAACACGCCTGTTTGGTCCGCGTAGATAGGCCCGAGGGCATCACCGCTGAGGCTATTTTGATTTTTGGGATCGTGTTTAAAATGGGTCCAGGTGTTTTCAGCTCTGTCAAATCGATTCAAACCACCCTGCATGGTTCCGATCCAGAACACCCTCCCGGGTGCATTGGGATCTTCACAAATCGACCGGACATACCCGCCGCTCATACTGTTGGGATTATTGGGATCAGGTTGGTAAAGCCTGAATTTTGATGCCTTGCGATCAAATCGACTCACCCCGTTGTCCCATGTGCCAATCCACAGCGCGCCTATATTATCTTCATAGATTGCCTCCACCATGTTTCCGCACAGGCTGTGAGGATTGGTGGGATCGTGCAAATAGCGCACAAACCGGTTATTTTCCCGGTCAAACCGGTTCAGGCCGCCGCCGTAAACCCCAATCCATAAGGTCTTTTGCCTGTCTTCATGGATCGTCCAAACCGGACCTTTACCAATGCTGTGCGGGTCTTTATGGTTGTATCGATACCGGGTAAAGCGTCCTGTCTCACGGTCAAATTTGTTCAGGCCGCTGTACCTGGTGCCAATCCACAGCGCCCCGGTATGATCTTCATATATTGAGCGAACATGGTTACCACTCAATGAAAAAGGATCAGACGGATTGTGTCTGTAACAGGCAAATTTCCCCTTCTTACCGTCCAAAAGTACACCTTTGTTCAGCCCTTCCGCGGTACCAATCCAGAGGACACCCAGGTGATCTGCAAAAATCGTTTCCACTAAATTATTGCTTAAGCTATTCGACTCATTGGGGTCGTTTTGAAAACGAATAAATTGATTTATTTCCCTATCGAATTTATTCAGGCCGCCGTCGTGGGTCCCAACCCACAGTGTCCCCGAGTGATCCTCGAAGACAGCCCAAACAATATTACCGCCTATACTTTTTGGGTCATCGGGGTTATGCATATATACGGTAAACGTGTCTGTCTTATGGTCAAATTTATTCAGGCCATTGGCCGTCCCAATCCATAAAAAGCCCAGATGATCTTCACAAAGGGTATAAACACTGTTGCTGCTTAAGGAGTACGGATTCTTCGGGTCGCTTTTATAAAGGCTAAATTTGTATCCATCGAAGCGATTAAGGCCCCCCCGGGTTCCGAACCACATAAATCCCCGGCTGTCTTGAAGAATAGTTCCAACAATGACCTGGGCAAGGCCATCTTGGGGTGTGAGGTGTTCAAATTTTATGTCGTTGGACCGGGCATGAAAATGGACTGATGGGATGAGACTGACCACTATAAACAGGATAATTGTTTTAATTAACATCGCTTCTTTTATTTACTCCTCTAAGACAGGCAGCTTTACTGTAAAGGTGCTGCCCTTGCCGGGTTTGCTGTTAACTTCGATGGTACCGCCGTGACCGTCGACAAAGGTTTTGGTGATGGCCATGCCCAGGCCGATTCCTTTGGCTTTGCCGGTAAAGAGCGGTTCAAAGATTTTTCCTATATTCTTTTTAGGAATGCCTACCCCGGTATCCGCAATAGAGACAGCGACCCATCCTGGTTCCCGGGTTTCCGACTTAATCATCAATTGACCGCCCTGGGGCATGGCCTGGACAGCATTGAGTATGATATTACCGAAAACCTGCCCCAGTTGAATCGAGTCGGCCATGATGAGAGGCAATGATTCCGCGGCCTGGTCTACCACCCCGATGTTCCCCGGTACGTTTATACCGGACAGCACGTCCCGGAGGATTTTGTTGATATCGATTTTCTGACGTCGGGGGGGCCTGGACCGGGCAAAGTCTAATAGAGTGGAGATAATTCTCTCAGAATTTACCACTTCCTTCTCCAGGATTTCCAGGGACTCCTTCACTTTAGGATCAGGTTTTTCCAGGGCCATGTTAAGGAAGTAGACGGCGTTTTTAATCGCCCCCAGGGGGTTGCGCAACTCGTGGCTCACACCGCCGGCCAACTGCCCCAATACGGCCAACTTCTCCCGGTGCGCCAGCCGTTCCTCGCTTTCCCGCAGTGATTCCTCTGCCTTCTTACGCTCCAGCGTATTGCCGATAATCTCCCCGGTCAGGCTAAAGGCATTAACCACCTCTTCGGACCACTCTGTTTGTTCCTTCGTGGCGTCAAAACCGATATAACCGATAAATTTCTTGGAAATAATTATCGGCAGGTTTATAAAAGATTTGATTTCCAACAAATCCAAAACATCGTTCATGGATTTGTTTTCCGGGGTGCGCGGTATATCTGCCGCATGTACCCTGGCAATCTCACCCCCTTTAAGTGAGTTGACAAAGTCCTCAAAATCACTTACGTTGATTGATTCCAGGATGCCTTTATGGGGCAAAACGTTTTCCATACACCACTCATGGGTCAACTCGATTTTTTTTTCATCTTCGGTTAGCAAAAAAACATAACCACGTTCGACGCTGGTAAAACGGGTTACCAATTCCAGCGCCCTGTTTACGGCGCCGTCGATTTCCGCACTGTCGATGTAAATAAAATCGGAGGAAATCGTACTGATGAGTTTAATAAATTCCAGGTGGTGACTCAACAATATCTCCGTCTCTTTGCGCTCGTTGATTTCCCGCTGAAGTTCATTTGTCTTTTTGTTTAATTGATCAATTTCATTTATTGCTTTTGTTAATTCAGATGAAATGCTCATTTTATACCTCTTATTTCAAATGTTGTGTTTCTTAGTAAATCATTTTAGACCGAGTTTTTACCATTATTGCATTTTAAAGAAAAAAAGTTTTTTTTTCAACATGTGGGCCAGCAATTCTCATTTTAAAAAATTTATTTTCTTGCTTTTGTTGTTTGTGTTATTTTTTTTAATTTTTTAATAAGATTTCCTTGACATCCTCCTTTTTTTTTACGATAATAGTTGTATGAAATTTTTCGGAGGCAAAGGCAAAACATTCCAACAGCTAATTAACCTCATGCCTCCTCATGAAGTTTATATTGAGACCCATTTAGGAGGAGGGTCCGTTATTCGCAACAAGCGACCGGCGAAGCGTAATATTGGTATTGAAATTGATCCCAAAGTGTTTCAGATGTGGCCAGAGGAGGAGAAGGGTCCGGAATTGGAATTGATTCAGGCAGATGCTGTTGTATTTTTGAAGACGTATCGATTCACAGGTAATGAGATGGTTTATTGTGATCCCCCCTACCTTCGAGAGACAAGAAGAAATAGGAGTCGTAAATATTATCGCTATGAATATGCCGTAGAGCAACACCTGGAGCTTTTGGAAGTCATAAAAACTATTCAATGCATGGTCATGATATCCGGTTATGAATCAGAATTGTATAAAGAAATATTAAAGGGTTGGCATATACATACTTTTCAGTCAGCCGTACGTGGCGGTGTAAACACAGAATGGGTTTGGATGAACTATCCTGAGCCGGTAGAGTTACATGACTATAGGTTTTTGGGGAATAATTTTCGTGAGCGTGAGCGGTTAAAAAAAAGAAAAGAGAACTGGGTGTCAAGGCTTAAATGCATGCTGGTTTTGGAGCGCCAGGCTCTTTTGTGCGCGATGCAGTCCGTAAATGGGGCTATTAACGATAGTGATTTTGCATCCAATCGTTAGAATTCTATGAGCAAATCTAAGTTAAAACAAGCTGCAAAGGATAGTTTGTTTCGATCTCTTGAAAATCAAAAAGAGAAAAATGAACAGAGAGCCAAACAACTGTTTAACTTTAAGAATCTAATCAGGCAACTGCATGAGGTGGTTCAAACCTTCCCTGATCGCCGGAAAGGCAGTAATATAAGCAAAAGTTTAAAGGATGCAGCTTTAGGTGCGTTTTCGATATTTTTTACTCAAAGCCCTTCTTTTCTTTCATATCAAAAGAGCATACAGGAACTCAGAGGGGAAAACAATGCCACCAATCTTTTCGGTGTTGAAGAAATACTTAGCGAGAATCATATCCGTAATTTATTGGATGTAGTGTCCCCTCATTATCTCAATCCGATGTTTGATTACATTTTTGATGGTTTAAATGAGAATGGTTATCTGCAAATGTTTCGCTCCTATAATAATAATTTACTGATGCCCTTTGATGGCACAGAATATCATTCATCCCATGCGATTAAATGTGATTATTGCAGGAAGGTTGAGCATAAAGAGGGGGTATTAACCTATAGTCATAGTGCATTAACCCCGGTTTTGGTAAAACCGGGTCTTAATAAGGTTATTTCTTTGCCCCCGGAACATATTTCTCCTCAAGATGGTCACGACAAACAGGACTGTGAAAATGCTGCATTTAAGAGATGGATAAAATCCCATAAAGAGAAATATAAGGGTTTGGGAGTTACGTGTACGGGGGATGATTTATATTCTAAGAACCCAGTATGTGACATGTTGCTAAGAGATGGTTTTGATTTTATATTTGTGTGTAAAGAGACATCCCACAAGACCCTTTACGAATATCTGGATTTTCTTAAGGAAGATATCCAGGAAGTAACCATCAGAAGGTGGCAAGGCAAAAAATGGATGGTAGAAACTTATCGGTTTTATAATGGAGTTCCATTACGAGATGGAAAAGATGCCTTAGAAGTAAAATGGTGTGAGCTTGTCATCAAAACAGAGGGCAGCGATAAAGTGAAATATAGAAACACCTGGGTTACCAATTTTGAAATAACCGAGAAAAATGTAAAGTATATTGTCGTGGATGCCCGTGCCCATTGGAAGATCGAGAATGAGAACAACAACACTCTTAAGACAAAAGGGTATCACCTGGAGCATAATTTTGGTCATGGAAAAAAGAATTTATCGAATCTGCTGATGACTTTTAATTTACTAGCATTTTTGTTCCATACAGTGCTGGATTTATTCGATGAAAACTATAACTTGTTGCGCAGCAAGCTTCCAACAAGAAAGACTTTTTTCCACAGCATCCGCACGCTGACTACATTCTTATGCTTTGATGATTGGGAATATATGACCGAATGGATGATACAGGGATTGAAAAAAAAACACAAACCCCCAAGTTGGGATACAAGCTAAATCAAGAGTACAGAGTAATAGAAATCAAAAATGAAAATTATAAAATCAATTTGGGATACTCTGGTTAAAAGCCATTTATTCGAAGTAGTTAATTATAAAAACAAAATTATATCCAAACAAAATAAAGATTATGATCTGGTCAATTTAAAAAAAATTAATAATCAAAAATAAAAATGATAAACATTGAAAGCTTTGTCCTTTACGATGTATGAAAATTAAGAAAAAAAAATTTTTAAATCTATAATGAGAATTGCTG
>Ga0209976_10002410_pt1 | contig 10646 bp, 9 predicted proteins | sample SumtaG_FD_182806 | JGI IMG/M metagenome (GOLD analysis project Ga0209976, IMG submission 182806) | Deep subsurface microbial communities from Indian Ocean to uncover new lineages of life (NeLLi) - Sumatra_00157 metaG (SPAdes) (version 2) | ecosystem: Environmental > Aquatic > Marine > Oceanic >... | reverse complement strand
AGGTGATTTGATGATAGCTAAATCATCCTCCTGAAGTTGAGATAAACCTTTTCCTCTAACTTTATCTTCTATGACAACACAGCAACCAGTATCATCATCTAATTCAGCTAAAACTATTTCTGGATTTGGAATACAGTCAGGGATATTCTCTCTAAGAAAAGCAAGGTTGTTTTCTGACCATTTAATATAGTTTTTAACATGCTTAATGTTGTCAGGCTCGTCTATACGAGCAACCTTGTTCTTTCCTAGTTCTCGAACAGAGTATTCTCCCCCAGCACCAATTTTCTTTCCAAGCTTACCATATCCAAGCTTTTCAACAGCTGCTTTAACAGCTGGTAATGCAAAGCTATCATCAACAGTAATTCTTCTTTTAGCTCCAATAAGTAACCGAGCCCGTGTAGCTAAATCCATTCTAGGATTCTCTCTTGAAGGTTCCTCATATTTAACAACTATTATACAGTTATGTTCCAACCCCTACTGGCAGATGATTAAAGGCGTAGCTTTCTTGAGGGAAGAGCTGGTCTTTGAGTTTCTTCAGATCTACTAATCAATGCTTCTCCACAAAGCCAAACACCCATAGGATTTATAAGGACTCCACTTATCAACGATTTTATTGATTTGTTCTTCATTGGGTTCATTCTTAAAACCATATAGCTTTTGTAGAGCTTTTCTTAACCCTAAATCGCCATGAGAAAAAACATCTTCCCTACCTAAAGTAAAGATGAGAAACATTTCTGCTGTCCAGTTGCCTATTCCTTTGACCTTAATCAGCTCTTCAATTACCAGTTCATCATCTAAATTGTGTAGATTATTCAATCTAACTTCTCTATCCTTCACTTTTTGAGCTAAATCTCTTGCGTATCTAGCTTTTGCCCATGACATGCCGACATTTCTTAAGTCTTGTTCGGAGAAGGATAAAACCTTGTCCGGAGTAACATATTTTCTTTCAAATAAGTCATAAAAGCGGTCGATTATAGCATGAGCAGCTTTACTGGCAAGTTGCTGGGCAATAATTTCTCTACATAATTTTCTAAAGTAACCAGTTGATCTTTTTGGTTGTTGAAAGGGATTAAGCTCCATCTCTACTATGACTTTATGGATAATAGGATCAACTTTCTTAAAATGTGATTTAATCTTCTTCACTCTCATACCGAAATAATACCAAACAATCCCGAAACTTACTATCTATGTTCCAATCTCGTGGGTCACACTCTATCTACTAATTTTCAACCTGGCTCCGGAGAGGTTGATGGTTTCGCCGCTGGTGGAGCGGAGCTGGACTTCATAGGTGTTATAGCCGCTGTGCAATTTAAAGGGAGGAGAACTTTTCCAAGTGATATGGTTGTTATTATGCCAGACTTGGGTGATCGAGAGGACAGCGCCGGTAGTCTTGTTTTTCAGTCTAGCCCAAGCTTCACCGCCAGGAATTGACAGCCCGGCCTCAAAGACAACGGTAACATCAGAGGGATAGTTAGCGGTATTAATAGCGGCGGCAACGCCAGTGTCTGTCCATTCATGCTTCATGCTGTTAGCAGAACCGAGATAGATAGTTTGGGGCTGGAAAACAACGGTGGGAGTCAGGGCTGCGCCAATGGCTGAATCCTGAGGTTGTTCTTGCTCTAGTTGTTCAATCCGGGTCAGCAGACTGGATATACTGGCTTGAAATGATAAGTTAGCTTCTTCTAATAAAGTCATGCCAGCAGGCGGAGTCGGAGCTTCTGAGTCAGTGGTGATATTAATAGAGGTGGTTGCTTGATCGTCCAGCTGTTCAGGTTTCTGAGGAAGACTGAAGGTGCGAGATTGAAATGTCCTAAAAATGAGTATTGCTCCAATGAAAATAGCTAGAAAACTGAAGATGAGAGCTTTAGAACGAGACATCACATACTTAGTATATCAACTTCTTAAAGTAATTGTGATGTTTTTATTGATAAGCAAGGCTAGAGGCTAATTATGACTTAGCGATCTCTAGTAATTTCTTCTACCAAACTCTTGTCTTTCTCTTGGCGGTCTAGCGACACTCACCCTCATCTCTCTCCCTTCATGCTCCTTGCCATCATACATTTTTAAAGCTTTATCTAACTCTTCTTTACTGGACATCTCTACAAAGCCAAAGCCTTTAGATCTATCTGACTGTTTATCACTGATCACGACTGCATCGACTACAGTTCCTGCTTGAGAAAACAACTCTTTTAGTTGTTCATTAGTTACGGTGTAGGCTAAATTGCCTACATAAAGTTTAAAACTCATCTATTAATTCACCCCCTAAAGCTCGCCTTTGGGGGCGAACTAAAATTCTTCTTCGATTGTACAAAAAAATTTCCTAAAAAGATACAGACAAAAGATTAGCAAGGACTAAAGCTGTAAAAAGCCACGAAAGCTGTTTATTAAATACGTATTGATTTTATTGGTGAGTGGGGTATAATTTCAGCGTATTAACTTCAAATTGCCCGGTGAGGCTTTATCGTATAGCATATCTTCCTGTGACAATTTGGAGTGTTTTTAATCTATGTCTAAAAAAGACTTTCATTTTACCAAAGAAGGATTAAAAGAGCTCAAGCAAGAGCTCAAGAAGTTAGTGGAAGAGAAAAGACCGAAGTTGATTGACCGAGTGGCGGTAGCCAGAGGCCATGGAGACTTATCGGAGAACAGTGAGTATACAGCTGCCCGGGAGGATTTGGCTTTTGTGGAGGGAAGAATTGAAGAGTTGAAAGAGCTGATTGCTAGGGCTAAATTAATTAAGACTAAAAAAACAAAAGGTGAGGTTAAACTGGGTTGCAAAGTAACGGTCAAGGTCAACGGGAAAAAACAAACCTTTGAGGTAGTGGGTGAATGGGAGGCTGATCCTTTAAAGCAAAAGATCTCCCATACTTCCCCGCTGGGCAAGGCCCTTTTAGGCAAGAAGATGGGTGAAAAGGTAAAGATAGAGGCGCCGGCCGGGAAAGTGATTTATCACATTCAAAAGGTACATTGAGAGGGATATATAAATGACGAACCCCGGCCAAGAGCCGGGGCTTTTGTTATATACTAACAATTAGTTATGTTCTGGGCAGATAAATTTGCTGAAGAGATTATTAAATCAGGGAAATATAAACCCTATTGGGTGGATGACATGAAAACTCCCTCAGGCAGAGTTCATGTGGGAGCTTTAAGAGGGATAGTGGTGCATGGATTGATAGGTGAAGCCTTGAAAGAAAAAAAGGTTAAGTCAACTTATAGCTATGTGATTAATGATATGGATCCAATGGATGGTTTCCCCCATTATTTACCAGAAAGCTTTAAGCAGCACATGGGAAAACCGTTGTACCAAATCCCCTCGCCCAAAAAGGGGTATAAATCAATGGCAAGATTGTATGGTGAAGAGTTTATAAAAGTATTTAACTCTTTAGGATTTAAACCTAAAATTATTTGGTCAAGTGAGTGGTATAAGCAGGGAAAATTTGATGGAATAATTAAAAAGGTTTTGGATAATAAGGAAAAAGTAAGAAAGCTTTACCATGAGGTATCTGGTTATGACAAGCCTGAGGACTGGTATCCTTATCAGGTGATTTGCCCTGAATGCGGTAAAGTAGGAACAACGATGGTGACTGGGTGGGACGGAAAGAGAGTTAAGTTTGAGTGTAGAAAAGATTTGGTGGATTGGGCTGAAGGCTGTGGTTATAAGGGAGAGATTGAGCCGATTAATGACAACGGCAAGTTAATGTGGAAGGTGGATTGGGCAGCACACTGGAAAGTGATTGGAGTAACAATTGAAGGCGCGGGTAAAGATCATATGAGCGAAGGAGGTTCACATGATTTGTCGAGTGCTATCTGTGAACAAGTATTTAATTATCCAACTCCGTTCAACTTTTTGTATGAATGGTTTTTAACTAAAGGCGGGGCAAAAATGTCATCATCCAAGGGAATCGGGGTGTCGGCAGCAGAGATTAGTCAAACTTTGCCAGCGGAGATCTTGAAGTTCTTGCTGGTTAAAACTAATTATCGCCGAGCAATTATTTTTGATCCGAATAACAATGAGTCGATTTTGAATTTATTTGATGATTATGATCGGGCGGCAGAAATTTATTACCAGGAGGGTATAAAAAACCCGGTGGGTCGGGCTTGGCAACTGTCTCAGGTGGGGGAAGTGGCGAAAAAACCAGTGTTTTTACCCCGATTTAGAGATGTGGTGAATTATATTCAACAGCCGACGGTGGAGGTTGATAAAAAGTTTGAGGAAATTAAAGGTAAGAAATTAACCGAGGCTGATAAAAAAGAACTTAAAAAAAGAATTAGGTACGCCAAAATTTGGCTGGAGACTTATGCGCCAGAGGATAAAAAAGTAGGTATGGTGGCAGATAAGGTAAAGGTTAAATTGACGAATGAGCAAAAGAAATATTTAAAATCAGTGAGCAAGTTACTAGAAAAAGATTGGCAAAAACCAGAAGATTTACAACAGGAGCTCTATGAGACAGCTAAGACGAACAAAGTAAATCCAAAAGACGCTTTTCAATCTATTTATCTAGCTCTGACTGGGAAAAAATATGGGCCCAAAGCAGCCTGGTTTTTATTGGAGCAAGATAAAAAGAAAATTATTAAAAGATTCAAGGAGGTTGTAAAATAGAAGCTATGGTTAAACGTGATCAGTTGATTGAGTTTGTTTATCAAACTATTGGCAAGGAATGGATCGAGAAAGCTTTGGCTAAGGATGAGTTGGCTAATGGAGTCCAGTTTTTGGGAAATGAGGAAGTGAAAAAAGTAGCCTTAGGAACAAGCCTGAATGAGGATTTTTTGCAAGAGGCGGTTAAGGCCGGAGCCCAGTTTTGTATTTTCCATCATGGGTTTGATGTGAGAACCTGGAGATCTCGTTATCCCTTGTTTTCGCAGAAAAGAATGAGAGTGATTTTTGAAAATAAACTGACGGTGATGGGGTTTCATTATGCTTTGGATTTCCACCCGGAGATTGGCAATAATGTAGCCATAATTAAAAAGTTGGGGGCTAAAGTTAAAGATACGTTGTATGAAGAATGGGGATATATAGCTGAGTTCTCTACTCCACAAGATGTGAAGAAGCTATCGGAAAAATGCGCTAAGTTGTTTTCTCATGATATTTTTGCGGTTCTGTCTGGACCGAAAAAAGTAAAAACCATTGGAGTGGTTTCCGGAGCTGGTAAGCCTGATGCGCAACACTTGGCTGAAATGGAAGAAAAAGGAGTGGAGCTGTTTATCACCGGAGAACCAGCTGAGTCTATTCCTCATAAGATGAAAGAGTCTAGAATTAATTATTTTGCTGGCGGGCATTATGCGACTGAGGGGTTTGGGGTTCAGGAACTAGGGAAAAAGATAAAGGGAGAGTATAAAAACAGACTTGAGGTGGAGTTTATTGATATCCCCAATCCAATTTAGAGCTATAATATTCCTATGCTTGATATTCAGTTTATTCGAGACAATCCAGATAAAGTTAAAAAGGCTGCTAAGGATAAAGGCTTGAATCCAGAGGTAGTGGATCGGGTCTTGGAGCTGGATAAAAAAAGGCGGGAGTTGCTAGTTGAGGTAGAAGAGTTAAGGGCGGAGAGAAATAAGCTAACTAAGGAAGATATTAAGAAAGGTCGAGAGATAAAAAAGAAACTGAAAGATTTGGAGCCGCAGTTAAGAAAAATAGAGGGCGATTATAAAAAAACGATGCTCCAGATACCGAGTGTAGCAGCTAAGGAAGTACCAGTAGGAAAAGATGAAAAAGATAACAAGCTGGTGCGGAAATGGGGCAAGTTGCCTAAGTTTTCTTTTAAAGCTAAAGATCATATTGAACTGGGTGAGTCATTAGATCTGTTGGATTTGGAGCGGGGGGTGAAGGTGGCAGGTTTTAGAGGCTATTTTTTGAAGAATGAGGCGGTCTTAATGCAACTGGGTTTGATGCAGTATGCTTTGGAAAAGCTGATCAGCAAAGGATTTAAAGCAATGATACCGCCGACGCTGGTTAAACGAGAGACTTTGTTTAACACCGGCCATTTTCCTTGGGGGGAGATGGATATCTATAAAACTTTTAATGATGAAAAAGAAGAAGATAAGCGCTATCTGGCAGGGACGGCTGAGGTACCGCTGGTAAGTTACCATAGCGGGGAAATACTGAATGAAAAAGATCTGCCAATTTTGTATGCAGGTTTTTCTCCTTGTTATCGCAGGGAGATTGGCAGTTATGGCAAGGATACACGGGGGATTTACAGGATTCATGAGTTCTTAAAAATTGAACAGGTGGTGATTTGCAAGAATGACATGAAAGAATCTGAAGAATGGTTGGAAAAACTGGCGGTTTATGCGGAAGAGATATTAAAGGAATTAAAACTACCCTATCGGGTGATGATGATGTGTACCGGAGACATGGGTGAGCCGCAGATTAAAAAATATGATATTGAAGCCTGGATGCCCAGCCGGAAAGGTTATGGAGAAATCATGTCTGACAGTATGATGGGAGATTTCCAAGCCAGAAGGGCAAATATTAAATACAAGAATAAAAAGGGTGGGGTAAAGTATGTGCATATGCTGAATAATACGGCTATCGCCAGCCCCAGGACTTTAATTGCTATCTGGGAAAATTATCAACAGAAGGATGGGTCGGTTAGGGTGCCGGAAGTCTTGCAAAAATATGTAGGTAAAAAGGTGATTAAACCAATATGACTCGATTAAAATTTCGGTGGCACTGTTTAACACGGAGACAGGTGATCAAAGAAGTCAGATCTGAACATAATGCTTTGATTCAGGTGGTGACAGTATTTGACAAGCCAAGGTTAATAGTTGGTGGATTGCTGCAATCAGGAGGTCTGACAAGAAAAATTTGGAGCAAGGCAGTGAAAAAGCTTAAAAAGAAGGATAAGAAAATATCCGAGGTTTTAATTTTGGGTCTAGGTTGTGGTGATTGTGCTTTTGAGATTCGCCAGTATTATCCCAGAGCGCAGATGCTGGGGGTAGAAATTGATAAACACATTGTTGAGGCGGCCAAGTGTTACTTTAATCTAGCTTCGGTGAAGAACTTAAAAATTGCTGTTGATGACGGGGCGAAATATGTAGAAAGGCTGAGTAAGCAGAAGAAACTAAGACTGTTTGACTTAATTATTGTAGATGTATATTTGGGCAGCAAAATGCCCAAGCCATTCAGAACCAAAAAATTCTTTAAAATGCTTAAGAAGCTGCTTGGGCAAGACGGGGTGGTGGTATACAATCACTTGTTTTTTAAAGAGCATAAAAAAAGAGCCAAGGGGTTTATTAAAAAGCTAGAGACTGTTTTTCCAGAGATTAAGCTGCAGCGGACTGCCAGTAATTTATTGATTTTTGCCTCGCCTTAATTCAAAAATCGGGTTAGAATAACCTCATGGTCTTTAAGTTCCTAGGAAAGTTATTGGATACTAATGAAAGAGAGTTGAAGAAACTTCGAGTAAAAGTCGAGGAGATTAATGGTTTGGCTAAGAAGGTTAAAAAATTCAAGAAAAAAGATTTTGCTAAAAAGACAGCCGAGTTTAAGAAGAAGCTGAAGTCAGGGGTGACAGTGGATGAGATCATGGTTGAGGCTTTTGCCTTGGCACGAGAAGCGGCTGAACGAGAGATCGGTTTAAGACCTTACGATGAACAGTTAATGGCGGCCATTTGTTTTCATCAGGGTAAGATCGCCGAACAAAAGACCGGTGAAGGAAAAACTTTATCAGCTGTGCCGGCTTTGTATTTAAATGCCCTGACTGGTAAGGGTTGTCATTTAGTGACGGTTAATGACTATCTGTCAAGACGTGATACTGGTTGGAATGGGCCGGCTTTTCACCTTTTGGGGGTGTCGGTGGGGGTGATCATCCATGACAAAGCCTTTGTCTATGATCCTGAGTTTACTGACAATTCTGTTCAAGATCCAAGATTGAAACATTTGAAAGAAGTTAGTCGCAAGGAAGCTTATGCAGTGGATATTACTTATGGAACTAACAATGAGTTTGGTTTTGATTATCTGAGGGATAATATGGTGCAAAAACTGGATCAGATGGTGCAGAGAGGGCATCATTTCAGCATTGTGGATGAGGTGGACTCTATTTTAATCGATGAAGCCAGAACGCCTTTGATTATCTCGGCGCCAGACACTGAACCAACACAAAAATATTATCAGTTTTCTGCTTTAGTAGGCAGTTTATCTAAAGAGACTGATTTTGAAAGCGATGAGAAGCATAAAACTGTCAGTTTGACTGAACATGGAATTAAAAAGATTGAGAAAAAACTGGGAGTGGATAATCTTTATGAGAAAGATTTTGACACCATTCATCATTTGGAACAGGCCTTAAAGGCCCGAGAACACTTTCACCGGGATAAGGACTATGTGCTTAAAGAAAAAGAGGTAATCATTGTGGATGAGTTTACCGGCAGGTTGATGTTCGGGAGAAGATATAGCGAGGGCTTACACCAGGCAATTGAGGCTAAGGAAGATGTGCAGATTAAGCAAGAGTCAAAGACTTTAGCAACCATTTCCTTCCAGAATTATTTCAGAATGTATGAAAAGCTGGCAGGGATGACCGGCACAGCAGCGACCGAGGCTGAGGAGTTTAAGAAGATTTACAACCTGGATACGATAGTGGTTCCCACTCATGAGCCGATGGTCAGAAAAGATGATTCAGACATGGTTTATAAAACAATCAGAGCTAAGTATGCGGCCATTGTTAAAGAAGTGGGAAAAAGACATAAAAAAGGACAGCCAGTCTTGATCGGCACTACTTCGATTGAGAAAAACCAGATTATTGATGAGTTTCTAAAACGCAAGAAAATCCCCCATCAAGTCTTGAACGCTAAGAATCATACTAAAGAAGCTTTGATTATTGCCCAAGCTGGTAAGGTCGGGGTGGTAACAGTAGCCACTAACATGGCGGGTCGAGGAGTGGATATTGTTTTGGGTGGAGATGCAACGGGTCGGGAGAAAAAGGAGTGGCAAAAAGAACATGACAAAATAATTGAGTCGGGCGGCTTGCATGTAATTGGAGTAGAGCGGCATGAGTCGCGAAGAATTGATAATCAGCTAAGAGGGAGGTCGGGCAGGCAGGGAGACCCGGGTTCTTCAAGATTCTATGTGTCTTTGGAAGATGATATTATGCGGATTTTTGGGGGTGATCAGATTGCTCGGCTGATGACTACCATGAAGATGCCAGAGGATGTGCCGTTAGAGCATGCGATGGTAACCAAGGCAATTGAGCAGGCGCAAGTCAAGGTAGAAAGTTTCCATTTTGATTCAAGAAAACACTTGGTGGAGTATGACGATGTGATGAACAAACAAAGAGAGATTATTTATAAAAAACGCAGACAGATTCTGGAAATTGCTGAGAAAAAAGAAAAAGAAGAAACCCTTAAAGAAAAAATTCTGCAGATATTAGCGACTGAGATTGAACATTTGGTTAACATGCAGGTTAATCCGGAAACCAAAGAGATTGATTATGAAGGAATTGTGAAAGACTTTGTAATGATGGTGCCGTTTGATCCGGGATCGCAGAAGAGAATAAAGAGTCAATTAGAGAAACTGAAGACTGATAAAGAGATAAATGAGTTTTTGTATAAAACTGTTGAGGGTGTTTATCAACAAAGAGAGTCTCAAGTGGGTGAAGGTTTGATAAGAGAGATTGAGAGATTTGTGATGCTGACTACGATTGATCATTTATGGATTGACCATCTGGATGCGATTGATGACTTGCGGGAAGGAATAGGATTAAGAGGTTATGCCCAGCGGGATCCCCTAGTGGAATACAAGGCTGAGGCTTTTTCCATGTTTGAGAAGTTAATGGCAAGTGTTGACTATGAGATAGCCAGAAAGATCTTCAGAATCCAGATAGCTCAAAGACCCCAACCGCAGGTTCCAGTTGGCCAAGAAGTACATCCGGAGACAGATAAGCCTGTCTCTGCTGACGGGCCGCCGGGACCGCCGGTAGAGGCAAGCAAACAACCAGCAGCTTTAAGTGGTTTTGCCAAAGCATTTAGTCAGGCTGGCAGTCAGTCTTCTCCGCCAGCCGGTGGATCAACTGGTGGATCAACTGGTGGATCGGTGAGGCGAGGAAAGAAAATCGGCAGGAATGATCCGTGTTGGTGTGGCTCAAAAAAGAAATGGAAAAAATGTCACTATCCGGAAAGAGGTTAAAGTAGTAAGTTAATTTAGACTTAGTTCGAATCCTCTTCGGGGAGCTATAAAGATAGTTTCTTGATTTTGTTAAGTTTATTTGAACTTTATAAGCCTGGTTAACCTGATGTAAAATATAATCAAATGAAGTATTCGCTAAAAACAGGTTTCAGTTTTGGTTTAACTTCTGGGATAATCACTACTCTTGGGTTGATGGTTGGTCTTCATTCAGGAACCCATTCAAGATTAGCTGTTATGGGTGGTATTTTAACTGTTGCTATTGCTGATGCTTTCTCTGATGCTTTGGGTATTCATATTTCTCAAGAGTCTCAAAATAAATATTCAGTTAAAGAGATATGGGAAGCAACACTAGCCACTCTTTTTTCCAAACTAGTTTTTACCTTAACCTTTATTGTTCCCGTTTTAGTTTTTGAACTTTCTCAAGCTATTTTAATAAGTGTTATTTGGGGGCTTTCTATTCTATCTGTCTTTAGTTTTATTATTGCCAAACAACAAAAAGAAAATCCATGGAAAGTGGTGATAGAGC
>Ga0209976_10002408_pt1 | contig 10652 bp, 14 predicted proteins | sample SumtaG_FD_182806 | JGI IMG/M metagenome (GOLD analysis project Ga0209976, IMG submission 182806) | Deep subsurface microbial communities from Indian Ocean to uncover new lineages of life (NeLLi) - Sumatra_00157 metaG (SPAdes) (version 2) | ecosystem: Environmental > Aquatic > Marine > Oceanic >... | reverse complement strand
TTATATTACATTAAAAAATAAGGGATTCTACCATTATAATTATAACTCACATGTTTTGGAATTAATTAGTGAAGAAGATCTATCTCATGGCTTAACTGAAGCATCTTGGAACCAAATATTTATTACTGAAGCCTTTCTCAATATTATCATCTGTGCAGAATACTCTAGAACAACCCAAAGATATGGTGAAAGAGGAATTCGATACGTATATATGGAAGTTGGGCACTGCGCACAAAATATACACCTTCAAGCTGTTGCTTTAGGTTTAGTTTCAGTCCCCATCGGAGCTTTTAATGATAAAGATGTCAAAGAAGTATTGGGCCTTCCAAAGAAAATTGAACCACTCTATATTATTCCAATTGGATATCCCAAGTAAGATATGAAGTGAGTATTATTTAAAAATAGATAAACTACTAGAGTTCCCTCTGAACTTCAAAATCCGATCTCTCTATTGAAAACAACATGGCTTCAGAGGGGAGATTTCCAAGTCTAACTTGGCCCATATATTTCATTCCTGCTCTCTCTGCTGTCTTCCAAGAGCGTGTATTTCTCGGTGTTATATGAGCAATTATTTTTGATAATTGTAATTCGTTAAAAGCGTAATCAAATAGCTTCTTTATGCATTCAATTGCATATCCATTGCCCCAATATTTTGGTAATAAGACATAAAAACATTCGGCTTCGATAGTTCTTTTAAATGGAGTTAGCCCGCAAGAGCCTAGATATATCCCTCCTTCTTTTTGAGTAATCGCTAAGGCAAAAACCGAATTTTGAGTGCCATAAGAATTGATGATTGATTGTATAAATGCTTCAGCTCCCTCATGTGTTTTTTCTTCTTCAGTAAAACTAAGATACTTTGTAGCCTCCTTATTAATCATAAAACTGATAAAAGGATTAATATCATCGGTATTAAAAGGTCGAATTATTAATCTTTTAGTTTCTAAGATATTTGGAATATTCATTTGAGTTCATTTTTTGAGATATACGTTATTAAATCTATATGAAATAATATTATATAAATTAATTAGTTTAACAGATACAAGATAAGAAGAATGACTTATGAAGAAGTTATTGTAGAAGAGAAAATTAAAAATAGCATTGGTTATTATTCAATAATTTTATTGATATTTATCCTAATGATTTAAGCTTGGGGAACCTAATAATTGACTTTAATAGTTACCAATGGCCAATTGTTAGTTCCATCAAAGTACTTAGAATCATTTTCAGGTTGGGTATTATTATATATATCTGTTGCTCTAGTATTTATGGAGTAAGTACCTGTCTCCGTAAAAACTAAAGACACGTTCCAGAAGACCCAAACATGATCCAAATCTACCATAGTTACAATATCTACTTCAGTCCAATTCAAACCACCATTCATGGTATATTCAACTTTAGAAATCCTTGTACCTCCAAAAGCGGCCCCACCCATTTCAATAGGAAAACTTAAACTTACTTCAATATTATTATAAGGAAAAAAAATGGTTGAATCAACTTCTATAGGTTTAGAAGTGTCCCAACTTCTAAGATCCCAATAATCTTCTAGAGGTCTGTTTATGACTTCGATATCTATTACCCACGCTGGTTGTTTTGCTCCATATGATCCGGGATTTACAATTCGAAGGGGAAATCCTTGAACGGGAGGTAAGGTGACTCCATTCATAAACAGGGCTCCAATAGTTCCATTGTTTTTCAGTTGATCAAGAGTATGAGATACAAAATATCCATCTGCTGCAGTATATCTTACACCTGTTGCATTTTCCTTTAAGCCAAGTGAATTTACGAGATCATATACTAAAAAACCTTTCCACACAGCTGTAGATATTAGTGGTCCTTTAGGTGGATTACCAATGCATTCAGTTGTTAAAGTTTTTTCAATTAGTTCTAATTCTAAAAGTTCTGAAATGCTAAAAGATCTTGGATTATCTATTTGACCCCATACTTTGAGCCCATAAGTATCTGGATTAATATTAGGAACGTCTCCAATTCTCGTTGTGAAATAATCCTCATTTTTTGTTATGAAATCAGGAAACCTTTCCACATTTTGTTTTAAAGGTTTTTCATAAGTCCAAATTGGTATACCAATGATTAAACCAATTCCTACTAAAATAAGAATTGCTATTAAGGCTATGTGAATTTTCTTTTCTTTTATTAAACGCATGCGTTCTTTCATCGTTAAAGCATTTAATTAATACTTAACCTTAGTTTTAAGGTTAGTTGTTTAGTTTTAAAACTAGAGACTTTAAATAATCATCAAAGATACTTGAAACTTGACATAGTCATTCAAGAAACTTTTAAATTCCAAAGATAATACAGCTATGTAATTAACAAAATAAAGAAAATACCATTTTATTAATTATATGAAAATTAGTTTTAGAGAAGCTAAGAGTATCATAACGAAAAGCAATATTCCTTCTATTGATTTTGTTATTAATCCTTATACTGGCTGCCAGCACGGCTGTATTTATTGCTATGCCGAATTTATGATACGGTTTACTAATCATAAAGGAGATAAATGGGGAGAGTTTTTAGATATAAAAACATTTGACTGGAATAAAATTAAACCTCAGAAATATGCCGGAAAGAGAATTTTATTAAGTTCGGTAACAGATCCGTATCTACCATTAGAAAGAAAATATCAAAACACTCGGAAAATATTGGAAAGGCTTGTAGACACTAATGCTGAAATCACCATTCTAACTAAATCAAAATTAGTTGTTAGAGATATAGATTTATTTAAGAAATTTAAAAATATTAGTGTTGGTATCTCAATTAACACAATAAATGACAATTTTGCTCGAGTAATTGAACGAGCAGCTTCCAGACCTTCAGAGAGATTAGAAGCAATTAAAACAGTTTCTGAAGCAGACATACCCACATATATCTTTGTTTCTCCATTCTTTCCAGAAATAACTGAATTCAAAGAGATAATTGAGAAGAGTGTTGATTATACAGATAGGTATAGTTTTGAAAATCTGAACTTTCGACCACATAATTTCCCTCGTATCATGAGAATGATTAAAGAGCATTATCCAAATTTACTTACTAAATATAAGGAAATTCATAAAGATCCGACTTATTGGGATATCCTCGAAGAAGAGATTAAGATTCATTGCGATAAAAAAAATCTTACATATGATATTGGGTTTCATCATGGTGGTTTTTCCAAAAGTTAAAATCGAATTCTAATATTAATTCTATTAAAGGAGTATTAATAGCAAATGCCAAGCGGCGTATTTTCTCACCAAGCACCTGGATTATTACTAAAAATTAAATACCCCCATAAATTTGATGGAACTGCCCTTTGTTTTAGTATGCTAATTCCGGATCTACATGTAATTATTGATCCTCTCTCAGTGTACACTTTAAGAAATATTACACATAGTTTAGTTGGGATATTATTATTTACTATACCAATGACGATCATTTTCACCATAATCTTTTGTAGATATGTAGGACCACTTTGTGCTAATCTCGCTCGGAGAAAAAGCCTCTTTTTTAAACCATTGAGGTATTTTGGCGTAGATGAGTGGGTTCTTTTGAAGAAAAAAAAGTATGGTAGAAGATATTTCATTGTAGCTTCTTATTCTGCGCTTATTGGTGGATTGACCCATCTTTTACTTGATCTTCCTTCACATGAGTTTATAGAGCTTTTCTTTCCCTGGGTGATAATACAAAATCCTGATTTCTTGTTATATTCTATTATAGATTTTGGCACAATTACTGTTGGCCAAGTACAAATTGATCGTAACCTTACAGTATTTCAGCTTATATGGATTATTGAAACCTTAATCACCTTGGTTATAACTCTCTATCTTCTTGGATATATTAAGAAACATAATTTAATTAGTAAATGGTATAGAAAAACATAGTTTTTCCTGACTTTAGAATTTCTGCCTATTACTCTCTAATTGTACTTAGGAAATGCAAATCTTATCGAGGGAAAGTTTTTAATTGATAATTGTGTTTAAGAGCAATGAGAAATCATGTCGAATAAAAGTGTTAATTCAAAGATAATAAGTCCTACGATTTCAAGGCTTCAAGATGAGATTAAAATTAATAAGAAAGAAGCGGTCTCGAAATTCTGGAAAGAAATTGAAAAAAGAGAGACACCTATCATTGAAGAAATTGAAGGAGATGATATTTATAACCTTATTACCTTCTTGGTTCGGGAAGATGAGGAGGTGGAAAATATAGTATGTTTCAGTATTTTTGTGACTGAAGATATAAAAGAAGGTTTACTTGAAAGAATCGAAGATACAAAAATATTTTACAAATCATATAAGATTCTTAAAGGTATAAGAGAAACTTATAATTTTAGCAAAAATAATCCACTTATACCAAAAGATCCTGCCGAAAACATTTTTAAGTATAAAGATTTGGTTTTTTCTGACCCTCTTAACTCTAAACAAACCTTCTGGAAGGTTGATGGATTTAATTTTCCGTTTAGTGAAATTATATCCCCTGATGCTCCCCCCCAACCTTGGTATGGTGAAAGAACCAATATTGATCATGGCAAAATAGAAGAATTTACATCTTACAGTGAAATATTAAATGGAAAACGCCAAATTTTAGTCTATACTACACCAAATTATACTGAAGATCATTCTCCTTATCATTTTCTTTTACTATTTGATGGATTAATCTTTGAAGAGGTAACTAAAGTATCTTCTACTCTTGATAATCTCATTGCGGATAAAAAGATTCCACATGTAGTGGCTGTTATGGTATATAACTCTATGGATATAAGTCTTACTCGTAGAGCTGGAGAATTACCCCCTAATCCAAAATTTGTAGAGTATATCGTCAAAGAATTGTTACCATGGGTACATAAAAATTTTAATACTACTACAAATCCTTCTCAATCGGTTGTTGCTGGAGCTAGTTATGGGGGGATTGCATCTACATTTATAGCATTTAAACATCCAGAGATCTTTGGTAATGTTTTATCTATGTCAGGATCTTATTTTTGGTATCCCGGAGCTGAAATCTGGTTAAATAGGATAAAAGAACTTGAAAATTTCGATCACTGGTGGTCAAAAGAGGATGAAAAGGAGGCAGAATGGCTCGCTCGCCAATTTGCTCAACGCGAAAAACTACCCTTAAAATTTTATCTTGATGTAGGCGTACTTGAGAAATCTGATCCTACAAATCTATTTATTTCTAATCGTCATTTTCGTACTGTTTTACAAGCTAAGGGATATCCCGTTTACTACGTAGAATTTCTAGGGGGACATGATTTCGTTTGTTGGCGAGGTTCAATAGCGGATGGACTCATTTTCCTTATAGGAAAATAGGAGTTAATATAAATCGCTTTTTAAAGTAATTTCTTGTTCTTCTTTGGTAAATAGATTCAACATTGATATTGCTAATTACTCAATTTTTGGTAATTTGTTCATAGGGTCTAATACTTTAGGATCTAAGTTTTTATCTTTTATTTTAAATGGTTTCGAAGGTTTTGATTCATTAAATGGTTTGTTGCATATCCAACACGAGTTTTCTAAATTTTCTAAAGTGCGAACACAATTTTCACAATATAGAGCTTCGCATCCTGAACATACATATATAAAATTCAATGCTTTTCCCTTACACACCAAACATATTTTCTTTTCTTTATGGAACATAACTTCTGCTTCAGTAATTTGATCTGGTCTTTCAGTTAATCGAAAAATACCATCCTCGACTTGAATTTTTTTTTCAGGCTTCTTCTTAGGTTCGGCTGATGCTTCTCTTAAACTTAAATACCATAAGACACCACCAATTAAATCAGCAATTTTAGTAAAAATTGAAACAATTCCTAAATAAAAGAGAGCTTCTAACGCTTTACATATTGTACATATAAGGACGGCCATTGATGAGTAAAAGTACTTTTTTCTCAAAATACTTGTTGTGTGAAAACTCTTGATTAAAAATCCAACCACTACAAAAATTATAATATAAATAATTGATATAAATGCTATATAAAACGCAGGAGAAGTGAAATTATAATGAAAATAAATTAAATCCTCACCACTATTTATTGGGTAATAATAAACAAAAGAAGTAGAAGGGTTAAAAAACAAAAATAATAAAGCGATCATCATTGTAATCAGATAAGAATATGTCACGATTCTCTTCAATAATTTCTTTTCAGGTATAATAAGTTCGGCAGTAAAATACACCTGAATGGGGGAACCAAGAGCTGGCCACATCCAGTTCAACGATCCAAGTAATCCGAAAGTGTTATCTATGTTATTCCCTGTCAATAAAACCGTTATAAAATCTAAAAATGTTCCCAAATAATAGGTCCATATGAGTATTATCATTAATCCCGCCCAAGCGAGGAGTTTTGCATTTGTTTTTCTTGCTTTGTGAACAAAGAACCCCCCTACCGTAATAGCGAAGAAAACTGAAGTCATCGACAATAAGCCATTTATCCACGCTAGTAAAACAAGAGTTATTTTAACCAACCCATCTTAAAATTGAATCTAAATTGGATGTATTATTATAATTAGAATTTCAATATTATAAATCTTTATTTTATGCGTTCAAAAACTTATAGAATAACTCTTGTAAAGCGCAATTCCTGCTATAAAGAAGAAGAAAAAACTGAAATCTAGAAGGGATTTATATATTCAATTTCATAATAAATATTAATATATATATAGTATATTTATATACTTGAGGTATATTAATATGTCGATTGTGAAAATAAGAAATAAGAAAGCATTGGAACAGTTACAAGCGAAATTAACTCTAAGACTAGGGCGTAAAGCTACGCAGATAGAAATACTTGATTATTGTTTAATATTAGCTAATAATAATTTTGAAAAATTGGTGGAATTAGTCTCTAACATGCCAATTTTAAGTCTTGAAAAATCTGAGCAAATTATCAAAGCGAGAAATAAACTTAAGAATGTAATTTATAATGAAGAAGCTTCCTTCGGCAGTAGAGATGATAAAGATATTTATAATGAATAATTTAGGATAATGGTGAGAACAATGGGGGTTTTTCTTGATACAGGGTTTTACTTGGGATTGTGTCATCCTAAAGATCAACATGCTCAAGAAAGTGAAAAAATATTGAAAATGCTTAGTATGGGAGAGCATGGATTATTATATAGTTCCAATCTTATCATTAGTGAAGTCACAACTTTAACAGCTGTGCGTTCCAATAATAATGTCAATGTATTAAACCAACTCGAGAATTTAATATGGGGAAAACAAAAAATTGCCACAATCTTACATTTTGAATCATATTTAGAATCTGAAACATGGGAATTATTTAAGAAAATAAATACAATCGATTTGAAAGACTCAAGACCAATGAGTTTTGTTGATGTATCATCAATTGTTTTATGTCAACACCATCAAATTGATCAGATTGTAAGTTTTGATCCACATTTCGATAGATTTTTGGAAAAAATAAAAATTCTTCGTATTACTGAATGATACACTTCTTCTTATTTATTTTATTGAATTTGGAACATATTTGAAGTTTATTTCAATTAAGTTTTAAAGTCTATAATCCTCGAGCCGTGAAATAACCTTAATAATTGAATCTTTTCTCCTAAAATCCTATAAATAATACGATAATTTCTTAAGATTAATTCTCGAATATTAGGATCATTCAGTTCCGGCACTATTCTCCACATTTCCGGAAACAGATTTAAATTTTCAACTTTCTCACGTACTTGTTCATAAAACGAAAGAGCATATTCAAGTGAGTCTTGAGCAATATAATCAATAATCTCATTCAAATCATTTTCTGCTTTTAATGACCATCCTATTTCAGCCATCGTTCCAATCTCTTTTTAGCATTTTCCATGACTTGTTCATGAGGAACAACTCTACCATGCTCAATATCTTCAATACCAGCGATGATCTTTTTTTTAACATAAAGATGATACATAATATCATCAATTGTAGCATTTTCTGGCAATTTTTTTATCAGTTCTATTATCTCATCCTTAAGATTAGAAATCATACTCTATCAATATCTTAATAATTAAACAAACTTTTATATTTTCTCATCTAAAGATAGAGAACTACTTTAATTCAGGTATAATTATTGTTGTATCTTCCTTTATTCGGTCTATAACAATATCGAATTTAACTTTCTCAACATCGAGAGATAAAGTTTATTCAACATAATAATAGTACTCTTTATCTATACTCAGTATAGTTGAATATTAAAGTGTAATCCATATGTTAAGCGGATTTTCAATTTTTGGTCCTAAAGACTTAAATGATTTATGCTTAAAATGCTCATCACAAGAATACAATATTTCGACATCATTATAGAGAGGTAATACACAAATATAATCCCAAATATGAATACCACTCTTCATGCTTAATTCTACAGCTTCTTTTACATGCTTATCAAAAACTTGATACCAATGCATAAACTTAGATGATAAAAGTTGGTTACAATACTTAGAAGCAATAGTTTTTGAAGCCTTTTTTCCTCTAAATGCTAAAGCGTGAAAAATTTCGCAAAGTTGATGATTAGTCATTGAAATTTCACTTTCAATAATTTTTTGTTTCAAAAATTCGCTTGATTTTTGGTGTAGATCAAGATCATTGTCATATTCAGATGTATCTTGAAAATTTGAGCGATCCGGAATCTTTTGCGCAAAAATCCAAATTTCTGTATCAATAAATATCGTCATCTTAATTACTACCAACATCTTCATAATTATATTCTTTAAAATCTTCTGGTTGACCGCCTGTAATTTTTTGGTCTAATAAGGCTAGAAAAGCCTCTCTATCATCGTTGATATTAGATGATTCTTCGCTATTTTTTTTATTTCTTTCTTCCAATAATTTGTTTATTGCATCTTCCAACGTAACCCTTTTTCCCATTGTCGTTGCCATTTCTCCTGCCAATTTGTGTAGATTTTCAAGAGTTTTTTTTGATACTTTAACAGTAGTATTTTTGCTCATATGGTATATATAGTATAATAGGTATATAAAGTATACTAAACTATAAGCTTGTCTTTAAAAACGTCTTAGAATTCGTAATGTTAAAGCTTACTAACAGATAGCTTAATTCTACTCGGGGAATAATTAGTGATGTATGATATTCTACAGAATCCTCTTTTAAAAATAAATTATAAAATAAAAAAGATTTAATTAAGAATTATATAGACGTTAATCTATGCTCTAACCTCTTATTTTTTTCTCATCAATATAAGTAGATTAATCAAGAACTACTTAAATGTCCCCTTCAGTAAGTCTTGGATATTCTTTTATTAATTTAGATAAAAAATCTTGGTTTAATACAATTTTTCTATTTGTACAGTCAATTTTATCTTTTCTAAGTAAATTAAGGAATTTTTCAAATAGGGGAATAGTATATTCATCCCGATTTGGATTTACATCTAAAATAATGATTCCCTGACTTACTGAAAAGTCATCTTCTAAAAAATCTTTATCAAAGGTTACTAACGTATAATTCTGAGAGTTAATTAGGGTAATAAGATCTCCATTCTTAATACCAAATAATTTTCGATTTCTAACCGAATCGACTTGAAAACCATATCTTTTTATAGTATTTTGTAATTTTTTCGTCACAATAGAATTTATACTTCATGAGAGATTTCCGTTTTTCCATTATGTGTATCAACTACATGACCAGCATAAATTAAACATGCAATTATCTGTTCTCGAGATAAATGATCATATTCTTGTTGAATTTGTTCAATAGTCCAACCAGAAGAGACCAATTCCAAAATAAAACTTACCTTAATTCTGGTTCCCTTAATGTGTGGTTTCCCAAAACATACGTCTGGATCAATAGAAATTAGTTCATTTACATTCATGATATGGTAAAGCCTCCCATATAAAATCATCTAATCCTTTCTTATTAATATTACTTATAATCAGTCGCTATTATAAAAATAGTTGTTTAGGCTTAAATAAGTATTTATTTCATAACTATTCCTATAATGCTCATAGGTTAAATCTTCAATACTCGAATTAGACCCTAGTAAAGCAAGTGTTATATTAACCAACCCATCTTAAAATTGAAACTAAATTAGATATTAGAATTTCAATATCAAAAAGATTTCTAAGGTTTAATATAAAAAAAAAGAAGATCTAATGTAATTAAGATTTAAGCTGGCGTTATTCGTTTTTTCAGATGAATTCTAGTAATAATAACTATAATAGCTATTCCCCCCATGATAAAGATTAGGAAACTGGTCATGAAATAATCCAACCCAATCCCCGCCTTAGACGGAACATCCTTCGTTATCATTATGGCTTCAGAAGTAGTATGCCCAAATGTATCATTCGCATAGAAAGTGATTGTATAATCTCCTTCTGGTAATGCTGACCAAACTGTATCATTAATTGTTCCTATAATTGGATTATTCAAACTTAGTGTTACGCCTTCAAATACTAACCACACGGATTCTAAATTTGCATCAGTGACAGTCACATTGAATGATGGGGCATTATTACCGAAAATCTCCCCTGGAGAAGGTGAATTAATGGTAATTATTGGAGCTACAGTGTCTTTAATGATATTAACTCCCGCAGATCCAACATGTCCGAGAGTATCATTCGCATAAAACTGGAGCGTAATAGTGCCATCAGCCATTGTATTCCACGCAGATAGATTAATCGTGCCGTTATCTGTAAATGTATAATTATTTAAGCCTCCATCA
>Ga0209976_10002407_pt1 | contig 10652 bp, 10 predicted proteins | sample SumtaG_FD_182806 | JGI IMG/M metagenome (GOLD analysis project Ga0209976, IMG submission 182806) | Deep subsurface microbial communities from Indian Ocean to uncover new lineages of life (NeLLi) - Sumatra_00157 metaG (SPAdes) (version 2) | ecosystem: Environmental > Aquatic > Marine > Oceanic >... | reverse complement strand
CGCTCTGACGATCTACACCGTTACGCGCAAGAGCGGCTGGATTCCGGGTAAGGCTGTATCTAAGTATGTAGGTATCGAGGTGTCTAAGTAAAAACATAGTACTAACCTGGCACACCAGACATCAAAAACTGCCTATTACCGGAATGAAGTTGGTGGAGGTTTTCTCTAAATTTCCGGTTTCCTCCGCCTTTCTCCGATTTTCTCCGCGTGCCCTGAGCAAGCCGTAGGTCCTGAGCTTTGTCGAAGGGTGAAACGCGTCGAAGGGTGGTAAAAAACATCGCTTTTATAGGAAGGGTGCTTTCCCCTTGAATAGATTTTACCCTGTGAAACCCTGTGATGCGGCCTTCAAGGGCCGCCCTGTGTACCCCGTGTTAAATTAGCTTTAATCGCTTTTACAGAACCCGCGCCTTCCCCCTGACTTAAGCTTTTCTCAGTGTCCTCATTTTCCTCAGTGGTGAAAAACATCGCCTTTATGGCAACTACGTTTCGTGCTTTAGGTCCTGCCCTTTCGCCAAGTCGCTCAGTCGCCCGGTCGCCCAGTCGATATGTCAGCCTTTTCTCCCACTCCCCCTCTCGCCCACTCTCCCCCTCCGGTGTTCCCCCAGCATCCCCGTGTCAAACGGTTTCTTTTCACTTTGCCGTTACCTCGACACCTGGACACCTCGATACTTAGATACCGCTCTTCCCCTTTCCCCCAGACCCTAGACCCTGGACTCTGGAAGTTTTTCCGGATCAGCCTTTTTGCCCATGCGGAAAAACTTCTTCACCTTGCTCTCCCTAATGAGCGTCCAGTCGCACCGCATACACCGGTCGGCTTCTTCTCTCGCCACCTTCTCGGTGAACCCAGCGCTCACTTCGTTGAAAGAGCTAATCCTTTCATCCTTCCCGATGGTCCTCTCTCGGCGGCGGTTTCTGTAGTCCAGGCTGTCGGCGTAATTGGCCCACGGCTCCAAACGTTTGCGTGCCCTGTAGCGAATACTGACTGCGGGGCTGCCTACGAGGGATCGGTAAAAATGTAGAGCGGCCTCCTTGCCTGCGGCGATGGCCTCGATCACTGAGGCCGGTCCTACAGCCAGGTCTCCTCCGGCCAAGACCGGAATGGACACTCCGGTGCTCTCCTCCAGTTTGACCAGGGACGTCCCTTCCATGATGAGGCTTGTCTCCGGAACCCCGCCCAGGAAACTGAAGTCCGGTGCCGATCCCACCGCGGTGATGACCCAATCGGCATTTACAGAAAATTCGGTGCCGTCAGTGAGAACGGGGATCAGTCTGCCCTCTGGGTCACGGTCGATCCTCTCAATCTTCAGGCAGTGAGCCCGCACTACCCTCCCGCCTTCGCGGTCAAAGGAAATAGTCGCCACACCATCCAGAATCTGGACACCTTCGGTCAGCGCCTCCTCGATCTCCCAGGGGTGCGCCGGCATGAACTCACCTGTTTCTTGGGTCCTGATACGGCGCCACTCGTTTTTTTCGTAGGTGAACCGCTTTTCTTCTGGAACGGGCAGCTTCTCCAGAGAGATAAGCCTCACCTTGTCCGCGCCGCAACGGACTGCGGTACGGGCCACATCCACGGCGACATTTCCACCGCCGATGATCAAGACCTCACCGGGAAGCTCCAGCCCCCCGCCAACGACGACCTTTTCCAGAAAATCACGACCGTCCAGGAACCCTTCTTTCTCATCACCCGTATGGGGCAGGATGATGGACCGCATTGCACCAAGTGCAAGGTAGACGCCATCGAACCCCTGTTTTTCGATATCCTTCAGTGTGAAATCCTCCCCGAGCCTCATACCTAACTTCAAGTCCAGGTCAAGCTCGAGGATCCTGTCCACCTCACGTTTGTATACGCTTTTGGGCAACCTGTACCCCGGAGCGCAGATGGCGGGAGTCCCTCCAGCGAACTCCCGGCCCTCAAAGACAGTGACTTCAAAACCAAAAAGCTTCAGATAGAGGGCCGCGCTCAGGCCGGAAGGTCCGGCTCCTATCACAGCTATTTTCCTGCCGACGGGCTCGACGCCCTTGTCCAGCTCTCTGCGATAAAAATTATAGGACCTGTCCGTATTATCGTCCACGAACCGCTTCAGAGCGCATATGGCCACCGTTTCACCGTCCTTGCCGCGGTTACACTCCTGTTCGCAAGGATGGTGACAGATCCTGCCGATCGTCCCGGGGAATGGGCATATTGATTCAACCAGTTCCAGGGATTCAATGTATTTCCCGGCTGCGGCAAGGTGAACGTAGTAGGAGCACGGCACCCCTCCGGGGCAAGCCTCCTGACACGGGGGTTTGAAATAGTAGGGACCTTTTCTGGAATCGATGATGGCGAGAAACCAGACAAGAGTGAAGGACATGGTAAGGATCGATAATCCCCAGCTCCACTTCTGGTAAGTGGCGAGAATGAGACCTATACTGAGCGGAGCCATGGCAAAGAAGTAGGTGCCGATATACCGGCGGCCCGAGTACCAGTGGCCCAGTCCGGGGATTATCGCAGACAGAATGGGTGCGCGCCGGCGGCGCCATCGCTTTTCCCCATCCAGAAGGAGCAGGTCTTTAAGATCCAGGCGCCCGATACATTGAAAACATTGTCTGGCTTCCATCTTGTTGCTGACGGAGCAGACGTGGCACTCCCGATAGCCTTCCAGGCTGAGCTGATCGCTCATCCGGCCTCTTCCCGGCCTGGCAGCGAGCCGGAGAACCTCGATCGCGCCGTTGGCATGACTTTGAATTTTTCGGCATGACCTTTTTGCAGGTTTTTTCTTTGAAACATCGGTACATGATTGGTGTACTTAACCGGTGAATCACCGAGGTAAGTTTCCCAATATCCCCTATATATTCTATTTTCGAGCTAAATGATGATGACTTCGCAAAAAGTCATCAACGCGCCCCGCAAAGGAAAGCGAAAACCACGCTTTTCGCTTTCCGAGGAGCAAAAAGCCGCGAATGGACTTTTTGCGACCCTATCAAAGAAGCGCCCAAATCAATGATCGGCACTGTAAGTCATTGATTTGTAAGGAAAGCGAAAACCACGCTTTTCGCTTTCCCCAAAGATATTATAGGTCTCAAAAAGTCACGTCAGGACTTTTTGAGACCCTACCAATGACGCTTCCGAAAAAAATTTCCAGGAGCCTGGATGGGTTCTCCATCAGGCTCCCAGTACCTTCATGAAAAACACCCTGCTTCGAGGACCGTCGAACTCGCAGAAGAAAACCCTCTGCCATGTTCCCAGGACAAGCTTGCCGCCATCTACAATAATCGTTTCCGAGGGTCCTATGAGGCTGGCTTTTAAATGAGCGTCCGAATTGCCTTCCATGTGGGAAAAATCCCAATCGCGGGGTATGAGCCTTCGCAGACCCATCACCATATCCTCCGCAACAGCAGGGTCAGCGCCTTCGTTGACAGTGATCGCCGCAGTAGTATGGGGACAGTATAAAACGCAAAGACCGGATAAAATACCGGTCTTCCCAAATGCTTTCTCGACCGTCGATGTTATGTCCACCAGTTCTTCCCTTCGCCTGGTGGGCACCGGAATCCTCTGCATACCCCTCCTTTTTAAGCCCATTGAATATAGCTAATGGGCCTTTCAAAGTCAAAAGGAATCGGGCAAACTAATTGCAATAGAAGGGAAAACATGCTATCCCTCGGCCTATGTCGGCCCGGTAAATAAGGGCCGGCATATGCCACCGATGACCTGTCGAAAAGCCGCTCAAGGAGGACTGATTTGAGTAAACAACGGCCGAAACCACGTCATAAGCGTCTGGAGACCCTTAACCTGGTCTCCTTGAGCCACAAAGATTCCGATGGCCGTGTTGATCTGGAAATCGTGGGGCGAACCCTCGACCTCTCCGAAGGCGGTATCTTCCTCGAATGTTCCCAGACCGTCCCATCGGAGAACAAGGAAGTCGAAGTCATCCTCGGGATCAAGGAACATGTCATCACGATCAAAGGTGAGATCGTCCACACGAGGGATCTGGAGGATGAAAATATAGGGCTGGGTATTGCGTTCAGGGACATTTCAGCGGACGATGCCCTTATTATCTCCAATTTCATGAATGAGGACGAGGTATAACCCCTTGGCAAAGCTTACTCACCTGGACGAGCAGGGCCACGCCAGGATGGTAGACATAGGCGGCAAGGATACCACACACAGAACCGCGACAGCAAAAGCTGAAGTCCTGCTCTCACCGGAGACCCTGGCCGTTGTCCTCGATGGCGGCGTTCCCAAGGGTGACGTCCTTGCCGTCGCCCGAATCGCCGGGATCACCGGCGGCAAAAAAACCCCCGAGCTCATTCCACTTACCCACCCCATCGGTATCGATTCCCTGACAGTGGAAATCATTCCTGACGAAAACCTTCCAGGCATCCACGTCGAGGCCACCGCCACGACCACCGGCAAAACGGGGGTCGAGATGGAAGCCATGACCGCCGTGTCCATCGCTGCTCTCACCGTCTACGACATGCTTAAAAGCTTGGAGAAGGGAATTCATATCACTGATATCAGGCTGGTGCATAAAGCAGGAGGGAAGAGCGGCGAATATCACGCTGAGTGATATTCGCCACAGGAGTGGAGGAGCGGGAGAGAGGGAGAGCGGGGGAAAAATCTGAAACTGTGACAAAACAGCGAAACCAATAACTTGAGAAAAATCGAAACCTCTTAATGGGAGGTTTTATTTGTTTGAATTGATGCTTAGAAAATTTTCCGGGGTATTTCTCCCCCTCACAGTGGATCCTCGGGACTTTTCTCCCACTCGCCCCCTCCAGCTCTTTCCCCCGTGTCTCCGCGCTTGCCAGCCGTAGCCTTGCCGAAGGTTGGTCAGCGCATCAAGGTTTTACAGGGAGAGCGGGGAATAGCAACCCTTTAAACACGGGTTCGGGCGCGGGCTCGGGTTCGGTCTCGGGTTCGGTCTCGGGAGCGGGTTCGGGCGCGGGTTCGGGCGCGGTCTCGGGTTCGGAGTTACCGATCACCGCTCCTTCCCCGAGTCTCCGTGTCCCCGCGTCACCGTGTCCTATGCCTTTTCTCCCCCTCTCCCCCTCGCCCACTCTCCCCCTCATGGTGGATTCTCGGGACTTTTCTCCCCCTCTCCCCCTCACCCCCTCCGATCTCAGGCCGTCAAAAGTACATCCGATACGAGGCTCGACTGACGAGGGAACCGGAGCGTACACGACAACGTACGTGAGGATTGCCGAGGAGGAAGTACGAAGTAGATGATGTGCTTGTGACGGCCGTTATTCAATCTCTTGGAACAGCGAGCATCCGATCCAGCGCCCGCTTCGCCCTAACCCGAATCTCCTCCTCCACAGTAACCACCGGCTCCATGTTAACCAAAGCGTCCCTGACGTCCGCAAGCTTTGTCAGCTTCATGTTGGGGCAGATCATGTTCTCGGAAAGGGGAATAAAGGTTTTGTTAGGGCTTTCCAGCCGCATCCTGTAAAGGACTCCTAACTCCGTGCCGATGATGATCTTTAGTGCCTCGGACTCCCGGGCGAAGGTGTACATCCCCGAGGTACTGGTGATGTGGTCCGCCAGATCCAGCACCTCCGGTCTGCACTCCGGGTGCGCGGCGAAAACAGCATCCGGGTGTTGGGCCTTGACCTTGAGCACATCCTGGGCGGTGTAAATGTGGTGGATGGGACAGTACCCGTCATGCCAGACGACCTCCCGGTTTATCTTGGTGGCGATATACTTTGCCAGGTTCTTGTCGGGTATCATGATAAGGGGATCGGCCTCAGGGGGCAGAGACTTCGCCACATTGACGGCGTTTCCCGAGGTGCAGCAGATGTCGCTTACCGCCTTGACTGCGGCCGACGTGTTGACGTAAGCCACTACCGTCCCCCCCGCGTACTTTTCCCTGAGATCGGCGACGCCTTCCGGAGTGATCATGTCCGCCATGGGACAACCGGCGTCGTGGCGGGGCAGCAGGACCGTCCTGTCAGGAGCCAGGATCGCGGCGGATTCGGCCATGAAGTGGACCCCCGCGAAAACAATGACCTGTGAGTCGGACTCGGCCGCGATCTGGGACAGGCCCAGGGAATCACCGGTATGATCGGCGATTTCCTGAATCTCGTCCCGCTGGTAATTGTGGGCCAGGAGGACAGCGTTCCTCTCTTTGAGGAGGTCCCGAATCTCCCTTTTGAGCGGTTCATCGTTCATCTGGATTTTCCCTTTATCATTAGGTGCTTTCGGGGTGTCTTCGTTGACAGGATAAAGTAAATATCATATAAATTTTTTTACAGCAAAAGGTGGCTAGTGGCTAGTTACTATATAATAGTATAGTCGTAAAAAACTATGCTTCACCTTAGCACCTGACCATAAATCCTTTCAGGCTTTCAAGAAGGGGTTAGATACAAGGCCAGAGGAGAGAATCAGGTTCTGGGTTCTGGGTTCTGGGTTCTAGGTTCTTGATCCCAGACCTTGCTTTCCCTAGATCCCAGACACTAGACCCTAGAAACTGAAACCGAAGGTTTCATGACGGCATGCGCCGAGGATTTCCGAGGGGCGATAACGCAGGTAAGGCGCATTTCATAGAACGCGCTCATCGGCTGTCAAGAGTGCGCCAGATGCGAGGCTGGAAAAAGAGAGCCGCTGTTAGCTGTTTCAAGGCTTTCAAGAAGGGGTTAGATACAAGGCCAGAGTCCCGAGGAACACCGGAGGCGTATATGCTGACATACGTCGAGGATTTCCGAGGGGCGATAACGTAGTAGATGACCCCTTATTGGAAGCCGCATTACCCTTAGAGGTATTTATACAATGCTCGGAATTGGCATGCAGGAAATTCTAATCATCTTGGTAGTCGCCCTGATAGTAATCGGGCCCAAAAGACTGCCGGACCTCGCCCGGACCCTTGGGAAAGGTCTTGCCGAGTTCCGGAAAGCCGCCGATGATCTTCAGGAAACGGTCCGCATGGACCTTCAGAAGGAAAAACACGAAGAGTTCCGCAAGAAATACCCCGATATGGTCCCTGATGAGGATGACGGGGAATCCACGCCTCCGGTAGGTGGCAGCGAAGAAGACAAGGCGGGCAAGGAAACCGAAACAACCCCCGAGCCCCCACCCGAATCCGAATCCTCCTACACCAAGGCTCCCACCGACCCCCAAGGGTCTATGGTGGATGAGACGGAGGACAAGCCTGAGCCCGCCCCGGAACCTTCATATGTCCCTGAAGAAATCGAGGGTGGGGACGAAACGGAAGACGACCCCAAGGATGGTTGACCAAAGACTGCCATTCACCGTTCATCTTGAAGAGTTGCGCAAACGTCTGATCATCTGTGTCGGCGCCGTCGGTGTAGGTTTTCTCCTTAGCTACGGTTTCAAGGATCAGATCTTCGAGTTTGTGGCCATTCCCCTGGTCGCCTCCCTCCCGGAGGAAAACTCATGGATGATATTCACTGGGGTGACCGAGGCCTTCTTCACTTACCTTAAGGTCTCATTTCTCGCTGGGATATTTCTTTCCCTACCCGTGATCTTCTACCAGTTCTGGGCTTTCATCTCCCCAGGCCTTTACGGTAAGGAAAGAAAGGTCATTTTTCCATTTGTGATCTTTTCAACCCTTTTTTTCGTCACCGGCGCCAGCTTTGGCTACTTCGTCGTCTTCCCCTTCGGCTTCAAGTTCCTTCTCGGTTTCGCCACCGACACTATCCGTCCATTTCCTTCCGTAAGGGAGTACCTTTCCTTTGCCACCAAACTGCTGCTGGCCTTTGGCGTTGTTTTTGAACTACCTCTAATTACCTATTTTCTAGCCAAAACCGGCATTCTCACCCATCGGACCCTCACGAGGAACCGCCGCTACTTTATCGTTCTCGCTTTCATAGGATCGGCCACCCTCACACCACCCGATGTAGTGACGCAGCTTCTCATGGCCGGACCTCTTCTTATTCTCTTCGAGATCAGCGTTATCGTGGCACGGGTATTCGGACGCAAACCGCTCACTGATGAATCAGGAGATCTGAAGGATGAAGAAGAACCTGGGTCAACTGCTGGTTGAAAAGGGCCTTGTTAACGAAAAGGTCTTGAGTGATGCTCTCCAGCGCCAGGTAATTTTCGGCGGACGTCTTGGAACCAACCTTCTGGAGATGGGGGTGATTTCCGAAGACGCCCTTATGAAAATGCTGGCACTCCAGTACAACATTCCATTCGCCGAGCCCCGTCATTTCGAGGAAATACCCAGGGAAGTTCTCGACTCCATACCCAAGGAACTTCTTTCAAAACACCAGATCGTTCCCTTGGCTCTGGATGGACACCGCATCACCCTTGCCATGATAGATCCTCACAAGCTGGACATCGTTGACGAGGTGGCCTTTCAGACCAACATGGTCGTCCAGACAGTGGTCGCCAGTGAAGTGCGCATCGTTGAGGCCCTGGAAAGGTTCTACGGCATCAGGCGTGAGGCTCGGTATATCGCCGTCAGCGAAAAGGTAGCGGATGAGCAGCGGCAGATCACCCTGCCGGCCGAGGAAAAGGCTCTTGAGCTGGACGAAGAATCCGAACTGATGGAACTCACTGAAGCGGACATTGAGTCTTATGATCCCTTCGACGTTACCGACATCAATGAACCGTTTTTCAGCATACGTAACCGGGATGAAGTGGCCCAGACGGTCATCAGGGCCGGCCTACGGTTCATGGACGACGCATTCGTATTTATTCTCAAAGGTGACCAGGCTTTTGGATGGATGTCGGGCGGCTCGGCCAAACCTGTGGTCGATTTCGGGCACCTCGCGGTACCCGTAGATTTTCAGAATGTATTGTTCAATATCAGGGAATCCCGCACACTGGAGAGATTCAACGGTGTGGAACTCTTCGAGAGCAACCAGTGGATCAAGGAGTTAAGCCTGAAGGTACCCAAAGAGGTATTGATCTGCCCCCTGGTCGTTAAGAAACATATGGTATCGGCGCTCGTGGGTTTCTCCTTCAAATCCCACATCACCAACGAGGAGGCTGCGTTCCTCGTCCGGGTCATGCAGAAAGCCTCGGTGGCTTTCGAGATCTTGATCATGAAAAGCCGAATATTGATGCTATAGGTTTACCCCCGTGATTCGTAACTTGTGATTCGTGATTGGTGAAAGCTTTTATTTGGTCCTTTTTCTGCGTCCCTCAGCATACTTCGCAGCATATCAGCCGCCTTCACACAACCCGCTCTTTACCCTCTGTGTTCTGCTCTTCCTTCTTTCCTTCCCGTAACTTACCGGGTATAAATATGTACTACATTTAAAGATCACTCTCCGAGCCGAACCGCCTGACGGCGCATGAAAAAGTGCACAAGGCGGCCGGCCGATGGGTCCGATTGGAAACGACCGAGCCTCCCGTATTTGGAAAGGAGAACCCAAAAAATATGGGCCTCCTTTTGTGCGGGCTCATATTTTTTGGTGTGCGGACAGGTTTTCCGCTGACAGGAATATTGATGAAAGATCATCTTACACATAATCAACTCACCGACGGCAGTGACAGGCCAATCCGCTACATGCGTGTCTCCGTCACCGACCGGTGCAACCTGCGGTGCCGCTATTGCGCCCCGTCCGAGGAGTTCGTGTCCCTGTCCCACAACCAGATAATCTCCTACGAAGAGATCGAGCGTCTTGCTAAGATCCTCGCGCCCAAGGGCGTTTCAAGTATTCGCATCACCGGGGGGGAGCCCCTGGTACGAAAACACATCGGCAGGCTCGTCAGCTCCCTTACTCAAATCCCCGGCATTGATGACGTCAGTCTCACCACCAACGGGATCCTCCTGGGCGAGTTGGCCATGTCTCTGGCCGACGCCGGCCTGTCCAGAGTCAACGTCAGTCTCGACACGCTAAGGGAAGACCGTTTTACCTGGATTACCTCCCAGAACGGAGACGACCTAGAGAGAGGGCCGCACCTTGTTATGGAGGGCCTGATAATGGCCGAGATGGCGGGGCTCTTACCGGTGAAGATCAACGTGGTCCTCATGAGGGGTTTTAACGACGACGAACTGGAGGGGTTCGCAGCGTTGACCAGCGACCGGGATTTTGAGGTGCGTTTCATTGAGTTCATGCCCATGAGCCCGGAAGGGTTCTGGGGGCCGGAGAAGGTCGTCACAGCCGCCGAGGCCATCGGACGGCTCGAAACGGTTCACGGCCCCCTCGTACCGCTGGGCCGCGGCAAGGGATCCGGGCCGGCAGTACGCTACCAGATACCCGGTTGCAAGGGTACGGTGGGGTTCATCACACCTGTCTCCCGGCATTTTTGCGTCGACTGCAACCGGATCCGGATCACCGCTGACGGCAAGATCCGAACCTGCCTTTTCTCCGACAACGAAACCGACATTCTCGAACCTCTGAGGTCAGGTGCGTCTGACGCCGAGATACTGACTGTAATCGAGACGGCCTTGAGAGCTAAACCGGAAGGGCATGGGATTAAAAGTGGGGAGGGGGTTAAGGCTTGCGCACGAACCATGAGTCATATAGGGGGTTAGTGGACGGCCGTCAATAGCACTCCATCTACTTCGTACTCTATCCTCGGCAATCCTCACGTACGTTACCGTGTACGCTGCGGTTACCTCGTCAATCGAGCCTCGTATCTGGCATACTCTTGACGACCGATAAGCGCGGTCCATTCCGGTGCGATTACAGTTATATCTACTCAGGAATCCTCATCCCGCCTCAGGCTGGCATCCCGAGAGGGAGAGGGGGCGAGAGGGAGA
>Ga0209976_10002405_pt1 | contig 10659 bp, 10 predicted proteins | sample SumtaG_FD_182806 | JGI IMG/M metagenome (GOLD analysis project Ga0209976, IMG submission 182806) | Deep subsurface microbial communities from Indian Ocean to uncover new lineages of life (NeLLi) - Sumatra_00157 metaG (SPAdes) (version 2) | ecosystem: Environmental > Aquatic > Marine > Oceanic >... | reverse complement strand
TCTAGAAAACTCGCGGCGGGCGTTCCCTACGTGGGAACCCTCGCGACCGCCGCGAGTTTTCTAGAGTCAGCCTTGGCGCATGACCCCAGGCTGCCATGCTCGGCGGGCGGGGGAGCCATTGAGGGAGCCGCTTCATCTTTGTTGTTCGCAACTTTGCCAAAAAGCTTTGCCCAAGTGAGCGCCTTCATCATTAAATTCAGGAGTAACGGAGGGCTACATGAAAAGAACTTCGATGTTTGCTGTTATTTCCGCCTTGGCGCTAGGCATGGCGGTTATTGCTTCACCTGTAATGGCGGAAGGCGCCGGTGATGGCGCTGGCGGTCCCGGCGGTGGCGGTGGCGGCGGTGGCGGCACCGGCACTGGCGGCGGCGGCGGCGGCGGCGTCGGGGGTGGAGGCGGCGGCGGCCGTTAAACGGATACCGTCGGTAACTTCGGCAATAGCGTCCTAGAGAAACTAACAGGAGGGCCCGCGCGACACTCCGAAGGCGCGGCCCTCCTTAAACGCGGAGCAGCTCAAAAGTTCCCCTGCAACTAGGGCTGGGTCACCTCTCGGTCTGGTAAAGCTTGACCAATCCTTCGTCAGTCCTGACCGCGCTCTGTGAGCTGAAGGAAGCGCAAGAGAACGCCAAGTTATAACGGCAATGTGCCTTTCCAGCTCTGTGAAGGCTAAGAGCCACGCTGCCTCATGAGGCGTCCTGTGGCGTAGGGCGCGGCCTTTGCCAGTGTCAAACGCCAGGCCTTGAAGGCGTGATCGATGCGCCTGAAGTCTGTTGTGTCCTCGGCGGGTCGCAAGTCCGGATCGTTGCTCATCGTTTCGTTTGCGGAGGGAAAGAAGCCTGGCTCCGGATCAAAACACTCTGCGAGCGGCGCCTCACAGAGTGGTGATGCCGCGGCCTCTTGCCGAGCGGCGCCAACACCCTTAATGCCGGGTTGGGGAGGGTGAGGCATGACAGAGGCTGCGCTGCTCGCAGAGCGAACGAAATTCAGCGACCCCGACGTCACCGCCACGGGCGAGCCCCGCGCGCGGGTCGAACTCGCCTCCTTGCGCACGCTCTGGATCAATACCGGCAGCCTGTGCAACATCACCTGCCGCAATTGCTATATCGAATCGAGCCCCGAGAACGACCGCCTCTCCTACATCACCCGCGCCGAGGCAAGCGCTTATCTCGACGAGATCGCCCGCGACCGATGGCCTGTGCGCGAGATCGGCTTTACCGGCGGCGAGCCTTTCATGAACCCCGACATCATCGAGATGTTCGGCGATGCGCTCGCGCGCGGCTTTTCAGTACTGGTCCTGACCAACGCCATGCAGCCGATGCTGCGGCCGCGCCTTCGTGAGGGCCTGCTCGCTTTGCGCAATGCTTATGGAGACCGCCTCACCCTCCGCGTCAGTCTCGACCATTATTCGCAAGAGCTGCACGACACAGAGCGCGGCGAAGGCGCCTTCGCCAAGACGGTCGAGGGAATCGACTGGCTTGCGCGCGAGGGTTTCAACTTAGCGCTCGCCGGGCGCACCTGTTGGGGAGAGGCCGAGACGGGCGCGCGCGACGGCTATGCCGCTCTAATCGCCGAGCGGCGCTGGCCGGTCGATTCCTACGACCCGGCCGCGCTCATGCTCTTCCCCGAGATGGACGAGCGCGCCGATGTGCCCGAGATTACCGAAGCGTGCTGGGACATTCTCGGCAAGAACCCGGCCGAAATCATGTGCGCCTCAAGCCGCATGGTGGTGAAGCGCAAAGGTGCCGCGGCTCCGGCGGTTCTCCCTTGCACGCTACTCCCCTACGATCCCGCCTTCGAGATGGGGGAGACGCTTGCGCAAGCCGCGCGCGCCGATGGCGGCATGTTCGCGAACGGCGCGGTCAAGCTCTGCCATGTCCACTGCGCCAAATTCTGCGTTCTCGGCGGCGGCTCTTGCTCGGCGTGAGCATTTCGTCGCGCGTCAGTCCCGCGCATGACGAGGCGAGATTTTCTATCATCCCTTCTAGCATCGTCATGGCCGGGCTTGTCCCGGCCATCCACGTCTTCTCGACTCACCAAGGAATTCGTGGATGCCCGGCACGCAGCCTGCGCCCGGGCCGGCGGAGCCGGACCCGGGTGGCCGGGCATGACAAAGTGGGTTCTGCGCTCAGAGGCAGAGCGCTAGTCCTGCTTGAAGTGCTTCGACAGTTTCAGCCCTTGCGCCTGATAATGCGAACCGATGCCCTGGCCATAGACCTGGTCGGGGAACTCGGTGAGCTTGTCGTAAACGAGGCGGCCGACGATCTGTCCATCCTCCAGAATGAACGGGATGTCGAGGCTGCGCACTTCGAGCACGGCCTTTGCGGCCGGCGGCTTGTCCGGCGCATAACCGAAGCCCGGATCGAAGAACCCGGCATAATGCACGCGATACTCGCCGATCAACGGATCGAACGGCGCCATCTCGGCAACATAGGCAGGCGGCACCGACACGCTCTCCTTCGACGCGAGGATATAGAACTCGTTCGGATCGAGCACGAGGCGGCGATCGCCGCCCAAATGCACCGTCTCCCAGAACTGATCGGCCTCATAGGCCCCGATGGCATCGACATCGACCACGCCGGCATAACGGCGGGCGCGATAGCCGACGAGCCCGGAAGGCGCAATCGGCGCCAGGCTGATGCGCAAGTTGAGCCCATCGCGGATCGCCGCTTCCCCCTCAACCAGACCCACATCGGAATGAATCTTGCGCAAGAGCCGGTCGCCCACACGGCCCGGCTGCTCGCCGGCATCGAGCTGCTGGCCGACACGGCGGCGGAACCGGATCTGATTGAGACGCGAGCCGTAGCGCACTTTGATGGCGAAGGTGCGTGGGCAAATCTCGGCGAAGAGCGGGCCCGAATAGCCCTCCTCGACGCTGTCAAAGCAATCCTGTCGGTCGGCGATCATCCGGGTGAACACGTCGAGCCGCCCGGTCGAGCTCTTCGGGTTGGCGAATCCGGCGATGGTCGAGCGGAGCTTGAGCTGCTCGATCAAAGGCACGAGATAGACGCAGCCGGCTTCGAGTACAGCGCCGCTTGTGAGGTCGATTTCGTGGAATTTCAGCTCGGTGAGCTTGTCGCGTACCGTGGCGTCAGGGCCCGGCAGGAAGCTCGCCCTGATGCGATAGGCGACCTTGCCGAGCCTCAGATCGAGGCTCGCGGGCTGAATCTGATCGGTCTCGATTTCGGGCGCCGCGGCAATCTCGCCGCCGGCGATCATGGCGCGAATGGCCTGGCTCGGCAGAATGCCGGTCCGGGCGAAGGCGCTCCTTGAAGCGCTGTCGGACCGATCGGCCGGGCGGGTCTCGGGAAGCGTCTCGAAGAGTCGGTCGCGCGAGCTTGCGGATGGCATGGCCGGTCTTTGCATCTTCCTGCGATCCAGTCATGCTAACCTTGTCCTTCTCCCCTTGATTCACAAGAGGGGCTTGGGCGCAAAGCGCCACCGCCGGGCTTGACGGCGCGCCCTGTCGAGGACATTAATCGCCTTCGCGTGGTGATTTGGCCGGCCGGCTTGCAGCCACGTTAAACAAATCGCTAAAAGGCCGTGCGAGGCGCGTTCAAGCCGACCCCGGTCTTTTGGCGAAAGCCAGAGTTCGGGTTTTTTTGTGCGGCGATCGCCCGCCCGGCGTTGTAAGGAGTATTGACATGGGCGCGAGCAAGGACCGTAGCGGCAAGGCCATTCCTTGGCACGAGGCCACCGCGCTCATCCATGCTGGCACGCTCAGGAGTCAGTTCGGCGAGACCTCCGAGGCCATCTTCGTCAATTCCGGCTACGTCTATGACAGCGCCGAGCAGGCCGAAGCCAGATTCAAGGGCGACGAGGAAGGCTTCGTCTATAGCCGCTACGCTAACCCCACGGTCGCCATGTTCGAGGCCCGCATGTGCGCGCTCGAAGGCGCGGAAGCGGCGCGCGGTACGGCGAGCGGCATGGCCGCGGTCGCCGCGTCTTTGCTCTGTCAACTCAAGGCCGGCGATCATGTGGTCTCGGCGCGGGCGCTGTTCGGCAGCTGCCGTTACATCGTCGAAGATTTGCTGCCGCGGCTCGGCATCGCGACGACGCTGGTCGACGGTCGCGATCTTGACGCCTGGAAGGCGGCGGTAAGGCCCAACACGCGCGCCTTCTTCTTCGAGACGCCCACCAATCCCGTGCTCGAGCTCGTGGATATCGAAGGCGTCGCCAAGATCGCTAAAGCGGCCGGCGCGCTCGTCGTTGTCGACAACGTATTCGCCACGCCGCTTCTACAGCGGCCGATGCCGCTCGGCGCCGACATCGTGGTCTATTCGGCGACCAAGCATATCGACGGGCAGGGACGGTGCCTCGGCGGCGTCGTGCTCGGATCGAAGGAGTTCATCGAGGAGACGCTTCACAACTATCTCAAGAACACCGGGCCGTCGCTCAGCCCATTCAACGCCTGGGTGATGCTGAAGGGACTTGAGACCCTTCCCTTGCGGGTCGAGCGCCATTGCGCCTCGGCCGCGGCGATTGCCGATTTTCTCGCCGAGCGCCCCGAGGTCGTTCGCGTCTTCTATCCCGGCCGCGCCGATCATCCGCAAGCCTCCCTTGCCGAGCGTCAGATGGCGGGAGGGGGGCCGATGGTCGCCTTCGAGATCAAAGGCGACAAGAAAGACGCCTTCCGTTTCATGAATTCGCTCCGACTGTTCAAGATCAGCAACAATCTCGGCGACGCCAAGAGCCTGGTGACGCACCCTGCGACAACCACCCACCAACGGCTGACGCCCGAGGCGCGGGCCGAGCTTGACATTTTCGACAACAGCGTGCGGCTCTCGATCGGACTTGAGGACGTTCGCGACCTTGCGGCCGATCTCGACCACGCCTTCTCCCGGTCGCGCGGCTAGGCGCGGGCGTCGGGGCCGGCGGGCAAGGCCCGGCTTGTCTGACAAAGACCCATGTGCCACGCTCAATAACGACGCAGAATGCCTGCGAGTGAGGTCCGACATGTACCGGAACATCAAGACGTTGTACAATTTCGACCCGCCAGCCACCGACGGGGAAATCTATCTGTCTTCCCTGCAATTCGTGCGGAAGTTGAGCGGCTTCACCAAACCTTCGATGGCCAATCAGGTCGCTTTCGATCGTGCCGTGGACAAGGTCTCACATGCCGCGCGCGAGCTCATCGACTCGCTCGTCGCGGCGGCACCCCCATGCGATCGCGCGGTCGAGTCTAAGAAGGCCCGCGCCCGCTTCGCCCGGCGCCTCGCGGGCTGACAAGGCGGCACAATTGACCCAACCTCTATCGACAGCGACGGAGCTCCTGCGAGCGCTCGTGGCCTTCGACACCACGAGTGCCAAGTCGAATCTCGCGCTGATCGCCTTCGTCGAGGATTACCTCAAAGGCCACGACATCGCTTCTACGCGGGTCCCCTCACCTGACGGCGCCAAGGCCGATCTGTTCGCCACCATCGGGCCTGAGGGTCATGGCGGCATCGGGCTTTCGGGGCACAGCGATTGCGTGCCGGTCGAGGGCCAGCATTGGACCTCCGATCCTTTCACGCTGACGAAACGCGGCGGAAAGCTCTATGGCCGAGGCAGCTGCGACATGAAGGGCTTTATCGCCTGCGTGCTTGCCGCCGTGCCGTCCTTCAAGGCGCGGACCCTGAAAGAGCCTGTCCACATAATCATCTCCTATGACGAGGAGGTCGGCTGCACCGGGGTAAGGCCGTTGATCGCCCGTCTTGGATCCGGCCTGCCGCGGCCGCGCGCGGTCATCGTCGGCGAACCGAGCAGCATGGCCGTGATCGACGCGCATAAGCGGATTGACACTTACCGCACCCGCGTTACGGGGCGTGAGGCGCATTCGAGCATGCCCGAGCTTGGCGTCAACGCCATCGACGCGGCGGCCGCACTGATCGGAGAACTGGAGCGGACCGGGGCGGCCATCGCAGAACGGCAGAACGATGAGCGCTTCGAGCCGCCTCACTCGACGGTGTGCGTGGGCACGATCGAAGGCGGCACGGCGCCTAACATCGTGCCCAAGAATTGCGAATTTCAGTGGCAGGTGCGGAGCCTGCCGACCGCCGATCCCGCCGAGCTGCCTCGAAAACTCGCCGCCTTTGCCGAGACCGCGCAGTTGCCGAGGATGCGGCAGATTACGAAGGAGGCCAGAATCGCCACCGAGAGCGAGGGGTCGGTCCCCGCTTTCGTCGCAGCGCCCGGATCGGACGCCGTCGCGCTCACACTCGCGCTCACCGGCGCTCGTCGCACGGAAGCCGTGTCGTATACGACCGAGGCCGGGCTGTTCGAAGAGGCCGGCGTGCCTGCGGCAATCTGCGGCCCCGGCAATATCGCTCAAGCTCATGCCGCCGACGAATATGTCGCTATCTCCCAGCTCGAAGCCTGCCTCGACTTTCTCGACGGCCTCGCCAACAGGCTCAGTCTGGCGGATCAGGCGCCGGCGAAGGTTGCGGGGTCGAAGCGGTAACGGCGATTGCAGAACTGGCAGGTGACCCAGACTTCACCGTCAACCACCATGTCGGTCAAATCCTCGCCCGAGAAGCGCTGGAGCAATTCCTCGACTCGCGCCTTCGAACAGCCGCAATAGCTCTTTAGCGGGACCGCGCGATAGGCGCGCACCTGCTCCTCGTGAAACAACCGGTAGAGCAACCGGTCCGGCGGGAGCATCGGATCGAGCAGCTCGTGATCCTCGACCGTTTCTGCGAGCGTCTTGGCCCGCATCCAGTCCTCTTGCGTGAAGGCAGCCTCGCGCCCCGCCGGGCGCCCGCCCTCTCGGGTGAGCTTCTGCACGAGGAGCCCGCCTGCGCGCCAAGTCCAGGGCCTCTCGCCTTGTCCCGCCTGATAGTGCTGGGCGACGGCAAGCTTGATGAAAGTCGGGAGCTGCTCCGACTGCCGGAAATAGATGTCGGCGGCCTCGGCCAGGCTCTCGCCTTCGAGCGGCACCACGCCTTGATAACGCTCGGTGTCCGTGCCGCGGTCGATGGTCATGGCGAGATGGCCGCGCCCGAGCAAGGGAGCGTCTTGGGGAAGCGCGGCCACTTGTTCGGACGAGAAGCGCGCATAGCCGCGCAAGCCCCCCGGCGCCTGGTAGTCGGCAACCAGGAGGTCGACCGGCCCGTCGGTCGAGGCCTGGAGAATGAATTTGCCTTCGAATTTGAGCGCGGCACCCAGAAGAGCCGTCAGCGCCACGGCCTCGCCGAGGAGCCGGGACACGGCATCGGGATAAGCGTGACGCGAGAGGATGGTGTCGACCACGGGACCGAGCTTAACGAGACGCCCCAACACTTCGGCCTGCTCGGCCTGGAAGGGCAGGATCAGATCGTCCTCTGGGATGCTGAGCTCGACCCGGGACTCAGACGATTGCTCTGTCATGATCCGGCTCCGCGTGGCCCCGCTTTTCGTGCGGTTCCTTTGCGCTTCTTTGCGCGGCCATCACCGCTAAGACACCAGGCAAGGATCGCCTTCTGCACATGGAGCCGATTTTCGGCCTCATCCCAGACGGCAGATTGCGGGCCGTCGATCACCTCGGCCGTGACCTCGTGACCGCGATGGGCGGGCAGGCAATGCATGAAGATCGCGTCCTTCGCTGCCGCGGCCATCACCTTGCCATCGACCTGGTACGGGCGCAGTGCCTCCACCCGGTTCTTTCCGTCATTGTCGTCCATCGAGATCCAGACATCGGTCATCACACAATCGGCGCCGCGTGCCGCCTGAAGCGGATCCTCGCCGACTTCGACGTCTGCGCCCTCGTCCTCCGCCCAAGCAAGCAGCGCCGGCAGGGGCGAGAACGACTTCGGTGCGGCGATCCTCAGCTTGCAGCCGAAACGCGCCGCAGCATGCACCCAGGAGGTCGCGACATTACTGACGTCGCCGATCCAGGCAATTGTGCGGCCTTTGATGGGCCCTTTCAGCTCCTCGAAGGTCATGACATCGGCCATCACCTGGCAGGGATGCGACCGGCAGGTGAGCCCGTTGATCACCGGCACGCTTGCATGCGACGCAAGCTCTATAAGCGTGTCATGCGGTCCGGTGCGGAGCATGATGACATCGACGTAGCGCGACAGCGCGCGTGCGGTGTCGGCAACCGTCTCGCCCCGGCCAAGCTGCATGTCTTCCGGATCGAGCACGATCGAGCTCCCGCCGAGCTGATGTATGGCAACCTCGAAGGAGACGCGGGTGCGGGTGGAGGGCCGTTCGAAGATCATCGCGAGCACGGCGCCGGGCCGGAGTCTCATTCCCTTCGGCACCGTACCTTTGCGCTTCATCGCGCCCGCAGCATCGAGGATGGCTCGCAGCGTCTTGCGGTCCAACGGGTCGATATCGAGGAAATGTTTAGGTGACATGGAACTACCGGCTAAGGGTTAGGCGTCGGTCAGGGCGCCGCTCTTGAGCACAACGCAGGCCGCGTCGAGCTTGGCACAAGCAAGCTCGATCTCCGCCTCGGTCACGATCAGCGGCGGCATAAGGCGCACGACATTGTCGCCGGCCTGCACCGCCAGCATCTTCTCGGCGCGAAGCGCTTCGAGCAGCTTCACGTTCGGCAGCTTGCATTTCAGCCCCAGCATCAATCCTTGTCCCCGCACGTCCTCGATGACGGCGTCATGCTCATCGGCGAGCGCGGCGAGCCGTTGCTTCAACCTGAGCCCCATCTTGTTGACATGATCGAGAAAACCGTCCGCAAGCACGACATCGAGCACGGCGTTGCCGACCGTCATGGCCAGCGGGTTGCCGCCGAAGGTCGAGCCGTGGCTGCCCGCGGTCATGGCCGAACCGACGGACTCGGTCACAAGACAGGCGCCGACCGGAAAGCCGCCGCCGAGCCCCTTGGCTGTCGCCATGATATCAGGCGTAACGCCGGTCCATTGATGGGCGAAGAGGCGTCCGGCACGGCCGATGCCGGTCTGAACCTCGTCGAACAGCAGCAAAACCCCCTTCGCATCGGCGAGCGCGCGTAAGTCGCGCAGGAAACCCGAAGGGATTTCGCGCACGCCCCCCTCGCCCATGATCGGCTCGATCAGAATTCCGGCGGTCGTCTCTCCAATCGCCGCCTCGACGGCGGCAATGTCGAGGGATGCGACCTGGTCGAACCCCTCGACTGGCGGGCCGAAGCCCTCAAGATGTTTCGCCTGTCCGCCGGCGGCGATGGTGGCGAGCGTCCTGCCGTGGAATGCGCCTTCGAAAGTGACGAGCCGATAGCGCTCGGCTGCGCCTGACGTGAAGTGATAGCGGCGGGCGGCCTTGATGGCGCACTCGACCGCTTCGGCGCCGGAATTGGCGAAGAAGGCCATGTCGGCGAAAGTGGCGGCGCAGAGCCGCTCGGCCAGACGCTCCTGCTCGGGGATGCGGTAGAGGTTGGAAACGTGCCACAGAGTTTTGATTTGCCCGGTCAGCGCGCGCACAAGATGCGGATGAGCGTGGCCGAGCGCGGTCACGGCGATCCCGCTCCCAAAGTCGAGATAGCGGTCGCCCGAGGCGGTGAAAAGATAGGCGCCTTCCCCGCGCGCGAAGGAAAGCTCGGTGCGGGCATAGGTCGGAATAAGGGCCGGCATGGAAGTTTCGCTGTTCCTGAAAACAAATTTGCCGCCCATCGGCGGCAACAAGGAATCTCAGAGCATTAGGTCTCCACTTGGGCTCTGTCAATCAGCGCCCATCAAGCGCTTATCCCATGCTCGTCCACGCTTCCATCCACGCCGCGGTTTGTGTTCTCCGCGAAGAAGTGGCACACTTCGCCAGCGTGCCGGTGGAAAACGGGCTCAACAAGCGTGGCGGACGCTTGCCGGGTTCTGCCGGATATAGTAGGGTATTATCGCTCGGCTACAAGATATCGTGGGTATTGTGTCGCGCCCGGGCGGTCGTTCTCAGCAGTAATTTTCGAGTTTTCAAAGCGCCGTCTCTAGGCAGACGGGGGGATTCTGAGTCCAATTCGAGGAGGCCAAACGATGGCTTGGACTGACGATAGGGTTGAACTGCTGAAAAAACTCTGGGCTGAAGGCTTGAGCGCGAGCCAGATTGCCGCCCGTTTGGGCGGTGTCACGCGCAATGCGGTGATCGGCAAGGTGCACCGTCTTGGCCTGTCGGGCCGGGCGACCAGCTCGCGCTCATCGGGCCCGCGGCCGCGCCGCTCGCATGTGCCGCGAGCAAGCCGCGCATCATCACTTCTATTCGGGACGCGCGGCAACACCGCGCTCAAGCCTCATTACGAGGCGGAGCCCGATCAGGCGCCGGCGCCGCTCGAGGAGCTGGTGATCCCGCTTCATGAGAGAGCCACCATTTACACCCTGAAGGAAGCGATGTGCCGCTGGCCGATCGGCGATCCCACCGAGCCTGAGTTTCATTTCTGCGGCCGGAAGACCTGCGAACCGCTTCCTTATTGCGAGCATCACGCCCGCATGGCCTATCAACCGGTTCAGGCCAGGCGCCGCGAGCGGCGGGTCGCCAGCGGTTAGCCGGCGCGCTTCGATGCGGCAGAAAACGGCAAGAGGCGCCCTCTCGGCGCCTCTTTTAATTATCGGCCTAGGGTTAGGCGTCAGATGTTTTCTCGAGCGTGTCGGACAGGGCGTAGCCTGCGCCGCGCACGGTGCGGACGGGGTCAGCCTCCTGCCCCCGGATCATCGCTCTGCGCAACCGCCCGACATGCACATCGACGGTGCGCTCATCGACATAGACGTTCGGGCCCCACACCCCGTCGAG
>Ga0209976_10002404_pt1 | contig 10662 bp, 8 predicted proteins | sample SumtaG_FD_182806 | JGI IMG/M metagenome (GOLD analysis project Ga0209976, IMG submission 182806) | Deep subsurface microbial communities from Indian Ocean to uncover new lineages of life (NeLLi) - Sumatra_00157 metaG (SPAdes) (version 2) | ecosystem: Environmental > Aquatic > Marine > Oceanic >... | reverse complement strand
TTCATAATGATCAAGTTACCGTCATGGCTGACTCAGCTGTCAGAGCCGAGGAAATTGATATTGCTAAAGTCGAAGCTGCTAAAAGAAAAGCTGAAGAGGCCTTAAAAGAAAAACTCTCTGACAAAGACTTTGCCATTGCTGAAGCTGATCTCAGAAAAGCCATTCTCGAACTCAAAGTTGCTAGAAAACGCCGTCACTACCCGGGAGTGAAGGAGTAACTTAAAAGTAGTATATAATAGTATCTAGTCATAAATTCATCCTTGAAAGGTGGTGAGCATTAATGGCCGACAAACCAGTCGGTAAAGTCACACACTATTACGACAAGATTAACGTGGCTGTCCTTGAGCTCGATAGAGCCTTAAAAGTCGGTGACACCATCAAAATCGTCAAAGGCGACACCGAGTTTACCCAAACTATTGACTCCATGCAAATTGATCGTAAGGAAGTCAAATCAGCTAAAAAAGGTGACTCCATTGGCCTCAAAGTTGATCAACCGATTAAACCCAAAGCCGATGTCTTTTTAGAGAAATAATTACTACCTAAACACTCCTAGTTAAATAGTCGTGTGTTCATAGATTAATGGAATTCCAATTCGCTCCTGATGTAACCAAAAGATTAAAATCAATTCAAAAAAAACTTCAGTTTCCCCATATTAAGCTTAATCGAATCATCTGTTTCCGTAGCCATGGCTCTCGCTCCCGAGCCCAGGCTCGCATCTATGCCTTTCCTCGCATCTGGCAAATGGCTCTCAGGAAACCGCCTCACTACTGTCTGGAGATTCTCTCTGAAAAGTTTGACAAACTCTCAGAAAATAATAAAACCAAAATCTTGATCCATGAATTAATGCATATACCTAAAAACTTTTCCGGTGCTCTCTTGCCTCACCGGGGCAGAGGCCGAGTAGTTATTAACCACCGCTCAGTTGAAAAACTTTTTAAGCAGTTTAAAAAATCATGATTACCATTCTTCACGGCGATAACTTTGTTGCCAGCCGTAACGCCCTAAAACATCAAATCGATATTTTTAAATCACAATCACCAACTGCAAATCTTGGTGTTAAAAAGTTTGAAGCTAATAAACTCGAAGCCGCCACCCTCACTCAGATCCTAGAATCAACTTCCCTTTTTGGCCAAGATCAACTGCTGGTTATTTCCAATCTCCTTGGCCTGCCTCAATCCCAGTCAAAAGATCAATTAATTAAAATCCTTCTCAACAATCAAAATCAACCTATCTGCCTCTGGGAGAAAAAAACTCTTTCCGCTAGTCTTAAAAAGCAGTTCTTAAAAGCTACTATTAAAGAATTCAAAACTCCTAAAATTGTTTTTAAATTTCTCGATTCTCTTAAGCCTAATAACTCTCAAACCAGCCTTAAGTTGCTTCACCAGTCCTATCAGAAAGACGCTCCTGAGCTAATCTTCTATCTCCTTGGTCGTCGTCTCAGCCAACTGATTCAGGCCAAAGACTCTGCTGATGTTCTCAAAGGTGCTCCTTGGCAGATTAACAAACTCAAAGCTCAGGCTAAAAACTTTACCTTAAACCAACTCCTCAATCTTCATCAAAAACTTCTTAATCTTGATCTCCAAATCAAAACCGGCCAAACCGATCTGTCTCTCTCTTGCCAGCTTGACCTCTTATTAGCTAGACTTTAGAATGAAATTCTAAACTATGAAGCTCGACCCAGCCATTTTTAGAGACTATGACATTCGCGCCGTTGTTCCGGATCAGCTTGACGAACAGGGGATAGCTCGCATTGCTCAAGCCACCATTCACATTTTCAAACCTAAATCAGTCCAAGTCGGCCATGACATGCGTCTGACTTCACCCCAGTTCCACCAGACCTTTATCAACACCTTCTTACAATCTGGCGTTAATGTTGTTGATCTCGGTCTAACCGCCACTGACATGGGCTATTTTGCCGCCGGCATTCATGATGAAGATATGGTCATCACCATCAGCGCTTCCCATAATCCACCTGAATTTAATGGCCTAAAAATTGTCAAACAAGGCGCTATCGCTGTTAGCGGCGACAGCGGCATTTATCAAATTCGCGATCTAGCTGTCTCCAAAAAAGACTTAACCATTAAACCCTCTATCCCAGGCAAATTAACCAAACGCGACATTCTGCCTGACTGGATTAACCATGTTCTTAAATTTATTCACTTAGATAAAATGAAACCTTTTAAAGTTGCCATTGATGCTGGTAATGGCATGGCGGGTTATTTTATGCCCGCTTTTGAGAAAAAACTTCCTTGGCAAGTCACTCGCCTCTATTACCAACTCGACGGCAGTTTTCCCAATCACACTCCTAATCCAATCAAGCCAGAGAACTTAAAAGACTTGATTGCTAAAGTTAAATCTATCAATGCCGATTTAGGCCTGGCTTTTGATGGTGATGGCGACCGAGTTACTTTAATTGATGAAACCGGCCGTATCATTTCTGGTACTATCATCACTGCCATCATTGCTGCCAACCTACTTAAAAAACACCCTCAGAACACCATTCTCTACAACGCCATTGTTGGTCGAGTTGTCCCTGAAGTAGTTAAGCAAAATCAAGGCCAGCCCCTCCGGGTTAAAGTTGGCCATACCCTTATCAAAGAAGCCATGAGAAAACACAATGGTCTTTTCTGTGGTGAGCATTCTGGCCATTACTATTTCCGCGACAACTTCTATGCTGACTCAGCCATCATTGCTGCTCTCCTAGTTTTGGAACTCATGTCTGAGCAAAATCTCAAACTCTCCCAGCTAGTTAAGCAATACGATAAATATCCCAGCTCAGGCGAAATTAACTTTGAAGTCAAAGACAAACAAGCAGTTATAAAACAAATAGAAGACCAGTATAAAGCTGAGGCTGACTCAATTGACAAACTTGATGGTATTAGTATTTGGTTTCCAGACTGGTGGGCTAATGTTCGGCCTTCCAATACCGAACCTCTCCTTCGTCTTAATCTTGAGGCTGATAATCAAACTATTCTTGACCAAAAAACCTCTGAATTTGTCAAAACCATTGAATCTTTAGGAGCTAAAAGAAAGGCCTAATCTATGACTATCCTTGATAATCCTAAACAAATCACCAAACTAGATAAATCTAACATCTATGGTTCCATTACTCATCTGCCTCAGCAATGCCAACACGCTTGGGAAGAAACTCAAAAACTGACTCTGCCTCCAGCCTACCAAAAAATTAATAAGCTGATTATGACCGGCATGGGTGGTTCTGGCTTAGGCGCTCGCATCATTGAATCAGTCTACAGTTCAGATTTAAAAGTCCCTTTACACCGCATTAACGACTATGACCTGCCAACTTGGGCTGACAAACACACCTTAGTTATCTGTACCAGTTTTTCTGGCACTACCGAAGAAACTCTCAGCACCGTTAAACAAGCTCAAGCTAAAGGTTGCCCCTGGATCGCCATTGCCACCGGCGGCAGCTTAATTGATCTCGCCAAGAAAAACCAAGCTCCTTTTTACCAAATTGATCCCGTTCACAATCCCTCTAAGCAACCTCGCATGGCCATTGGCTATCTTCTCACCAGTCAGTTAGTCATTGCCCATAAAGCCAAGCTCATTCCTCTATCTCAAAAAGAGTTTAACCACCTCCTCAATATCATCAACCAAGTTATTGATAAAAATCAACAATCAATCAAAACTCCAAACAATCCAGCTAAAAAACTAGCTCAAATCTTTCATCAAAAAGAAGTCATCTTTGTCGCTGCCCGCCATTTAATCGGCGCTGGCCACACCGCCAAAAACCAAATGAATGAAAACGCTAAAAACCTATCTCATCGCCATGATCTGCCCGAGCTTAACCATCACCTTATGGAAGGCCTAAGATTTCCTGATATTAATAAAAAAGATTTACTTTTCTTCTTTCTTAACTCCCAGCTCTATCCTCAACGACTTCAACAACGCCTCCAAATCACCCAAGAAGTAGTTAAGAAAAATAAAATTACCAGCACTCTCTGGCAAGCTGGCAGTAAAACCAAACTCTCCCAAGCCTTTGAGTTTATTCAATTCGCTGCTTTTGTTAATTTTTACCTCAGTATGCTGAATCACCTTGATCCCGCTCCAATTCCCTGGGTCGACTATTTCAAAAAGAAACTCGGTCAATCCCTGGGTCAGTGGAAATAGCCATTCCAATCTGTTATTCTTAACTTAATGACCAAAGCCCTGCCCTATATTGTCTCCTTTAAAGAAATTGATAAACACGATATTAGTCTAGTTGGTGGTAAAGGCGCTAACTTAGGTGAAATGACCAAGTCTGGCTTTCCAGTTCCCCCTGGCTTCATTGTCACTGCCGCTGCCTATTACTACCTCCTCGACCATAATGCTCTCCGGCCAGCCATCAAAGATGCTCTTGGACATTTAAATGTTCATGATCCCCGCAGCTTAAACAGCGTTTCTAAAAAAATTAAAAATCTCATTCTCCACGCTCAGGTTCCTAATGACCTGGCTCTGCAAATTATCAAAGCCTATCTTAAACTCAACCGAGGCCATCAACAAATTTTAGTCGCTGCTCGCTCATCTGCCACTGCCGAAGACCTACCCGATGCTTCTTTTGCCGGCCAACAAGAAACCTTTCTCAATGTTAAAGGTGAAGCCAACCTGATCCAGAAAGTCCGAGCCTGTTGGGCCTCACTCTTTGAACCTCGAGCCATCTTCTATCGTCAAGAAAAAGGCTTTGATCACTTTAAAGTCGGCATTGCTGTTCCAGTTCAAAAAATGATTCAGGCCGATGTCTCTGGCATTCTCTTTACTGTCAACCCCGTCACCAATGACAAAAACCAAATTGTCATTGAAGCTATCTGGGGCCTGGGCGAAAAAATCGTCCAAGGCGCCTATACCCCTGATCACTACCTTATCCAAAAAAACACCTGGAAACTGCTCCAAAAACAAGTTAATCTCCAAAAACTTCAACTTTGTTTAGTTAAAACCAAAAATAAAGAAATCCGCGTCCCTAGATCCAAGCAAACCCAGCCTAAACTCACCGAAAAACAAATCATTAACCTGGCTAAAATTGGCCACCAACTCCAACAACACTACTTTTTCCCTCAGGACATTGAATGGGCCTTGGAAAAAAACCAGCTATATATCCTCCAAACCCGGCCAGTCACCACTCTCACTCAACCAGTTAAAACCACCACCATTAAAACTCATGGCCTTAAACTTCTCCTTAAGGGTGACCCCGCCAGTCCCGGCCTAGCCTCTGGTTATGTCAAGCTACTTAAATCTGCTAAAGAAATTAGCAAGATTAAACCTGGTGAAATTTTAGTTACCGACATGACCACCCCTGATTTTGTTCCGGCCATGAAAAAAGCTGCCGCCATTGTCACTAACAAAGGCGGCCAAACTTCCCATGCAGCCATTGTTTCTCGAGAATTAGGTATTCCTTGTATTGTCGGCACCAGCACCGCCACCCAAACCCTTAAAACCGGTCAGGTCATCACCTTAAACGGCAAAACCGGTCAGATATTTAAAGGCGGCCCTAAACCTTCAACTAGTCAACCGACTCCACTCTCTAAAAAACCTCTTAAGCCCCAAAAACTAACCAAAAAACAACTGACTCCAGACTTTTCACCTACTGCCACCAAAATCTATGTTAACCTAGCTGAACCAGATCTAGCTGACTCAGTCGCTCAGAAAAACATTGATGGCGTCGGTTTACTCAGAGCTGAATTCATGATTGCTCAAATCGGCACTCACCCAAAAAAACTCATCCATGACAAAAAATCCAATCAATTCACTCAATCCTTAATCAACGGCATCACTAAATTCACTAAAGCTTTTTATCCTCGACCAGTAGTTTACCGCACCACTGATTTTAAAACCAATGAATATGCCAATCTCAAAGGTGGACAAGCCTATGAACCTCAAGAAGCTAATCCTATGATTGGTTATCGCGGTGCCTATCGCTACATTAACGACGAACGCGTCTTTGACCTTGAACTTAAAGCCATCAGTCATGTTCGCCGCAAACTTGGCTTGACCAATCTCTGGTTAATGCTGCCTTTTGTTCGTACCCCTCAGGAACTTATTAAAGTCAAAAAAATCATCACCAGTCATGGCTTAATCAGAAGCCCCTCTTTTAAACTCTGGCTGATGGTCGAAATTCCTTCCAACGTCATTCTTCTTAAAGACTTTATCAAAGCTGGCATTGACGGCATCTCTATCGGCACCAATGACCTTACCATGCTTCTACTCGGCGTTGATCGAGACAACAGTGAGGTCGCTCCAATTTACGACGAAAGAAGTCCAGCCGTCTATTGGGCACTAGAAAAAATCATCAAAACCTGTAAACAGCATGGCATCACTTCCTCTATCTGTGGCCAAGCTCCCTCTGTCTACCCTGATCTGACTCAGAAACTCGTTAACTGGGGGATTACCAGCGTTTCTATCGCCCCTGATGTCATTGATCAAACTCGCCAAATTGTCCATCAAGCTGAGCAACGCTTAGTTAATCAACATGGCTAAAATCGCTAAACTCCAAGCTCGAGAAATCCTTGACTCTCGCGGTATCCCCACCATTGAAACCACCCTTTGGCTTGATACTGGCCATTGGGCTACCGCCGCTGTCCCCTCTGGTACCTCCACCAGTAAATATGAGGCTGTTGAACTAAGAGACAACGATCCTCAGCGTTTCCATGGCCAGGGTGTCTTAAAAGCCGTTAATAACGTTAACCAGATTATTGCCCCTAAAATCATTGGCCTTGATCCCTCCCAGCAAACCCAACTGGATCAGACCCTTATCAATCTTGATGGCACTTCTAACAAAGCCAAACTTGGTGGTAATGCTATTCTCTCGGTCTCTGAAGCCAGCCTCAAAGCTGCGGCTAGTAGTTACCAGCTGCCTGTTTACCAGTACATCGCTAAAAAATATCAACTAGTTAAAAATCTTAAGAAACTACCCAGCCCCACCTTTAATATTATCAATGGAGGTGCTCATGGCGCCGGCAACCTAGACTTTCAAGAATTCCATATTGTCCCTTCTCTGCGCTTTCCTTACCACAAAGCTCTAGAAATCGGTGGTGAAATCTATCATAGTCTTGAAAAAACCTTAAAAATTCGCCGAGCCATCCACTCAGTTGGTGACGAAGGTGGTTTTGCTCCTAATCTCTTTACTAACATGGACGCCTTAGAGGTCATCCTCGAGGCTATTAAACAAACCGAATATAAGTTTGCTCAAGATGTTTTTCTGGGCCTTGATGTGGCTGCTTCCTGGTTTTACAAAAACGGTCGCTACCAAATCAAAGACCGAGCTCAACCCTATAACCGTGATGAATTAATTGCCTATTTCCTCCAGCTCAATCGCGAATACCGCCTCTTCTCTTTAGAAGACGCTTTAGAGAAAGATGACTGGGATGGCTGGGTTAAACTTACCTCAGATCTCAGCTCTGACACTCTCATTGTTGGCGACGATCTTCTCATCACCAACAAACTCAGAGTTCAAAAAGCCATTGCTAAAAAAGCCTGTAACGCCATCTTAGTCAAACCTAACCAGGTCGGTACCATCTCTGAAACTATTGAAGTCATTAAAATCTGTCGCCAGGCTGGCTGGAAAATCATTGTCTCCCATCGCTCTGGCGAAACCAACGACTCCTTTATTGCTGACTTTGCCGTCGGTACTGGCGCTGACTACACCAAGTTCGGTGCCCCTGCCCGAGGTGAAAGAGTGGTTAAATACAATCGTCTCTTGGCCATTGAGTCTCAACTGAATCGATAGTATAAATAACTATATGGTTAACTCTGTCAATCCAGTCGTCTTAATCATTTTAGATGGCTGGGGCATCGCTCCACCCAGTCCTGGCAATGCTATCAGTCAAGCCAAAACCCCTTTTTTTGATCAACTCTACTCTGCTTATCCTCATACTCAACTAGCCGCTTCTGGTGAAGCCGTCGGCCTACCTCACGGCGAAGATGGTAATACCGAAGTCGGCCATATCAACCTCGGCGCTGGCCAGATTGTTTTCCAAGATCTACCTCGTATCAATACTGCCATTGCCGATGGCTCTTTTTTCCCAAACCAAGCTCTCCTCAAAGCCGCTGCTCATGTTAAACAAAATAACTCCACCCTGCATCTATTGGGTTTAATCGGCTCTGGCGGCGTTCATGCTAACAACGAACATCTTTATGCTCTAATTAAATTCGCCAGCCTGCAAAAAATCCCTAAACTCAGTCTCCATCTCATCACCGATGGCCGAGACTCACCTCCTACCACCTCTCAAATCTACATCTCTCAAATTAAAAAACACCTCCAAACTGCTGGTCTGGGCGTCATTGCCTCCATCATCGGTCGTTACTATGCCATGGATCGAGACTTTCGTTGGACTAGGACTGAAAAAGCCTATCGTTGTCTAACCCAGGGAATTGGCCAAACCGCCGCCACCCCGGAAGAAGCCATCCAAAAATCCTATCAAAATCAAAAAACCGATGAGTTCATTGAACCCACCAACCTGGTTGATCCCAGCGGCACTCCTTTAAGCCTCATCCGAAACAACGATGCCGTCATCTTTTACAACTTCCGAGTTGATCGACCTCGTCAGCTCACCAAAGCCTTTGTCCTTAAAGACTTTGAAACCAAAGCCAATGACCTCGCCTTTGACCCTCATTCTGACCGTTACCTCAAAACCCATCTACCCTACAAAATCACCACCACTCCACCTTTTAAACGCCGCCTCATCCTCAGTAATCTCTGCTTTGTTACCATGACCGAATACCAAAAAAACTTGCCCGTCAATGTGGCGATCAAACCTTTACAAGTCAATTATCCTTTGAGTCGAATAATCTCCCAACACAATCTCCGCCAACTCCATATGGCTGAAACCGAAAAAGAACGCTTTGTTACCTACTACTTTAACGGTCTCAGAGAACAAGCCTTTCCTGCTGAAGACTGGCAAATCATTCCCTCACCTAAAGTGGCTACCTATGATTTACAACCAGCTATGTCTACTCCTGAAATCACTCAAAAACTAATTAATACTCTCAAGCTCCGCCAATACCACTTTATTATTATCAACCTGGCTGCTCCTGATATGGTGGCTCATACCGGCAATCTTGAAGCCGCCAAACAAGCCTGTCAAGCCGCTGATCAAGCCTTAGCCCAAATCATTCCCACAGTCCTAGCTGTCAATGCTACTGCTATCATCACTGCTGATCATGGTAATGCCGAAGAACTCATCAACCTCCAAACCGGCGAAGTTGACACCGAGCACTCAGCTAATCCTGTCCCTTTTATTATCGTTAATCAACAGTTCCAAGGTACTCAAAAAAAACTTACTCCTGGAGTTCTGGCTGATGTCGCCCCCACCGTCCTCAAACTCCTTAACATTCCTAAGCCCAGTCAAATGACCGGCAAAAGTTTGCTATAATCTTCCTATGGCCAAGCCCAAACTTATCCTTAAAACCGCTAAATATCTTAAGACTCCGCCTAACCTTAAAGACTACCAACACGCTTACCGTAATTTCTCCTACTCAGACTACAAACAAGAGCTTGACTGGTTCTCTGACGGCCATCTTAATGCTGCTCACAATGCTATTGACCGTCATGCTCAAGGCCCCAGAAAAAACAAAGTCGCTCTTTACTGGCATGGCCCTAATGACGAGCAAAAAAAATTCACCTTCTTAGAACTTTCCTTGCTTTCTAATCAATTTGCTAATGTCTTAAAAAAGCTTAAGGTTGATAGGGGAGACCGCGTCTTTTTCTTTTTACCCAGAATTCCCGAACTTTACTTTGGCTTCCTCGGTGCCCTTAAAATCGGCGCTATTGCCGGCACCATGTTCTCTGCCTTTGGTGAGCAAGCTTTAGAAGATCGCTTAAACAACTCTGATGCTTCAGTTTTAGTCACCGACTCTGAACTCTTACCCCGAGTCCAAAAAATCCTTAAAAAGCTACCTCATCTTAAACACATTCTAGTCACTGATTTTGATAAACCTAAACAAGATTGTCAGAGCTTACCCCAACTTCTCAAAACTGCCAGCCAAAAACTCACCATCACTCATACTCGACCTGATGACTCAGCCTTCATGCTCTATACTTCCGGCACTACCGGCAAACCCAAAGGTGTTATCCATCAACACTATGCCATTCTCCACGAACACTTAACTGCCAAATGGGTACTGGATATCAGGGACTCTGATGTTTACTGGTGCACTGCTGATCCTGGTTGGGTTACCGGCATTGCCTATGAGATCCTTGGCTCCTGGTCAATTGGCGCCTCTGCTTTAATCTATGCTGGCCGTTTTTCCCCAGAAAAATGGTACCAACTAATTCAACAATATAAAGTTAATGTCTGGTACACCGCTCCGACTGCTATTCGCATGCTGGCTGCTGCTGGTTTAAAACTAACTAAAAAATATAATTTCTCTACCTTAAGGCATCTGGCCAGTGTCGGTGAACCATTAAACCCTGAAGCTATTTATTGGGGTCTCAAAGCCTTTGGTCTGCCTTTCCATGACAACTGGTGGCAAACCGAAACCGGCGGCATCATGATCGCTAATCTTCCTTGCCTGCCCATTAAACCTGGTTCCATGGGCAAACCAGTCCCTGGCATCAAAGCTGCCATTTTAGATGATAAAGGCAACTTTGTCCCGACTGGCAAAGAAGGTAATCTGGCTATTAAGGCTGGTTGGCCCTCGATGATGCAAAAGATTTGGCGAAGACCAAAG
>Ga0209976_10002403_pt1 | contig 10663 bp, 10 predicted proteins | sample SumtaG_FD_182806 | JGI IMG/M metagenome (GOLD analysis project Ga0209976, IMG submission 182806) | Deep subsurface microbial communities from Indian Ocean to uncover new lineages of life (NeLLi) - Sumatra_00157 metaG (SPAdes) (version 2) | ecosystem: Environmental > Aquatic > Marine > Oceanic >... | reverse complement strand
CACCTTCTCTTCTATTGGCTCGTTGACCTTGGCCTCCAACAGCTCTATCTCATATATGTCTTCCTCTGTCGAGACCGCAACTATCTTCGAAGGCAAATCAACCTTTTTATCAATCCAGAAATCAACTGAAATATAGTCATCCTTATAAACCGAATCGGACTTGACTTTCAAATGTAAATGAACCAAATCACACTCCACATCTGCCTCTTGCTCAACCAGATTTATCTCAAACTCCTTCTTTAAATCCTCCGTTCTGCTAAAACCTATTATCGGAAAATTCCGCCGTGCAAGCTCAAAACCATCCACAGGCTCATCTGCCTCCGCCTGCTGATAACGTTTGACTTCCTTTATCTGCCAGTCAACATGAGTAAGCCACACCCCGTCGAAAATATAGTACTCCACATATGTCTCCTCTTCGTCCTCATCCTGCTTTAAAGTATCGAAATTTATCCTAAGATTCGACCTCTCCTCACAATGCTGATAGTACAGAACCCCCTTTCTCACAGTCTCTGACTCAAACAACGGCTGACTGAACTTGTACACAATCTTCCCTTCGTAGGACTCAAGCCCCGCCGCACTCGCCTTCAACCGCTCCAAAACTCGCTCAACACAAAAACCCTTCTCGTTCTCGGCGCCGACCGCAGTGCCGACACCACACGCACCTGCCAGACAACTGTTAACCGCAAACAAAAAAATCAAACACGCTTGTGCAAAAAACTTCTTTACCATATCACGCTTCCGCTTCTAAAAGTCCTGTCCGCCGTTTTCTTTATCGATTATTTCAAGCACTTGCTCTATTCTGTCAATAGTAAAATCTGCATGCTCGGCAAATTCGTTCGCTTTTTCTTGGTTCGCCAATAAAACAGAAAGTGCGCCAGCCGACTTCGCGCAGAGCAAATCGAAAAGGTAATCTCCAACCAGCAAAGTCTCTTCCGGCCTTGCTCCGAATTGCCGGCATATCTCCAGAACTCCGAACGTGTCCGGCTTGACCGGCCCCTCTTCACGTCCCACCACCGCCTCAAATTCCAAACCGTGCTTGTGCGCAACCGCCAAAGCGTTACTACGCCTGTTACGAGTCAATATCCCGATTCGAATACCTGCTCTACGAAGTGCCGACAATGTCTCTCTCGCTCCGGGATTCAGACTTGACTCCGAAACCGCCTTTCTCTCGTGATAATGAAGTATTTCCTCCGCACGATTACGCTGCTCGACGCTCATTTTTCCCATCATCTCGAGAACAGGCCCCGAGTCACGCGCCAGACCCATCTCTTCACGTATCGCGTCAAAATCAAAGTAAGGCTGCGTTATCGTACCATCCAAATCGAATATTACCACGCTGATCGACATAATCCAACCGTATAAATACTGCACATCTTTCTTGTAGCGCTACCTCTTCGCTCGAAGCAGCTCAATAAAATAGCGACCCGCCGGACTTAACAACCTGTTCTTACGTACGATGATACCCGTCGGACGGTAAAATTTCTCGTTCGAAAAATTTATCGCCTTTATCACCCCGTCCGATACCTCCTGAAGTATCGCACTTTCAGGAAGTATACTCACACCTGAATTTATTTCTACTGCACGCTTGATTGTTTCAATGTTATCAAACTCCATCACAGGCCGAACCTTTATATTGTAATTCGAAAGAATATTGTCTATCCACAAGCGAGTCGGCACCTTCTCTTCAAAACCAATGAATCGCTCAAATTGAATTTTATGAATGTCAACCTCGTTTTCTTGCGCCAAAGGATGCCGGGAACTGCAAGCCAAAACCAATGGTTCGTTCTTAAAATCATAAACCTCCAGACGCTTGTCACGCTTCGGAACCGACACAAGACCGATATCAACATCTCCCGCCAAAACCATCTCATATATCTTCGACGCTCCGAAGTATTCAATATGAACGTTCACATCCGGGTACTTGACCATAAATATCTTCACATAGTCCGGTAACGAATGCATTCCTATACTGTATATCGCCACTACATTAATTCGCTTCTCAGATGATTTCTGAAGACTGTTCAACTCGCTCCTAAGCTGCTCATATCGTTCCACTATCTCTCTGCTCGCGTCATAAAACAATCGCCCCGCTGATGTAAGCTCCAAAGGCCTCTTTTTACGGTCGAGAAGCTGAACCTTATGGATTAACTCCAGCTGTGCCAACTGCTGAGAAACAGCCGATTGACTCAAAAAATGCTTCTCGGCCGTCTTCGAGAAGCTCAACAACTCCGCCAAATCACAAAATATCTTCAGTGTATCTATATGCATTATTAGCTGTCCTGATAAAATGTATTATAATTTATACCTTTTAACAATACTTAAAAACCACTAAAATACTTGTTCCTGACGCCAAAAATAAAATTGCGTCCGGATAACTATTAGTATAGCTTATTATGATAATTTATGAAAACAAAAACTTCAATCTTTAAATGGAGACCATAAAAATGTCAGGTAACAAAGTAATCCAGGCGGTTTATGAGCAGGTATTAAGTCGAAATCCGGGGGAAGTCGAATTCCATCAGGCCGTTAAGGAAGTCCTCGACTCGCTCGGACCTGTCCTGGACAGAAATCCACAATACGTCAAAGCTGGTATCCTCGAAAGATTGGTCGAACCCGAGAGACAATTAATTTTCCGTGTTCCCTGGCAGGACGACAAAGGAAATTACCACGTAAACCGCGGAATCAGAGTCGAGTTCAACAGTGCTCTCGGGCCATACAAAGGAGGCCTTCGGTTCCACCCAACTGTGTACCTCGGAATCGTCAAGTTCCTCGGCTTCGAGCAAATACTCAAAAACTCGCTAACCGGACTTATGATGGGCGGGGGCAAAGGTGGCTCTGACTTCGACCCCAAGGGAAAAACTGATGATGAGGTAATGCGATTCTGCCAATCCTTCATGACTGAGCTCTGCAGACACATCGGCCCCGACACCGACGTCCCCGCAGGAGATATTGGTGTAGGCGGACGAGAAATCGGCTACATGTTCGGACAGTACAAAAGAATAAGAAACGAGTTCACTGGCATCCTGACCGGAAAGGGCCTCGAATGGGGCGGCTCCCTCGTAAGAACTGAAGCTACCGGTTACGGCCTTATTTATATCGTCGAAGATGCCTTAAAAGCAACCGGGAACAGCATTGATGGAAAAACCGTTGTCATCTCCGGCTCCGGAAACGTCTCCATTTACGCAACTCAGAAGGTCCAGCAGCTCGGCGGAAAAGTCGTTGCTCTCAGCGATTCTAACGGCTTCGTACACGACCCTGATGGAATAAACCTCGACACTGTAAAACAACTAAAGGAAATCGAGAGGAAAAGAATCAAAGAGTATGTCAAAACACACAAAAACGCCAAATACACCGAAGGATGCAATGGAATCTGGGGTATAAACTGCGATGTCGCACTGCCTTGTGCTACACAGAACGAACTCGATAAAGATAACGCCGAGACTCTTGTAAAGAACGGCTGCATCGCGGTCGGCGAAGGGGCCAACATGCCCGCTACCCCAGAAGCTGCTGAAATGTTCCTCAAAAACAACGTGATTTTCATCCCTGGAAAGGCTGCAAACGCCGGCGGCGTCGCCGTCTCGGGACTCGAAATGGCGCAAAACAGCCAGAGAATACCATGGACTTTCGAAAAAGCTGATACTGAACTAAAGAACATCATGGTAACCATTTACAAAAACATCAGCCAAGCCGCTGAAGAATACGACTGCAAAGGAAACTTTATCGATGGTGCAAACATCGCTGGTTTCATAAAGGTCGCAGACGCTATGCTCGCACAGGGACTGGTATAAAAATCAAAAAATTACTCAAAAAAGGACGCCGCCCGAACTTAGGCGTCCTTTTTTTATTGCTTTAAAAAACACACAATATTAAAATCACACCCGATGGAAAAAAATACAGACATTAAAAAAGCCGCCCGACAGCACCTTGAAATGGAAACCTTTTTCAGTGGCGGCCTTATGCCAAAAACAAAACAGGCTCAACAGCAGCTAAAACAAACCAGACAGGCACAAAAAAACGCCGCCGCCGAACTCGAAAAAATCGCCGATGAAGTCGGAAAATGCCGCAGGTGCGAACTTGGACAAACAAGAACTAACGCCGTCCCCGGCGAAGGAAACCCAAACGCCGATATATTCTTCATCGGTGAAGCACCCGGAGCCGACGAAGACGCTCAGGCAAGACCCTTCGTTGGAAGGGCCGGAAAGCTCCTCGACAAAATAATAAATGCAATGGGACTCAAAAGAACCGATGTCTACATTGGCAATATCCTCAAATGCCGTCCTCCCGAAAATCGAGACCCAGGACATGAAGAAATAACAAGCTGTCTGCCACACCTTCAAAGACAGATTGAAACCATAAATCCCGAAATCATTGTAGCTCTCGGTGCACACGCTGCAAAAACCCTTCTCGAAACAAACAAATCAATCGGACAACTCCGAGGACAATTCCACGAATACTACCTCGGTCTCGGAACCCCCCCTATAAAACTCATGGCTACTTACCACCCCGCTTATTTGCTTAGGAACTACTCCACCGAAAACAGAAAAAGGGTCTGGGAAGACATGAAAAAAGTCCTCGCCGAACTCAACCTCTCCGTACCTTAAAAAGTCAACCACCCTTCCCAACACAAAATTCTCATACAGGCGATGTTTCAGTGACACGCCTCGTTAGCTCAGTTAACATAGCATGCATATTAGGGTCCTTCCTCGCCACATCCCCAATCTTGCTGCATGCATGCATTACCGTTGTATGGTCTCGCCCGCCCAAATGACCACCTATTTCTTCAAGACTGTGCTTCGTCAGGTTCCTCGCAAGATACATACATATCTGACGGGGCTCGGTTATACTCTGGCTACGCCTTTTGCTCTGCAAATCCGCAAGCCGAACATCGAAATGCGTCGTCACAACCTCGATAATGTCCGTGATACTTATATGCCTCGCTGCCAGACGCATCTGACCATCCAGTGCCCGCTGGGCCAGCTCAAGCGTAATTTCCTCCCCTGTCGTCATTGACACCGCGTAGATACTCGTTAATGCGCCTTCAAGCTCACGGATATTCGCGTGTACCTTCCGCGCAATATACTCGGCTATCTCGTCACCGATATTAAAGCCACGAAGATGGGCCTTCTTCTGCACTATCGCAACACGAGTCTCATAGCTCGGAGGGTCTATCCTCGACACCAAACCCCAGTTGAAACGGCTTATAAGACGCTCTTCAAGAGACGGTATCTTACCAGGAGCGCTGTCCGCACTCAGGATAATTTGCTTATTATTGTTATAAAGCGCGTTAAACGTATGGAAAAATTCCTCCTGACTCTGCTCACGCTCACGCAAAAACTGAACGTCGTCTATCACCAGAGCGTCAACCGTGCGAAACTGGCTCTGAAATCCCGCCAGATTGCCTTTCTCTATCGCGCGGATGAACCTGTTAACAAACTCCTCACAGCTTAAAAACTGAATTACTGCTCCCTCTAATTGACGCCTCGCCGTATAGCAAACCGCGTGCAAAAGATGTGTCTTGCCCAGCCCGCTGCTGCCGTAAAGGAAAAGTGGATTGTATGTCGTCCCCAAAGACTGGCTCACTGCCACACAACTCGCATGCGCAAGACGATTGCTCGGCCCTACTACAAAATTGTCAAACGTATAATCCGGATGAAGCTTAAGTCCTTCCTCGCTCCGAACGCTCGCCGCTTTCCTCTCGCTATGGTCAACACAAAAATCCACCGAAATAAGATGGCCCGTTACCTGCTGCGCAGCTCGTGTAAAGTTGCTCCCACAGTTGTCTCGCAAAAACTGGACCGTCGCATCGTCCGGACAACCTATAATCAATGCCCCACCGTCCATCTCCACCGCCGCCAGTTTATCAAACCACTTCCGGCTGTTAACCGGGTCAAGCGATTTAGCTCGCTCTATTATATCGGCGAAAATGTCTTCCACTTCCCGAGTTGCCAAACCACGCTCCTTTATAATTCTTCAAACCACAAAAATGTGGCTGATGGTGACAATTTACTCTTTCTCATCTCCCGTCGCATAAAACACCAACCAAAATTCCCTGGCGATAAAACTTATCACCCTACGTGGTTCAAAATGCCTCTCCCGGCAAACGCGGTAATCGAAAATCTAACCGTATCCCTTTGTTTTGTCAAAGAAAAATATCTCCATTCACACAAAAACAATAAAAATTTTTTAACCTGTTTCCCCAGCCCGAAAAACTCCGAAACTAAATAAAAAAACTCCACCAAAAACTTCTCCAAAACATCCGGACCAAAACCGGTGAATAACCTTGAAATCCTCCCAAATATCTGCGAAACTCAAAGCAGCAGAAAAAGCTTTATTTCTCTAGAGGATGCTTTTATGGGAATCTTTACCAAAACCACACGCTTTTTCACCGACGGGCTCGCCAAAACCCGCAACAAAATCAATTCTTCCCTCTCTTCCGTCCTGACCCTTGGAAGAAAAATCGACGACCAACTCCTCGATAAGCTCGAGGAAACGCTCATAAGCGACGATTTAGGCATCGAAACTACCGAAAAGCTCATCTCCGACCTCAGAGAATCGTACAAAAACAGGCAAATCAACACTACCGACGATATCATACCCTTCCTAAAGGAGCACATAAAAAGCTACTGGCCCCATCGTGACAGGCAGCTACACACCGCTCAATCAGGCCCAACCGTCATTCTCGTCGCTGGTGTCAACGGCTCCGGAAAGACCACAAGCATCGCAAAACTCGCCTACATACTAAGCCAAAACAACAAAAACGTAATCGTCGCCGCTTGCGATACCTTCCGCGCCGCCGCCGTTGAACAGCTCTCAATCTGGGCCGAAAGAATCGGAGTTCAAATCGTAAAACACCAGACCGGCAGCGACCCTGCCGCCGTCGCCTTTGATGCCTGCCAGGCTGCTCTCGCCAGAAATGCCGATTTTCTCATACTCGACACCGCTGGAAGGCTCCACACCCAGAAAGACCTCATGAGGCAGTTGACAAAAATTCGAGACGTCGTCGCAAGAAAAATCCCAGACACACCCAACGAAGTCCTGCTTGTACTCGACGCCACCACCGGACAAAACGCCATCGCTCAGGCAAAAATGTTCACACAAGCCATCGACCTCACGGGCATTTTCCTCGCAAAACTCGATGGAACAGCCCGGGGCGGCATTGTCATCGCCATCAAGGACCAGCTCGACATACCCGTAAAATTCGTTGGCCTCGGTGAAAAACCACAGGACATCGCCGAATTCGACCCCGATACCTTCGTTGAAGCCCTCTTTCAATAAACAAAAAGCTTGCGGAAAAACGACCATGAATTAAAAAAGGCCTGCGAAAATAAATCCCACAGGCCTTCTAAAACAAAATCAAAATCCGTTCTAAACTCTCGGACGGTTACCCAGATATTCCGTCTTCACCAGCCCGCCTGTCAAAGGCATCGCATATTCCACAAACGCCTCTGTTATCCCGTTACCTTCCTCGTTGATAAACTCGTCCGGCAGAGACTTCGTCTTCTCTGCAACGTTACTAAGCTCTGTCCGGAACAGCTCAACCTTATAATCCGCTCCGTTGCCGACCCGCTTTATCGCCACCGAACCGCTCTCCTCTTCCATCGCATACCGCACTGCGTGCCGACCGCACCAACGTGCCTCACGCACGTCAACCTCCGACTGCAGGCCCGCAAAACTTCTCTGAAGATACCCGAAGGTATCCGCCCGGACACGCTTAACTCCCAATTTACCCTTAATCGTACCTGCCAGAAAGTCCGCCAAAGCTCCCATACCAGAAAGCTGTATGTTCCCGTGTGCGTCCCTTTCCTGTTCCTTCGCAAGCTTCTCCGCCCACGTAATCCCGTCAGTATCGCATATCCCCTCACTCACCGCTATCACACACCGCCCAAGCTTCTTATAAACAACCTCAACATCGGTGATTAGCTGCTCCATCGAAACCGGCCTCTCAGGAACATAAACCAGATGCGGCCCATCGTCGTCACGCTGCCGGCCCAGAACGCTCGCCGCCGTCAAAAACCCCGCGTGCCTGCCCATAAGAACATCTATCTTTATCCCCGGCAGAGCCCGGTTGTCCAAATCATCACCCATCAACGCGCAAGCCTCGAACCTCGCCGCGGTACCATAACCCGGACAATGGTCCGTAACCAATAAATCGTTGTCCACCGTCTTTGGTATATGAAACGCCCGAAGCTCATAGCCGCTCTTCGCCACCATATTATTGATAACATAAGCCGTGTTTGCCGAATCATTCCCCCCAATATAGAAAAAGTATCCTATATTATGCTTCTTGAATGCTTCAAGTATCCTTTCGCAATATTCCTCGTCAGGCTTGTCCCTGCTCGAACCAAGTGCCGACGATGGCGACCCCGCCACTTTCTCCAGCGTCTCCGCCGAAACTCCCTTCAAATCAACAAACTCATCTTTAACTATGCCAGCTACAGCGTGGACCGCACCATAAAGGTTTTTTATCTCCGGATGCTTGCTCGCCTCTTCGATAATACCAACCAACGATGCATTTATTACCCCGGTCGGCCCGCCTGATTGACCCACTACCGCATTTGCCTTCGGTGCTTTTGACATCTTCACATCTTCTCCATTAAAACTGTTCCTGTTTAATTCACGAACCGACTATTATACAAATACAACCACCACCGACAAGCACATTCACAAAAATCCATAATTAACAACAACTGCTTTCCTGAAATGTCTTCGCCTGCTGGTCTCTAACTCCTGATTTCCACTGTACACCCCGGCCCAAGGAAATACACCCACTTGCCTAGCAACTTCGCCTCCAGTATCACCTCGGCCGCCTCACCGTAAAGCTCCAACTGCCTCCGGTAAATCTCCGCTCGCTCACAAGCCTCACCCTCCTTTATATTATCTGTCTTAAAGTCAACTACCAAAAGCCCCTCACCTGTCTCGACCACCATATCCACTATCCCCTGTACGATTATCATCTCATCCTCATCCACACCTTCTTCTATCTCCGATGCCGGCACCGCAAACGAAAATGGCCACTCTTGATAAACCCTGTTCTCCTCCTTAAGTGCCGACTTTCCAAGTTCGCTCTCAAAAAATCCCACTACCGAATCCACATCGATACTCTCCGCCGCAGCCTCCGTTATCACGCCCTCACGCAAAAGCCTCTCCCTCACCTGCTCTGCCGTCTCCATGTCAATCGCTTTGCTCAAATCAAGCTCCGAAATCAAAAGATGCGTCGCCGTACCAACCAATCTCCCCTCGACACTCTCTGCTTCCTCACCCAAAACAACTTTAGGCCTCCGCTCCAATGCCGCCGTATAATCAAATTTCGCAAACTTATCATTCCGGTGCGTTATCCCGGTCACAGAATCTTTTGCAAGCAAACCCATACAACTGCTGTATCCGTAACGCCACCCAAGCGACTCCTTCAAACACAAAAATCTCTCCGGCACCGCCTTGCCTTTCTTAGGCACTTTCATCCGTCCTTTCGTCACCTTGCTCTTAAAACCATCAAGGTAATCACAAAGCTCCACAAGCTCAGTTCCCTTGTAATACCCGAGCCTAAAAAGCCCGCCTCCCTCAACAGCTAAATCCGTCCCAAAGCCCTCATGCAACTCCCGCTCACATGAAAGCCCCAGCAGGACCCACTCAAGTCCGCTCTTGCAGCCCCGAACCTCCCAATCCGCTATCGGGCCATCTCCCGCAAAATAACCTTTGGAAATAACCTCATGACAAAACTCACCTCTCGCACAACCGCTTAACACAAGACGCTCCCTCGCGCGCGTCATTCCTACATAAAGAATCCGCATCTCCTCGGCCAGAAACTTCTCCCGCTTTTCCCTCTCGATAAGCTGATAGGCAATCGAATCCAGCTTCGTATTCGTTGTGCGGTCTATAACTCGCAGCCCTACCGCATAACTCGCATCTGCAATGCAGTCGCTCGCAAAATCCTTACTGCTGAAAGGACTGTTCAACTCCGCCAGAAACACAACTGGAAACTCCAGCCCCTTACTCCTGTGTATGCTCATTATCCGAACTGCATTGCCCACCGAAGCCTCCGGCTCAGCCCCCGACCAGTCCTGACCCGCCTCCTCGAGCTTCTCCAAAAACTCTATAAAACGCCTCAGCGATGGCTGCCCGCCGCCGCTTACAAAGCCCTCGAACTGTATCGCACGCTCATGAAGTTTCAAAAGGTTCGCTCGACGCTGCTGCCCGTTCGCCATTGCCGTAACATAAGACAGATAACCCGTCTTTCGATACACCTGCCAAATCAAATCCGCTATCTCTCCGCTCCGTCCGACATCACGCCACTTCTCAAGTTGCCCCAATACCACGCAAAGTTTCTCCGAAAGCTTCGCCTCTTTACCTGTCTTCGAATACTCAACAACACAGTCATAAAAATTCTTTGCCCCCCCGCCAGCAATTTTTATCTTCGCCAGTTCACTGTCATTCACGCCGAAAAACGGGCTCCGCAAAACCGCCGCCAGCTCAATATCACGCCGAGGATTGTCCAGTACCTTCAAAAGACTCAAGCAGTCGCGTATCTCCGTTGACTCGAAATACCCCCCGGAAACCGAACAGCTTATCGGTACACCCGCCAGACGAAGTATCCTTATATAATCGTTCACCCTCTTCGATGGCGAACGCATCAGTATTACAATATCTCGATAATCCACCGCTCTTT
>Ga0209976_10002402_pt1 | contig 10665 bp, 9 predicted proteins | sample SumtaG_FD_182806 | JGI IMG/M metagenome (GOLD analysis project Ga0209976, IMG submission 182806) | Deep subsurface microbial communities from Indian Ocean to uncover new lineages of life (NeLLi) - Sumatra_00157 metaG (SPAdes) (version 2) | ecosystem: Environmental > Aquatic > Marine > Oceanic >... | reverse complement strand
TTCGGTGGCCTTTGGAATTTTTAGTTTGTATAAATCTATAAAATTGAAAGCCAAGCTACTTTCAATAGCAGGCCTTGCGATGATTTTCGTGGGGTTTCTTTGGCTAGGTCCTACAGTCGATTTCATCTACATTTTATTAGGGTTGGGTAATATCAATCCGGTTGTGTATGTTATCCTGAGTTATCTGTGGGTTGCTCCAGCATTACTCTTCGCTATATACTTAGGGGCAGAACTCTTAGTGCCCTCAAAAAAATGGATACTTTTCGCAATTTATGTAGTTTTAGGTATAGCTTTTGAATATTTTCTTTGGTTTGATACAAATAATTCCTTTAAACAACCCATAGAAGCTAAATTTCCAGGTAATACAATAATAGATTCGAGTTTTAATACAGGACATCCTACTTTCATATTAATAGCGATTTTTTTAGTTTCCGCTCTATTTTTCTTGGGAATAGGTTTTGCGATTAAGGCGAAGCAATCTACTGGTTTACTAAGAAAGAAATTCATATATTTATCAGTTGGCTTTATCATCTTTGTACTTAGTGGTGCTTTGGATTCAATAATTAAAGTCGTCGAAGTTATTGGGATTATAAGAATTATAATGGCTACTTTTGCTTTATGGATGTATTTAGGATTAAAAACCTAATTTCCTTTTTTTTTTATGTTTTATTTCACTGAAAGATTAGGCTTTATTGATTTTAATTAGGACTTCCTTTAGATACAATTTCATGAAATACCTCTGGTTATTACAATAATCAAGTTTTTGATCATTAGTGAGGTCTGGATAGTTTGATAGAATTGAATGTATATCAGTTGAAATAGAAAGATATTCTTCTTCCACTTTAGTAAGATTTAGGTTAGAAAAAGATAACGGGTGGCTTTTATTTTTAATAATTGGTTTGTTTGAATCTTCTTGCTTTACAATTTCCGAGACTGGTCTTAAAACGATATTTTGATTTTTACCTTGAAAATAATCAAATGGTAAAATTGATTTTAGGAGGGGGATATTCTTCTCTACACGTAATTCGGAGAGTTCTTTGTTAATAAATCCCTTTGAAATAATACCTCATCTCGGAGAATTTTAAATTTGATCTTATTGAAATTAAAATGATATATATAAAAAGAGCCTCTCTTAATTTAGTGGAAATGAAAGACATTGTATAATATTGGTGAGAACACATTTAAAAATTATAGGTTAGATTTATACAATTTTGAGAACATATTCCTTTACAAATTGCGATATAGAATTTTTCAAAAATTAGAGAAGATTATGAGAGTTTAACTGAAATAATAAAAAGGATTCAAAATTAAGAAAGAATAATAGTTTACGACAAAATTACGACAAAAAAAGAAAGATAAGTATTTTAATTTCAATTCCTAGATTCTAAAAATTTTCCATAATTCCATAAACGAAATAAGCTGATAGCAGCGGCTCTTGCAGAATCGTAAATCATTAGACCATATTCTCTAGCTTTGACATAAAACTCATCTGTTAAATCAACAGAGTCTTTTCGAGCTCTAGAAGAATTAAATAAACATATTATATTTTTATTTGAATCTTGTGATATGGTATTGACGAAGCTCTTAACTACATCATCCATATTAAATTTTTCTGATGTATACCATCTAGGATTAAAAGTAGTCAATATGTTAGATATATGAGGTTCTTCACCAAGAATATTCATGACTTTAATCATATTGGAATACCCCCCATTAGCTCCAAATTCTAAAGGATTTGACAAGTTTGAATTTACTTCCGGGATAAATTCCCTTATTTTGTTCTGGCCTTCTTCTGTTATTCTTGGTACCTCTAGACCGTAAGCCTCACACTCATCTGTTAACTCTACAGCGGGACCCCCTCCTCCTGTTAAAATAGCGATATTACGGTTTTTAGGAATTTTCAGAATTAAAACTGTTTGTATCATTTCAATTAGCTCTTTAAAATTATTAACAAGGATAACTCCTGTTTGTTGGGCCATAGATTTCCACAATTTAATATTCCCTGCTAAACCTCCTGTATGGCTCCTTACGGCACTATGTCCTGCATCTAATTTACCTCCTTTCCATATTATCACAGGTTTTTCATTGGTGGTTTCTTTTAGTAGCTTCACAAAATCATTTCCACCTTTCTTTAAGTTCTCTACATACATAGTAATTATTTTCGTATCAGGATCGGATCGAAAGTAATGCAAAAAATCAAGTATATCGAGATCAATCTGATTTCCAAGAGAAACTATTTTTGAGAAGTTATACCCACTAGCAATCCCCGCATATGCATGTCTGTTAGCATTTCCCCCAGATTGACTTATAAAAGCTACAGGTCCACTTACTAATGAAAGCCTATGTGAAAAGCCAATACGACCCTTAGGATTATATATCCCCATGCAATTAGGACCAAGGATGCGTATATGATTTTCTGTGGCTTTTTCTAATAGTTGTCGTTCAAGCTGTTTTCCTTCCTTGCCTAGTTCAGAATAGCCACTGGAAAATATATGTGCAAAAAGTACACCTTTTTGTCCTAATTCTTCGATAATTTGTGGTGTAACTTTAGCGGGCACAGCAATTATGGCAAGATCTATTGGTGTATCGTCTGGTAAAGAGGAAATAGAGCCATAAACATTTAATCCCTGTATTTCTTCTCCTTCATACTTTGGATTAACAGGATAAACTGGTCCTGAATATCCATATTCTTTAAAAGTTTCCAAATAATGAGATCCCCCCCAACCTCTTCCCTTACTAACACCTACAACAACTACAGCCCGAGGATTGAATAATCTTTCAAATGGGATGTTATCTCTTTCAAATGGGATATTTTTTCTTCTGATTTCTTCCTCTAGTTTAAAATTAGCAGTTTTGTCTTTGCATGTTGTAATTGTAATACACCTATTATTATTAACCCCAAATTCTAAATTTGTGAATCAAGAATAAGTAAAAAATTTTGCTAAAAAAAAAAAGTTAAAAAAAACTTAAATTAAAGCTTAGATCCACAATTTGGGCAGAAAGTGCCCATTATTTCTATTTGATGGCCACAGTAGACGCAATAATTTTTTCCTTCCCTCGGTAAAGGTCCAGACTCTTTTTTTGTGGGAGGGACATACTCAATTGCAGGGGAGTAGGCAATTTCTTGACTTAATTTAATTTCTCCCGATTCGGAACTAAAACTATATTTTACAACGCCTTTTCTTCGCAAGTCTAGCAACACACGTAGGATATCTTTAGGTTTCATGCCAATTTCCAATGCAATATGCTCAAGTTTATGAGTACCTTCAAAGTTTCTTTGCACGAGAGCGTTTTTAACTACTTGTTGATATTTATAGTTTCTATAAAACTGCGTAAATCCGCCTATGAAGATAAAAAAGGCTGGAATAAATAACCAATATCCCCAACTTGCAAGGCCAATAAACTCCACATTATATGTTCTGAAAAACAATGATAGAATTGCAACGAAGAGAAATACTATGCCAGTAGCAAATGTCCCAATAGCGGAAGTATAGTCTTCCTTATAATAATATCTATGTTTATATTTATCATCTGTCATTTTTTCAACAACATCTTAGAATTGATTGTATTTTAATATAAATTTGTTTCCCATTATTTAAATTGTTTTAAGAGTCCGATATTTGATTAAAAAAACTGAAATTGTACTTATTAAAAACTGTGAATAAGAACTTTATAATTTTCCTAACCAATCAGTATCTTTATTCAATCTCTCATATACGTTAATATCTCCGAAGTCTCCTCGGAATTGATCCTTAGCCATTTTAATGACACGTACCTTCCAGTTTTGTTTTGTAATTCCATAATTAATTGCTTCTGTTATTTCAATTTCCCCTCTTATTGATGGCTTTAACTCTTTTAACACATCAAATACTTTTTTTGAAAATACGAAAATACCACCATTATTAAGATTAGAACTTGATTTACCTTTAATTGGTTTTTCTTTTACCTCGACACAATATTTTCCTTCACATTCTACGGCTCCGCCTTTATAAGGATCATCTGTATAATTTGTTACCAATATGTAATCTTGATTTTCTTTTTCGAAGATCTCAATAACTTCTTTATAAACTGTGTATGAAACTAAAATATCTCCCCAAGTTAAGAACAAATGACGGTCTTTTATCATATCTTTACATAATAGTAATGCTCCTCCTGTACCATTTATTTCTGTTTGTTCAATGTATTCAATACTAATTCCCCATTTATTTCCACTTTTGAAGTAATTAATAACTTGCTCCTTTAGGTAACCCACAACAATAATTAATTCTTTAAACCCCGATAGGATTAATCCATTTATGATGTATTCCAATAGAGGCTTCCCATGAACAGGAATCATTGATTTTTGGTATTTATTAGTATAAGGTTTCAAACGTTTACCGATACCGGCGCTTAGGATAACAGCTTTCAGTTAATTTCAACTCCTTTTCTTGTTTTAGTTAAAAAAATTTCATTACCAGTATCCTCAATTCCTTTTTTTAGGACTTTATCTTCATGCTGTATAGAAATCGCATCTTTTAAAACCGAATTATAGTTAATAGATTATATTATTCTGGTATTATTATTATTATTATTATTTTGCGTTACAACTTAATTGTTAAGATTGCAGTCTCAATAATTTAGATTAGATCCGACCTACTTGGCTGAAATTAATGATTTGTGACGTTTTAATTATAAAAGACAGTTTGCCGTTGCTATCTAAGAGCTTTTCTAATTCTTCCAATGTCAAAAATATGTTCTCAGAAATAGATAATCTAATAATGGTATCTGGGTTTTTTTCAGCCTTAAATTCATTTTCAAACTCATTTGACTCACTTGGATGTATAAGTGAGTTAAAAATGGATAATTCTAATTTAAAATTGTCTTTTCTTAAAGACAAAAACCTCCCAGAATTGATTTTTCTAGCTAGTTTTGATAGTGATTCAGAACTGGAGTCCGTCCAAAGATTTCTGGAGAAAATTTCGGAACTTTTCCTAAAAGAATATGATTATGATCAAATTAAAAACTGGAATGGAAAACTGGATCATTTTAAAGCATTTAAAACTGTAATTGAGCAAGAAATAAATGAGGAAGAGATAGTAGAGCAGAAGAAACACGATATTCAAGCATTTAATTGGTTAACAAGTTTTGAAATTGATGATGATGATGATATACAAGTTAAAGAAGAAATTGAATATATAGAAGAAATACCAGAATTTTACAAATATATTCCGACTTCCACTACAAATTTAACAATTGGAGTTATGAAAAATTATTTAACAGGAGATATCTCTTATAGAGTCTATGATAAAATTGATGGGACAAAAAGTGTTAACGAAATTGGAAAGAATCTACAAATGGACCAAATAAAAGTCTATAATATATGCAAAAATCTCGTTAAAATGGGTTTTATCTCTTTTAACTAATTCCTCTTTTTTACCACAAATATTATATATTTTATATTATGTAATACTTATGAACACATTTTATTATTGCAAATAATTAAATATTTACAAAATCATACTATAATAGAGTAAAAAATTACTATTATATAGATTTTGGTGTAAAAAAAATATCATTGACGAATCCTGCAGCATTTAAGTCAACTTCAATTGATGTATTAATTGATAAGCTAAAAGAATCCACCGGACTGAAATTTGATCAATATCAAAGGCAGTTTCTCGAGAAAAGAATCTCCTTCCGGATGAAATATCTCAAGATAGATTTATATCAGGAGTATATTGATTATATTCATAAAAATCCTATAGAAGTTGATTTATTTCTAGATAAATTCACGATAAATTACACATATTTTTTTAGAAATTTAAATGTTTTTGAGAATTTTGAGAAATTTATTAAATTCTATGTTAAAAATAATAAAAGGAGTGTCATTAAGATTTGGTCTGCACCCTGTGCGACGGGGGATGAACCATATACGATCGCAATGCTATTAGATAATATAAAAAAGTCAAACAAGAGTTTTCCCGATTTTAAAATCTTTGCATCTGATATTGATACAAATGCGCTTAAAATAGCTAATGAGGGGATTTATGGCGAATATGCTGTGCATGAAATGCCAGAACATTATTTAAACACTTACTTTTCAAAAACAATTACTGAACTTGGTCCAAAATACACAATTAGCAAAGAAATTAAGAATAAAGTTGAATTTATTCAAGAAGATATAATTAAAAGACATAATAAAGATAATGTTTATGATGTAGTGTTTTGCAGGAATTTCTTTATTTATATTAATCGTTCTGCACGTGAGAACGTGCTAAATAATTTTGAAAAAAGGATACATGATGGGGGTTTATTAGTTTTAGGGGGGTCTGAGAATATCCCTAGAGAAAACTCTACTTTTAACTCCGTAAGTATTAGAGATCATTTTTATATCAAAAATTTATCTAATAAGCCTGAATCTCATAAAAATTTTATGATTTCCTTATTTAAGAGGCAGAAAATAAAGAAAACACCTAAAAAAGATATAATTTCTAAACGTAGTACTCGTGCATTAAAAATGAAACCCAAGAGTGCTATTAGAACCAATAAACCTATTGATGTTATACCGAAGAAAAAGAAATTTACAAAAGAGAAGAAGTTAGGAGATTTAAAAATTAATCCACCTAATGAAGTTGCTGAAGTTAGAATTACTGGAATAGTAGTTAATAATGGAATTAAAGATAAAACACCTAATATCAATCTTTCTCATCCTGGAAAAATTAAAGAAGACTCAGGTAAAAAACAAGAGAATAAATTAATACATCGTGAAATACTCCTGAAACAAAGAGAAAATGTGATCGACGAGAAATTAAAGTATCTTGAACAACAATTCAAAATTTTGGAAAATGAAAAAATGGAAGTAAAGAATTTCATCTTTCAGACAAAAGAGAAAGAAAAAGAGGTCACAAATCGGTTATTAGTTTTAGAACGTATCACAAGGCAGATTGAACAAAGAGATAGAACTTTAAATCAGAGAGAAGAACAACTAGAAAAACGCTTAAAACAAATGGAACAGTATTCTAACAAAAGGATTCGACAAGAACTTCAAATAAATAATTATTCAAAGAAACTAGATAATCTTGACGAGAGGGAAGATTCTACTACCTTATATGAAGAAAAAAGAATAGATCGAGCAAAGAACCGGAGTAATAAGAAAGAAATAGCAATTCAGAGAGGATATTTTGGTTTGATTCATTCATTTGATAAAAATACGACAGCAACTAAATTTAAAATCGAAGGCCTAGGTTCGGGTATTTGTATGATTTTAAGAGATCCCAAAAACCATGTTTTTGCGATATCTCATATTTCATTACCAAGTTCATCAGCTTCAAAGCAAGGATATCATTTACTTTTCCCACACACCTTTGCTGATACATCAGTCAAAGATTTATATAATAACTTGTTATATAATGGAGCTGATAGAGATGATATAAAGGCTTTAATAGTCGGTGGTGCTAAATTATTTTTAGATTATGATATGACTTATCAAGAAAATATTGATACTATAAGAAGAGAATTACAATCATTAGAAATTGAGATAGAGGCTGAAGATATCGGGGGATTAAGTGAAAGAGAAATACTCTATGATACTATTAATGATTCTCTATTTGTTAAAAAGTCATGGGAATTTCAGTATCGTAAAATCATCTAAGGATTTTTCTTCGAATAATTAATCTCAGTATTTTAAAAGTTAATATCTGAAAATATCAAAAATCCAAGATTTTCCACCCGCCTTAGTGATTGCTTCTGCAACTTCTTTTTGTTTCCCAGGTGCTATAGCAACTATACAACCCCCCCCACCGGCTCCTATTTGTTTTGCTCCTAGAGCTCCAGCATTTATTGAAGCATGGCATAACTTTACTATTTTTTTTGTATCAGTATTAATAATACGTTCTTGTTCCTGTTGAATATTCATTAATTCCCCTAACTTTTTAAAATCCCCTTCTAATAAAGCGTCTTTACATTTATAAACGCAATCCTCTATTACCTTGAAAGCTTTTAAAGTAATAGGATCTTTATCTTTAATTTGCTTTTTAACTCTATTTAATATAGAAGAAGCTTTCCTTTCCTCCATGGAATCCCCAACTACTATAGGTAATTCTTTTATATCTAAATATTCAACACTAGGATTTTCATCAGTTTGGATGAATACTATTCCACCGAATGCTTCGGTATATTGATCAAGTCTGCCACATTGAATATTAAGATCATGATTCTCACCTAAATACGCCAATTCTGCGATTTCTTTGGTTGTAAACTTCAAGTTATATGCGTCATTTATAGTTTTAATAAACCCAATAGATAAAGCTGCTGATGTAGATAATCCTACGCCAATTGGAATATCAGAATTTACTTCCATATAAAAACCTTTCTTAATATATTCTTTTAATCTCTCATATAGTACACTCCAATAAGACAAATCAATATTAAGGGGAGGAGATTCACCAAATTTAAATCGAGTTCTTTGTTTTGTGTTATGACTATAGAATTCAATCATATTATCGTCTTTTTCTTCATATTTGATTGTCATCATTAAGTTTATAGCCATTCCTATAACAGGTTTACCTAAAAGATCAACTTTATCTCCCATCAGGCAAATTCGGCCCGGAACCTTTACAGTAACATTAGTCTTCACACTAATAGCATCTCGATAAAAAGTTTTGAATTAGGGGTTTAAAAATCAAATATGGGCAAGAAAAAAATCATTTTTATTGTTGTTTCCTTTTTTGTTGGGCTTTTTTTCTTTTACGCTCAGTTTCTTGAATTTCCTCTTCTAATCCACTTAATTGTGAATCAAGCTTTCCTTGTAGTGTAAATTGTCCAAAGATTTTACTCTCATCACGTTCACCTGTTTTTGATATTTTTTCAAAGGACAATTCTATTGGTAATTCTTGATTTAAGGCAAGAGTTATAAAGTTAATAAAACCAATATGCTTCCTAGGTGCTATACTGAATTTTAGACATATTTCTTTATCTTTCTTAGTTTTCGTCTTTAAAATTAATCTTAATTTCAATGATTTTCAATCTCTTTGTATCTTTAAGTGAATTAATTATATATTTAAAATAATTAAAATAAAAAAACTATGTTATTTTATAAAGTGAAATATATTTTAATTTAACTCATTCAAGAGTAAGAATTTATCACTGGAAATATGGAAATTGCCATCAAAATACCGATTAAGATATATTTTTAAGCCATTTGTTAAGCTTGTAGCAAGGGGTTTAATTAAAATTGGAGTCTCACCAAATTTAGCTACGGTCATTATGGTTTGTTTTTCGGTTCTAAGTTGTATTATTATTGGTGTATATCGAAATCTTCTATTGTTTTCAATTTTAGTGTTTACTACGGGGATTATGGATGGATGTGATGGAGCAATTGCTCGATTGACAAATAAATCTACAGAATTCGGAGGATTTTTTGATTCTGTTATGGATAGAATTTCAGAATTTTTTATATTTTTAGGATTGTATATTTATAACCAACATCAATTACTCTGGGATATAATCGATATGAAATTGATAGTCCTCATTTCTTTCTTTGCCTCAATAATGATTAGTTATTCCCGAGCGAGAGCAGAAAATATTTTTAGAGGAGATTTTGATATAGGACTGATGGCTCGTTCCGAAAGATTGTTTTATTTAGTTATAACAATGATAATTTCTTTTTTTTGGAATTTTGTTCAAGAATTTCTTTTCCTATTTATGTGGCTTGTATTAGGAACTTTTATTTTCAGAACTATAAAAATTTATCATCTAATAAGGAAAAGGGAATAGGTAAAGAGATAATTAAAAATGATTTATAATAAATTACTTCTTGGTAAATTCGATCCTTAACCGATCCCCGTCTTTTAATTGTAACTCATCTCTTAAGTAATCTTTTGCCAGAATTTCAACTATGTTTTTCTTATGATGGGTTCTTTTAATTTTTAATATTGCTGAATCTACTTTAACATCTTGATTATCTAATCGAGAAACTAGACAAGTAAAGCAGTCTACCGCGCCATATGTACGACCTGCTTCTTCATCTTCAAATCCCTCAATTCTAACTGGCATTCGATTTTTTTGGTTTTCTTCTAATAATTCTTTATTGAGATCGCTTAATTGTATATTTAAAGTTCCATAATATGGTTTAAATCCAAGTTTTTTCTGGAATTGCACTAAATAGCCTGGGATTCTAACATAATATCCACCCTCACCCATTCCTTCAGTGACCTCACCAACTATTAGAATTTCTTCTAAGATTTGTTTTAAATTTTTATACATTGCTAGGATAACATCAGCTCCTTTCTTGGTCGTTCTTATTACCTGTTCTTTTCCGATAATTTTCCTCTGTATCCATCCAATTTCTTCCAAGCTATTTATTCTTCTAGATGCTGTTTGTTGTGATAAATCTAAGATCTTCCCAAACTCTGTGCTGGAAATATGTATAGCTTTCTGACTACCTATTTTTTGACAAAGATGATAAAGTGCAAACCAATTAGCATAATTATCTTGAGAAATTTCTTTTTTATATTCCATTATTTCAAATTTGCCTAAAGTTTTTCTTTGTTTCTTTCAATTATTTTCTGTTTTATTAGACTTGAGCTATGTAGTTCATATCTTTCAAAATAAGTTTCAAGTCTTTTCACTTCAACCTTATTCAATCCGATATCTATAAGACCTTTTTTAAGAGTTTCAATACTGTAT
>Ga0209976_10002401_pt1 | contig 10665 bp, 19 predicted proteins | sample SumtaG_FD_182806 | JGI IMG/M metagenome (GOLD analysis project Ga0209976, IMG submission 182806) | Deep subsurface microbial communities from Indian Ocean to uncover new lineages of life (NeLLi) - Sumatra_00157 metaG (SPAdes) (version 2) | ecosystem: Environmental > Aquatic > Marine > Oceanic >... | reverse complement strand
GGTTGGTACCTCCGGCAGGATATTATCTGGAGTAAGCCAAACCCGATGCCGGAGAGCGTTACAGATCGCCCCACGAAAGCGCACGAATACATTTTTCTTCTCAGTAAATCCAAAAACTATTTTTATGATCAGGAAGCGATTTTAGAACCTGTCAGCCCAAATACCAATATGAGGATATCTCAAAATCTTGCAAAACAAATTGGATCAGAAAGGGCTAACGGAGGGCAGAAAACCAATGGGAGGATGAAAGCGGTAAGCAGAGTATATGATCCAGGCAAAGGCAATAAAAGCAACCCTAGTTATGACAGTGCTGTTTGTCTCCCCGTTACTAAAAGAAATAAACGCTCGGTCTGGACGGTAACGACAAAAGGTTTTACTGGTGCTCATTTCGCCACCTTTCCCCCGAAACTAATTGAACCTTGCATCCTTGCGGGATCGCGGCCTGGTGATGTTGTTCTGGACCCTTTCTGGGGTTCAGGGACCACAGGGGATGTCGCTATAAAACATGGCCGCAAAGCGGTCGGCATTGAGTTGAGCGCCGATTATTGCGATCTATCAATGAAACGATTTCAACAGAAAACCTTAAACTTTATGGGGGAATAATGCAGAAAGTTTATGAAAGGAAGGTCCATAAAAAACTAGATAGACCACCAAAAAATTTAAGGATGGCCACCGTTGAATGTCTGGTGGAGTATCCCACCGTCGTCACCGATCACTGGTTTAAGGCGACGTGCAAAAAATGTCAGCTAAACAACCCAGAGAATAAAAATGCCAAATAGAATCATCAAGGAATCGATTTGTACGAGTGGAAGCCTGGCAGAGTGCTCGGTTGGTGCAAACTTGCTTTTTGATAGATTGACCACCAAGGCGGATGACCATGGTTGCTTTGATGCCAGGGCCAAGATTATCCGGGGGGGTGTTTTCCCATTAATGATGGACAAGGTTAAGGATACCGACATTGAGAAATGGCTGGACGAATTGCAGTCAGTTGATTGCATCCGTTTGTGGGTGCATGCGAATGGCGCAAAGTACGGTCTTTTCCCAAATTTCTCGGATCATCAGACTATACGTTCACTTCATAAAAGAAAGACACCTGAACCCCCAGAGTCCATAACTTCTTTAGTTTTGGATACTTCGTCACCTGATTGCAGTTGTAAGCAATTGCAAGCAACTGAGTGCTTGAATCATAATCATAATCATAAACCTAAAACAACCATTGTGCGAAAAGAAGACTTCGCACCCGGTCAGGAGAGATTCGAAAAGTTCTGGAAAATACTCCCCCCGGAAATGAAAAAGGGAAAGGAGAAGGCCAGGGTATTTTTCAAGGCCCAGGTGAAAACGGCAGAGGATTTTGCCGATATCCAAAAAGCTTTAAAAAATTATCTGGGAAACGTGGCTGAGATACGGGTCAACAAACAACCGGATCTGCAATATCAGAACGGTAAAACCTGGTTTAATCACCAGTGGAAGGATTACATAAAAATGGACCCACCCCTCACCTGGGCGGAGAAAATGAAACTCGAAAAGGAGCAAAATGCCAATTCAAGTTGAGCAGTTTGAGCCCCAGTTTGACAGGTTGTGTGCTGCCTTCGCGGTGACAAAGCCTGAAAAGATTAAAACCGAGTGGTTTAAAGAGTTTGAGGGCTGTGACTATTTCACATTCTGCAAGGCGGTCAAGCTACTCCAGCGCGGGGACCGGTTTCCTAATTGGGGGGTTGTCTGGGATACCTACACGCCGATGGTCCCCCAGCATATGCGGAAATCAGAGCGCGAGGGTTGTGACAACTGTGAAAAGGGCAGAGTTTTTTACGTTGATTTTATTCTGTCCAAGCCGGATGACCCCAATAGCCGGGTTTTGTCATTCAGTTTGGTGGCCAATTGCGCTATATGTTCGAAAGGTCTTTTAACCCACCTGGGGGACGTTAACAGGGCAAAACTACAAATGCAGGACAACGGTGAGTATTTCACTCAACGCGCTCTTGATGCGCTTCCTGGTGAGCTTGAGGGGCTGGAAAAAGACAATAAACAGAGGCGTCACCAATGGAAAAAGGATGACTGCGCTCAACCATTGATATATCAGAATATGGTTATTCTGATCAGTCTAATTTTTTATAGGAGGTTTTAATGAATACTTTTACCACGACCGCTAGATTTGTAATTGAAGAGTGCTACAAGTGCCACATGCCTTTTGGGGTAACGGACGATTTTTTTAATAGAAAACAAGACAACGGATCTGAGTTCTTCTGTCCTAATGGGCATGGTCAGGTTTACAAAACGTCAAATCTCATGAAGGTTGAAAGAGAATTAAAACGTGAGCGCGAAAAGTTAAAACGTGAGCAGATTGAAAGGGAACACGCCCAGGGTCTTTTTGAAGCTGAAAGAAATTCCCACCGAACCACCAGGGGGCACGTCACCCGGATTAAGAACAGGGTTTCTGCTGGTCTTTGCCCTTGCTGTAATCGGAACTTTGTTAATCTTCACCGACACATGAAAGGACAACACCCGGACTTTACGGGGAAATAAAATGAAAAATGAATTAGAAATACCCAAACCCACCCAGGCCCAGATTAAGGCGGATATTGCTGAGTACATCGAGTTGAGGGGAGGGTATGCGGTGGTCACCAATATCTCCGGGATACCTGTGAAGGGAAAGCCCAATGTTTTCCGGAAAAATCCTGAAATGTCAGGGCTGGGTGATGTTATCTCCTGTATTGGGGGGGCTTTCATTCAGTTTGAGGTTAAAAAGACCGTAAAGGAAGATCTGCGCGACCGGCAGGAAGACCATAAATATAGGCTGGAGCGTTCTGGTGGGCTATATTATCAGGTCACCAGCCTGGATGATGCGATCAAAATACTTAGTAAAAGGAGGTTCAGAGCATGAACGGTAGAAATCTTGCAGTAGCCTTGGAAAGTATGAATCCGATTCAATACTGGTGGTTTATGCGTAAATCGCCCTTGAAGCGTCAACGAATTCTCAGAAAAATAATTAATGTGTTGGTATGCAGAAAGGTGCTCGTTAAATGAAATGGACTAAAGAAATTCCCAAAAAGGTTGGGACCTATTTCAAAAATAATCCCCCGACTTCTCACATCACCCGGCAAAATATATTTGATATCGATGGGGTGCTGTGGATTTCCTGCAAACAAGGAGCAGCGGATAAGGTTGCCACGCCATTGCACCATTGGGACTGTGCGGGTCTCTGGTGGTTTGGGCCAATCCCCCAGGTCCCAAACTCTGACTTGCCTATTGACACGGCAGTATAAAACTATTAGATTGTTATTAAATTAATAATGTTCCGGGGGGTTAAAATGGCAGAGAAGGGAAAATTTGATTTGCAGCTAGAGGTTGACCAGAAATTGCTCGACCAGATTGAGGAAATCGGCAAGAAGGAAGACCGGACCCGTAATGGCCAGGTCATCAAGTTTTTGCGGGAATCGGTTGATCGTTATAGTGGGCTCAACGCTCATTTCAAAGGGAAGGGGGAAAAGTTAACGGTATGAATATGATATGGAGCAACACAGGATACACCCTTTATATTTTAGAAGGTTTGGTGGTTCATGCTTACAAGGCCAAAATCCCTTTTGACTGGTGTCAGCCTGCAGAAAATTATACTTACATGGGGGTAGTCCAATGACAACTATGGGGAAATTTTGGCTGTGGGTGATTTTTTGGTTTGTCTTATCAGTCTTTGGGGTTATGTGGGTAAAATCACAACCGGAGCGTTCTATCGCGTATCAAAAGAATGTTGCGCCCCGGGGGGATCTGGGAAAGCTTTATTCTGAGTTGGGGATTGAGCAGGGCAAACATGTTCGGCTTAACCCTTGTTTTGACATCGAGGAACTGACGAGAAAATATTGCAGTCCTCATGCCATGCAAATGCTTTTAGTTGAAACGGAGGACCAGGTTTTGAGTGATCTGTTGTCCTATGATGACCCTTGCGAGCAAGTCGCTGTACACATAGGGCGTATTTGTCACCAGGAAAATTTTAAAAAAATATTCAAACATTTTCCACTCAAAAAATAAGCGGAAAGGATCACCTTACTGCACTGAAAAAACAAGGAGATTATATGTCAGAACATAAAGGGTTAAAGATTAAAGGTTTGGGGGGCAGGCTGAGGAAGTGGAGAAAAAAGGCGTCAATGAAATCTTTTGAATTGGCAGAGAAAATTCAAATATCCCAGGGGAGCCTGTCAGATATTGAAAACGAAAAGTCCCTCCCATCTGCAAACACCATTGCCAGTCTTATGGAAAACACAGATATCGATATTTTTTGGATGATGACAGGGAAGCTGGATTATAACCCTGCCGAAATTGTCGAAGCGGAGCCGCTGTTGACTATCACGGTTTCCCCCGGCCAGAAAATTCTTCTGGAAGGACGGGCGTTATGACAATCAAGGAAATCACGGAAACCCGACTTGTCCCGCCCCCGGACTCGGCCATTCTTAATGGTGAGGTTGACTTTAGGGAGGTCGACGAAGACGAATATGCAGCCTGGATATTCCAATATCACGACAATGGCTGGGTTCTATTGGCCATAAGGCCTGACGGGCTCCACATTTTCGGAAAATATGAGGGGGTGGAATGATGCCGTATGAGACAGAAATTGAGTTTAATAAGGACGGAACAGTTTTAATGGATTTTCACGAAAAGACAGAAACCTCATATTTATATTCCCTTGCCAGAGAATTTGATATTTCGAGCACCAGGAGCAGTGCTTGTGATTTTCCTAAAAAACCCTATCAGGGGAAATTGCATGCAGGCCACCTGGAGCCCACCCGAAAATGGTTTCAGGATTTATAAAGGACATATAATGATAGAACCATCTGATGAGTTTATCCAGGTTAATGAGTCAACTGTAGCAACACAGGATGGGCTGGCGTTTTATGTGGTTGATGAGAATGGGGCAGTTGTCTCAAAATGGCAGTTGTCTGCAGCGTGGGATCTATCAACCCATACTCAACACCCGGCCTGCGTTCTTGCCGAGCACGAAAAAAACAGGGTTTTGCAGTGGTGCAAAAATAAGGAAATAGAATGTTAACCTTATACCAGGTCTTTCTATATATTCTTTTGAATGTTTCCCTGTTTTTCCTTATCGATTATTCCGTTACTGCCCGGGCCTCAAAAAAGAGAGCCCCGCGCCAGGACCAGGCCCATAAGATAGATATCTGGGCGTAAAGCCTGGCTGTTAAACCTACCAAAAAGGAGTCGAGCTGTGGACAATGAATACTTCATGGAACGGGTTGGAGAAATGGAGATTGACGATATCGACAATATCTTTTTCCGGGAAGTGGCAAAAGCCTATGGTGTTAAATTAGCGGCAGAGCTCCTTTTGAAATATGATGAGGTCTACCCAGAGACCAAGGAAGGGCAGAGGAAAATTTCCGTGCCCCTCAAGTCCACATTTATATTCAGGGCGAATAAGAGGAAAATCGACGGGATTGTTTCACATGGCACAAACCCTGTGCCCTCTTAAAGTACCAACCATTCGTACCAACCCACCATACCAGCACACCGCACTTGCACAATCTGGAATAATTCAATAGTTTAAAGGCAGAAAAACTTTCTAGGAGTTTTCTGTTTGCTCGACATACAAAACTTCAAACAATTAGTTATAGTTTCCACGTTGAAAGACGTGGATTTGTATTCTGAGTCGGCGGCGAATCTGTTGCTGGGCACTGCAATCCAGGAGTCCCGGTTAACTTATCTGAAACAAAAAGGCGGGGGTCCAGCCCTTGGACTTTTTCAGATAGAGCCTGCCACACTCAACGATATATATTATCGCTACCTGAAACGCGATGACAAAAAAGAACTCTTGGGAAGGGTTCAGCAGTTCACCACGACGAATAATATTCTTGATCAACTGGTCAGTAATATTCCATTCGCCGTGTTGATTGCAAGAATCCGTTACCTGATGAGTCCCGAACCACTCCCTGCCTACGACGACCTTGACTCCCTGGCCGCATACTGGAAAGCGCATTATAACTGCGGGGGAAAAGGACACGCCCATGAATTTGTCGAAAATTATAAACGGTATGCTCTTGGTGTCCAGTTAGCGGGGGTCGTTTAAATGTTTGGATGGTTGGGTAAAGTAATGGGAACAGACAAGGCCCTGGAGTCAACGGTGAAGGCCATTGCAGGGGGGCTCGACTCACTAATCCACACCGACCAGGAAAAGGCCGAGGAAAGAGCAAAGGACAAAACAGAAGTCCGGCAAATGCTTGTCGGTTGGATGGAATCCACGCAGGGGCAGAATTTAGCGCGGAGGCTTATCGCCCTGGCTATTGTTTTTGGGTGGCTCGGTTTATACATGTTTGCTGCTTTTTTTTCTTTTGTCGCCATTTGGTTCAAATCCCCCGAAAGGTTTATGCAGTCTGCTGAATTAGTGGGGAATTTTGCAACAGGACTCAACGGCGCTGTAATGTTGATTTTATCTTTTTATTTTGCTGCCCCTCATATGGGGAAGGTTGTCGAAACAGCTTTAGCGGCATTTGGGAAGGTCCCAATTAAGACAAGCAAAGGATTAACCCATGAATAAAAAAGGAACAGGATAAAATGGGAATTTTCAATAAATTGACCGTAACGACTACTTGGACAGCCATAGCTGGTCTGGTGGTTGACAGTCACAATGATTTTGAGAACGTGGGGAGCAGGATTATTGTTTATAGGCACCAGGCTTCGCCTCCGGACCCGGGTGATGCGGAGGGCAAAGAGCTATTGCCTAATAGAAATGTAACTCTAATCGAAGAGGCTGGCCTTAGCTATTTTATACGCATGAAGGATGGCGGGGGCGTTGCGTTTATAAGTGAGATAGTCGACGCCGGGACTCCTGGCGGTGGTGGTGGGGTAGAGGGGTTGTCTATACATGAAAGCACCCTACCACTCCCCTCGGTAGTTACCTCAGAAGAGTTTGCTGTAGATCCGACTAGGCCTCATTGTTTTGTAGGTATTCAATACTTCACCGACGATCAAGGTGCCACCCCATCCGTCCCAACAGCGGGACATCATACGATTAGTGTTAAAACTCTCAACAGCACACCGGCTTTTCAATCGCCCTCACCTGATATGATACAGGCTGACGATCCACAGGACATATCCTTTGATTCAAATGCCACCCGCGTCAAGGCACAACCATCGGGCATTATTGGAGCCAACTTTTATAAACTTGTCGTTACCTGTAACGGGTCTTAATCATGGCATTAAATCAAGCATACGGAAACATAAACACTGATGATTTTGCAAAAACTGGTGACCTGAAACCAAGTGTTCTTGGAGGTATTGAGGGCATACATTTTGAAGAGGCACAATCACTGCAGCCTGCTGGGGCGTCTACAATGCACTCAGATTTTGCAGAGGAAGTTACATCTGCAATGGTGCTTCATGAGTTTGATCAAGAACGTGCAGCAGACAGGTCTATAGATGTTGATGGGGTGTTAATTGATATTAATATATTTCCAGATCAAGCAGACTTGTTGACAAATCCCAGCTTTACATTTGTGCCTACTGGAGACAGCAGACTGTTTGATATTCAGTTGATAAGCGGAGGTATTCAAACCAATGTAATGTTTGATATCACTGATCTCATGACAGGCAAAAAGGTCTGGTCAAGCAAGAGAATTGCAATGCCCTCTTCTGGAAATACTTTTAGAATGAATTTTGCAGATGCAAGCATCGGCAATGTCCCCTTTGACTTGATGGACGGTGAAACCTATACGTTCACATTTTTCTCCGAGGATGGTGATGTTTTGTTAATGGGCATAACGGCTACTCAAAGGCCGTGGATGACAGTTAGTTTTTATCCATTTTTCCCAGAAGAAATTGCCTATAAGTCAGAGGTTTCTCCAGTAGTTAAAACGTCTGTCCAAGGTGTTAATTTTGGAGATTCTCAATACCTGCAAATAGGCGGTGAGTCTTTATTCCTGGGTGACAGAGACCACGATCATGTCGAGGCCTTTTTAATTCACCTGCATAATGAAGAGCGAGCAAAAGACAGATTTATTGATGTGGCTGCTATTGACACCTCGACGGTATTTCCTACACAAGACCAAACAGTCGTAAATCCCTCGTATACATGGGAAGTTGACACGGCACAAAGAATGATCTCTGCTGAATTCGTAAGTGCGGCTGCTCAGACAAATGTCAATTTTAGAATAAAAACTTTTCCTGCAGGGGTGGAACTGTTTGTCGCAAGGGTGGCAAGTATCCCCGGATTTGGAACTCCTTTCACAATTGATTTTGCCAGTGTCAGTGATGGCAATGTCCCGGCAGATCTGGTTATAACAGAAGACATGACCTTGTCTTTTGATTCACCGGACGGGGATGTTTCGCTCAGAGGTAATGGAATTGGAAAGGCTCGCACCACTTTCACCCGTTACCCCATTATTGATGAGACCATCGCTTATTTGTCAGATCTGACATCTGCAGAAGGCACATTCCACATTGACTTGACAACGACAGTGCCAGTTGCTAATCGGGATGGATCTATATTCCGGCCTTATATCTCGGTGACAGAGGCGCTTGCAGATATTGGGGCAGCGACAGTCAGTGCTCAGCATACGCTTATCGTGGCATCAGGTGATTATAGTGAAAGTTTTACATTGCCGATATTCACCCATATAGCTAATCCGGGATTTGACGCGGAGTCAGTAAAGTTTACTGATGTAACCTTTGATCAGGTCGGTGGCAGGTCTTCAATGGAAAGGTGTCAGGTTGAAACTTTCACTTATGACACCACAGGAGTCGGGGGCGGTTTGCTTGCCTCCCTCACACTGATAAACGTGATCCTTAAAAGCAGTTCTATGTTCACGGGCCGGGGGGCTGGCTCTGATATGGTCATAATTTCGGCTGATAGATTTGACCAAAATAATAGTATTGCTGCAACAGATATTGATCTGATCATACATGATTCACTGTCCACTGGATTCACCAATAATCTAGTTATTATCGGCACAAGTGCAGGATCGAATTTGCTCAATGGTTTTGAATGTAATGTCGATATTCAGGGCCTGACAATCCCTAATGCCGGGTCATTAACAATGACAGCCAGTACAGGGAAAATCCTTTTTACTGCTAAGAATAGTGTGCTGCCAACGGCAGTGATTACCGGCGACGATGTAAATATCCACAGGGATGCAAACACTGTTTTTGGTTTCGTTGGACCTGGCACACCAATAGTTGTAAATCTCGATAAGGCGATTCAAGTTGAATATGACAACACCACCAGCCTGCTCACTGCAGAGGATGCCCAGGCTGCCATTGACGAAATCAATACAATTGCCCAGCTTTATGGTTCAAGCCTGGTAAGTGGTTCTGCAGATATTAATGCAATAGATATGATTCGCACCGGAGACAATCTTTACGATACGACCACAGCAACATTTGTGTTCATTGACAGGTCTGATCCTTTGAATCATGTCCGAGTTGTTAAGGAATATCCAGGTGAGATAGGGAGGACACTTTCTCTAATAGAGATTCAGAGAAATGTATTTATTTATATGGATGTTGGTAATACTCCCCCCACGATATTCGAAAGTTTGCAAGCACCTGAATTGGAGCTGAATGAGATAAATAATCTGGTTTCCATTGGAAACTTTGACTTGATCGAAACGACAGTCCCATTTGATACAATTCAAGTCGGGGGTGTCAATACGTTTGTCCACACCTCTTATGCTCAAAGTCAGTTGACTAAAATGCTATCCCTGACGCGAGGAAATTTTAATATTTTTGGGAGTGTATTTTCTCCTGGTGGGACTGATTTGACACTTAGCATATCCCCTGGTCGTGGTCTTCGACTTGGGGTCAATGTCCAGGCTGATTTTCAGAATCCTGATGTAATTGAGGATGCAATAGGATTCATTAATAACGTCAATATGCAGTGGGTTGACAATGGCGGGGCTACTAACACCCAATTCCAGGGCTTTCAGGGGCCAATAGATAATAGTCAGTTTTTTGATCCAAGCACTAATCAATTAGAAGATATGAACGCCAATGACTGGCAAATTATGTATCTATATAAGTTTTATGGATCAAACTCTATTCGCGCACATTTTGGAGATTTTCAGTTCAATACTCAGATTGTGGCTGAAGCAGCAGTTAGAACAACAGGGCCAGCAATTCCATCTGACCAGACACTTGAAGCACAGTTGCGAGGCGCACTGGTTGTCAAGGGTAACGCGACTGATTTATCACAATCTGATCAAGCAACATTCATCCCATTTGCTTGATGGTGGGTAATGGCAATTAGGCCAAAGAAACCATGCAACAGGCCAGGCTGTCGCGAGCTGGTCAACACCACATACTGCAAAGAACATGCTGACATCATCAAGAGAAAGAACTGGAAACAAATTGACCAGAACAGGGAATCCTCAACCAAGCGTGGATATGGATATAAGTGGAAGAAGGCTCGAGACGGTTTCCTGGTTTCCCACCCGTTATGTGCTGAGTGCGAGGACGCTGGCCGGACCACCGCTGCCGGGGTTGTTGACCACAAGATACCTCACAAGGGCGACATGATTCTATTCTGGGACAAAAGCAATTGGCAATCGCTCTGTGCTCCATGCCACAACAGGAAGTCTGCAATGGAAGGGGCTTTCAACAGGCGCAAAGCGCCAACAGTTTGACACAAAGGGGAGAGGGGGGTCTAATCTCTACAGACTCAAGCCTCTGAAC
>Ga0209976_10002400_pt1 | contig 10666 bp, 15 predicted proteins | sample SumtaG_FD_182806 | JGI IMG/M metagenome (GOLD analysis project Ga0209976, IMG submission 182806) | Deep subsurface microbial communities from Indian Ocean to uncover new lineages of life (NeLLi) - Sumatra_00157 metaG (SPAdes) (version 2) | ecosystem: Environmental > Aquatic > Marine > Oceanic >... | reverse complement strand
CCAATAGTCTGGGAGGGGGAGTAGGGCGGCCAAGTTTTGGGCAAGATAATGTTCGGATTTTGTTCTTGACCGTTGGCGCGTCGATGTATGATCGGCCTGCCGTCCGCGTGGGCGGCCAGTGTTAAGTAAATGGTGACGCACAAGATGGAGTGCCTGACAATGGCCAAGCACATGACGCCGCAACAGATCGCCGACAAGCAAGTCGAGCGAACTCGCACAGCAGTCCCTTTTTTCGAGCAGGGAGTCATGGCCGTCACGTCATCCCCGATGGCCAAGGCGGCTGACAACCTGGACAAGGCCGCAGACCACTACGCGGCAAAGGTCCGGGACGGCAGCATGGCCAAGCGTTTGCGGGCCGTATCGCTCACAGACTGGCAGGCCCGGACCGTGGCCAAGTCCAGCCGGATCGCAGAGGGCGTGGAACAAGCCAAGCCCCGGATCGCCGAGTTCCACGAGCAACGGGCGGCTTTCCAGTCCAGCATCGACGCTGAGCTGGCCAACATGCCGACCCGGACGGCCAGCGAAATGGACGCCCGGATGATGAAGCAAGTCCAGAAGATGCGGGGCTTCCAGTTCATCCCCAAGGCGACATAGTAGTGCCGACGGGCAGACATTTCGGTTTCGAGATGCGCACCAAGTACCGGCTTCATCCTGTACCGTTGGAGTCGTTACGCAACCCATTCAAGGAGTCTAGCAATGCGGAAAAGGACAGGCATGGTGGCAACTCACACGGGGGCAACGGCGTTGTCCCTGGCGATGCCCGCCGGTGAGTCGGCCCTCATCAAGAACCTTCGCTTGAGTTTCGGCAGTGCTCTAGCGGAGGATGTCACGGTCACGATTGACCGTAAGAAGATCATCCATTTCAAGGGGCCGGCCGACTGGGGTATTCTGGCCGGTTGCGAGGCCCCGCGTTGGGAGTCCATCTGTGACGAGATAAAGCGTCACGGTTTGTTCCCCACCATCCCGCTGGGTGAAGGCGAAACGCTGGGCATTACCGCCCCCGGCGTGAATCACTGGATGTCGGTCGAGTACGATCTGTACGACGCCGGCGACATCACGCCCAACATGCCCAACGGGTCCAAGAGCAACCAGTATCGCATGTTCCAGGTCATCAGCAATTCCGGCGTGCGGGCTACGGCCGGCGACTTGGCCCTGGACCAGAGCGACATCGACGCGGCATTCCCGGCTTTCCCCGGCGGCGCATCGGTCCCGGCGAATACCCGGATGGAGTTGCTGGCGTTGTTCGGATCGCCGTGGTCCCACGGCACTGACACGGACAACGGGGAGTACACGACGTATCTCAAGCTGCTCAAGGACCGCGAGGACATCCTGGACAAGGACTTGCGGGGCATGGTGTATCAAGGCGACTGGACGTTCATCGCCAACAACGTGAGTGCCGATAAGATGTCCAGTCCGATCTGGGTGTCTCGGGGCTTCACGTCACCGTGTGGCATTTACGTTTTCGATCCGCCCGTCGTGTTCAACGCCGGGGAGGAATTGAACGTCTATGCTACCCTGGCCCGGACGGGTGCCGGCGGGGACTTCACGGCCGGCCAGGTCAAGGTCGGGCTGTTGTTCGACGTGTTCAAGGGCTAACGGTCCCGGCGCGTCGATGGAGTTGTGGAGTCGGGACTGCGAAGTCCCTCTGATTGAAAGGGCGTGACCATGATTCGGAGCAAACGGCAAGCCGTTACGATAAACACAAACGGCGAGCAGTTGTATAATATGGTGACCGGCCAGGCGGGGGTGAAACGCCGGATCACTGAAATCTGGGTCGAGCAAGCCGACGACGTGATCTATCGGGCTTACATCGATACCGATCGGATCGTTGACGTACACGGGGAATGCGACGTGCTTACCACGCTCGCAATCCCCGTGGATCATGTGCTCAAGGAGGGCGAAGTCTTTTCGATGGGCATCCTTGACGAGGCCGGCGGCGACACCACGTTGGATATGGTGGTGTTCTACGAGGAAACCCTCTAGGTCCGGGCCATGATTTCGGCAGCTTGCCCGTGGTGACTGTCAAGCTGGCGTAGGGCGTGCAACAGGATGCCTTTGTTAATGACCGCATCACTGTTCTGGCCGTACTCCCAGCCGATTAGAAGGTCGATGACTTTGGACGCCAGGGCCAACGCATCCTTGCCATCGAAGTGTTCGGCCATTGCCAACGGTAGTACGGCAGCATCCAAAGTCTTTAGTTGCTTGGCGTCCATTGTTTCGGTCCTTAGTTTGTTGTGATCGTTGGCCAGGCTACCCGCCCGGCCTTCATTGGTAAGGTACGATACCGCCGGCGTCGGGGCAAACCCGGCCGGAAACTTTTTGGAGGCTGCTATCATGGCCCCGGAGCAGAAGCTAATCACCCCGCTGGTGGAGAGTTCAATCCAAATGGAACCCGGAACGGTGCCGGGCATGAAGATCAATAGCCGGATTCAACGCGCGTGGTCATTCATGTTCGGCCGGCGGGACAACATCCTCCAGCCGGTCTTCGCTAATCAGGCTGGCATGTTGGGCGTCGTCAATTTGGATATGACCGGCTGGGAGCTGGTCTACAACGCCGCTGGCGTGGATGACTGGACGGATATGGGCCGGATCGTCGATCTGGTGATGTTTGTCGGCCTGAACGATACCGACAACATCGCATACATGGATTTCGGGATGAAAACGGGCGTCATTACCCACGCCTTCGTCCCGCAATCCGTCAATTGCGGATTCCTGGCCGTGGGGATTTACTACACCGCGGCGGGCTATTTTCATGGCCGGTGCCGGTGGTATCGTGGGCATACCATGTTCGGCGTGGAAGGCCGGGTGATGGCCTACACCGCCCCGAAACGCTAACCCGTACAACAGGAAAGGGCCGTACCAATGAAGATGACAATCGTGCTTGTAGCGTGCATCGTGGTCTACCTGATCGCCGGATGCGCATCGGCGTACAAGGCAATGGGCTTGACTAGCGAACAGGCCGCTGCTGCCGTAGACAAGGACAAGGCCGCTGCGCAGAAGGCCGGGCAAGAAGTACGGGACGCCCTGGCCCGCGTGCTGGCCGGCGAACAAGTCCCGATGGAGTCCGCGATTGACAATGCCCGTGTAACCTTGTGGCAAGCCGTATCCGCCGCAATAGGCGTGGTCGCCGCTGCCGGAGGTGCCATTATGACTAAGGCCATCGGAACCGAACGCAAGATGAGTGCCGCCCTGATCGCCGGCGTGGAAAAGGCGAATCCCGATAACGTCAAGAAGTCGATCGCCGTCCAGTCGATCCAACGGGGCGTGGGCGTCAAGCTGGCCGCCCGCGTTCGGAAGCTGACTACCGGCAGCAAGGCATAGGTCCGGCATGGCTGAACAAATTGACGCCTGGACCACGTGGTACGAATGGCTTGAGCCGCCGGCGACTCAGCGGGATATTCGCCATCATGGGGATTTTGCAAGTCACGCGTTTGACCGTGACCTGTTTTCCAAGCTCCAAGCTAACGCAATGGCGGACATCACTAATGCGCGTAGCTATTCATCGGACCCTGCCGAGTTGGCGATGGTTCTGGCAGTCTGTAACGCCCTGGTCTGGACGTTGGGCGTCAATACGATTCTGCTGTACGCCATCTTCGATTGCCGGGAATTGATTGCCGGTGCCTCGATGAGCAAAGAAGAGATTTTCGACCTGTGGCTGGAGCGGGCCGGCGAAATGGCATTATAGGCGGCAATTATGTCAACGCAAGATTTACTCAACGTGTTTTGGGGCGCTAGCGGATTCGGGGCGTTCGGGGATTCCCTCACGGCCTTGAGCAAAACCATGCTGGGAACGTCCGATGATATGTCCGCCACGCAAAAAGGCGTGGTCAAGGGGGCGTGGGACGCCATAGCGAACATGCCGAGAAAGATGGACGATTACTACATCCGCTCAATGGTCGATATTCTAATGAACTTCGGCCTTGGGGAAGCGGAAACGACAGCTATCGTGTCGGGCTTTGCCAAGGCCAAGCCGGGCATACCGATCGTTGGCGGAATCTATATGCTGGCCTGCAATCTGCTAGTAATATGGCAGACTCTCAGCAAGGGCCTAGCGTCGGCCGGCGAACTCATCGATAAGAAGTACCGTACCATCATCCGCCCTGGCGTCGGCAGCATAAATGACTGGATCGCCGCAATGCGGCGGGGGATCGACCACGAGGGGATGGAGGAACTAATGAAGGAAACGGGGATGCCCGATGACTGGTCCAAGGTCATCGAATTGGCAAGCCAATGGTGGCCCGACGTGGGCGACTTTCAGAAGTTGTTACGGCGGGGACAGATCGACGAGGAAAAGTTCCTCGAAATGGTCAAGTCGATCGGGGCCAACGCCCCCGGCACTCAAGAATTGCTGAAAGTCCTTACGTGGGATGTACCGGGGGCGGATAACGTACTTGAACTGTACCGGCGAAAAGGGCTGGAGTGGGATGGCGTCGATGAGTGGATGAAAGTTGCGGGATTCGAGGGCGCTTCAGCCGAACTGCTCAAGGCCAACGCCCGCCGGCTGATCGACCCGCCCCAGTTGTACGAGTTGCGGCGGCGTGGGGTGATAGATGACGCCAGCCTGGCCAAGGGGATCGGCCGTATGGGTTACGAGGCCGACGACAAAGCCGCCCTGGCCGGCCTGTACGAGCAATTGCCGGATGGGTTCCAGTTGACTCAAGCATACTTTCGGGAGTTCATAAACAAGGGCCAGTATCTTGCCGGGCTGGGCAAGCTGGGCTTTGCCCCGGACACCGCGAAGATGCTGGAGGGGATCGCCTGGCAGTTGCCCGGACCGGCCGACCTAATGCGCTTCGGAGTCCGCGAAGTATTCACCCCGGCGATCGCCAGGCGGTTCGGGCAGTACCAACAGTACCCCAATGCGATGACGAAATGGGCGGCGAAGATCGGTATGAGCAAAGAGGTTGCCCAGATGTATTGGGCCGCTCACTGGGACTTGCCGGCCGTCGGGCAGATGTTTGATATGTTCCATCGGGGTATCATCGGCCGGGCCGACTTGCAGATGGGCGTCCGGGCCAGGGACGTAATGCCGTACTGGCAGGACAAGGTGATCGACCTTTCTTACCGGCTGATCCCCCGCCGGACCCTGCCCCGGTTCATCCGCCAGGGGTTGCTGTCAATGGAGGATGCAGTCCAGCGTTTTCGCCGGCTGGGATACAGGCCCGACGACGCGGCAATCATGGCCGAGTCGGCCAGCTTGCAGGCGGTGGAAAAAGAGCGGGAAATGACGCGGGCGGACATCATCGCCTCCGTCCGATTCGGGTTCTTCACCCTGGAGCAAGCCAAGGCCGCCCTGGAGGGCCTCAAGTACACCCAAACGGCCGTGGCGTGGTATCTGGCCGATGCAGAGCGCAGAAAGGGCCTTGAGGATGCACGTGCGGCCTCAGAATCGACGATCGGCGATACCAATGAGGCATTGGACCTGACACGGGCCGAAGTCGTTAGAGGCTATTCTGCGGGCATGGTGGATCGATCGGAGGCCGAATCCATGCTCCAGGGGATCGGGGCAAGCCCGGAGGCCACCACCTGGAAGTTGACATACGCCGACCTCGTGCGGGCCAGAAAGGCCAAAGAACACGCCGCCAAGCACTATAAGCGATTGTTTGACAATCACTTGCGAGAAGGCACGGCCATAGAGAATGCCTTACTGGTGGCCGGCTACACTGCATCCGAATCCGCCAGGCTGGTGGCCGAATGGACCCTCGAGCGCAATGTGGACGATGAGCTGGCCCTGATCCGGGATCGCAAGCCGTCGCCGGCCGACCTTGACAAGTGGCTTAAGTTGGGTATACTCGGCGTCGATGACTGGGTTGTCGGTATGGCAGAGCAAGGCTATCCCGACCCGGTGATTGCAATGGCCCTGGAGGAAATACTTCTAACGATCGGAACGTAGGACAGATAACTTGTCACCACTAAGGAGACACCGGCGATGACTAAGGAAGAATTCGCATTGGCCTGGCAGATGCTAAGAACCATTCTCAATGCCTACCTGGCCCACTGGAAGGCCCTGACCGACGTGAAGGATGCCGCTGGGAATATCACCCCGGAAATGTTTACGGGCCTGGAGAATCGGGACAAACCCGAATGGCAAATCTGGGTGGCTGCCACACTGGCCTGCAAGGAAACGCTCAACGCCCTAATGGTGGCGTTGGAGGCGTTGGACCATTCCGATGTCGGCGAACTGCTCCGCGAAGATCCCGGACCGTATGAGTTGGACGTAGACCCGGACGAGATACCGGAGGCGATAGCTGCCGGTGAATCCGATGAGCCGACTGTCGGCAGCCCGAGACTCGTGGCAAGCACTACCGCGTACGATGAGCGGCAAAATCTATTGCCGCCCCCGCACGTGATCGAGGAAAACGATGCAACACCACAAGAGCCTGACAGCAGTAGTGGAGGCGGCGAAACAGCTTCTCCCGAAGCGTAACGCGGCCGACAAGGTACTCCGGGAAATCGACCGGCAGGAAAAACGGGAAGCCGCTCAGTCGGCCCCCAGCACGATGGGAGAGACAGAGCCGGAGGAATGAACGATCCCCTTGCGATACTGGCGGGCCAGAATCTTGACGACGGGCCGTAAGTGTACTTCGTCGGGATGGCCCGCCATTATCGCACCGTGTAAAGTCTGCCATTGCATCTGCCGATAAACCCCCGGCCGAATCTCAACGGCGTCGGCCTTGACGCCCTTGTGCTTATCCTCAGTGTCCGTTGCGTAGTCCTTGGGGGCGCGTATCACTACCCGCTTTGTCTTGTACTCGCACTTGAGCATTCCCAGCTTGCCTTCGTCCAGGTACGCCCGTAACCGGCGTCGGCCAAGAACTGTCACCACAAGAGAATCCGTATCACAGTAGAAGATATGCCCCTTGCCGGCCAGGCGGATCAAGGTCCAGAGATAGATGCGGGCGGCGGCGGTGACGTGGGCGGCAATCGCCGGGAATGCATGGTACGCTTCGCGGCGTTCTTGAATGTCCCAACGTACCCCGTTTATGACCACGAATCTTACCATTTCCGGCGGATCACCCTCGAATTCACTATGCAGGCCATCACAATCATCGTACAGGTTCAAGCCCGGTTTCCATTCCTCGGACCACTGACCGAACTTGCCGTACAGGCTCAGCATGAAATACTTCACCATCGTATAGAATGTCTTGTCCCCGCGATCGGCGTACCTACGCCGCAACCGGTAGAAGTAGTCAACGTACTTGCGGAAAAGTACGGCCTTATCGTATATGGCAACCCGCAAGCCCTTGAGAATATGGCCCCGTTTCAAGCCGTAGACGACTTCCGGCGTCGATAGGTGGGCGATGAAGCTACCCACGGGATAGATCAAGTCCTTGCCGTAGCGATAGGCATAGGCCGCCTCATCGGTCTGGACCCTGAACGCGCCGCAAACGGCATATCGCTTGACCAGTCGCCGCAAGGTGGGAACGTCCAATTGCACGGCGATCGACTTGAACCGAACCGGCATGGGTTCCTTGCGCATCACGTGGGGATACATGCTGTTTACGTCCAGCTTGTAGTATGGACCCTTGCGCAAGTCCCCGATATGAAAGCACTCGACCCGCCCGCCAAAGTACGCGGCCCGTTCTATTTTCGACGCCCTGGCGTTGGCATGGATGTAAATCTTGCAAGGCATGAACCGGTGGCGATAAGCGTTCATGCTCTGCGATGACTTCGTGGGGGAAAAGCACCCCAGGTCGTGCTTGTCAATGAAGGCCCACCATTGCAGCAGCAGCGTGTCAAGAATGTCAACGTCACGCCGGCAGTAAGGCCGCAATTCCTCATCGGTCGCCGTGCGGAAATCCACCTGGCCCTTGGCAAGCCCCAAGCGTTCGCCCCATTCCTCCAGCCGACCGTCGAAATAGTTGCAGGCGTCGATGGCTAGAATTGTATGCTTGTCCCTTTTCCACCCTATAATGACGACTCGACCTCCAACGTAAATACGGTTCTGCTCATATCCCAGCTTGCGAAGATGCGAAAACGACTCCACCATCCTGAGATCGTACCCGACATTGTAACCGAACAGGACAAGCCGCCGGTCGGGTTCAGCACAAGCCAGAGTATGATCCCAGAACCCCGCCACTGTAGAAAAATCGTAATCCTCCACAATCGCCCGCCCGTGCGAACGTGCGGCCCGACGATACTTCGCACACCCCAGTCGAAGCGTGTGTGTCTGCGCACCATTGTCATCCTCCGCAATGTTGGCTTCGCAGTCAAAGACCACCCAATTCGTGGGCCGTTGCGATGACTTGTTAGCCTGTAGCACGTGGAAAAATGAACCCATTAGGATCACTGCTCCGCGTTTTTCCATACCGCTGAGAAATGCAGCGTGTCCAGATCGACTTCCGTAGAGAATCCCGACTCCCTCCACCATGCCCGGATTTCACGCTCCGCACCTGTCTTGCTGTAGATGGTATTGCTGGACCACCGGAATGGTTGCTGTTGCCAAACGTCCTTCTTGTAATCGTACACGTTCATCGTGAATTGATAGAGATACCGCCGGGACATAAAGCCGGGCCATTCGGGGATAGCCGCCTTGAGCGGTCGGACGGACGGGCCAAGCACCTGTATACGGGCGCCCAAAATCCCCGCCATCTTGAACGCCCGGTGTATCCGATAGAAGTCTTGCGTTCGGATGCCCAAGCCGGCGGATCGCAATTGCCCCAGCATCGACCTGGCCGACGGGATGGCAACCTTGGCCGTGGTGATCCGCTGGTAAACCCGGAGCACCATGTTGCGCCGCATGGGGCCTGTCAGCACGCCGGCGGCGATACCCCGCCGCAAGCGCAGAAGATACAGAGCTAGTGTGAAAGCTGCCATGATGGCCCCCTACAATCCGGCCAGCATGGCCTGTAGCCCTTCCAGGTATTCGTCAAGGGCCTTCGTTGTTTGGGCTGCCAGGAAAACACGCTCCGCAAACTCACCCTGCGATGATTCGTAAGTGTCGTGAATCCAGGCTAGATGGTCGAGAATGTGCCGGCACAACAGCCGTGAGCGTGCCAGGTTCCGCTTAGCCTTGCCGTAATCGTCGGGCATGGTCGATTCCTTTCGATCCAATAAGTTTCGCCCGGCCCCCGACCCCCGCGCAAAAGTGCGGGCGGGGCCGGCTGCGTTCTTGCCTCCATGCACCGACCTCCGCCCGCTGGACCCCAGCTACACCATGCAACAGACCCCTGCCCGACTACGCTGATTCTTCGCCGAACGCCTGGACTTCGGCCAAGAACTCCTTGATGTCCTTGGCCGACGTATCGGCTATATACTTCTTGAGTAAGGCCGTTGGAGTGGCCTTCTTGAACCCGTACGTTGTCTCTGTGGAGCCTTTCGCCCCCATACGGGTAATCAGGTGGCAACGGTTCAGATAGTCGTCCCACGCGTCCCGTAGCCGCCTGTACAGCTTGCCGCCAAGGCCCCAGGCCCGCAACCCATCCTTCGTCACGATGGGGAAGTAGGCCCGGTGGCGTGGCTTGCCGTGGAACTCTTCTTCGCGGGGGATCGGCTCCCCGACAAAGATCACTGTGGCCGTATCTCCATCGTTCTCCAATGCGAAGAACGTAGTTCCGGCCATGACCTCATCGCAGTCCTTGAATGGCATAGTCCATTACTCCTAAAAGGGCCGGCCGACCCGGCCGCACGGGGGAACACGACGCGGGCCGGCCAGCAGTCAGGTTACTGAATACCATTGCATCTTGCGTAGATACTTGGCCCCGAATACCTTGAACCGACCGCAATGCTTGCATCCGAACTCTACGGCCAACGGTGGGACACCGTGAATCGCCTCACCGCAACGCGTGCAAAAGCCAATGTGCTGGCCCGACTGGATTACCTCGTTCAAGCGTTTGAGGGTGATGGGCTTCATACCTCCGGCCCCGATTCGCCGCCTAGCCCGTCAAGGTCAATCGCGGCCAGCCTGTCACGATAGGCTGACAGGATGCCAAGGGTTGCGTTCAATACGCCCCGGAGTTTGTAAACCTCCAGGTAGAGGCCCCTGGCCTGTTCCATTGTGATCGTTGCGCCATGGACCCTGTTAATACGCTCCCAGAACTCGACCAGGTTGCGGGCCTTGACCAGGTTTATGGCCAGGTCCGCCAGGTCGCCGGTGTCAACTTTCATCGCTCTGTGTGACATACGCCCTCCAAAGATGCCGGGCCGGGCGGGTCCATGGCTAGGGGCGACCTCGCTCCGGTTACCCGCCCGGACGCCGGCGTGACAACACAATCCGAAGTAGGCTGCCGGGCCGGGCCTGTCCTTCATCGTCAAGGCCGGACGCTGTGGCCGGCCAGTTGACCGATCCGGTTACAAGCCCGGACGCCGGCGTATCAGCAAAACCCAAGGTACGCCATGACCACAAGCCACGTGTACCTAACGACCTTACGCCATTCCGTATGCATTCCTGTCCCTCCATCTTGACTACGTAAAAATGGCCCGCCGATCGGGGCATAGGGCTTTGGACGACCGGCGGACCAGTAACGACCTCGGCGATGCCTGCCAGCATGCGCCTGCTTAACTCGGGTAAACCAAAGCCCTGCCTGCCTTACACCATGAACCCTACACTACGACTGCGCAGAAGTCAAGGGGGAATCTCAAATATTTCTGCCTGCCGGCCAGGTGAGGCGTTCGGATTCCGTTCGGGCCATACATCGATGCTATCGGGGGACATGCCCGCCGGCAA
>Ga0209976_10002397_pt1 | contig 10674 bp, 18 predicted proteins | sample SumtaG_FD_182806 | JGI IMG/M metagenome (GOLD analysis project Ga0209976, IMG submission 182806) | Deep subsurface microbial communities from Indian Ocean to uncover new lineages of life (NeLLi) - Sumatra_00157 metaG (SPAdes) (version 2) | ecosystem: Environmental > Aquatic > Marine > Oceanic >... | reverse complement strand
GAATATATGCTCAAAACCTACTTGTTATGTACCGTGTAGTTAACCAGTCTACTAACCCGCCCATATCGACCAAAATCACTGACTAACGTGTACTAGGTAATCCCATGTCACTATGGTGGTGACATCATTAGTTATTCCATAGGTGGTGACATAGTAAGTGACATAGTTGTAGTGTCACTACCTTAGTTATATAGTGAGAACATTACCTCACTGCTTGTTTTGTCCTTGAATATGCTTGTCGAAACAGGGTGACATTGATATGATTAGGGGGTGTAGTAGTGGGCCAGTTGATACGATGTTATCAATTGATTACCTACGTAATGTCAATCTATGTATGAAGGGGTTTTATCATGGCAAAGTTAACAGCACAAGAGTTCCAAGAGAAACACGCAAGACGTCTGACCGCTTCGGTCGAGGACATAAGGCGTGGTATCGACCGGGTAACAGTTAACCCCTGTGAGTTAGCTGCTGCGAAAAAGGACAAGATGCTTGCAAACTTAACTGCCGCCGTTACCGACGGTAGATGGGAACGTGGGCTGAAACGTGTGTCCCTTGAAGACTGGAAAACAAAGACCAGGGACGTTGGTGTTGGCCGCATTGCTGCTGGTATTCAGGCCGCATCTGCAAAGGTCGTAGCGTTTGCCGAGGAATTGCTCCCTCATATCGACGCTGGACAGGCCAAACTCAAGACTATGCCTGACATAACTCTTGAGGACAACATTGCCCGCATGAGTTCGTTTGTTCGTCACATGGCAAACATGAAACGGACGAAGTAGTAGGCGTCTGTTGTCGGGTGTGTCGAGGATACAGGGAACATTCGTAGAAGGGATACTTTTCAAATAAGGGAGTCAAATTATGTTACAACAGGCAAACATGGTGAAACGGATTACCGCATCGGGCGGCGGTGATCTTGAAGCCAAAGCAGGCGAGTCGTTACGTGTGAGACGGATAGAGTGCATCCCGTCCACCAACGACACATACTTGACCGTCCGAGTAGACCGTGTGACAACGGCCTACTATCGTGTCAAGGGAAAATCAGGTAATCACTTGGGCACCAACCACGTCGATTATCTGAAACGGAATATCATGGAGTTCCTGGAACGTGCAGGCGTGAACGTAAGTATTCCCGTCGCCGAAGGCCAGACGTTGAACGTGTCCCGCTATGCCGAGGCCGGAAATGTAATGGTTATCTATGACCGTTATTCAGCCGGTGACGTGTTGGCGACGGACCAAAATGGTTCGGAAAGCAACTCCATAACGTTCCTGCAATACGCAAAGATCGGCACCACACCAACAGCGTCCGGGGACCATCTACTTAACTCGGCTATTACACCGTCCGAGTTCCCAGATTTTCCGTGCGGCAAGGTTGTCGAGGCCCGACACACCGTCGAAATGTTGGGTGTTGCTGCATGTCCCTTCGTGAACGCCAAAGCCGGACCGCACGGATGGGCGACGTCGTTTATGAAGTTCGTGAAAGACCGCGAAGTGTTGTTCGATACAGACCGTAACGGCATCCCGTTTGACGCACAGGATGCTGCTGCCACGGCGGACGCATACAACGGCAATTTCTCGCTCATAGGACCGGGAACGGAAATCCTTGTCGATACAAACGTCGTCATGGCAGGCGATCCGCTGATGTTCGAACCGGCCCTTAGATTCGAGGCCGGTTCGGAGTTAAGCGTGTATCTCACGTTGGTCAAGACGGACACACCCGACTGGGATGTTATCGAAGATGTAGCGTTTATACTCCGTGACATCAGGTCATAGGTTGCGTAAGTATTGACGACAGAAGAACAGAAAATACCTTACAACACAAGGGGCTTTACTATGTTAAAGTATAAACGACTTAGGACCGCAACCTTGACGGACGGTGCCGAAACATTGGCAACCATCCTGTCGGGTTTGAAGAACAAGGCATACCGTATTGTCGGTATCACGACGGACCCACTTGCGAATATGTGGATACGTCTATACAGGAACGGGGAACAGATCGTAGACGTACAATCTATTGCATGTACGTCCGGTTCGCCGTTGCTTCCTGCTGATGTACCTGTTGACACCGGCGACGACATCAAGATCGGTTTCTATAACAACGGTGCCGCAACAACGGCCAAGGACATCGCCATAGCATACGAGGACAAATAGGGGCGGTGAACCGTGTCTTTTGTGGAAGTAGTGTTAGCGTTAACGGTCCTGCTTGACCGTTTGAAGGGGCTTATCATGCAGCGAATAGGTGTACCGTTAAAGTGTGACCAACTAAACCTACAGCCGGAACGTGAAGGCAACATCGAACTTTCCGACAATATGCAGCAAGTGTTATCGTTGCTTACCGGGTTTAGCAAGAACCAGCGTATTGTCTTGCAGTCGTCACCTGTCGGTGCATTGCGAACAACGGCGGCAAGAATCATAGACATCAAGCATTTCACTGGTTCAGGTGCAAACGACGAACAACAGGGGTTAGATGTTCCATGCTCAGAGGTTATGTGCATGGGACACCCGGACAACGCAGGTAAAGTCTGGGTGAGGACACTTGCAACTGCCGCCGTGACAAATAGTTGGCCGCTGGGTGCAGGTGAAGTGCAGAATATGTCTGTCGATAATTTCCGCGATCTTCAAATGTTATTCGTTACTGACGGTGACATACTAATCGTTGCTTATGCGTAAAATCGCAGAGGTAGTGAAGGGGTAAACATTATGTGGGCATCGGGTGTGAAGGCATCGGGCGGGGTGTCAAATGGTTCGTTGTGGGTAGATCGTGGCTCATTTATAGGTCAAGACTGGATACAAACGGCCTTGACGTTAGACGATGCTGCTCACGATTTAGACCTAAGCGGGATTGTACCTGTCGGGACAACGTGGGTACAAGTGAAGGCCCATATATCATATACAACCCCGAACAAGTTTCTGTTTCTAAGAACAAAAGACTACAACATGACCGAAACAGGAATGAGGTTGTATACACAAGAAGCCAGTACACCAATTAGCGACCGTATATGGCTGGCTTTGGGTGCCGATAGATTACTCACATACACACTGTCGGCTGTAGGTAATGAGTCGGTTGCTCTTGCCGTGTTGGCGTGGATTGTACCGGCAACATAATCAGCGTACATATAAACATGAGAGGTAGTGACATTATGAACAGTTGGATGGCCGCTTTGTTGGCACAAGTAGTGAAGCAAATTTCACCCGAAATCCGAAAAGGGATGACGGAGTTTGTTCTGAAATTGGAAGAACAGGCAACCGCAACCCCGAACCCCTGGGACGATATATTTGTCGGGATTGTGAAGTTTGTCCTTGTTATCAAGTGACACATACACCGGAGTAGTTTGAAAAGGGGCTTATGCTTATGGCAGAAGAACAAACACACACTGATTTACCTGCACCCGAACAACCTCATAAGGGGTGTTCGATTTCCTTGATGTTTCCGGTGACATCGGACGAAGAAGCGTTAGTAGTCAAACGAGCCATTGACGCTGTGATACCTGATGTTAAAGGCCGCCGATATACGTTTCAAATAGCGGAAATGTAAATGCCCGAACCGTTGACAAGTGACATTATCAGTTATCACTTTTCGTGTTACGACTATAGCACGATGCTGCAAGACTTGTATAACGACTGCTTGTCACTGGCTACCGCTTTATCATCAGAAGCCGGGCCAGCTTCACAAGCTGCCGCGAACAACATGGCTGTTCATATATGGGAAATGCGAAACAAGTTTACCTATGGCGGGGATTCTATCCGCTATTGGCTTGTCAAATGTTTACAATACATTGACGGAAATGCGTTTGGTGGTGGTGGTGGTGGCGTTACTATGGACGATATACTTAACGAAATGTTGTCCGCTTCGTTTGAACAGTTAACGCGATTTATGGGCATTACACAAGCCTATAAGGTGGCCGTATGGGATGCACCATATAATGAAGAGTTTTACGCTGCTTTAGCCAGAGGATTCAAGACATGGGGTGCCTAACTTATGCCGCCTGATATAGAAAATCCAAAGACGTTTGGTGACTACTATTGGGCCTCAGAGGTCGAGGCAAAGCGGTTGCGTAGTGAACAGCACGAAAAAGTGCTAGGGCCTGCAATTTCGGCTTACTTCGGTGATATAGGTATTCCAGATAATACACCCCCTGCTCTTGCAAACTTCCTTGATAGTTTACAAGACCCACAAGACCCATCATGGGACGACCTACAACGTATGTTCTTGGGTACGGTGTCAAGGGGTGTTGCTCTTGCAGGTGGCGAACAAATGGCAAAGCCGTTTGAATATGAAGCCGCTGAAAAGTATCTCAATAGTCGCATCAAAGCGGAAACGGCGGTAACGTTGTTTCAACGTAAGAAGATAACGCAAGAGTTTTACGACCATCGGTTACATAGTGCCGGTTATCCCGATACAGAGTCTATACACCTATACAACTCAATGCGACCGTACCCGGCTATACAAGAGCTTATCAGGTATGGGCGATACAATAGCGATGCTGAGAACCCCAAAGCCTTTGTATGGCAACTATTCGACGTTCACCCGGACGACTGGGAAATGTGGAATTGGTTATCTATCCAAAAGCTATCTACCGAACAAGTGCAAACTGTTTACCGTCGCGGTGGATGGGACAAGAGCCGATCAAGTCTGGAATTAGCCCGTTTGGGCTGGCCGTTGGAAGAACGCGAGTCACTGTTAAACCTTGCCTATCAATTACCAAACGCTATGCTGTTGGTGCAGGGTGATCTTCTGCAAGGTGTTCCCACTACCGAAATGGTCGAGGATATTGCTAAAGCAGGTATACACCCTATGTATGCTGAAAAGTATCTTGACGGTGTATTGACTAAGCCAAACACACAGGAAATAATTGCTTGGCAACTACGCCACGACCCAACTTTAACGGGGCTTGACGATGCTTTGCGTAAGACAGGAATACACCCGCAATATTTTGATATGTATAAAACTCTTGCTCACCCTATACCACCTATTAACGACCTTATCACTATGGCTGTGAGGGAAGCGTTTACACCTGAAATAGCAAGCCGGTTCGGACAGTATGAAGGCTTGCCCAAAGAATACGTCGAGGCCGCTGGTAAAAAGGGGTTATCTCAGGAATGGGCAGAGCGATATTGGGCGGCACACTGGACGCTTCCTAGTGTGCAACAGGGCTTTGCTATGCTTCATCGAGGCATAATCGGCCAACCTGATCTTAACTTGCTTATGCGAGCATTAGACATTATGCCGTATTGGCGTGACAAGCTAATGCAGTTATCCTTCAAGCCGCTTACCCGTGTTGACGTTAGACGGATGCACCTGCTAGGTACATTAGACGAAGGCGGAGTCAGACGTGCTTATTTAGACGTAGGGTATAACGAGAAAAACGCCGGGCTTATGACTGATTTCACTGTCCGTTATAATCGGCGTAGTCTTTCAGGGTTTACTCCACGTGACGCTTTATCTGCTTACATAAATCAGTTCATCGAGGCCGGACAAACTACGTCTATATTGCGTGACATCGGCGTTAAGTCCAGCGAAATACCTAACATGATGCGTTTGGCCGGATATAAACGAGAATGGAAGTACAAGACCGAACGCATAGCAGCAATAGGTAATTTGTATAAGAAGGGCAAGTATACTTACACCATAGCCCGAAGTAAACTATCACAATTGGGCTTGTCAAGTGATACAGTTAAAACACAACTTGACCAATGGGAACCTAGTACAGAAGCAGAACGCACGGCAACCTTCACAAATGCACAGACGTTGAAAATGTTAACTATGGGCTTGATAGATGAAGATAGAGCCAGGGCTGAATTGCAACTGTTGGGGTTTGACGACGAACGCCGCAACCTTCTTATCAAGTCTATTGCAGGACAAAAGGGGTAATAACTCCATCGTCCCCGACATCGCCTTTTGTATATTCTCTTGTCAAATGTTTGGTGACGTTCTTAACAACATACCTGTTGGCGTCTGTACTCTTAAATATGCCCTTGAAAGACGGCCATTGCTCTTGTGTATACACCCCGTCGCTCACTTGCCGGGCCGACTTACGAACGCCTTTAATCACTACTTTTTCGTCGGCACTATAATCTTTCAGACCTCTAATAATAAGGTGGTCTACTGTCTTTTCCAGCTTCAACTTGCCCAACTCAGTCGGTGACAAATAGGGTGACAGGTTGTCCCGTCCTACGTCTGTCACCATAAGCGAGTCGGTGTCACAATATACGTAATTACCATGACCACAAGCCTGCATCAATTCCCACAAGTACAATCGGGCATAGGCTGTTACATGAGAAGCAATAGCAGGGAAACTATTGTATGCCTCACTATGTCCCTTTAGTTCAAACAACTCACCCAACAGGTAACGTAAACGCATTGCACGACGGGGATTTTTATACAGTATCATTTCTTCACGATCTGGTTCACCGGGACAGTCCCCAATTTTGACCCATTCTTCGGCCTTCTGTCCGAACTTACCATATAGACTATTTAGTAGGTATTTAACAATCTGTTCATATTCCTTGTTCTGTCTAATCTTGAAGTCTTGACGTAGGCCGTACATAGTATCTACATAACTACTGAAAATCGGGGCTTGTTCATAGGATACAGCGTCTAATACCTTCACGATATGCCCATGTTCCAAAGCGTACAATAGTTCCGGGGTGCATAGGGTTGTTTCATAGGTGCCTACAGGAAATATTGTACGACCGCGTTTTATAGCATACACTGGCTCGGTCGTCTCAATAACTACCTTTGCAACTACTGCATACTCCGTTAACAACTTGCCCAACTTCTTAGGGGTTAACTTATGATGCAACTTGACATACTTTGTGGGGAAACTATTGCATTGCATAACAAATGGGTATAAGCTGTTGACATCGAACACGTAAAACGGCTGACCTGATAAGTCACCTAACACGAAACACTCACATCGTCCGCCCTTGTATGACTCACGCTCTAGGTTTATTGCCTCTGCGTTATTGTGTATGTATATCGGTGTATGGTAGTGACGGAATAGATAAGCCGCCATAGCCGTACTGGCTTTAGTATAGCATAACCTGCCAATCATGTTATCTTCTAAGAAGGCTATAAACACCTTGAAGTTCTCGAACTCTATACGGACATCATTCTTGCAGTATACGGACAACTCGGCATCGGTGCAAGTGTCAAAGTCTATTTCCATCTTAGGTATACCAATACGCTCACCCGTCTTTGCTAGTGACTCAGTAAACCAATTCATCGAGTCTAAGAATACTATCGTGCTGGACTTCTTCTTGACCGTGACAATAGCACTACAGCCGTTGTTATGGAAGAACTTTAGTTTGTATTTCTCACGCCGTAAGTTCTCCCAACCTTTACAGATAGTAAAATCAAAGACGACGTTCCGTGCTATTATCCAAAGCCGCTGTTTCGGTAATGCCTTGCTAATTACGTAATCCCAAAATGCCTCAATATTATCTATATAGAACCATTCGACCACCTGCTTGTGGTCCTTATACGGACGACGATAATAACATGCCCATCCAAGTTTGAACCGCTGTTCAATGCTTCCATCTTCTACCGGATGCTGCGTAGTCTCAGTATCGAAAAAGATGAAGTGCCGGGGTATCGTTAACGTCGTCTCCTTTTTCAGGGCATGGGGTGCCCGATCAATCGACGACATATATTATTCTTCCGGCTCTAATTCATCTATCCTATGGTATCCAGCAACAACGCTTGCACCTTCTAATTCTTCACCTGCATACTTTTCCCAATCGTCCCAACGGTCAAATACTTCGGCTTCAACTTCGGCGGGTGTCATAGGTCTATCAGAAGGAATATTCACGAACCGCTCTTGTATCGGTTCATCGGGTGACGTCCTAAACTTTGCACGAACCTTGAACATATATTCCTGGGACATTTCCCATTCGACGTCGGCCATTGACTTCATAGAAGGCCGACGATCTTTCCGAACATACTTGAAAGCATCCTTGCGTTTCTCAATACCTGCGACAGAACGCCAGTCCGCAAGAAAACGCTGCTTCCTGTATCCTAAACCTTGACCCTTTAACAAGGATAGAAATTTAGTAGGTGTTAAACCTCTGGCTATGGCATCCGGCATCTTCATTATAGCAGTCGGACGCTTTAGGTATGAAGGTATTATAGACATCGTGACTCCCTTCACAAAGGACAGGTCAATCCGTGACCTGCTATAACTGCTCGTATATCTTTTGGGCTAAACCGTCGAACGTCTGCAAGCCTTCACCTAACGACGTAACAGCTTGATACATGGGATGCTGCAAGAAAAAAGCCTGCTCGGCCTCTGTGTCACCTTCTACGTCCTTGAAGCCGGGTAACTGTGACAAACTGGCTTCAATTAGGGTTGCCGACTTTGCGATATGGTGTAACGCCCAATCTATATTACGGTGTACGCCCTCGAAGTGTTCCTTTAACTTACCACGTGTGTTTCCGGCCATAAACCTAGTCCTTTAGGCATTGGGACCGTGTATAAGGTTTGCACCTTTACACGGTCCCGGTTCACAATTAGTTGCTTGTTACGACTGCATAACTTCGGACGCTGCTTCTACAGACTCCGGTATCAATTCAGGCTTGAAGTCTGCTTCCTTGATCTTCATCAGGGCTGAGTATGTTTCCTTCTCAGGTAACGGCTTGACATCATACTTGCAGTTGACGTCACCCTCTGCACCGTGACGCACTACCATGAAGGCCGACGTGTCGAATTGCTTCTCAAACTTGGATAGTTTACGTGCAACCCGTGTTCCGCAAATGAACAACTGATACCCTGTATCGGTGACAACCGGGCAACCGATACGGGTTTGCTCTTTCTGCTTATACATCGACTTCAACTGCACAGGTAGGCCGACAACTATGAAGATTATCGCTTCACCGTCCGACGACAGGAACGTAAAATCACCGCCGCCCCATTCCTTCATACGACCTGCCCAACTACCCGGCAACTGCTTTTGGTCTTTGCTCATAATACTTTCCCTTCTAATTGAACTACATTACAATCCGTTAACTACGCAAAAATATGCAACTGCTACCAGTCCCAAAGCGTAGAACATTGCGAGTATTGCGACACTTTTTAGTGACATGATTCACCCCCGGTATGTGTTCCCTGTGACAACCGTTTCAACTCTGCTTTGGCTTCTTCGTCCTTCACCTGCTTGGCTATTACTTCGATACCTTTATTGATACAACCGATTAGCATAGCGTCCAACGGTATAGCATACGCACGTGCTAATTTGCGTATTGCTTTGACATCAGGTGTATCCATCTTTACACCAAATACACCAAACGTGCCTTGTGTCACCGTTATCATAATGCCTACTCCGTTAAACCGTCCAACTTCCTGATAAGTGCATCCTTGTTCAACGAACCAACCGGGCCGGTTATCAAGTCTTTGTTACCGCAATGCTTGCAGGTGGTCTTGTCGGATATACAGGACAACCGCAATTGCCTACAGCGACAACAAAAGTACTCAGTAGCCGGGCCGGGTATTCCGTCAAACGATATGTCTGTTTTTTTCATACGCCTTCTAAATCGGGTGCCGATGTTACCGGGCCAATTTCCGTTATTGCCAAATATCCTTGACACTTTCCTTTTGCCCATATTACGAACTCCATTTCGCCTACAGGTAGCAACTCAATTTCCATAGTCATTAACCGTGTACGTATTTCCCTAGCTGCACAAAACAACGCCTTAACCGCTGTGTTAGCGTTTGTATCAAACTCAATACCGTCCCATTCCGTCGAGGCTAAACTGTAATATATATTATACATTTTATCACGCCGTTTCTATCTGTACTATTGCAATTGGTTCGTCTATGGGGTAAACGGCATACTCTAAATCACCCGTATGAACCATAACGAACGTAATATCGGGAAAGACCTTGTTCAACATGACCTTGACATACTGCTCGGCTTCCGGCAATCTATCGGCCATTATAGGTGTAGCAATGCTAAAACTATTGCCGCTTCCGTATGTCACTTTTGCATTGAACATAGGTCTAGTCCCGATATAGCGTCCCTGCTTCACACTCGGTCCCTCAAATGGTTTCAACTATGAAGGAAGTTTGAAGGAATCAGAGGACTTTGCCTTGCCTGCAAAGACTTCCTTCACCTGCTCGACCGCTGCTTCCAAAGCGGTCACAATAGCCCGTTGTTGCACGTCGGTCGATTCATACGCCGTGCCGGTTAACTGGCCGATCAAACTAATCGCCTTGACCGCTTTGTTCGTCCGTCCCTGTGCAAGCCGTATAAATGCTTGCATCGGGGTTTCGTTGTCGGGCGGTTTTGTCCTTACCGACGCCTTCTTACTTGTCTTTGTTGCCATAGTCGTGACTCCATTACTGTAAGCTATCATTATGACCTGCATTAACGCTAATGCTAAGTCTTTAGAACAACGTGAACGACGTAAACCGGATTCTATTATACCAACCTTGTCCATTGTAAACCAACTGTTAACTATGCCATACCTATTAAAGTATACACTACGACCGGACAGAAAGCAAGAGCCAATCTGATATTTTGAGCAGATATGTCCTTGACTAGTCACCTGCTTAAATAGCCCCGATCTACAGCCAGGTGGACGATCTGCGACTGTATGTCACTATGTAGGTGACATTGATTACCACCGTGACTGTCACTACATAGTGACATACAGTCGCAGACCGTCCGCCTGGCTGTAGATCG
>Ga0209976_10002396_pt1 | contig 10675 bp, 8 predicted proteins | sample SumtaG_FD_182806 | JGI IMG/M metagenome (GOLD analysis project Ga0209976, IMG submission 182806) | Deep subsurface microbial communities from Indian Ocean to uncover new lineages of life (NeLLi) - Sumatra_00157 metaG (SPAdes) (version 2) | ecosystem: Environmental > Aquatic > Marine > Oceanic >... | reverse complement strand
TGAAACAAACAAGGGTCGCCAAAGATGTACACCTCGGCTTGAGCACCCTCTACATCGCTGTATGAAACCGTAAGCTCCCCAGTATAAGAAGATTCAGCCCCGGCCAGTCCCTCAACGACACCGCTCCAACTGTAGATTCCAATCTCCGGTCCATTCGGTGCGCTGTTATCCCATAATATACAATCGGAAATCACGGCACTGCCTAACGTGAAATAGATACCTCCGCCCAACCAATTGATATCCGAATTGCCTGTGATTGTGCAGTTGTTGACTGTCGTGTTGCTACCCGATAGACAGATGCCACCGCCGCCTTGACTAGATGAGTTGTTTGCTACTATACAGTTGGTAATCGTAGGACTGCTGTTTAGGCTGTAAATACCCCCGCCGACTTGGAAATTTGCCGCATTATGGTTGATTGCACAAAAGCTGATTGTCGGACTGCTGCCGTAAGAGCAAGAGATACCACCTCCCCTGCGGTACGCCGAATTCCCCGTGATTTTACAATGCGTAATTGTCGCGCTGCTGTTGTAGCAATAGATTCCGCCACCCCAGTCTTCTGCTGAATTTCCCGTCACCTCGCAGTTGCTAATGACGGGATTGCCATCTCTTATGTAGATGCCGCCACCCCAACTGTCGTCTTCATCGGATGAATTATCGGTTATAATGCAGTGGGTAATTGTAGGGCTGCTGTTAATGTACATTCCACAGCCGCGTACCTCATAACCGTTGGTGACTGTTACACCGGCCACTACTGAATTAGGGCCCTCCCCGTTGTGAAAATAAAAACCGCGGTGCGGCTCAGACTGCGTCCCGTTGCAGTCAATAACGGTTGATGCTACTACTTGCGGATTCGCTGGATTGACGCTTCGAACAGTAATCGACTTACCCAAAAGATCCAAATCGCGGTTACCCTCACCCGTGTACGTTCCTTCAGCCAAAATAACCGTATCACCATCCTGTGCCGCATTGATTGCCGACTGAATCGTTCCGTACTCTGATGGAACATATAATTGACCGTCAACCGGGTTGATGTATAAAGTTACCAGAATTGTTTGTGGATTATTGGCTGCTCCAGATGCGCTCACTGTCAATTCACAATTGTACTCACCCGCGCCCAGACCCGAAGCATCAACACTAACCGCAACTTCATCGACCTCACCTGTCGATTGCCCGCTGCTGGGCGAGACCTCCACCCACGAACAATCTTCCGAGATATTCCAGCTCAAAGTACCAGACCCTATGTTCCTGATTGACAAAACTTGCACCGCCGGATTCGCTCCACCTTCGTCTGCATAAAAACTAAGCTCCGTCGGCATAACGCCAATTATTGGTGTAGGCGTCGACGTGAACTCATCTATACCCATATCCACTCGCGCACCCATCACCCGAGGCTCGCCATCTATATCCGTCTCTCCTAAAGCGGGCAACAGATTCGGATCACCAGAATCAATACAAGGCGACCCGGCCAATAAATGAAAGTCATTACTGCCCGCACTGACGAAAAGCGGGTTCGTATCAATATTGCCAACACCTGAGAATCCCCCTTGAATATCGCTGTAAGAAACTATCGGATTCCCTGATATGAAAGTATCAGAATTATCCCATAGTATACAGTTGCTGATTTTAGCAGTCCGGTATTCATTGATTCCGATACCGCCGCAATATTCAGCCGAATTGCCCACAATAGTGCAGTTTCTGATTGTCGCACCCTCAGCCGTTAAATAGATGCCACCCCCGATATCCTGATCGACCACCGCAGAGCCGGAAGCCGAATTGTTTGCGATTAAACAGTTGACTATCAATGGATATCCCCTGCCGCTGCCGCCGCAGTAAATTCCACCGCCGGCGCCTATGTAGCTTGGATTATTAACTGAATTACCCATAATAATACAGTTTTCGACAAGCATGTTGCTCATATCTGAGCAAATCCCTCCACCACGAAACGACGCTGAATTGCCCACAATCCTGCAGTGTCTGATTCGAGGGCTGCTATAATTGGAGCAGTAGATTCCCCCACCTTTTGATCTGTGCCCGTTAGTGATTGTCAGACCGGCTACAACTGAATTTGGTCCAATGTTGTTCTGGTAGAAGTAGAATCCGCAACCAGCGCTCTCGCAGTCAATAGTTGTTGCAGCTACTACACAAGGGTCATTCGGATCAGTGCTGCGAACTGTGATGGCCTTGCCTAAGAAATCTATATCGCGATTGCCCGGACCGGTGTATGTGCCGGGGGCAACGATAACTACATCGCCATCGTTGGCATCATCAATCCCGGCCTGGATATCGTTAAAATCCGAAGGCCCGTCATCATCGACAGTTATCACCCTCGCCAGGCAGGGGCAGACTAACACAAAACACACAAGAATAAATACGAATGTCCTCATTGCGTTGCCTCTAATCTGACCCCATTTTACACCCACAATAACACAATTGTCAAGCAAAATTCTGAGAGTTGGGGTTGAGGAGAACGTGACTTTTTTGTTGTAATCACCTCCGGAATGTGCCTCGCAAGGACGCGGTTTCCGGTGCGGTAGAGTTGTCTTTGAATTTCCCTTTTTCGGTACTTGCGTTTTAGTGTGATTTTGGGGTATAGTATTCTCTTGCAGGAATGTCGCATTTTATTTCCGGTAGATTAGATTGCTAACAAAAAGTGGTGGAAATTGTTAGGTTGGGGCATAGAGTATTGGGAGGAATACTATGAGTGAGTTCAGCGAAAGTTTTCATCTCAGATCGAACAGCCAGCAAGATGGTGAGGACCTCTTGAAGAGAGCAGGCCTGAAGGGCGCCGTATTCTCTCCTGTGCGGGGATGGGTAACTGTTGTTCCTGATAGTGAATTGTACGAGGCCGTCGATCAGATGATTGCAGCAAACAAAGGCCTCCTTCTTCACTATCTCCATGCAGAGGATCACGGGTGGCAATTCGCGCTCTACAAGGGAAATAAGGCCGTATGCCAATATGAATGTGGATGGGACCCAGAATTGGCCATCAACGACTCTGATATGAATCAGAGTGTGCTCGTGCCCTTGCTGGTAGAGGAGTCATGTGAAAGAGCATTGGAGAGCATCTTGCACCCGGCAGACCTCGATGCCGTAATAATGGATCCTCCCGCCTACAGATTTGCGAACGTTGTTGGTCTTGAGCATTACGAATGGCTGTCGGGTGGATATCTTGATGAGGTTAAAGAAAGAGACCCGAAGGTGATAATTGTTAGCTGATTAGAGCACATCAATAAAAAAGCCCTTGCGCGGACTTTTAATGGAGAAAGAGGTGAGGAAAAAGCAGCAAGGGCTTTTCATGAGTAAAATCGGATTATCTTTATTATAGCTCTTTTGTTAGTTAGGTCAAGCAAAATTCTGAGAGTTGGGGTTGAGGAGAACGTGACTTTTTTGTTGTAATCACCTCCGGAATGGGTAGAATTAGAAATCACACCAGCGGAGACAAGCAACTAGGCGGTGCATCGCTTTATGCCGTTTTCTGCTCATACAAATATTTCTGAAAATCAAAAAAGGTAGTTCGTATATTTTCTACGCCGCCAAGTCTTTCTATCGTCATCTCTACTGGCTAACCCAGCTTATTGCTCAATGCGTTTGTTAGCTCAGTCTATTACTCTTGGAACACTCTGATCTGACCAGTATCCTCGACTGTGACATCTCTGATCACGCAGGTTTTAGCTGGGTTTCTTTGTTTATTCATCCGGTTAATCACAGCCATAATTGTTGGAGTTGCCAAAATGATAACACCGGCCCTCAGTGCTGTGCCCAAGATAGGGATCACGCCGACAAGCACGAAAAGAGCTGCAAAGGTTATCAGCTTTCGTGTGTCTGGCACTTCCTCCGTTCCCGTATATGCATAGTCAATATCGTCCACTCCACGCGGTTCGCAAACGATCTCCTCGGTCCTATCAGTATCGAGCATGTAGGTAAAGGAAACGACATCTCCCGGTTCTAGTCTGTTGATAGTACGAAGGTGCTCAATTCTGTTGTCATCCTGCAACTCATCTATTTCTGTTGAAATCGTCTGAGTGCTGAAATGCTCGTACACATCAAGGACTTTAACTCCCACAGGAAACCTGAAGAGCAGTTGCTGTGAGTCAATACCTGGGCTACCGGTGTTTTCGACAACGACTGAAAACTGGCAAAGGTGCTCATAGGGCTTCCCTTTGTAGGATACAGTCAGCGGGTCATGCTCGCCAGCAGCCTCGACTCTGTACTGTTTCAATTCATGTCGTAGGGATAGCTGTTTCCTTTTCTTCTTCTCACTCCTCGTCTTCACCAAAAAGGTAACTGTGGCCGATAAGACGCTAACGACGCCAACAAGAACTGCAACACCCGCACCAGAAAATACCCACTGTTTATTGAGTTCAAGCCACTCGCTCATAGACACCACTTAATTCTCCCTTCAACCTAACTTCTGTTTATATGGTTTCCGCATAACACGCATTCATTCTTATTGATAGCACAACCATTTCATTGTTTGAAGATTTCCCTTCAATGGCTATATAATACCCACCCCCGCACTTGCCGTCAAAGAATAATGAAATTCGAGGGTGCTTCGCCAGCAGTGACGTTCACTGCGAGAGAGTTAGCCAACATCAGTACTTCTTGACTCAGCAACAAGGTTTTGGTCAACCAAAACTTCATGTACTTTTTTGCCGTACTTACGCGAAAGCTCCTGCGCATCTCGTTCGATTCTAATAGGCTTGGCTGCAGGACTAAATGTTAACCCACTAGATTCCACCTTTTTCTTTGCTACCTCATAGAAACATCTTTCAGCCACCAAATCAGCGACTAATACTTGTGCAGGTATCGTTTTCCTATAGCGACAATCAGTACCGAGATAGTGACGAACTGAAGGGAAATTTGTATATATAATTACTTTTCCGGTTTCCGAACTATACTTGGTTCGTTGGGGAGCTTCAGGGTCATAGTTAAACTCAGGTTCACTAAACATCCCTTTTCGCCCTTTACCATTCTCTTGTTCTTTGGCTTTAACATAGACATCCAAAAGGGCCATATAAGATTCACATTCAGCTGTGATAATGGCTTTCTGGCCAACACCTTCACCCCAAACTTCCAATTCATATTTGGCAATATGCCTTGTTGCATCAGCTTCGTTTACGATAATTCCTTGTTTCGAAACATGTATTGAGTCGTTGTCAGACGAAATCTTGATCGCACTTCCGCTCTCTATCATTTTTATGTACACAAGTAAACATATCCTTCGGGGTTTATTGGGACGCAAAGTTAAACTTTCTGGTTGAAACACCATACCTTCACTCAGCAAAAGAACTTTTTCTGGAATTACATAAATTTTTGCACGAGATGACTTATTACCAGTGATAGCTCGGAGAGTCCCCTCGATATTTGGTTCAACTCCTTCAACTGTAATATATTTACGTAAAACCCCAGTGCCATTTTCTGATGCAACCCTAATCTCAGAGGGCGTAACATGTATCTTTGTGTTAGTGCAAGTCACATTAACAATTGAACCATGTCGGACAATGTTTGTGTTTAAGTGAAGCTGGAATACATAGCGTTTACCAACAGTTATTTGAGCAGATGATGGGTAGAGACAGAAGCCGTCAGGTGGCTCCTTGGGTTCGTCGGTAATTACTTCGCCCAGAGGTATCACAGGTTGAGCTTCGATTTCAGCTATTTCATTCAGGATGTTAAAGGCATTCTTATATCTGCGTGCTTCCTCGCGATCGATTTTGGTTTCGTCCTCCTTTTGTCGCCGTAGCTTTTCCTCTTTAATCATCTTATCGATGCGTTTTTCAATCTCTGGAATCAAAGCCCTACAGAACAGATGGCGAGGAACAAGACCATCTCGTGCTTCACTAAGCACCGGTTCTTCTTTTTTAAGCAACTTTCTAAATTTATATATAGTAACCTGTCCGAAAAATCGTGCCGCAAGAGGTTCGTTCTCATATTTGAATAAGGATATACCGAGAACGGCATCTTCCTCGTCTACAAGAAGTAACCCACCCTCTCGGTCATCGCCATCTTGATTAAGCTCTGCCTTCTCAGCACGCCAGATAGAAATGTGAATTGGGAAAGTTTCATTGTTATATGAAACATTGAATTTTTCTGATAAAATTTCTTTCCCCTCTGGCATTTTATAACTCAGTTGACGGCTCTTTCCCTCGTCTTCATTGACAATAATAACCTTTCTCTTGGAATTTAACATAATCTTCCGAAGAAGATAGTTGTTTGCTAATTCCTCGTGACATGTATCGAAGCGGGGGACTTTAATATCTTTGGAAGGGTCAGCCTCAAAATAAGCAACAGTTCCGTTTCCGCCAACTTTATGATCGATTCTTATCTTGGGTGTTGCATGCATAAGTTCGGTGTAGTCATACCAAACCGCTCCTTTTTCAATAAAAAGCTTGCACATAATAAATTGGTTATCTTTGAAGGTATAAAATCTTCCGTTTAGCATACCCGCGAGTGCGTCTTTTGCTCCATGTCCAAAGTAGCCACGATCACCTTTCCCATCTTTCATCCCACTGGTTAACTCTCCATACTTCTCAAATCCTCTTTCAACCTCTTTTCTTGACATACCCGTGGCATGGTCGCGCACGGCAAACAATCCGCGATACCCATCCTTTTTATAGAGAATCTCAATTCTTCCTTTGTGCTGCTTGTTATCACCTTCTAACCTTTTGTAACTGTCATCAGAATTTGTTATTAGTTCAACAAGCGCACGTATAACATTACCTTGCATTGCTGTTTTGATACTTCGGACTGTATCCCTATCAGCGGCTTTAATTTTCCCTCGTGGCATGAAAAACCTCCTCTATTTTGAACTATTATTTAGGAAATAGTTGAAGTGCTGTTCTAACCAACCGAGGAACGTCAATACGTCCCCGCGCTCAAGTTCTTCTGCAAACTTCTTAAGTAAAACAAAGTTCTCTCTTAAAGTCTCTCGCGGAGAATCTAATGTACCCTGTAGTAAATAGCAGAAGTCGGCTTCAGAAATGGTCTCGCGTTTATTACTCATATACTTTGAATAAGCGCCTGAATTTGTTGTTTCTTTCAAAATACCTTCTTTTCTTCGTAACCGAGAAGAAACTTTTTGCCCTTTTTTTATTGGGGTATTAGATAATAGAGTTTCGATTTCAGCCGAAATAATTTTCGACCTGTCTATAATTTGATAACCATGGGGAGTTTTTCCTCCTATCCATTGTCTTTTTTTGCCTTTGCAGCGCCACAAGCATTTCTCGACTCGCGTAGCATCAGGAAACTCAATATATCCCGTCAGAGAAAATTTTTTCGGAAAAAGTTTAAAAGCACCAACTATTATGTTTTCAAGAGAAAGTTCAACTCCAATTTTCTCAAGAGTAACAGTTGCATAAATTACTAATCGGTCAAGGTCTATTGGGTCGTAGTTTGCAGAATCAAAAGGCTTAAAAATATTGATTTTATCTTTGTCAGACATTTGTTTTTCCTCAAAAAGGTTCTCTTGTTAGTTCTCAAAGTGATCTAAAGGCAGAATTTTTCCTTTTTTCTTTTGGCAAATTTGGCTTTCGTGGTGCGCAATTCTTTTTCAATAGCGGAGAAAATTTTATTGAGTTCTTCATCTGTATAGGCGTAGGAACTCTTGTTGGAACAATTGCTCAAGACTCTTATTTTCTTTAGTATTTCATTTGTACGCCTTGTAGCAACACGCGCAAAGCGTTCTTTCCTTGTTTCCTCATTGTTCTTTCCCATATCTACGACTTTTTCTGACATAATATTGTCCTTTTGCAATAAATACGAAACCATGCTATAAATAACAGCACTATTTGTATAATGCAAGTGTTTTTTTGTGATATTTTACATTATTTTTGCGGATTTGATGCAAATATAGTAACTATAAGAAGATAGGCACAAGCAAAAAAGTGCATATTAAAGGTAAAAACCCCAGGGCAGGCGAATAAACCCTCAAAATCCCTTAATTTACCCCCCCCCTCAAAATCAATTGACTTTGCTCCTTCTCTCTCGCCCTCAGCCAAATCAGAGCCGATAATCCGAAGCCGAGCCCCCGCGGCACCTTGAGCGGGGTAGAGCCCCCCTTTTCAAGCCAAAAGACTTTATAAAGCATTTTGAGTGAGGAGTTTAGGGATGGATGCAAGGCCCCGACCGTCCGCCAACCGCAGATGTATTGTAATACTTCGAGGACGTGGCGAGGCGGAAGGAAACGCTGCAGATGACCTAAAGAACCACTCAAATGAAAATTTACCATCAACATTCCGCCCCCCTGCTGCGCCTGTTATGTTGATTGGCGGTGAATTGCCTTAAGCGGAGTAAATGGAGCATATGCCTTTCATATAGAGCATTCGATACATCAAATGGAGCATACGTTCGTCGGATAGAGCATTCGATACTTCGAATGGAGCATCCGTCCGTCGAATGGAGCATTTGATACTTCGAATGGAGCATTTGATACTTCGAATGGAGCATACGTTCGTCGGATAGAGCATTCGATACTTCGAATGGAGCATTTGAAATTCGAGTTACCGGACTTAAGCCAATTGACAATTAATTATCGATAATTGTTATCGAAAAACTTTTTCATCCTGAATCTGCGCCCGAGTTTTCTGGGCGCTGATTTTTGATATTAAAAGATAATGTTTATATAGAAAAATTATCCTGTCTTAAAATAAATCCTAAACTGTAATTCTTAGTGTTCCGAAGAACCGGCAAGTCAAACTTAGCGGTGGAAAAAAGTATCAAAGAAATCAGAACATAACTTTTCAAAAAGGAGACCAAAATGCCAACCTTTCCAACCAAAGAAGCAGAACTTGTTGCCCTTGCGGAGGCAATGATAGCGGGCTACACCGCGCATCCAGCCGATTTTCCAAGCATCGACCCTCTGACGGACCTGGTCGCCCTGCAAGCTGCACTGGATGGCTATCAGACCGATAGGCAGTCGCAATTAGATTCCAGAGCACAGGCCAAAATCTCTACCCAGACAAAAAGCACAACGCTCGATGCCCTGACAGAGCTTATGAACAACGATTTAAAACTGTCGGAAGTCGATGTGGCCGCCGACCCGACCAAGCTGACCCAAATCGGCTGGGGGCCGAGACAAGACCCGCAGCCGGTAGAAGCGCCCGGCCAGCCTACTAACCTGCATCCAGTAGCAGAGGGACAGGGAATCCTCTGGCTGGCATGGGACCGGACTGAAACCGGCGGCCCTGTCAGAAACTATATCGTCGAACGCAGAGAGCAGCCTGCAGGCGGCGGTGTGTTCGGAGCGTGGGATATCGTGGGCACAGCTTTGAATAATGAAATCAATCTGATCGACCAGACCAGAGGTATCCAGATGGAATACCGTGTAAAAGCAGCTAACATCGGCGGTGAAAGCACACCATCGAATACATCAGCGGTAGTTCTTTAACAAATGAGAGTATATATTTTGGGCAGGAAACAGCTACGAAATTACTTATCTGCCTATAAGGCAGCCATCGAATACCGCTGCCGTGGTTTTGTAGTCGATGGTCCCTGGCGAATAGCTGATAGAATAAAAGCTTTCGGTGTCAATTTGATACCGGAAGCAGCAATGATATATTAATAACTGAATACCAATAACTAAATGAAGGTGATTAACTTATGCCTGAGTTTCCAACAAAAGAAGCGGATATTCTGGCGCTGCTTAATCAGATGATAGCAGGTCGGCAGGCGCATCCAGCCGATTTTCCCTATTGGACAGGGCCGACTCTGGAAATGCGTCGTAGCAATTATATTGCAGCCAAAAATTCCCGAACGAACGCTTATGCCGCAGCACAGTTAGCCACCAGAGAGAAGCTGGCTGCGCTAAAATCTCTTGAAGAGGTTATGAAAAATAGACTCAAGCAAGCGGAGGTTGGCGTCGCCGGTGACCCGGAGAAACTCGCCTATATCGGCTGGGGCCCCAAGGCTCAGTCACAGCCGGTAGAAGCGCCCGGCCAGCCCAATAACCTGCACCCCGTTGCAGAAGGACAGGGGATACTCTGGCTTGTCTGGGACAGCCCCGCCAACGGCGGCCCCGTTAGAAACTATATTATCGAAAGACGCGAGCAACCTGCAGGCGGGGGTGAATTCAAGAGGTGGTCGCTTGCCGGTTCAGCTATGAATAACGAGATTAACTTGGATGACCAGCCAAGAGGCGTTCAAATGGAATACCGCGTAAAGGCCATAAACACCGGCGGCAAAAGCGCACCGAGTAATACCGTTGCGGTGGTACTGTAACGCTGTCATTGTCGTGAGGGCGGGAATCCAGTGATTGATTATTAGTTGCCGGTCTTTTCCTCGGCCATGGGAATGTCTAATTTTTCAATGAGGCGGTTTAGTTTGCGACGTTCAATACCAAGGATTTTTGCAGCAGCGATTTTGCGCCCTCGGGTAAATTCAAGAGTCTGCGTAATAATTTTGCGCTGCACCCCATCAAGGGTAAGTAACTCATGTCTTGGGTAAGGGGTAGGTTCTGCAATTATAATCTCGAAAGGCATCACGGCCGGTTGAATCTCCTCACCAGTGGTCAGAACGTAGGCACGTTCCATAGCATTGGCGAGTTCACGTACGTTGCCAGGCCAGGTGTAATTCAAAAGAAGCTCTTTGACAGCAGGGCTCAGCACTTTAGGCGGTTCGTTGTAAAAGGCTGCCTGGTTTGCCAGAAAATATTCTGCTAATGGAAGAATATCTTCTTTACGAT
>Ga0209976_10002395_pt1 | contig 10677 bp, 7 predicted proteins | sample SumtaG_FD_182806 | JGI IMG/M metagenome (GOLD analysis project Ga0209976, IMG submission 182806) | Deep subsurface microbial communities from Indian Ocean to uncover new lineages of life (NeLLi) - Sumatra_00157 metaG (SPAdes) (version 2) | ecosystem: Environmental > Aquatic > Marine > Oceanic >... | reverse complement strand
AGAAGGGCTAAAGAGTGAACAAAGCGGTTAAATTCTTGACTTTAGGCGGGTTTTGGCGTAATTAGGATATTGCTTTATTTGTCCCCGTAGCTCAATTGGATAGAGCGTTGGCCTCCGGAGCCAGAGGTTGTGCGTTCGAGTCGCACCGGGGATGTTTAGTGGCTGGTTATCAGCTGTTAGTCGCTAACAAGGAAGGTGAGCAGGGATGGCAGTTTTAGTAGGGATAGACGAGGCAGGTTTCGGCCCTATTCTGGGGCCTTTGGTTGTGTCATCGACGGCGTTTTCTATAGGAGCGGAAAAGCCGGGGGCGGATTTATGGCAGGTGCTGCGGAAAAGCGTGGCCAAAAGCGGCAGACACCTCGCCGGAAGGGTGCTTATCACGGACAGCAAAAAGGCATACAACAGGAAAAGGGGGGTCAAATATCTGGAGAGGGCCACGCTGGCGTGCCTGCACAGTCTTGGTAAGGAGCCTGCAATGGTGAGCGAGCTTTTGTCGGCGCTCAGCCCGGATTCTCTGGAACGACTGAAAGTATATCCGTGGTACAGAAATATCACAGAGCACAAAATCCTGGCGGACAAAACAGATATAAGTATAGCCTCTTCCATGCTGTCTCAGGACATGTTTTCAAACGGTCTTGACCTGCTTGGTCTGAAAAGTCGCTGTCTTGATGTGGCGCATTACAACAGGCTGGTGTCGGCATCACGGAACAAGGCCAGTGTGCTTTTTGCAGCGACTTCAGAATTGATACAAGACGCTCTCGAGGATTTCGGTCAGAGGCAGCTGCAAATTATAGTGGACCGTCACGGGGGCAGGATGCGGTATCAAAGGTTATTGCAGCGAAGCTTTTCAGGGATGGAGTTGAAGATTATCAGCGAGAACGCGAAGTCGAGCAGCTACGAATTGAAGAGTAAAGACAAGAAGATGAGGATACATTTTGCGGTGGGTGCTGACAAGCGGTATTTGCCTGTTTCGCTGGCATCGATGGTGAGCAAGTACGTGCGAGAGCTTCTAATCGAGAATATAAACCGATATTTTGCCGGCCATTACGGACAGTTAAAGCCGACTGCGGGCTACTGGAAGGACGGCCTTCGTTTTATAGAGGATTTGAAGAGGCATATTCCGAACGTTCGATACGAAAGTAATCAGTTGATTCGCTGCCGGTAAGATTTGGGGAGAAAAAAGTGCCGTCCGCACCTTCGTGGACGAAGCGAATCACTTCATCAGCCTTCTCCAGTCAATGCACGGACGACACATCTAATCAGCCATCTTTTTTTTCGACTTTTTATCAGCTTATTCTCAAGACGCCAGCGGCGCGGAGTTTCGAATTTTTTATTGCAAGTAGAACTTCGTTAGCTTGCTGGAGTTCAAATTCCTCGACGGTGGGCGAGATAAGTATTTCGGCGGCCAGCGGCAGAAACTGCTCTGCATCGGTGCGGGTGACGTTCGCAACGCTTTTAATTTCCCTTTCGAGCCAGAGATATTTCGCGTAATCCAGAGGCGGGACGGGCGTTTCCTTTCGTATTGCGTTTATGACCAGCCTGCCGCCGCCGCCTAAGACAGCAAGAGCATCGCGAACACATTTACCGACAGGAGTAAAATCCATAGCTTTTTTGAGTTTGGCCGGTGGTGCATCGCCGGAGCGGCCTGTCCAGTCGGCGCCGAGCTTTTTAGCTAACTCAGCGTGTTCTTTTGTTTTCGTGAAAACGAAAACAGGGCAGTTGGGAAATTTGTGTTTTATAATCTGAATGACAATATGGGCAGAGGCGCCGAATCCAAAGAGCCCGACAGTCTCTCCATCCTGAAGTTCTGCGAGCCTTAAGCTGCGGTAACCGATTACACCGGCACAAAGAAGTGGGGCGGCCTGGGCATCGGTAAAGACTTTAGGAATAGTGTGAGCAAAATCCTGCTGTACAACCATAAATTCAGCATAGCCGCCGTTGGCATCTTTGCCTGTCCATTTTGCGTATAGACAGAGGTTCTCGGTACCTGCAAGGCAGAAGTCGCATTTCCCACAGGCAAAATAGAGCCATGTGACACCGACGCGGTCGCCGAGCTGAAATTTATCGACGGCCTTTCCCTTTTCAGCGACCGTGCCGACTACCTGATGGCCGGGCACGATTGGCAGCTTTGGAGGCTGGAGCCTCCCTTCGACTTCGTCAAGGTCCGTATGGCAGGCACCGCAGACAGAGACTTTTATGAGAATTTCATTATCACCGGGGACAGGGACAGGGATATCGGCAAGCTGCAGAGGTTTTTCCTCGACGGGTGAGATTTTGTTCAAGAGCATGGCTTTCATTTTGCTGTTTCCTTCTTTAGCTGCTGTTCAAAAATCTCATAATCTGACTGTTTGAAAAGACAAAAGACAACTTTCTCGATGGCCGTTTCGCCTTTTAAATAATCAATAGTTGTACGGAGCATTATTTCAGCGCATTTTTGAATGGGAAAGCCGAAGATACCGGTGCTGATTGCGGGCAAGGTAATTGTCTTGATTTTGTTTTCGTCGGCGAGCTTTAACGAGTTAAGTGTGGCGTTTCTCAATTTTTCATCTTCATTTCCTTCACCCACACGCGGCCCGACGGCGTGGATGACATATTTTGCGTTTAAGTTTCCTGCTCCGGTTATGACGGCACCGCCGACGAATGTCTCACCGATTTGGTTACACTGCTGCTGGATTGTCGGCCCGCCTCTTGTTCTGATTGCGCCGGCGACTCCGCCTCCGAGGATAAGCTGGGCGTTTGCTGCGTTGACAATGGCATCCGTGTGCGATTCGGTAATGTCGCCCTGGCAGAGTTCGACAGCCGAAGCAGCGATATCAACTTTCATAATATCATCCTTCTTATCTTCTTTATCAATAGCTTATAACCTCGAAGATTTAATGAAAGTAAAAATCTTGTGGAATGGCAAAAAAAATAAGGTGAAATTCCTGGCTTTGTGATATATTTGTTTGTTTCCAGTTTTATAAAGACAAATTTAATCACTCTTAGCTGAAAAAAGGAGATTTATTATGGACATCACTACCCTCAAAGCCTTCTTCCTCTGGTGCACGATTGTAAACGCCCTCTTGCTGCTTTCAGCCTCCCTGGGCTGTATCTTCCTCACTGATTTTTCCTACAGAATGAACAACAAATTTTTTGATATCTCCAGACCGCAATTTAACGTAATCCTGGTTTCCTTCATTGCTTTATACAAGATTTTCGTCATGGCCTTCTTTCTCGTGCCATACATCGCCCTGGCAATTATTGCTTGAAAAACTCACTGTGAACTTGTCCTGCCTGCCCTCCGTAGCTTTGGCGAAGGGGGGAGCTTGTCGAAGGAGCCCCCAGTCCTGTGCTGGGGGGAATTTCTTTGTCTTTTGATTTAGCCCCCAGCTCGCATGCTGGGGGTATATTATCTAATGAGGGCAAAGCCCTCACTTGTTTAGCACCCAGGCTACGACCTGGGTGGAAATCTTTAATCCCTTATTACCAAATTTATTTGCGGGTCTTCTTCCTTTCTTGACTTGATTTGTTAAAGAAATCCTTTGACTCTTGATCAACGTAAAGCTTATACAAACTCAATAAAGAAAAAAAGGCTCCTATAATTGTTGGTATTCTTAATATCGACAAAATCAGACATATTGTTCGGCCTAGTCTGCTGGCTTTGTACAAGCTAAATGCGACAACTATCCAGAATAAACCTAAAAGCATGAAAAATATAAGAAGAAAATTATTATCATGAATAATCCAGATTGAAGCCCAAATCAACATTCCAAAAGCGGTTTCTAACATCCCTGCAATACGAACAGGCTTAGGCGGTTCTTCGGACTGCATCATGTATCGGACTGTTATAAACTGATAGATTATGTATAAAGTTATTGAACCGGCTATAAGAAGAATAATTGGCATATAAACCTCCAAGCTTGCCTATCAGTCTACTACCACCACCCCGTTTAAAAACTTCCCGTTACTTCTTCAATATTTATCCGCCTATGGCGAACTCACCCAATCTCTTTTATTAAATGATTCCGCGTTCTCAACTCTTGTGCTCACTGCACAGAGATGCCCGAAACTTCTCATATGTCATGACATCTTCATGCTTTGCTCGCCAGTGTGCGTCTATGCCCTCCCATCCTTTTCCCTGAAATTCATGGCCGCATCTGGGGCATTGACGCGGTCGTTCCTTTGGTATTTCTTTTTTGCAGCACAGGCATTCTATGTTTGCTTGTCCTTGAGATGACAAAAATGCTTCATGTAATTTATCAAGAAGCGATATCCGATTTTGTAGTTCTACCAATGTATTTACCATTTCTTTAGGAAATTCTGGGCGGTTTAGCCATATTACATAATCAATAATCGTTAGCGTTGCATGAAGAGATAACGCATTTAATATTTGTGGTCTTGGGAGATGCCATTCAAAATCGGATTTGAAAGTACAATTGTCATGATTAGTTATAAGATGGAATTCCAACATGTCCTGCCAATTACCATGAATGCTATGCGAGCCACCTCCCAATGCAGCTAAATATACATCTGCTAACCCAAGGTCATCTGCTTTCTCGTAGATGTTTTTATTACCCCAATTCTTAGGCTCTTGATGTGTCATATTGTCAGGGTTTACTCCTGAAATCTTAAAACTTTTATCAATAGAATTAAGCATTCTATTTTCTATTGCTAACTTTTCTCCGCCTCGTTCCTTTATCCCCTTTAAAATCCGTTTTCTCAATTTTCTCTCATGTCTAAGAGAACGTTCAACATAAGAGTTAAAAAGTTCAGTTGATGCATGTTTAATCAAATAACGCAAATTTATAATACACTCAAAAGCTAAGCGAGAGAATATATGAGTTGTTTCTCGTCTGAGTTGGGTTGTTTGGTCAAGCATAGCAGAGACAAGTTTATACAAACGTACTAAATGACCGCCTAATATGGCTTCATCTCGATTCCACTCCTTTCTATCAATGGGGTATAAATTTGCAGCGACACATACAAATGAACCTACTTCTATGAGAATGTCTATTGATAGGCCCAGGAAATCTTTTTCGGATGTAAACTCCTTGATTTCTTCTTCTTGAATTGCAACTTTTTTTATCTTAAAGAAATTATGAACCATTAAACAAAACTTTCTATCTTCTCTTTACAAATCCCTCACCACACAAACTTGTCCGCCATAGCTATTTGTTTTCTAATTATCCGATTTTCAAATAGTTGATCAGTTCTCTAACTATCCAATATACACCCAACCAAAAAGACAACGCTAAAACGAGGTATACGAAAGCTTGTTCAAGCCCCATTCGCTTTGTTAGTTTTTTACGCCGAACAAGTATTAACTCAAGTAAACAATTTATCGCGGCTGTTATTGACATGTTAACAAAAAAATAAATCATCAAAAACGAAAAGCAAGGAATTAAAATTTTCGCCTCTTTTATCTCTGGGCAAAATTCCCCTACCACGAGAAGTATAAGCACTAAACAGAAGCCTACAACACCTCCTTTCCAACCAAGGTTAAAAAAAAACGCGCTTGTCTTTTGTGATTTTGTAATATCGATTTTTGTTCTATTTACCATCACAATTAAATCACATCTTACAAAAAGAGTTTCCCGGACCGCCAAAAACTCCACGTGACATTATAACCTCTCCCCAGACCTCGTCAAACCAAAAACTTTACCCGCCGAAGCTTTAGCGAAGGAGGGCCGCCCGCTAAAAAGTCCCACATAACTAAGTGTCCAATTACTAACCCCTCATGTAACGACCACCCTAAAACCGCCCAAAATTGTCATAGAAATCGCAAAAAATACAAAATTTTTACAAAGAAGTACACATTTTTACTCTTCAAAAGGCCTTTTGGGAAAATTTTTAGCAAATCCCGTAGTTGCCACGATGGACTCTTTATGGTGCTAATGTTTAACTGGTATATGGAGGTCGTACACAACCTCCTCCTAACAGGGTGGCGGTGTCCGCGGAGGATACCGCCCCTTTTTCTGCGCATATTTTCCCTTATTTTTCAAACTATGGGCAACTTATGGTTAAAAGCCCCCGCGGCACCTGAGCGGAGCTTAATCAATCATCTGCGCATATACCCAAAACCAAAAATCCATTTCTAACAAATTTTTTTTATCTCTTTCCATATAAGGACTTACAAATTTACTGCCTCCGAAAAACCCCCTGTTTTCACTCCATCTGCGCAAGTCCGCCCTATTAGGGGAACCTCTTTTTTCGAAACCCCCTTAGGAGAACCTTATGACTAAATTACCTAAATTAACTTTACCCTCCTTTTTAGTGAGGAATTTTGCCTCATATACAAGGCTTAACCAAGTTAACCAATTTGCCCAATTTGCCTTTTCAATCGTTTTGAACTTAATTATGCAAAACAAACCCAATTTATGCCTTTTTTGGGCCGTAAGTGGCGATTGTGAAGAAAAACAAACCCAAACAAACCCAATTCAAACCCAAAACAAAGCCATTTTTAACCCCCCAGCAGCCCTCCAAAGCCAAAACAAACCCAATTCAAACCCAATTTCAAGCAGGTCACGCCACAGCTTCACCCAATGCGGGTCACGCCGCCCAAAATTTACCCGCCATAGCTTCTGCGAAGGCGGGCCGCCTGCTGAATTACGAAATTCAGCAAGGCAGAAAAAAACAAATAACGAAGTCGCTAAACAAAAATACCACGAGAGAGAGAAAAGACACAAACCCAATCCAAGCCCAAACAAACCCATTAGAATACAGCGGGAAGAATTATTCTTTAGGGGGCAGCACCGGGCGAGGGACTATTTGCATCCCAATTAATTACATCATTGCCGTAGAAGTCGGGGTCGATTCGGGTCAGCGACAAGCCGCCGCCGTCTGGTCCGGTGGGCCAGGGAGCCTGATCGTCATAGTTGACGCGGTCGATACGGATATACTGGCGGACGCCTGCGTCCGTGTCGCCGGGCATTGCGAGCTGGAGCCTTTCGCCGCCATTGTTCAATTGACCATCATACGGCCCAAGGACGCGGACGCTGGCCGAGCCGTAGGCCGCGGTGAAGGCCGGCGGGTCCTTGACGACGAGCAGACGGCCGTAGGCGGGAATGTTGGCATCGGCCGGGAAGGTAAAGTCGATGCCATCGGTGAACTTCCAGGGTGCGCCCTCGACGAAATCATAGAGGTTGACCAGAGAGCCGGTGATGTTGTACAGCTCGATATATTCTTCGTACTGATTGCCGGACTGAGGGTTGTACATTATTTCGTTTATGACGACAGGACCGACTATGGGGTAGGCGTTGTTCGTATCGGGTGTGGGGACGCTCATTGCGACGAAGTTGTAGGTGCCGGTACTTTTTAGGTAGCGGCCGAAGGAAACGTTGGGCTCGGAAGCACCGAAGTCTTCTCGCTCACTGTAGCCACCAGCGAGCCAGCCGGCGGAGCCGGAGGAGAGATAGGCTATCTCGCCGTGTTCGCTTAAGGCGAAGGGGACGATGCAGCCGGGGTCGGTGCTGGTGTCCCCAAAATTTGTGTCCTGATAAAAAACTATGTAGCCATTTGCATCGATTGAGGTCCCGGAGAAAATTTCGTATTTTGTTAAATCATCTTTATCATCACTGAGGAACCAGCCACCTATGTCGATGCTGGTTTCTGTGGTGTTGTACAATTCAATCCAGTCGGGGGCGGTGTCCGAGGAGTGGGCGAGGATCTCGTTGATGACGACGACGCCGGGATTCTGGACGGGGGGTGCGTCGGCTTGGCCGGGAGAGCCGTGGAGGACGGCGCCGGGCCGCCAGCCGTCTTTGTCGTCCCAGATGTCCAGGTTAGGGTCGTTCGCGTCTAAGATGACGAGGGGGAAGCCGGGGCCGTCGGTGACTGGATACCAGCTGTCATTGTATTCGAATTCGAGGATGGTGCTGTTGGTGAAATCTTCAAGCTTGACGGTTTCGCCGCCATTGGAGAGCTGGCCGTCATAGGGACCGAGGACGTTTACGTCTGGCGGTGCAGAAGGGTAGCGGTCGGCGAAGGCGTTGGGGTCTTTGACGAGCAGGACGTATTCATTGGGGTCCAAGCTAATGGTGGGTTGGCCGGGAGTGGTTATGTTGGCGTCGAGCATGAGGCCGAGGGCGATATCGCTACTGTTACTGGTGGCCTGGTGGACTTCGACGGCGAGGACGTTGTCACCGGCGACAAGGCTGCTGGAGCCGATGGTGAAGGGGCCCTCGGTGGCGGCATTGTTGACGGACCTGTTTGCGAGAGTGGAGTAGCTGATTGTTCCGCCGGGCATGCCGAGGCGGTATACCTCGGTGCCGTTGATATAGAAGACGGCGCCATCGTCGATTAACGTGGTCATTGTTAAGTTTACCGTAGAGACCGCGGGATCGGCTGCTAACGTAAAGTGCCTGCGGAAATAGAATGTAACCTTGCCGTTTTGAGTGGTGAGCTGTGTATTGCCAAGCCATGGCGCCGGTGGGGAGAAAGGACCGTTTTTGTCGTACAAAGCCGCTGTTCCGGAAGGCCATGAGCTGTCGTTATAACCTGTCGCCCGCCAGGCTGTGCCGAGGTCGGTGGAGGACTCATCGTATTTCCAGGTATCGGCAGAGAGTATTAGATTGACGTCGGTGACAGTCGGCGCGCTGCTCGGGAAGTCGTAGATAATGCCATCGGTGAAGCTGACGCCATCGAGGCCGAGGGTGTTGGGGCCGATGTTCTTTAGCTCGATGTATTCGAAGTCTTCATCGTTGTAGATACTTGGCAGGTTCGGGTTGGCGGGGTGGTACATCATCTCGGTGACGCGGAGGTATCTCTGCTGGTCGCTCGGGTTGGGCGGGTAGGTGTAGATATCGACCAAGTTGCTGTCGGTATCGAGTAGGTTAATTGTTTCTCCCCAACTGGAGAGGTGGCCTGCGTAATTACCCTGAACGAAGAGGCCTTCGCCACCGGTGGGGCTGGTTGTGCGTGCGCGGAAGGCGTTGACGTTCGGTGAGACGTAGAGGTCGCCTCCGGCGGTTATGACGGTTCCGGGCTGGAAGGTGAATCGAACGGCGTCGGTGAGTTCGTAGCCGGAGATGTCGACGGCATAGGCGTTGGGGTTAATCAGGCGGATGTATTCTTCGTCCTGGTTGGCGGAGGCAGGGTTGTATTCGATGTTGGGGTCGATATCTATTGCGGGGCTTGCGGGCTGTGCATCAGGAATCATACCGCCGGAACCTACATTATGAGTTACAAATAGGAAGGTCCGGCTGGGATCGAGGAAGTCGGTTTTCAGATAGTAGATGGCCTGGGCGAAATTCTGGTCCTCGCCATAGTCCCAGGGATTGGCCCATTCGTTGTAATCGAGCGCGACATCTGGGGCCATCTGCGCAACCATTTCGTCAATGCGTTGTTCATACTCGCGGTCCCCATAGGGCGTTCCCGGCGGCTGCAAAAGTTCGTCCATCACGGTCCTTAGACGGCGGAGGTACATCTCCTTGGTATCATTAAACTCATGGATGGCAATGAAAAGACGATTGTTCGAATATGTGTACAGCGGATGATCTGGGTCAGTGGGGCCACTAAAGCTGTCCCAGATATAGTAATAATAAAGTAAATCGTCCAGACTCCCCTTCCCACCGCTCCAGTTCTTACCAAAGGTAAGGTCTTTGTCCCAAGGCAGGTAGAGCCATTCGCCGCTGCCATCTGTGTCTCGATAGGCATAATAATTTTTCTTGCCCTGGTCGGCATCGTTTCCAAGGACCGCTGCAGCCATGAAACTCAGGAACGATGGAATATTAATATTGTCATAGAGAAAGCGTCTCTTGTCCTCACCGCTGAGGGCGAGACCATCGACCAACGCCTGAATATCCGAGTAGTCTCCATCCCTTCGGGTCTTCTTGACCGTTGCGGACGGGCTGACACCATCCGTTCGATTGTACATTTTGTAGAGTGCGCCTTCGGGGTCGAGTCCGCGGCGCTCGAGGAAATCGTCGTCGGGCTGTTCGATAAAGATGGCGACGCTGAAGAAGGCGTCATTTCGCTGGACGCGCATTGGGAAGGAAATGCTGGAATGCGTTCCTGCGTTGCTGTACGTCTCGTAAGCGAGGGTCTGGCGGAGGTATGCCTTGTCGGTGTATGTGGCGTTTAGGTTGAACTCCTCGACGGTGTCCTGGTAGGGCGAAAAGTAGAAATGAAAACCTCTGTTGAAATCGAATTTGTAGCTTTTCTTCGGGTAACCTGCAATTGACCTGCCGCGGATACGGCAGAACAGGTTGTCGTAGAAGTTCCCATTGAAGAAGAGCGAAGCCCATGTTCCCGTATCGGTATCGGCCGCGGCGGTATTCTCGACGAACCAGTGGAGGATTGGCAGGTCGCTGGTGAGCGACGAGTCGTCTATGATGGTGCCGAGGTATTCGGGTGAATTGTCGGGGTATGGGAACAGGGGCCAGCGAGAGGAGACATTGTTGGTGTCGTCGGCGGTGATGTACCATCGTACCATCTGGCCAGGGGTTGACGCGGTATTAGAGATTAGGGCAGTGTAGATGCCATCGCCGGAATTAGCGTCGGCGCCTGTGCCGTCGTCGACCATTGAGACGTTGGGTTCTGCGCTGAACATGACGCGGTAATGGAACTTGACGGATGAAGTATCAACAGGGAAGAAGGCTTCGGTGATTTGGGCGGTAACTACTATGTCATCGGCGTCCTGGGGAAGTGCAGGGGAGTGCCGGATGTCAGTGATGATGGGGCCGAGCTCTTCAGCGCCGA
>Ga0209976_10002394_pt1 | contig 10678 bp, 7 predicted proteins | sample SumtaG_FD_182806 | JGI IMG/M metagenome (GOLD analysis project Ga0209976, IMG submission 182806) | Deep subsurface microbial communities from Indian Ocean to uncover new lineages of life (NeLLi) - Sumatra_00157 metaG (SPAdes) (version 2) | ecosystem: Environmental > Aquatic > Marine > Oceanic >... | reverse complement strand
CTTAGCTTGACATTCCTCGAGGTGATATAGAATTTCCTCTAAAGCTTCCCATAATTCATAGCCATGTAGATCTAATTCCATTTTTTACACTTATATTATTTAATTGAGAAATTTTTTGATTTTTTCCATGCTTAACTGGATATCGTTTAAATCGTCCACATATATTTCAGTAAATTAAAAATTAATTTTAAAGAATAGAATATTTTAAAGAAAAAAATTTGATTATTTGAAATTTAGAGGTTTAGCCTAAATAATTTGATTATTTGCCCTTATTTTTGTCAGCAACCCGTTGAGCCCTTGCTTTGAAGTCTTGATTCTTTCCGGTTTTATCGGCATGAGATTGTATCCTTCGGGCTGCTTTAGAAGTCATTTTGCTTTTTCCCAACCTTTTCACCTCCATTTATGGCTCAAAAAAATATTTTTCGTTGATTTTTTGATTGATAATAGGTAAATTTTCTTTAATGTATCTCAGATTGTTTTTTTCTTCTTTGCTAAGAAAGTGATCTTGGAGTCCGTATTTAAGAAATTTTTTCGAAGTATTTAGGATAATTTTATTTATTTCTTTTTTAAAATTAGAAAGATTAAATGCTAAATCTAAATGGTTAAATTGTATAAGCGATTGGATTAGTTGTTTAAAATCATTACTTTCAATTTTCTCTTTAAGCAATTTTACAATATCAGGTGTTAATTGGTCTGAGCTACTTAAATTGAACATAAAGAAATAGTAAATTTGAGAATATTTTGCCTTTTGTAATTTATATTTAAAGTCAAGTGATTTAAAATAACTAGAGTTTTCTTCCCAAATATATTTTGAAAAATCAGGGTAAAGTTTTAAAAGCGTAAAAAAGAAATCATTGATATCAGTAAAGCTAGAACTATTTATTAAATTGATAAATCCTTCTGATTTAAAGAAATCAAAGAATTCAGCCGGGGGATTTATTATAACTTCCTTAAATTCTTCATACCATGATATTAGAGTTTCTAAATACTGCGTAATTGCAAATAAATTTGAACCTTTCATTTTAAGAAGAATAAGGGAACTAAAAAAAACCGATTTGTTGATAAAAATCTTTTTTTCTTCTGGAAGGATATCATTAAGAAATACATTTCTGAAATCTTTTTGTTTTTCTTCAATAATATTTTTTAGCCCTTCTGTTAGATCGTTAAAAATTTCTGGTTCCACACGGACTTGCCGTGTTTTTTTTTGTCCCCTAAAAAATACCAGTCCTGCAGGTTTTTTTAAAAGATTAATGTGGTCATTGTGGAGCGCAATAGAAATTTGGAGTAAATTTGAAGTTTCTAAATTTTTTTTAAATTCAATTTCCTTTAAAAGTTCTATGATATCTTTAGAATTATCATATCTATCATATCTATCTAATAAAACTTGAAAAACTTTTCGAAGCCTGAATAAATCTAAGGTCTTAAATGATTTTAAAAATAGGGAATAGAAAAAATTTTCTTTTAATAAATCCGCATCAATCTCCTTTAAAGATTTAATAGATAATTCGTATTTTTTTAGTATATATAAAAGGTAGAATAAATCAAATTGACTATTTCTGTATATATCCTTGATAAGAGTTCCGTATTTATTAAAGATCTTACGTAGTATTTCATTATGACATTTAAATAATATTATTATGAAATTTAATAGTATATCTATATCAATATTTAATAAAACATCCTTAAAATTATCATCTAAGAATTTTATTTCATTCTTTCTAATATTTTCGTAGATAAATTCTTGAAAATATCTATCAACTTTTATCATATTTTGAACATTATCAGAACCATACTTTAGATCATACCAGCTTCTAAATGTGGAATTAGAAATGAGAGTTATTTTCTCAATATTTAAAGTCTGAAAATAACTTGGAAGTTTGATTAAAAAATTTTTTCCATTTTCCGAACATTGTTGAGCAATTCTAAAACCTTCACCAAATTTTTGAGATAAGAAATCATTAAATTCATCTAAAAAAAGTTGGTACCATTTATCATACTTTTCCAGAATTTTCATAAATTCTAAAATAGCTTTTTCTCGTGCAGAATATAATAAATTTTTAAAATTAGGATCAGAATTTATTATTTCAAAATTAAGACCTTGAAGAACCAAGGTTTTATTATAATAAATTTTATTTATTTCATTAAGAAAATCTGCAAAAATTTTCAAATTTAAACTAGAATCTTTTATAGATTGCTTTATCGCATTTTCAAGTAATTGTAAAACATCATCTTTAATAGTATCAAAAAGTGGGCTTCTACTAATGATCTTATAAATATCCACTTTATTTTCTAGTTGTTTATAGTAGTCTAATAATTTATTCTTTATTATTGAATAAATAAGAGATTGATATTCATTTGCATAGCTTTTAATATAATATCCAAAAAACTGATTAAATATTGGGTAATAAATTTCTAAAAGCTCGGTTATTGAAAATTTTAGAAAAAGATTTTGAAACCAATTCCAATCTTTTAGTAAATATTGTATTATTATATTAGGATTAAAATCTAATGATATAAGTTCCATAAAAAAGTCTCTTAATGATGGTGCATCAGCCTTATTCATCAAAAATTTAATATCATCAATAATATGTATAAAAAATTCTTTTGATAAAAATGGATCCCTCGAATTAAGTTCATAAAGATAGGTACATATTTGATCCAGATTAGTCTCTTTAATTTTTCCTTGAAGTATTGACTTGTTTTTTATATTAATTTTTGGATCCTTATTTAATGCTTCCTTTAAAAAATCAAAATAAATTTTTTCAATAAATTTCTTTAGATATAGTCTTCTTCTATCTAAAATGCTAATATCTAAACTAAAATTAGAATTTGAAATATATTGCTTAATTTTCAATTTTATAATAGAAAGAATATATGAATTGGAGACTATTTTTTCTTCATAATCTTCAAAAATACGCAATGACCATTCAAAATCGTTAAAATTTGCATCATTATTAATTATATAATCTTTTAAAACATCTGATATCTCTACCCAGTCTCTATTTGGAAGGTTAGTGATTAGAAAGATTAATCTTAAAAGATAATTAATCGTACTTTGAGAGAATTCTCTTAAGATTTCTTTTTTATAGATTGAAAAGAAATTTAATAAACATTTTTCGCTGAGGCTTTCTTTGATCATTTCTAAAAAATAATAAATGTCTCTATAATTAGAATTATTAATCTTAATTTTCCAATATGAATTATCAAGAAGAATTAGATAAATTAATAGTTGAGAAATCCTATCTTTTTCTTTTGGAACTCCATCGAGGCTTATTCTCTCACAAAATGTGATTATCTCGCCGAGGGACCTATTTTCTAATTGTCCAATAAAAGATTTTAAGTTTAGTACTTTATACTTAGAAGAATCTGGAAAATAGGACATATTTAAAAATTTCTCAAAATCAAAATAAATTAAATCTGGAGATACAGATTCTTCTGGAGATAAAGAAAGAGTCCATTTCTCCCATTTTTTATTCAAAAAGGTGCCAGAATATTTCCCATAAAAAATATAGTAGTTAATAATTTGATCAATTAAGTCTGGATATAAATTTTCAAAAGTCATTAAAAAACAGTTTTTATAAATAAGGGCCATTTGAGAATGAGGAATTCTATATTCGCTTTTTTCCATAAATCCTTCAGATTTGTTCTTTTCAATTTCATGAATATCTATTAAAAACGTAGTAATACTACTTACTGTTTTAAAGCTTATATTTAATTTAGCATTTAATTGTCCAATTGGTGAGGAATCTTTTATTTTGATTATTTTAATTATAAAATCTCTTTCAAGCGAGAGTTCAAATTCAGAAAAAATTGATAAAATAGCTAGTATATACATAACCGCATATTTATAATCATCGAATTCAAAGGAAGGTATGTGAATGTGCTTTGAACTTAAAAGTCTAATAAAATATTGAGACAATTCCTCTGCAATTAATTCAGTATTTGTTAATATATTATTAATCGAATAGAAATGATTTTGACTTATAGATTGGTTAAAGAGTTTAAAAATTATAGCATAGATCCATAGATTCTTTAAATTTAATAATTTTAATTGAGATGTTAACCGAATATCTTGACTATTTCTTTCTATTATTCCTAAAACAATATTTTTAAAATTTCGAGAGTCTTGATTATAATTTACAATTCTATTTTTATTAAATTTAATTGGTAGGTTCAATTCATTATGTTCAAATACTCTCTCGGTAATCAAGCACTTAAAATTATTTTTTATCTCATCTAATTTTCTAAATAGATCTATATCTGAATTATAGTCAAGAGCATGAATATTTTCGAAAATAAAAAGAAGGAGACTGGAATTTTTTCTTAATTCTTTGTTATATCCAATTTGATTTAATAATGAATTCAAATGATCCTTTTTATAATTTAAAATATCGATATAATATACTTTATGTTGATTTTCATAAAAGTTATAACCTAAAAAACGAGATATAACTGTTTTTCCACACCCAGATGGCGCTCTAATTAAAATACTATCCTCTGTGCATCTCATCACATTTAAAATGCTTCTTGCCGATTCAGGAATATGAATCCAATTACCCCTACTAAAGTCGATGATATGGGGACCATCAGGTCTAAAAGGCATCACACTTTCAGACTTAAGTACAATATCAATCTTAAATATTTCAAATGGGATAAAGGGATAATAAGCCCTTAGAAACGTTGAATTTTTTATGTATTCATTTGATAAAACCCTATTATCTATTAATTTATTCTTTATATTAGTTTGAAAAATGATTTTAGTGAAAGTTTCTAAAATTTCGTTATAATTTTTTCTTAAAATTATTGAAAATTCCTTATTTAAGTCAATCTCTTCATTTCTTAATTCTGTATAAGTATATTCTTTTAAGGATTGAGACATTTTTTTATCAGAAAGGAGTAAAACATCATATTGCTCTCTTATATCACTCAATCTTTTGTTAATTAGTATTAATAATAGATATAATTGAACACAATTAATTGTAATTAGTAAATATAAGTTTTCAGGGGGATATGGTAATTTTTTAGGATCTTCTTGATGTTCTCCATCACTTCTTTTCATGTAGATTTTTCGAGTGTTTAATAAGATGTCTTTATTTTTAATTTTAAGTTCAGGAAATATTTCATAATATAAGTGTGAGAAATAATAATGGTCTTTTTTTTGCCAGGGAATAAGATGGATTTTCTTTTTTATTACATTATTTAGATTTTCAAATAAATGCCCATGAGCAAGACTCACAAATTTTCCATATTTAGTGATAGAAGTTTCTAAATCTTTATCTTGGTATTTTACTAGTCCCTTAATGAGGTATTTTAAAATTTGAGTCAATTTCTCATTTTTAAGACTTAATCTAAAAAAATCTTCAAATTTTTTATTCTCTCTCTTTTCTTCCTTTTTGTTAGCCATCTTCATTCCTTATAAAATTGTAAAAGATTTTAAGTCAACTATTTAGTTTAATTTTTTTTCATAAATCATTCAAAACTTTTAAAAATTTAATATTCCCTCCATACTTTATTACATTTCAAACATCTAAAAAAGCTGGTACTTGGCTCGTCAGCACTTAAAGTCTGTTCTTGCCACGCAACAGCTTCATGAAATCCACATTTAGGGCATGTTGTTATGACTTTTATGTTTATTATAATCTGGTCATCATTTTTCTTAATTATTAGACTTTTTTTCAAATCCTCTATCTTTTTTTGAATGTTTTCTTTAGTCTTTTTTGGATCAATAATAATTTCCTTTTTATATCCACATTTACAAATTAAGAAATACTTTCCATTTATTAATCTCTTTCTTAAAAGATTAGAACACTCAGGACAGAAGTCTACCAATTTACTCCACCTCCAATATTCTCTATAGCGGCCATCATATATATCCCTTTCATCGTATCGATCGATGAAAATCTGCAGCAAATTGGAGTATTAAAGGATTTTGAAATTAAATTCATAAAATATTTATGATTTAGGAAGTTAGTGCCATTGTCTTTTAGAAAATGTTTGTAATAAAAGTTCCAGAGATATGAAAGAATATTGTTTTTAAGAGGGTTTTCAATTTCTATTATAAGAATTCTCTTTCCAGCAGAGATTAATTTTCTAATGAGACATTTTTGTTCTTGAAAAGATATGTGATGGAGAGTATTTTTGCAGATAATAAGATCAAACTCCTGATTTTTGCAGAACTCAGGAGATAATATATTATAATTTGTATGAATTATATTGTTGTTGCTTTGGTTTCTTGTTATAGGGAGGAGTGATTGCCAAACTAAATCATTACCTATAATCACTGAATTTTTAAAATGACTTGATAAATCAATTAAGAGTTCATCGTATCCACAAGACACATCAATAATTTTATGCTTATCATTTGGTCTTAGTTTCCATTCCGCTAGTTGTTCTATAATCCTATGTTTAATTTTTTTAGAACTTAGTGTGTAAAAGATTTTAGATATAAACTTTTTATGGAATTTATGACGAATAAGTGGAGACTGTTTATGGTGTTTATCTGGTTTTGTACACTTTATGTGCTTTCTAACAAATAATATTATTTCTTTATCTATAATTGATAAGTTTTTAGGGAGCTCACTCTCTTGATAAATCCATAAATGTTTTGAAGATCTATTTTTCTTTTGATCACTTAGAATTCTTATTAGATATATTGATCCTTGAATTTTTTGAATTCGAGTACAAGAAAATTTAATCCTAAAGAACCGGGAGACATTTAAAATAGGCTTATTAATCCATGATCCAATTGAATTAATTGAAATAAAAATATTTCTTTCACCATGCAAGCAGCTCGTGAAAAGTTTGTAGGAGTTCTTATGGTTATAAAGTAAAATTTTATTATCTTGATTTATTACCACATATTTAACAAAATCATCGGTATATGTGTTTTTATTCATTTCTCCTTTCATTTGCACGTCATATTGGTTAGAATATGATGATGTATGAGTTATCATGATTATGTACCCTCCTCTTTAAGACTTTTGAGCTTAAAAGGACATAAGTCCCCGCATATTGCGCATCCTTTACTTTTTGGATTTTTTGGGCCAACTCTCTCGAAAATTTCTAAGGCTTTTATTGGTTCTATCGCATATTTAAGCTGAGTACCCCATTCATTTCTCTCTCGTGCCATTGAAATAATGCGATCGAATTTGTTAAGATGAGGTAATCGAGATAAATCTCCAATATAGGCAGCAATTTTATATGTTGATAAGGCCTCTATTACATCAGGTAACTCTGGAAGTCCAAGATGTTCTGTTCGACAACATGCTTGACAATAATTAGCACCATACTGAATTGCTACTGAAGCGCCAATTGCATGGGAAATATGTTCATAGCCTAAAGCTCTATCTGTAGTCGCAGGACCCATAACGCCAAGTGGAACGTTAAAGGTAATTTTCTTAATTGTTTTGACTGCTCGGGGGATTTGATCAATTCTTAAATGTCCGATGCCATCAACAATAACACTAACATTCTTACTGTGGGCTCTTTTGATTAATCTTCTTATCAATTTCCATTCGAATTTTTGAACATCGTCAAATCCATCAGCTAAGCATCCTGATCTTGTAGCACTTACAAATGTAATTGGAACGTCGAATTCAGTACAAATTTCTAGAATTTCGTCAAAATATGTCAAGTATGGATTTTCTTCATTATTTCTTTTAATCCACATTGATAAAATTGTGCCTCCACGAGAAACATAAGGCATCACTCTTTTAGACTTCTCGATTATTTGGACTAATTCTTTAGAGACAGGGTGAAAGCCTGGCGCACTTATTCCAGTCTTAACTTGTTCTAAGAAAGTTTTAATAACATCATTGCTCTTAAAAGCTATAGGATCTTTAAATCTTGCTATGCTGATTTCGGCGTTTTGATATAAGGGAATTGATGCTAATGGGAGAGTTATTTCTTTTAAGAGTTTTTGTCGGTTTAAGGCTAAATCTGGTCCCGTGGATTGATCACATATGATATTTGCACCAAAACTCGCCGTAATTTTTGCTATCTCTATAATTTTCTGTATATCGGGAGATTCTGTTGAGGTGCCTAAATTACAGAGAATTTTAGATCGAAGCCCGTCTCCAAAAGCAATAGGATCAGAATTTCCTCTATTCGGAATAATTACAATTATTCCCTTCTTCAATCTTAATATTAGTTGTTTCTCATGTATGAACTCATTCTTTAAAATACTGCGCATCTCAGGTGTTATTCTCTTTTTTTTGGCTAATTCCATTTGAGTGATTTTCTGTTCACACCTCCAAGTTATTAACCCTTAAAAAACTGGATTTTGGAATTTCAAAATTATAATTTTTGTCTTTCATGAATTTAATAAAGAAATCATAATTTATAAATATTATTGATTTTAATCGATATCATCTTTTCTTATCATTATTATTGAAAAATAGTAATATTTATATATTTAAAATAATAATATTAAAATAGAAAAATGACTATTGATGAACTTATGAGAATTCAAATTGCATCGTTTGCTATGGTTCCAGATCATATTTATATAGCAGAAAAAAATTTTCATCCAGAAAAATTAATATTAATTCTTAGCGATGAAAACAAAAATTCTAAGGATGAAAAAAACAAGGAAGTGATCTCAAAGATCAACGAGGTTGCAAATTTTTATAATAAACTAAGCGTTCCTATAGAAAAAATATATATAAATTATAAGAATTTTATAGAAATGACTTTAAAATTAGCTAATATAATCAATGAATTCACCCCCAAGGATGAGATTTTATTAAACCTTAGTGGGGGTAGAAGGACAATTCCTATTTCCTTAATTTATGCAGGTACATTTATTAGCAATTTCAAAGATATTAATATTAAGTGTGTGGTTATTCCAGAAGACAGAACATACAAGCCATTTAATCTTCTGCCGAACTATTTACCAGATGAAATAGACATAAAATTAATGGCTAAATTATCGCAGAAAATAGTATTAACTAATTTTGAAGATTATCTTGGAATAAAACAACCTACTATTTCAATGAGACTAAAGAGACTAGAAAAGCATGGCTATATAATCCTTAATGGTCGAGATAGGCATTTAACGGTTTTAGGACATATGGTGGTGGACATTAATATACTAGAATTAAAACCAACTGAGGAGGAAAATTAAGATGATTACTTGGATAACGACGGTAGGTTGGAGCCCTTTCGCAGTAATCAATCCAATTTGGGCATATTGTAAAGAAAACGATGAATGTCCTAATAAAATAATATTAATCTATACGCCATTTGAAAGAATTAAACATAACCTAAAAATTTGCCAGCGGTATATCTCTGAAATCTTAAAGGCTTATAATGGAATAAAATTAAATGAAGATTCTATAGTCATTGAGGAGATAGAGAATGATAACATTGAAATTTATGCTGATAAGCTAAATAAAATTATTGAAAGAGAAAAGAATCTGAAACCTGATAAAATAATCCTTGATATGACTCCTGGTAGGAAATATATGTCAGCTATTAATGTATACTATGGTTATAATCTTAAGGATACCCCGATTCAAGTTTTTTACCTTCAATTAGAGGAGAGTAAATACCAAGATATACCTTATCCGTTAACTCCAATTATTAAAAACGAATTAATTGATATTTTAGAATCCACAGAGATTTTTTCTACTGATATTAGTAAATTACCAGAAATTTATCACGAAGAAGATAAGGAAGAAAATGATCATTATTTTAAGGATGAGGAGGCAAAAAAAGAATATTTAATTCTCTTATCTATTGACAGTGGATTCAATACTAAAACAAAGATAAGAAAATACACATTTGGAAATCAAATAATTATACGTGGGCACGAGTTAGACAAGTTATTAAAAGGATTAATAACGAAAGATTTAGTTGATCAGAAATCAGTTATAAATAACAATCAGAAGTTCAAATTATATAATTTAACTAATAAAGGCAAGGATTTCCTTATGGAACTGAAGCAGAAAATAACAATAAAAAAACAGGGGGTTAAATAAATTAATGTCTAATTATAAAAAGCGAAATCAGGGTGTACCAAACTTAATTCTTAGTTCAAATGAACTAACGATGTTGCTAAATGAATTATATTTAGATTCAAATACAAATTTCACCATTATTGATTGTCTTTATGGTTTAAATTTAGTGAAAATTCATATTTCAGACAATATTGAAATTGAATTAGAGATTACCCTAAATGATATCAGAGATGCTTATAATAAGGTTCCCAATGATTTAAGAGAGGAGTATCCAAGTAAGTCGAGATTTTTCGAAATTTTTACCAAATCAGGTTTTTATTTCGAAACTTATCAGAAGGAATTTGAAGAATTAATTACAGAAATAGAAAAAGTAAATATTTTAGAAGGAGATACACCAATCGCCATTGGTTTTGACACTTGTCTTTATTATGATCAATTTTTCGGCCAACTCTCCAGACTTTTAGATCAGAGATATAGAAAACCTAAATATCCCATCCATTTTCTATTATCAGAAGGGGTAAAGAACGAATTAATCACATATGAGGATAAATTTAAGGTTAATGATATTGAAGAATTGAAGGATAACAGCGCACATCCAGAGATGATTGAAGAGTTCTTCAACCAAAATAAATTTAAAGCGAGAATTAAGCACTTAGGACATATGGATTTTTTAAAATGTGATGAGAATGTATATTCTAAAATCGTAGAGGAAGAAAGAA